>Ga0172372_10001190_pt1 | contig 40416 bp, 36 predicted proteins | sample LakKiv5m_2_FD_114544 | JGI IMG/M metagenome (GOLD analysis project Ga0172372, IMG submission 114544) | Freshwater microbial communities from Kabuno Bay, South-Kivu, Congo - kab_092012_9.5m | ecosystem: Environmental > Aquatic > Freshwater > Lake | place: Democratic Republic of the Congo...
AGGATAGACCAAGGCAGGGCGATAACCGACCACCAGCACAGAAGCACCACGAAGGCGATCCTGCGCAACCTGCGCGCATCGTGGAGAACGGGGTGCACCCGCCGGTCTGGCTTTTCCGGCCAGTTGTTCTTGCGCCATGCTCCGCGTACGAGCCACGCGCCGAATCCGTAACAGCCGAGCAGTGGAACAACAAGGACAACCGCACCAAACATCACCGAGAGAGAGCCGGAGAAAACTTCCATCCCTTCCGCCTCCGCGAGGGCGAGGCCCGCTACCCAGACGATCGCGGAGTAGAGCACCCAGGTTATCGGTACGGCAAGAAGAAGCCTCCTTCCCAGGCGCAGATCGGGGTCTTTGAGAGGTTCCCGGCCCTCGGGCGCGTACGTCCCGGGCCACTGTGCACGTTTGGCAGGCACATCCTGCTGCTGATCTGTGGACATAGACCTGTGGATGGTTCAGGTCGCTTAGAGATCGCCCGAATTTCGCTTAGGGCATGCCGTCGCCGAGCTTCGAGTGCCGGAGCATCCCGGTGCGCGCCATCTCCTCGGCCCATGCCTGGGCCTTCGCGTTGGCGTGGGGGGCCGGTAGCAGCGGTTCGAACCCGGCGGCGACCCGTTCGTCGTTCACGATCCGCTGCAGTGCGAGTTGCTCAGGAGTGCACTCCACCCCGAGCAGTACGGGACGGGGACCGTGCCCGCCTCTCGACGCGAGCGCTCAGACGTGGTGGATGCGGTAGCGCTGGGCGGCGAGTACGCCTTCGTCACCGCCCCCGAGCAGGAGCCGGTGGGAACCTTCGAAGGAGTAGTACGCGAGTTGCCCGAACTCGATGGCGAGGATCGCCGCCTCGTCTCGCGAGATCTCGAGCGCGACGCCATCCTCCCGGTGTCCCCACGTCAGAGGGTCACGGTCCACGGGGGCGCCGCCGACGGTCTCGTAGACGACCGGAGACGAGGCGGGGAAGGGTTCGAGTTCGTGGACCCTATCGATGAGCCGCGCATGACGTTCGAGGTTCTCCGCCGCATCGAGCGCGATCCCGCCGGGGTTCGCCGCGGTGACGACGACGAGTCGCTGCGGCAACGGCGAGGGTAGGCAGCTTGCGAGCGTGGCGCGATCGCGAACCTCGTCGACGACAGGTTCGACGAGCGCCCACCCGTCGGGGACCCTGAGCGCGTTCCAGCCGCGCATGAACCCGTCGTACGTCTCGTTCACGGCTGCTCGTTCCCGTGTCGTGCGCTACCTTCCACGTCGATCTTCGGTAGCAGGCGGTCGAGCCAGCGGGGCAGCCACCAGTTGCGTGCCCCGAGGAGTTGCATGGTTGCGGGTACGAGCAGGAGGCGGACGACGGTGGCGTCGAGGAGGACGGCGACGGCGAGCCCGAATCCGAACATCTGGATGCTCCGATTCGCGTCCAACACGAAACTGCCGAAGACGAACACCATGATCGCGGCTGCGGCGGTGATGACCCGCGCGGTGTTCGCCAGGCCGTCGGCGACGGCGAGCTCGTTCTGCCCGGTGCGGTCGTACTCCTCCTTGACCCGCGAGAGGAGGAACACCTCGTAGTCCATGGAGAGACCGAACACGATGGCGAACATCATGACCGGCAGCCACGGGTCGATCGGCGCCTGACCGCCGACCCCGGTGAGTGACGACCCCCAGCCCCACTGGAAAACGGCGACGACCGCCCCGTACGCCGCGCCGATGGAGATGAGGTTCATGAGTACCGCCTTCAGCGGCACGAGCAGTGAGCGGAACACGGCGGTGAGGAGCAGGAAGGAGAGGGCGAGGACGACGGCGAAGAACAGTGGGAGTCTTCCGGCGAGGTACCCGCTGAAGTCGACGTTCACGGCGACGGTTCCGGTGACGAGTGCCTCCACCCCGGAGGCGGGTATGACGCGTTCGCGAAGACGTCCGACGAGCTCCGCGGCCTCGACCGACTGCGGCGCACCGGTCGGGTAGACGCGCCAGAGCACGGTGTCGGGGTCCGCCATGTCGTTCGAAATCATCGGCGTGACACTCGCGACACCTTCGACGGCGGCGAGCGTCTCACCGAACGCCATGGCGGCCGGGAGGGCCTCGGGTCCGTCGATCGGGGCGACGAGGACGAGCGGCCCGTTGAAACCTTCACCGAAACCTTCGGCGAGCAGGTCGTAGGCCTTCCGTGTGGTGGTGTCCTCCGGGTAGTTGCCTTCGTCGGCGAAACCGAGTCGCAGCCCGAGGACGGGTGCACTGACGGCGAGGAGGAGCGCCGAACCTGCGAGGAGGGCGGTCCACGGCCGTCGTTGTACGAGACGGCTCCAACGGTAGGGTAGGGTCTCCTCGAGAGGCCGGCTGCGCCGCGGTGGGAGTTCGCGTCGAAGGAACGGGACGAACGTGCCGACGCCGAGGATCGCGAGCGCGACGGCGGCGATCGATGCGGCGAGGGGCTTTCCTCCTCCGAGACCGTAGCTGGCGAGCGCGACGGCGACGACGCCTGCGCTCAGGATGCCGCGGAGTCGGGTGGTCTCGACCTTCTCACCTAGGTACCCCAGTAGGGCAGGGAGGAGGGTGACCGAGGCGCACATGGTGGCGAGGACGGTGATGGACGCGCCGATGGCCATGCCGTCCATGAACGACACGCGCATCAGGAGCATGCCGAGCAGGGAGATGACCACGGTGGTGCCGGCGAAGAGCACGGCTCGACCGGCGGTGTCCATGGCCTCCCCGGTGGCGTCTTCGCTGGTGCTGCCCCGCCGGCGCGCCTCCCGGTAGCGGGTGACGATGAAGAGCGCGTAATCGATGCCGACACCGAGTCCGATCATGACCCCGAGGGTGGTGGCGAAGTCGGGCATGGTGACGACGTTCGACGCGAGGGTCACCAGGAGGACGCCGATACCGATACCGCCGAACGCGGTACCGATGGGAAGCCCCATGGCGAGGACGGATCCGAACGCGACGACGAGGATGACGACGGCGAAGCCGAGTCCGAGGAGTTCGGAGGTCGGTGCTTCGAACGCGGCGAAGACCTCACCGCCGTACTCGATCGATACCCCGTCGACGCTCGGTGCGTTCCCGCTCACGTCGAGGTAGAGGGCATTGAACTCCTCGGCGGTGTCGAGATCGGACGAGAGGGTGAGCCCGGCGAAGAGGATGCGTCCCCCGGGCGCGATCTGCCATGCGTTCGCCGGTTCGAACGGGCTGGCGACCTGGAGGTCGTCACGTTCGTCGAGTTCGGTGAACCAGGCGCCGAGCTCACTCCGACCCGTCTCGCTAAGACCGTTAGGCCCGGCGTCGAGGACGATCGTGGCGGTCCGGCCGCTCTCCTGCGCCCCGAACCTCTCGGCGAGCAGTCGGTAGCCTTCGGCGCTCTCGACGTCGGGCAGGTCGAAACGGGTGGAGAACTCCGATCCGGCGGTTCTGGTTGCCACCCCCATGCCGACGAGGAGGATGACCCAGAGCAGGAGGAACGCACCACGTCGCCGATGGGCCGTCCGCCCAAGACGCCTCAGCACGGAAGGGCGCCTTCCGACGGCTGGGGTGTTATTGCACGCATCGAGACGACGGTGCGTCCCTGCAGGAGACGCGCCCTTAGGAGGACGGGGCGGGGTCACCTGGGAGCCGCGCCCTACATGGCCGCCGGACTTATGTGCATACCCCTCAACGAGGTAGCCATATACACCGCCACTATGTATATGCACAAACCGGCGTTTCCCGTGTGCATCCGTTTCGTGTAGATTCTCTGGCAGGTACGCTCCCATGTTGAAGAAGAACCCATGGTAAAGAAGAGCCTATGTTAAAGAAGGATCGGACGGGGCGTTCCAAGAGCAAGTTGGGGCTCCCAACCAGCGCTGGCATGAGCTACGATACGAGGCTGTATAATTGACCGTGGTACTTGACCAGGCATCTTGGCTGCTAACGTGTGCAACACCCCCAGATTCCAAGCCGGCGTGTGTTCAGGCCCGTTCGGAACGGTATTTCTGGTCCACAATCATCGGAGTGCTCAACTTCTTGCGCGGACTTTTACGATCTTTAGGTACCGGTGGTATCTCGATGGTGGGTAGTTCAACCCCACCGTAAGGCAGCGTGGAAAGCAGGTGCGAGATGAGATTCAACCGGGCCGTGCGTTTGTCGTTGGAGTCGACGACGAACCAGGGGCTTTTCTCGGTGTGAGTGGCTGCAAACATCGTCTCTTTCGCTTCGGTGTACTCATCAAAACGGTCCACTGCCGCCAGATCCACCGGGGAGACTTTCCATCGTTTCGTCGGGTTGTTCGCCCGGGCCTCAAAGCGTTGGTGCTGCTCTTCTTGGGAGACCGAGAGGTAGTACTTGCGGAGATGAATCCCATCGTCGATGAGCATCTCTTCGAATTTTGGGCACTCGCGTAGGAAGCGTCGGTGCTCATCGCGGGTACAAAAACCCATCACGGGTTCCACCCCGGCCCGGTTGTACCATGAGCGGTCGAAAAGGACCATCTCCCCAGCCGCCGGGAGTTGCTCGGTGTACCGCTGAAAATACCACTGGGAACGTTCTCGGGGGGAGGGTGCAGGGAGCGCCACCGTGTGCACGGTGCGAGGGTTCATCCCCATCTGGATCGCCGAGATAGTGCCGCCTTTTCCAGCAGCATCCCGACCTTCGAAGAGCACGACCACGCGAGCACCCGTGGAGCGAACCCAGAACTCGAGTTTAGCCAACTCGACGTGCAGGTGTTTCAGTTCGTGTTCGTAGCGCTCTTTATCCATACGAGATGACCGTGCGAGCGAGCCAGGGGGCGGCACAGCACCAACGCTGGGTCCGATCCGCCCCGGCGGTGCCGCATTACTCGAGGTCGATGAAGATGCACTCACCTGGACAGGCTTCGGCCGCTTCGACCACATCGTCGAGCAAGTTCTCCGGGATTGCGGCGGTACCTGCCGCCATTTTCAGGGCCGGATCGCTGCCAGCGCCGGTAGCCCCGAAACGGTTCGGCCACGTCGACTCTTTTACGTATGCCAGGCCGTCGTCGTGCATCTCGAACACTTTCGGACAGATTTCGGCGCAGATTCCATCGCCGGTGCAGAGGTCTTGGTCGATCCATACGCGCATGAAAATTACCGTCCTGATTCGTCGCCGTTCGTCAAGTTCGTGCAAGTTTGAAGTCTACGGGTCTTGCGTTCCGAGAAGAGCACCGCGAAGAAGAGCATGGCGAAAATCACCGCGAGCGAGACATAGGAGGGAAGGTGGTACCAGTGCGCAACCGCCATCTTGCACCCGACGAACACCAAGATACCGCCCAAAGCATGCGAGAGGTAATGGAACCGTTCTTTGGCGTTGGCCAGCAAGAAGTACAGGGCCCGCAGGCCCAAGATGGCGAAGGCGTTTGAGGAGATCACGATGTACGGTTCCCGACTCACGGCCAGAATGGCCGGAACCGAGTCGACGGCGAAGATCACGTCGGTCACCTCCACCACGACGAGCGCCGCCAGAAGCGGGGTTGCCACGCGTCGGCCGTTGATCCGGGTGATGAACTTGTGCCCGTCGAACTGCTCCGAGACGGGTATGAACTTACCCAAGAGCCGTAACGAGCGATCGTGGGAGTGTGCACCCTCGTCGTCTTTGTGCCGTATCACTTTCACTCCGCTGAGCACCAAGATGGCGCCAAAGACCAAAAGCATCCACCAGAACGATGCAATGAGTGCCGCCCCTGCGAACACGAAGCCGGCTCGCAGCACCAGTGCGCCGAATATCCCCCAGAAGAGGACGCGATGCTGGTACTTGAGCGGGGTGGAGAAACTGGCAAAAATTACGGCCCAGACGAATACATTGTCCACCGAGAGGCTTTTCTCGATTACGTACCCGGTGAGGTACTCCGTCGTCGCTCCGGTCCCAAAGACGTAGGCGACGAACCCGGCGAATCCCAATCCCATGGCCACATAAAAACCGCTTTCGAGCGCCGCCTCGCGCGTCGACGGCTCATGGTTGTCGCGATGGCGCCAGAGGTCGGCGACGATGAGTATCACGACGACTGCAGACAGCACCAGCCAGTGCCAAGGTTGGATCTGAAGATCGACGAACTTGGTCGAGGATGCGGCAGAGAGTACATGCATACCGCCCATCGTCCCCGCCCGCCCGGGGACGGCACTATCTGGCGCGCCACGGGCTCGGGGGTGTGTGGAATGGCGCAGCCGAGAGGCACCATGTGATGTATGAAATTGCAACACCGGTACGTGAGCATCGCACTCGCCCTCCTCCTCGTCGGCTGCACGGGTGGGGGGAACGCACCAATCGCCACCCGCGACGCAAGTACACCTGAAGCGGCAGCGGGCGGTCTACCGCCCGCTGCCGCTTCGACCCTACCGAGCGTCTCTCCGGGCGCCTCGCCACACCGCGCTCCAGTCGGCGCATCGGCCGACGTTTTGGGTGATCCGTCGCCAGGAGATACCGCGTTAGTGCGTGGTGTACTCACGTTCCGCGGCAACGAACGCCGCACCTTTCATGGCACCGGCCCGATCGGTGCCGAGGCCGATATTGCTTGGACATACCCGCAGCGTGCAATGTGCGGCAACTCCAGTGAGTACGGCGAGGTGCGCACCTGGTGCGGCACGGGATGGGTGGGACAACCTGTCATATTCGAGCGAGCGGGGCGCACCTGGGTGGCGTTTGGTGCGTACGACTACCGGTTCCATTTCCTCGACGCCGCCACTGGGGAGGCGATCCTCGACCCGCTCGCGACCGGGGACATCGCCAAGGGCATGCTGACCGTGGACCCAGACGGGTACCCGCTTTTGTACGGAGGGAGCCGGGACAACCTCTTCCGCGTCATCGCCATCGACGGAGGGAAAGCCGACGTGCTCTGGTCGCTCGACGCTCGTTCGTTCGCGGAACGCAAATGGAATAACGACTGGGACGCCGCCGCGCTCGTCGTACGCGGCCACCTCGTCATCACTGGGGAGAACGGCCGCATCCATGTGGTCCGGTTGAGCCGCACCTACGGCCCCGACGGCAAGGTTCGAGTTGACCCTGTCGTCGTGTGGAGCGAGAAAGGGTGGGACGACGAGCTGCTGCACGCGATCGGGGACGATCGGGTGAGCATCGAGTCCTCCCCGACGATGGTGGGTGACACCGTGTATTTTGCGAACTCGGGCGGGTTGCTGCAAGGGTGGGATCTCGCGCCGCTCTGGTCAGGAGGTGTACCCAAACGCACCTTCCGATACTGGCTCGGGGACGACACCGATGCCACGGTCGTCGCCGATGCTGATGGTATGTTGTACGCCGCGGTTGAAGTCGATCGTGGGACGGCCCGTGGACGTCAGCTCGGCCAGTTGCTCAAGATCGATCCCACGAACCATGAAAACCCGGTCGTGTGGAGCATCGACGTGCGCAAAAACGGGGAGAGCGGATCGTGGGCGACACCTGCGCTTTGGCGCGATCTCGTGATCTTCACCACGAAACCTGGCGAGGTGATCGCCGCGCGCCAAAACGACGGTTCGGTGGTCTGGCGCCTCAAAATCGCAGGAGGTACGATCTCCTCCCCCTCGGTCGTCGATGACGTCTTGCTGCAAGGGGACGGCGCCGGGTACATGCGAGCCTGGCGTCTGGATCCGCTTGCCGCTCCAGTTGCGATGTGGAGTGTCCGGCTCGGGGGGAACATCGAGTCCACGGTCGCCACATGGGAAGGGCAAATGTACGTCGGATCCCGCGACGGATACTTTTACAAGATATCGACCCGCTGAGCCACGTTCACCACTCACCGAACGGGGCTTCGTCGAAAAGAATCCCGAGCGAAGCAGTGGCGAGCACGGAGATGAGGATCCCTCCAGCCGAGATCGAGACCGTGTGCGAGATGGTAATACCACGAGGCTCGCCGCCCGCAGCCCGACCCTCCAATACTGACGCTTCGGCCACGAGCGGATGTCCGGAGGCGAGTGTGGTGAGATTTTCACGTGCCTCGCAAGCAGCGGAGATGAGGGCTGCGTCGAGGTCGCTCGTATGATGTACGATCCTCGAGGCGGCGGCTGCGATCGGAACCATCTCCATGGCGGTCATGCCTACTATGGTACCCGCCACGGGCGGATCGTTCACGGGTGGGCGGCATGGTCAGAGCCGGACGGCGAGACCTTCAGGGTCCCAAGACTGCAGGGATCCGTTGGTGGATGTGAGTACCACCGCGCGCGGCCGTGGCCGTTCCCCGGTGCGTGCCGTGACGAGCAGTTCACAGGAGAGTTCCTTACCGTCAAGCACCACGGAGAGTGCGCCGCGCAATTCCTCGGCGGAGAGTTCTATCGGACGCCCAGCCTCTATCCAGAATGTACGACCGGACGGCGCACCAAATATGAGCGGGACGACCCGGGACCCGGGACGCAGGTGCGATGGTGCACGCCGATGCAGGGTTCGGTCGATCCGGGCCACGTCGCCAGCGTCGACCCAGATCTGCGCCAAGGCCGCGGTCTCGTCGATTTCGATGTCTTGTACCATGCACGATTTGAAACGGAGCAGCACTCCGGTTTGCCGTTTGGCATCACGCGCAGCCAGGAGGAGAAACCAGGCGATCGAGACGGTCAGCACCATCCAACCGGCATGAGGTGAGGCATACAAGAGGGCCAAGAGCGGTACGGCACCGAACGCCGAGATCCAGGTTCGACGGGGGTCGAACACATCAACTGAGCGGAACGAGAACGCGGCGCGATCGGGCTTTGGCACGGATTTAATGGTGTAAGTCGATGCCGCATCTCGCACGAGTCGTCAAAGTTCTCCGAAAATCGCTCCGATTGGTTTGCGAATCAAAAAAGCGTCAATGGTGTACTGCACGTGCCAAACACGGCGCCGACAAAAAAGCCCGCAACATGCAATACATCGGATACATCCTCACCGCCGGAGCACTGCTCCCCGCGATCGGTCAGATACGACACTCACTGCGCCGTACCAGCGTCGATGGGGTGTCTGGTGCCACCACCTGGGCTTGGGTGTGTTCGTGGAGTGTCTGGGTGTTGTACGGCTTCTTGGTCTCCGACGCCGCCGTCGTCTTGCACAATATCGTCGGGCTCGTCCCTGCCGCAGTGATGCTCTGGGTTTTTCTGCGGCTGGCCACTATTCGCGGCTGGGTTCCGATCACTTTATGCTATATGTTGGGCGCCACCGTCATGCTCGTCAACCCTACCGCCGGCGTCTGGATCATCGTCGTCAGTGACATGTTTTTCTACCTTCCCAGTGTCGTAGCGGTGTTCAAGAGTCGCGAGCCGGTCGGAGTTTCATACTCCGCAAACGTCGCCCAAGTCATGCTTACCGGAACGTGGTTCGCCTATCTCTGCGCAACCGGAAAGGCGGTCGCCGGGATCGGCTGGTTCGTCGGCTGCTGCTGCGCGATCGTGATCACGTACAAAATTATGGTCTATCGGCGCCGCTCGGTCTCGGTGTTGCGCGTCGACTCCCCGGCCGTGCCCGCCGACCGCGTTTTGGTGCCAGCTGGCTGATCAACTGCACAGGCGTACGGGGGATCGCACCGCATCTGCATGTGCAGCAACCATACAACCATGCCCACGTCCAGTACGGGGGTGCACACCCCTCTCCCAGTGGCCCTGCGCCACACCCCTAAGCGAAATTCATACGACTTCTAAGCGGGTCGCAAACCGCTGTACGTGATGCGGCGTCACGTCCCCGGCCACTCGTATTGCGGTTGTCGTCTTCACCGGAACAGTCGAGGCCATGCCGCGACCGCAGAGAGCCACGCTCGCACGATGGTTCGCGACCGCGCTGCTGATGGCGGGATGTGCCGCACCGGCCAGCGATCGCTCGACACAGACCGCACCACCCGAAACCACCGCATCGGCCCCACCAGATGAGGCACCGTTGGACGTGGAACGCAAAGCAGTACTCACCGCCGCGGTCAAAGCGAATGGTCTACCTGCCGCGGTCGCACTGCTCAAGCAGTGGATGAGCGAGGACCTGAACATCGCTGCACAGTGCCACTCGCTCGCCCGGCACATCGGATTGGTCGCTGCGCCAGAAGCGGGGCTCACCGCCCCGCTCGAGGATTGGTGCGAGTACGGCCTGTTGCACGGGTTGTTGTTCGGCATCGCCGAGACCACCGGGTCGATTCCGGCCTTCGCCGATCTCGCGGTGCCGTACTGCACGAAGTCGGGTCGGACACACGATGAGCGGGGCCGGTGTTTCCACGGCGTCGGACACGGGATCGCGGTCGCCTCGCACAACGACATCACCGCCGCACTCGATGCCTGCGCGGCGATACGTGTCGAGGGGGCCGACCAGTGCTTCGGTGGAATGTTGATGGAGTTCGGGGAGGATCGACTCGCCGCCGGAGGGTGGGCAGTGGGGCACAGCGCAGAGAACTCACCGCAGGTGCTCACCGTGTCCGACGCACAGATCTCCGCGCTCTGTACGGGCAGACCGTTGCCCTGCTTTCAACGGCTCTGGATGTTCCACGCGCCACCCCGAGCGGCGATCCGCGACGATGGTGACGCGGCCCTCGCGGCCGCGGTGTGCGCACCGCCAATGACGCCCGCGGAACGGCGCGTGTGTCTCGAGGGGTTCGGGGAGTTTGCCGGCGTGATGTGGATGGTTTTCGGTCGCGCCGAGGGCCAGAGTTGGCCACCGGACTCCGCCGAGGAGGCCGCCGCCATGGCGAGTGCGGCAGTGACGCGGTGTACCGCATACCCAGATCCGGGTGCGTGCATCTACGGGCTCGTCCCACAGACGACCTCGAACCTGCACACGGCGAACTGGCCGTACATCCCCGATTTCTGCGCAGTCGTCCCACAACAATGGCACCGCGACTGTGAAGCGGCGGTGTACGCCGCGAAAACCGGCGGCCGCGCCCCCGAGTAGTACTCCCGGGCAGCACAGAGCCGGTGAGTACCGTCCGGCACCAGACCGCACCGCCGTGACGGCACGCCGGCATGCGAATCACTGCTATCGTCTTGGTCGGATTCGCGCTGCTCGGACTCGTCGCCGGCACGGCAGGACCCGTCGGGTTCACCGCTGTGGCACTAGTGCGCCGGCGCCACAATGAAGGTGCCCTCGTCGGATTCATCTCCGCGATGGACGAGCCCGGAGCCATGCTTGGACCCCTTTGCCCTGGCCGGGCTCCTGGCAGCCGTGGGCGCAACCGCGTCCTATCACGTCGTTGCGATCCTCCTACTCTGCCTTGCTGCAATTCTATTCGCCACAACCCCGACGCGAGCGTCAACGCACAGGCAACAACAACAGGCACCGCTCCGCAGAGAGGTGCTCAACTCTTCTGCGTTCCTACGCGTGGTCCTACTGATGGTTGCAGTAAGCATCCCGTTTCTTTCGTTTCGTGCGCTCTGGGATCGTTACACAGCAGACATCGGCGAGGTAAACTGGCTCGTAGGTCTCTCGTATCTCCTGGGAGGACTGTGCTACGCAGTGCTGAGCCCCGTCGGCGGTGCGCTCTTTGCACGAAGAGGTAGCGTGCTGCGAGCCCCTAATCCATGCCGGGCGGGAGGTACGTCGCGTCGCATATTGCAGCGTCAGCTGACGCTGACGCAACCATAGTGATTACAATAACGTCATCTGCGAGCTGAATTGCCGGAACGGCGACGACCGCGGTTAGCTCTTTGATTCTATGAACCGTACGTACGGTTGGTTCTGTCGCAAGCAAGCGGCCTTAAGCTACCGATGCTGAGAAAGCAGAAGTCCCGGTTTTTTGTTTCCATATTTTTGTTTCCATATTGCGGGACTTAGATGCTTGAGAAGCCCTACTTATGTGCAGGTCTCCCAGTGAGGTATGCACGTAAGTCCGGCGACCATGTAGGGCGGGGGTTTCGGGGTGGTTGTTCACCGCCTTTTTCAGCGAAATTCGAGCGATCTCTAAGCGTTGTAGCGGATCGCTGTCCTCTGCGATCAGAAGGACTACGAACCGGAATCGCTACGGGGGTCGACCTGGTCTCGGTATCTCAACTGGTGAGGCTGTACTCGTCGGTGCCGTCACCTAGTTGTCCGTACAGGTAGTCTCCCCAGCATTTGACGCCGTCATCGGAGGTCAGCGCGCAGGTGTGATACGCACCGGCATCAATCTGTGCAACCTTGGAGGTGAGACCTTTCACGTCGACCGGGGTGAGGCTGTACTCGTCGTTGCCGTCACCTAGTTGTTCGTACAGGTTGTTTCCCCAGCATTTGACGCCGCCATCGGAGGTCAGCGCGCAGGTGTGGTTACCACCGACAGAGATCTGCGTAACCTTGGAGGTGAGACCTTTCACGTCGACCGGGGTGAGACTGTACTCGTCGGTGCCGCCACCTAGTTGTCCTTCCTCGTTGTCTCCCCAGCATTTGACGCCGCCATCGGAGGTCAGCGCGCAGGTGTGGTTACCACCGGCGGAGATCTGCGTAACCTTGGAGGTGAGACCTTTCACGTCGATCGGGGTGGATCTGTTCGCATCTGTGCCGTCACCTAGTTGTCCGTCCCCGTTGTCTCCCCAGCATTTGACGCCGCCATCGGAGGTCAGCGCGCAGGTGTGATACGCACCGGCATCAATCTGTGCAACCTTGGAGGTGAGACCTTTCACGTCGACCGGGGTGAGACTGTACCCGTCGGTGCCGTCGCCTAGTTGTCCGTCCCCGCTGTACCCCCAGCATTTGACGCCACCACCGGAGGTCAGCGCGCAGGTGTGGTTACCACCGGCGGAGATCTGCGTAACCTTGGAGGTGAGACCTTTCACGTCGACCGGGGTGAGACTGTACTCGTCGGTGCCGCCACCTAGTTGTCCGTAAACGTTGTCTCCCCAGCATTTGACGCCGCCATCGGAGGTCAGCGCGCAGGTGTGGGCATAACCGGCGGAGATCTGCGTAACCTTGGAGGTGAGACCTTTCACGTCGACCGGGGTGGATCTGGTCTCATCTGTGCCGTCACCTAGTTGTCCGTAATCGTTGTCTCCCCAGCATTTGACGCCGCCATCGGAGGTCAGCGCGCAGGTGTGGGCACTACCGACGGAGATCTTCGTCGATCTCGCAGAGCTCTCTGCGGGTTTTACAGAGGTCTCCGGCGACTTTGAGGCTCCTGCGACGCAACCAGATAGAACCACAAGGGAAGCGAATAGATACGAAAAGATGCGAGTACGAGACGTAGTCATACCACATATAGGTGTCTGACTCATTGATCTCTTCAACTATCTGTCAGGAGACAGGGCGGCGGCGCACGGACATGCCAAAACCCTCGGCTTCTTGATCGCTTAGATCATCGAACCGGGAGTTATGTGCATGTTCGGTATGGACTTATGTGCATACCTCCCAGTGGGGTATGCACCTAAGTCTGCGGTCCAGCGTGGGTGCGGGATGCCAGCCTCGGCGCCTAGGATTTCTCATAGAAAATCGGCGAGTTTCTAACTGGGGTTAGGCTCGCGGCGACAGCCTCGCGACCTCTGCCAGGGCTGCTTTCGCGGCGGCTTGCCTACCGCTCTCGATCTCTGCTGGTGGCTCCCAGTGTGCTCGAGCAAGAGCCGTACGGTGTGAGGAATGACAAAACGTTCCGCTGTTCTCCCTGCGCTCGCAGCGCTTGCTCTCGCAGCACTATCGGCGGGCTGCGCTTCGACCGATGATGACGGGGACGGACAGGCCGAGGTCCGCAAAGCCGGGGCCCGGGTCATGCCCTTCGACCTAGACAAAACCAAACACTCGTTCGTCAAGACCAACGAGGGTGGGGTGCAGACTGTCGTTTCGCTCGACCCGGCCGACACCGAACAGGTCGAACTCGTGCGCCAGCACCTCACCGAGATCCGTAGTGAGTTCGCTGCGGGCCGATTCGACGACCCGACCAGCATCCACGGGTCCAACATGCCAGGCGTCGCGCAACTTGCGGCCGGCGTGCAACGTCTCAACATCACCTACCGAGACGTCGACGGCGACGGCGAGATCACCTACCGCACATACGACGGCTCACTCGTCGGGGCACTGCACGACTGGTTTGACGCCCAAGTCTCCGACCACGGCTCCGACGCTGTGTCCGAACCCTTCGGACACACGATGACCGAAGAGATGTGGCGCCAACATCACCCAGGGCGACCATATCCCAGCACGACGGACGGGAACTGGCCCCCATGACAAAGTATGCGTGGCAATAACACTATAACTACGTGAAGCGGCGCCCTCGAAGCAGGGCATCACTGTTAGTCGCGATGACGCTGGCGATTGTCGTCGTCAGCGTCATCGCGATAGACACCATGCAGACGAGGCCTGCTGAACCGAACGTCAGCACTCCTGCGCCAGAAGACATCGCCCAAATGGCCGAACATGTCGTGCGCCTGGTCGGGTCCAGCAACTGCACGGGTGTGCTTCTCAACGACCTGACCGTACTGACCGCCGCACACTGCGTCGACCGGGCACTTTTCGGCGCGGGCGATCAAGTAACCACGTTTCCTGATGGACGGAAGTCGTTTCGGGTTGGCGTGCGGATTCTCGTTGAATACGACCGTATACGCTACCACATACGGCAGGTCACACTACCGAAGGGCGCAGCACCCGGGTCTTTCGACTACGAGCGAGACGTTGCCCTCCTCCTCCTCTCCACGCCACTGAGCGCCCCTCATGTTAGTGTAAAAGCGCCCGGCTCCGGTCTGTATACTACCTACGTAGCTTTCGGATTCCAGCGCTCCGGCCCGGACAAAATCTGGCACCTAGAGTCGTGTCTGACAAAACCCAAAAGCGAGGGTAGGGTTCTTACAGACAGCTGTAGTCTTACGAAAGGAGCTAGTGGCGGACCACTCCTCTACAGGGAAAGGGGCATCGTGTACACAGGCGGCGTGTTGAGTACCGCGTCACCCAAGGGAAACAACACATGGGTTGGTGCGGCGAGTATTGCAGAGTTGCTGCGCGAAGGCACGATTTTCACACTTGAGTACTGACGATGTGGATAGCTCGATCAAGAGCAGGCAGTGTTGGCCGGGTACTGTATCCGTGCCAGTATTTATGGTAAAGCGACGGCGGACTGCCCCAGAGATACTTCGAGCACCAAGTGTCCAGGGTACAGCAGTCTCCATAAGTACTGGCTGGTACCACTCCTGCAGCCCAAGGATTCTCTGCGCCCAGGCGAACTCGGTGGCCAGAATTCAGGGCTTCCGGGGACGCGGGCGAGCTCGCTGTGTGGGTCGGCATTCAGCGCCGGCAGCGGAAGAAGAACAAGCTCACCACAGTCAACGATTGGCGCGGGCGGGGTCAGTCTGGCACAGCGGGGCGACGCGGATTAGCAGTCGAGCGGCTCGATCATCGCGTAGGAGTCGTCGACGTCCTGAGAGCTCCGCTTCGAGGTTCTCCTCGCACGTCCCAGAACTGGTCACCCCTGCACGCGACCGCCCGAAGGCGGTCGTTTAGCATTCGCCGGACGATCCGAGGTGAGCGTTTGATCCCGGGAAAGCAGAAGTCCCGGTCTCTGTTTCCAGATTCCGGGACTTCGGTGCTCGAGAAGCCCTACTTAGGTGCTTCTCTTCCAGTCGGGGTGGCGGGATTTGAACCCGCGACCTCTTGTCCCCCAGACAAGCACGCTCACCAAGCTGCGCCACACCCCGAGATGTATTGGTGTCGAAGGGGGGACTTGAACCCCCACGCCCTTGCGAGCGCCAGCCCCTCAAGCTGGTGCGTCTGCCAATTTCGCCACTTCGACATATGCTACGTACCGATGCAAATGGTCAATGTACATCATCAACTTTTACCCGGTTTTCCGGAGACAGTCTCGCCGCACCCAGCACGCACACAGTCGTACACTGGAGCCCTCTACCCGGATTGAACGGGTGACCTCATTCTTACCATGAATGTGCTCTGCCAACTGAGCTAAGAGGGCCTACGGGCAGGATTGTCGGCCCCCGGCAGGAATTGTAAAACAAGCACCCGCCGTTGAATGTGCACCACCTCTCACGGCGGACGGTTTCGGGTATGGCCAACCAAAGACTCACCCGCACCGAACGTCGCAAGGCAGAACTCGCCCGCCGTCGCGAAGACCAGAAACGAGCCAAAATCCGTCAAAAGATCGAGGCGCACGACGCCGCCTCGCTCGACGAAGCGGCTGCACAACTCGCGCCGCGCACCACGTGGTTCACTACGCTCGTTGCCACCATGCTGGTGATCCTCGCCGTCGGCCCGCTCGGTGTATTCTCCCCGGCGTATCCAGTGGCGGGTGATCAAGTAACCCACAACTGGTGGCTCGTCGAGTTTCGCGACCGGCTTTTTGCCCTCGATGGTGTATTTGGATGGACGAACGACTTGTCGCTGGGGTACATGTTCGGTTTCTTCTACTTCCCGCTCCCGCCCCTGGTGTTCTCTGTGCTCTCCATGGTTTTCGCCGACGCCATCGCGATAAAAATCATGGTTGCGCTCTCCTTGGTGCTCTTGCCGGCTGCGGCACTCCGCCTGGCCCGCGGTTTGGGGTTCTCTGCCGCGACGCTTCCCCTCGTTCCGTTGCTGTATCTCGCCGCACTCTTCTCCAACCAGCCCCAGTTCGTCGGTGGCACCCTGTACGCCACCCTCACCGGGGAATTCTCGTACGCATACGGTCTGGCCTTTGCGATGTTCGCCACCGCCGAGGTACTCATGCTACGGCGCACCGATCGCGGTGCGTGGTGGCGCGCCGGAATTTTTATCGGTCTCGCCCTCCTCTCGCACATCCTCGCCGCCATCCCGGCCGTGCTGTTCGCGTGCTACGTGTACATAGCGAAGCTCTGGCGTCGTTCCCGATCGACGACGCTCGCCTCCGCGCTCCTCGTCGTTTCGATTGCAGCCTGGTGGCTGATTCCCTCGGTGCTCGCCGCCTCCGAGGCGCTCGGCGACGGGCACAATCGGGTCACTAATTTGTTCGGATGGCTCTTTCCGTGGCGCGACGCGCTCCCACTCGTGCTCGCCGGCCTCTCAGGCCTCACCTACGGCCTGCTCCGCCGCCGACCCGGCGCCCGTGTACTCGCCGCCCTCGCCGCTTCGGGACCGGTGGTGCTTCTCATAATGCCTGGATCGTTCATGTGGAACGTACGTATCATGCCGTGGTACTACGCTTCACTCGCCCTCGCGGTTGCGTACCTTTTTGAACCGATTACCCTCTGGTTGTACACGAAAGCCCCCGCCCTACTGCGCGCCCTACCGGTGGGTGCACTGCTCGCCGGACTTTCGTTGGGTCTGGTGATACCTGACAATTTCTCCCTGGCCCGCTCGATCCGAGATTCGCAGTATGGCGGTGCGTCGCTCTCCGGGACGAAGTACGTGGATGAACTCACCGAATATCTCAAGACCCTCCCGCCCGGGCGCGCAATGGTCGCGCTCCCCAAGGAGTGGGCCGGCGCACTCCCCGCCCGTGACTGGGTGACCGCGCTGCCGTTGCATACCGATGGTCGGATTACTTCGGCCATCTCTCTCTTCTACGAGGCCTCCAAATCCACACCCGGCATCGAGTACGTGCACTCGCACGTCTCAGAGATCGCGCACACGTCGCTCTCCTGGTTCGGTTACGCCGACTTGGACGACGACGTGGATCGGACATTCTCCGTCGGCGTCCGCGGTATGCGTTTGCTCGGAATCCGTTACTACATCGTGGGGGACCAGAAGATGTTCAACCTCGCATCCGCCAGCCCCGACCTGGTGGGGATCAAGGCCGTCGGCGAGTCCTCCAAGATGCTCGGAGACGGAAAAAGTGGGCTTCCGGCGCACCAGTGGGGCGTGTTCGAGTTGCGCGACACGACCCTGGTCGAGGGCATCACGACCCCGGTAGGTGTGCAAGATCCCCCGTTCTCCTCTGAACGCGACTGGGCCTCGGCTTCGGCAAAGTGGCTCGCCACCTACGATCTGCGCGGTGATGCTCCGTACCTGGTGGAGGAGGGTCCCGAAATGTTCGACGCCCGCACCGCAAACCCGCCAGTAACGGTCTCCGATGTCGCGCTCGACGAGCGGTCCATCTCTTTCTTGGTGGACAAAGTCGGCACACCGGTGCTGGTGAAAGTATCGCACTCACGCCATTGGCGAGTCATAGGCGCCGCCGGTCCGTATCGCGCCGCCCCGAACCTCATGGTGGTGGTCCCCACCGAGCAACGCGTCGTACTGAAGTACACCAATCCGGTATGGACGAAGATCGGGCCGCTTACCAGTGTGGCTTCGCTCGCCGCCCTCGCTGCACTACTCTTGATCAAGAAGCGTCGTCGCAACGAGGAGACCGCGTGAACGACGCAGTCAAATCAGGGACGCTGCGTGCTGCTGGGCCCTCGCCTCACTGGCTTCGCTGTACTGGGTGTGGGCCGCGGGCAGAAATGTCGCACCATTTTGGTCGTTTTGGCTCGCCGCCGGTCTCTCCCTCACCGCCGCTGGGCTCGCTGCTGAGTCCTCGAGCCTTGTCCGAACGTGGTTCCCGATCCTCGTCTCGGGCTGCGTAATGTTGTCTGCCGTGGAATCGGGCGCCATGCTGCTTTGATCTCTGGTGTTGAATGTGTCGTTCAGCTTCGCGAATTTCGAGGCGCCCCACCGGCTGCGTCGAGCAACGCGTCCAGTCCGACGAGGTCGTCTCCGAGCATGGTACCCATGTCGCTGAGTTTCCCGATCACGGCCTCTGCGACGCGTTCTTCCACGGTTTCGGCCCCAAACAGGTAGTATGCCACCGCGTTCTGTCCGTCGCGGTGGCAACGGCCTTCGATTTGGGCCATGTCCAGCGCTGACCAACGTAGGTCGTGTATCAAGAGCACTCGTTCGACATCGTTGCCGCCCACCGCTGCTTCGTTGGCGTGCAGACTGATGCCCTCGGTTACGGTGAAGACGGCAAAGCCCGTCTCCCCACGTTGAAACGAAACCCTCCGACGCTCGCGTTCCGGTCCGGGGGTCTCCCCGCTGATCACGACGGCACCCTCGAGGGCATCAGCGAGCGCCTTGGCGGTGTCGAGGAACTGGGTGGAAATTGCGACTTGGTACCCGTCTTCGGTCAGGTCGAGGGCTCGACGGACCGTCTGCTCGACGCGCAGCAGGGAGGCCTTCTGACGGAAGCGCAGCGCGGCAACCATGGGGTTCGTCGGGTTCGTTCCGTGCCCGACGAGTCGCAACTCCTCGCAAAAATCCTCCCATGCCCGTTCGTACAGCCCGCGTTGTTTACCGTCGAGTTCCACCGGATGGCCGTAGCGTTGCATCTCGGGCCAACCGTTGAGGTCCTGTGGCCGTCTTCGCATACCAAGGCGACGGTCCCCGAAGAGCAAGTCGCGCATCTTGGTGAGGTCCTCTTCGTTCCGTTCCCAATCCCATTGGCCGAAGGAGCCGCGTTTTATGCGCAGGCCGTGTTCTTTGCACCACTCCTCGAACTCGCCCAGTTCGCGTACGCTGCGCTTCGTGCGCTCGGCGAGCAACGGGGCAAGGTACGCCAACTCGAGCGGGGTCTGCCCAGCGGTCGCGCTCATCCATAGGACGAATGCGGCTCCCGTCTTCGCTTTCACCAAGTTTCGCACGGCGGCGGAACGCTGCGAAGTCGGGTTCTTCAACCGATGGGCCTCGTCGCATACGACCACGTCCCAATCTACGAGGGAGGTTCCCTTTGTTGCGATGCGCTTGTTCTTGGTGCGTGTGCGCACCGCCGCCGTCGCCTCTTCGGGTACGTCGAGCAGGCTTTTGGCCCGATCGTAGTTGGTGACGCACCAGCGATGCGACCCACCGCCGTGCGCGGCGATGCTGCGTCGCCAGTGCGCGACGACCGAGAGCGGGGTGAGGACAAGCACGTTCAACCCTCCCCCCATTCTGGAGATCCCGTCGATTGCGGAGTAGGTCTTACCCAGTCCGACGTCGTCGGCGAGCAAGAAACCACACGAGCCCTTCCGGTGCGCCGCCGCTACCGCCCCCGCGGCTTCGTCCTGGTGCGGCCGTAGTACGATGCGGGTACTCCCGTTCGTTCCCGTATCATGCCGGGTCGCCCGCCCCCCGTTCAAGTCGTCCTCGAACCAACGCTCCGGCGAGTACGCTACTGAGGAGAAGTCGTGCAAGGCGCGCGGCAGGTTCGCCCCTTCGTACGTCCAGCGTCGCAAGGACGGATCCCAACGCGCACCGCCCCATTTTGCCAAGTTCCGGTCTTCGTACGGTACCGAGAGTAGATGAAGACGTTCCCCCGTTCGTCGCCCCGCACTCGTCGGCCGTGTCGTCCTCGCCGTCGCACTTGAGGTTTTGCTGGACGTTTTGCCGACCCGTGCCCCCGGGGCGCCCCGACCCGCTCCTTTCGTACTGCCCGGTGTTTTTTTCGCTTTCAGCGGTTTGATGGCTTTTTTCTTCGTCCGGGTTGCACCTTTCCGTGCCCCGGTCTTCTTGCGGGCGGCCGGGGGTTTACGCCGCGTCATGTTCCAGTGTCGCCCCTACCGCCGCTCGGCAGGGTCCCGCGCAGTTGGGTCAAGATGTCGCGCCATGCTGCGGCATCCTCAAAAGCGAGACGCTCGGCGGCCTCCAACATGCGCGATTCGGCCTCGGCGACCGCCGCCTCGAGCTCCTGGGGGAGGTCCTCTGCGCCAACTGGTCCTTGCTCCGCAACGACGACGTCGGGCAGGTCATGTATCGCCTTGACGATCGTTGTAGGTACGATGCCGTGCGCGATGTTGTACGCTTCTTGTAAAGAGCGCCGCCGGTCGGTCTCGGCCATGGCGTTGCGCATGGCGGGGGTCTGCCTGTCAGCATACAAGACGACGCGCCCCTCGATATTGCGTGCCGCCCGCCCGATGGTTTGTATCAAGCTCGTCTCCGAGCGCAAGAAACCCTCCCGGTCGGCGTCGAATACGACGACGAGTTGCACTTCGGGAAGGTCGAGTCCCTCGCGCAGCAGGTTGATCCCGACCAGGATGTCGAACACCCCCCTGCGCAGGTCCCGCAACAGTTGTATACGTTCCAAGGTTTCCGTGTCCGAGTGCATGTACCGCGCCTTGATCCCATGCTCCACCAGGTAATCCACGAGGTCTTCGGCCATCTTCTTCGTCAACACGGTGGCCAGGACCCGCCCGCCCGCAGCTACGACCCGTTCGGCCCGGGCGAGAAAATCAGCCACTGCACCGGTGCTGGGGGATACCTCCACGACCGGGTCGACGATGCCCGTGGGTCGCACGATCAATTCGACGGTTACCTCCGCGTGTTTGCGTTCGTACGGCCCAGGGGTGGCCGAGACCGTCACGCACGTCGCCGCTCGCTCCCAGAACTCGTCCGCCGCGAGCGGTCGGTTGTCGCATGCGGAGGGGAGTCGGAAGCCGTGTTCGACGAGGGTTTCTTTGCGCGATCGGTCCCCGGCTTGTTGCGCGCTCAGTTGTGGTATCAAGACGTGCGACTCGTCCAGCACCACGACGAGATCTTCGGGAAGGTAATCCAAAAGGGTGTACGGTGGTTCCCCCGGTTTCCGTCCGTCGAAATGTCGCGAATAGTTCTCCACACCCGGGCACCGCCCGGTCTCACGCAGCAACTCCAAATCCCGCTCCGTGCGTTGCACGAGTCTCTGCCGCTCCAGCAATTTGCCCGCCGTCTCCAGTTCCCTGGCCCGCATTACGAGTTCGGTCTCGATCGAGTTGCACGCCGCCTCGAGCGTGGCCTTGTCCGCCACGTAATGTGTCGCCGGGTACACATGATACGAGCCGTGCGTACGCAACGTCGTTTTCTGCAAGCCATCCACGATCTCGATGCGTTCCACCTCGTCGTCGAAGAAGGAGACGCGTACGGGATGCTCCTCGCCCGAAGGCCAGATGTACAGCGTGTCGCCCCGCACGGAGAACGCACCGCGCTGCACCTCGGTGTCGTTGCGATCATATCCCATGTTGACGAGCCCGCGGTGCACTTCGTCGCGCCCAACTTCTCCGCCGACGACGAAACTGAGGACGTGCTCGCCGTATGATTCAGGTGCCCCCAGACCGTATATCGCCGACACGCTGGCCACAATCACGACGTCTCGCCGGGCCAAGGCGTTGGAAGTGGCTGAGTGTCGCATACGATCGATTGCCTCGTTGATCATCGACTCTTTCTCGATGAACGTGTCGCTTGAAGGTACGTACGCTTCTGGCTGGTAGTAGTCGTAGTACGAGACGAAGTACTCGACTGCGTTCTCCGGCATCAACGCCGTTAACTCCGCGTGCAGTTGGGCCGCCAGGCTCTTGTTCGGTGCGAGGATGAGTGCAGGTCGCTGCAAACGTTCGATCGTCCACGCGATCGTGGCCGATTTCCCCGAACCGGTGATTCCGAGCAGGCAGACTCGGTTTTTCCCCGCCACGATCGCCGCCGAGAGCTGCTCGATCGCCTGGGGTTGGTCTCCGGCTGGCTGGTACGGGGCTTTTACGGAGAATGCAGGCACGCCCAAGATGGTACGCAGCAGACGCGTTGTGGCGCAATACCCCGTAACGGACAGCGGCGGCGCACGAAGCGCCGCCGCCGGAACCACGGGAGGGGCGGACTCCAGGTGGCTCTACCGGGGGGATTGGCCGTGCACGGCCGCCCGCCGGGTTCTTGGAACACCTCTCATCGTCCGGTGCCGTCGGTCACGGCGCAGGTGTCTGGAGGGTTTTTCTACCGAGCCGTTCGATGAGGCGCGTCAAATCGTGCAAGGTGCGCACTTCGGGATGGGTGCAGAGTGTGTGTGCCATCTCAAGTGCCCCGCCGGTACGCTCGCCCACCCAGGCGCGCACACCGGCATTGGCGAACTCGGTATTGCGCAGTAGTACGGCAGGGTACGTACCGAGGTCCTCCACGCGAGAAAGTCCCCAAGCGAGGGCTTTTCGGTGCCTGGGAATAAGGCTGTGTCCGCCGTATGCCTGCAGGTGCTTGGCGAAACGTCGTGCCCCACATTCGGCTGGGATGTTCAACCAGAACGGGTCATCCCAGCAGATGCCCCGTCCAAACAATTCTTCGACGCGTACTTGTACCGGCATGAGGCACAGCATCCGACTACCGAGCGTACTTCCCATGCCAATCGCGATGCCGACGAAAAGAAATTGCGAACTGTCGTCTCTGAGGAGGGAGAGGGTGGTGCAAGCGCCCCAAGGCACACCCCAAGTTATCAACCGCCACCACGCCCGCCAACGTTCCCGCCCTAGCGACCAACGCAGCATGAGGCGGGGTAGTTCACCTTGGTGCAGGTCCATGGCGTTGCGCCCCGCCACATAGGGTCGCTCATCGCGGTCGTGTTCCACCGTCCCTCCCGGATTTACCAACGCGCTCCAGCACGCCGCAGAGCTCGTTGATCGTACGCCCTGCGTTTCTCTCCTGACGGGCGAGGACAAGGAACATGTCAAAACTTCCTGTGCCGCAGCGACCTTCGACGAATTCAGCCAGCCCCCACTCGCGCGCGTCCACCTCGAGCGCCGCTCGCGCGCTCACTGCAGCCCAGGCGTCATGGTGCCACATACCGCGGATGATGTGCACCACTTGCGGGTTCCGCATCAGGGGTGCCGCCTCGGGGTACCGATCGATCGTCTCTTTTCGGGTGGTGGGCCGCACCTTAATGCCTGCCAACACGTGATCGTAGCGGAACACCGGCCGCGTTATCCGCCAACCGTGCGCCAACGCCCAGCAACCGGCCACGGCAGCGAGCCCGGCGCCGTGCGGGATCAGCAGCCCCACCACTCCAAAAATCACCCAGACCGCGCCGTATTGCATCTCGAGCCTGCGCCAGGCACGGATTTGCGGCCCCTCGGCCTGGGTGCAGATTTCGTCTATTGTGGCTCTCTGGGCGGTAGTACCGATTCTCCCCCACACGCCGCGACCTGACTGCGCAGTTTGCATCTCATGATACCTCTCGGCCGCGCGCATTTTGGACACGCGCGCCGCCGCTCGTAATTTGGATGCATGGGATGATTCCACGATCCGTACCGTGCGCCCCCGTCGGTATCTGTCAGGGGCCGCCGGGGGCGCAGACGGATCAATCCCAACCGATGTCGGTGGCCGCAGGCACCTCGATGCCTTCGGGGAGGAGCGCTTGCAGCGCAGTTCGTGCCGCCTCGGGGCCAAGGTCGAGCCCGGTGCAGCGACGTATGTCCACCCAGTGGCAGGCCCGTACCTGGGTCATGACCCCGACGAACCGTGGGGTGCCACCCCGTCGAATCCACGTCCGGGCCAGAACGCCCCACTGCTGCGCCATCGCATGGTCGGTGCGGTATATTTGGGGCAGCGCCGTGCCGGTCGGGTCTTCCCACACCATTGTGGCAAGGTCGTCCACCGTCCAACCGTTTGCACATCGCCCACCTGTACCGCGCGTCGGACAGCCGTCAGCCGAGGCGTTCGCAACGAGCGGCACCGGGCCAGCCGTGTACGACGAGACCCACGCATGTGCCGCATCGACCGATCCCCAGCCCGGCTCGAGGTCGATGCCCCCGACGATCTTGACGCCGTCCGTCGCCCGCTCGGTCAACTCTATGAGCATGCGCTGCCAGGCTAACCCGTACTCCGCCGCGCGTTCCGGGTCCTCCAACTTGTAATTGCTCGTCGCCACCGCGAGCGTCCATGCTCCGCCGCGGCACTCAACTAAACCCTCGGCGTAGGCGAGTGCGACGTCTCGCAGGTGTGCGTATGTGAATAGCGTATCGGCGTCTTCAAACGAGCGGGTTCCACCCGCTACCTGCTTGCCGTACGAGATGAGGACGACGCCGCCCCCCGCAGTTTCACGGCAGGCCCCGCGCCTCGCTGCGCCCGTATCGGTCGCAAGGTCGCCAGTCATCCATGCCGCGTAGCGGCTCTGCGTGCTACCCGTGCCCTCCACGACGGCGCTCGCCTGCCCGCGCAGGCTGCCAAATCCTAAGAGGCTCACCACTACCAAACCGTGGGCGAGCAGGAAGGTGAATGGGGGCGTGAATCGACGGGTTCGCATAGGACCAAATACGGTGACCGCCTCGCAGTTTCAGACACTCGCCCTGGTATGTGCCGCGTCCAGATGTGGTAGTCGCGGTCCTACTCTGCGCCCTTGGGTACGGTAATGGCGGCGATCCATTCGGGGCGCTCGAGGACGATGCACTCGCGCTGCGCCCCCAGGTTCTTCCGTGGACTCGTACCCACCGGCCGCCCGCACGGTGTGTGGTCGAGTTCGGCGTGTGGCTCGGTAGGCAGATTGCCGCTTGACTTTGGCGTTGCTGTGGCCATGGAGATGACGGTCGTGATAAACGTGCCCGCCGCCAGCAGCCACTCGTCCGCTTTTGGTTGTAGATTTTGGCTGTGGATGTCGTCTGGCCACCCCCGTGCACGGTGTTGTACATGGCTGATACGTCGCTGCGAACCGAGAACGGCCTTTGGGTCCCCGCCGCTGACATGGAATGGTCGTACTCAACCTCCGGCGGTCCTGGCGGGCAGCACGCGAACCGTGCATCCACCCGGGCGACGCTCTCGATTCGTGTCGCCGCCGTCCGTGGTCCGGCCGATCTCTGCGCGCGTCTGGCGCGCAATCTTGGCCCCGCGGTGCGTGTCAGCGTCGCCGCACACCGCAGTCAATACCGCAATCGAGAGGCGTGTCTTGTACGCATGGTGGAGAAACTTGAATCCGCTTCCCGTGTCCTTCCATCACGCACCTCGACCGCTCCGTCCCTCGCGTCGCGTCGCGCCCGATTGGACGCCAAACGTCGTCTCGGTAGGAAAAAATCGCTCCGCCGGCGCCCGACTGAGGAGGAGTGAGTCTGCCCGGTCGGGGCTTGATACCGACCCTCTCCCGCTGAAGGTGTTCCATGTTCAAACAACTACCGCTCGAAAGGAGCACACAATGAAGCGATACCATCAAGTCGCGTTCTCACTGCTGTTGGTGCCGTTCCTCTTCTCTGCCGATTCGGTCGAGCGCTACGAGCCCCTCGCGGGTCTCGCCATGCAGGCCCCAGGCTCGTCGATTCGACAAGCGTCTGAGGAAGAGTCCGGCTACCTCGTTTCCGTTCGTGGCCCCGGACTTTGTTCCGGCGCTCCGATCACGGGTACGAATCTGGTTATCACCGCGGCGCACTGTGTCGTGGAGTCAGGAACCGATGCCGTCGGCGCCCGATACGACCTCCGTGTTGAGCGCTCCGGTGTTCGATACGACGTCCTCGAGGTGTACGTCGACATGTCCTGGAAAGACGGGATGCAATCCAAGGACGACGTCGCCGTACTGGTGATGGAGTCCCCCATTCCGGGTCCGGGTTTGCATTTGGCGGACTCGTTCGAGCCCGACCAGGCCGCGACACTCATCGGTTTCCAGCCATCTGACGGTGGCTCCTGGCTGCGCGGTACGGACTATGACTCGCACAGCGCGTTGATGTCCGCGAGGCAACGATTTTTGCCAGCCGTGACCGCCGCTTGTAGCATCACCGCTACAAGTTTCAAATGGTCCAAAAACAGCCACTGGTGGATTCCGTGCGGAATGGTTCCCGGCGCATCCGGTGGCCCGCTCGTCATCGCAGGCGTGCACGGCCCGACTCTCGTCGGGGTGGCGTCTTCGGTGGATTTCGAGCTCGAATCCAACGGAGTAGCTCCCGTGGAGAAAGTTCAGTATCTTCTCCGCAACCGTGATTTGTATCGCAAGATCCCCGGTCTCGCCGCACCTTGCTGCACCTCGGGAAACCAGCGTTGAGTATCTGCAGTATCGAACGCATCAAAGCGGGCCGGGGGTACACCCCCCGGCCCGCTGCGCTTTCTCTCCCGCCCGGCACGGTGTACATCGTGTCCAAAAAGTCGCGTACCGTCTTGTTCTGCGCGCTCGTTATCGCCGCCTCGTTCATCCTGCCTTTCGCTCTCTCCCGCCTACCAGATACCGATTCCCCGACCCCGTCTATCGGGTCGTGCACGCCGACTGCCGCGAACGGCACCGCCAATCCCGATGGGCGGTCGCACCCGCTTCTCGCCGATCTCCCTGATTTCCCTGGATCCAACGGGCGTATCGTGGTTCGCGGTACGGTACGGTCAGCATCGTGCAAACCTCGCGCCGGGGTGCTCGTCAAGTTCTGGGCCGCTCGTGAAGGTGGCGAGTACACCGAGGCGAGTTATGGGGGCGTGTACAGCGATGCGAGCGGGAAGTACGCCTTCAGCGTGCCGATGCCATTGGTGTACCCGGACGCTTCGCGCCCGCCGCACGTGCATATCGCCACCGAGGTCGACGGTGTATGGGTGGTAACCGAAGTTTTCCCCGACCGAGATGCACGGGAGTTCGATCTCGAACTCGTGCCCGCCCGTCAAGAACCCGAGAAAGTGCCCGGTACCACCCCGCTGCCGTGATACTCGGCAGTCAGTCTTCGCAACGCCGGCAGAGCAGATCGACGACTTTGGAGAAGCGCTCGGTGAACTCCACCGGTGTAGACAAGCCCGTGCCGCAGCAGGTGCGTCCCTCCTCGATGCGGTGCAAGACGGTGTCGTACGCATCGGCATCGTACGCGACCAAGATTTCGGTGTAGGTGGCGGTGGGCATGGCTATGACCATTTGCGCATGCGTCGCCGGTCCTATTTCTGCTTGCCTTTGCGTAGGACGATGACCCCCGCCGCGGCTGCGAACACCGCACCGGCGCCGAATGCGATCACCACGGTCGTGGCAGAACCGCTCTCCGAGGTTTCTTGCACCATCGGGGCAGGTTGGGTCCCTACCGGCACGGGAAACGGCTCTTCCCCGTGGGCGCTCGCCGCGTGTGGCGCGGCGAGGATGGTCGCGGCGATGATCGCGGTACGGATGATATTGGTCATGGGCTCCTCCTTCGTTTATTTAGTTTGTCCGTGTACTACAGTGCCGCCCCTGGTTCCGGCCGCACATAGCAAGGTTCCAAGATTTCTCGCCGTTTTAGACACTGTCGAACCCCATGCCCGCCTCCCCGCTGCTGCTGATAGGGTCGGACATCACGCTGCGTCAATTGCAGTACCTCAGCGCCGTCGCCGTCGAGCAGAATCTCTCCGCCGCCGCCCGCCGTTGCCATGTCTCGCAACCTGCCCTCGCCGAGCAGTTGGAGAAGCTGGAGAAGCGGGTGGGAAAACTGCTTGTGCGCGGCCGTCGCTTGACGACGCTCACACCTCTTGGTGCGCAAGTGTTGGAAAAATCAGCCATGATCCTCGCCGCCGTCGCCGACATAGAGCGTCTGGCTCGGTACCCAAACGCGTTGCGCATTGGGATGATTGACACGGTCGCTCCCTACATGATGGCGGACCTGATGTCGTCTCGCAGCGAAAGGATCCTCCCCGTCCAGGCGCAAACCCATATGCTCATCGAGATGCTCGTCGAGGGAAAAATCGATGCCGCCGTCCTCGCCGAGGGTACGGTACCGCCGGGGTTCGCGACCATAGATCTGGGTACGGACGATTTGTATGCCGCCGTAGCCGCCACGGACGCGTCCTTCGCCAAGGTGAAGCGCAACGGTCCTATCACCGTCGACGACCTCAATGACCATGAGATGCTTCTGCTCGCCGACGGCCATTGCCTGCGCACGCAGGTGATTGACGTCTGTCGCGGTTCGCGCACCTCCCTCGGCCCGCTCGAGGCCGCCACGTTGGAGCTGTTAGCGGAGATGGTGGTACGCGGCCTTGGTGTGACGCTCGTACCGGCGATCGCCAAGCCGTATCTCTCGAGAAATGAAGGATTGCGGATTCTACGCCTGGATCCAGCGCCACAGCGTAAATTGCAACTCGTCTCCGTGCAGCCCGCCGACGCCAAGTTGCGCAGCGTCGCTGAAACCCTCACTGCGCAACTCAACTGATCCCGGGCGCCAAGAGCCCGCCTCGAAACTTGCACGCCCGCGCCGTGCTCCGCCGTGGAAATCTTCAGGCCTCCCCGGCGTCTTGCTCCCCGGCCAGGCAGGCTGTTCGCTCATCGTCCGTCCATCGCGTTTCACTGCAGATGCTGTAACGCCCCGGGCCGTCAACGCCGAGATACCGGTCGTCCAGCATCAACGAAAGTGCTACGCCACGGAGGCACTGGGCCCGGTCCCCGCTCAACGTACCGCACTGCAGCACGGCCTCCGCGTCGTCTTCGACGCTGTACAGCAAAAGCCGCCCCCCGTTGCGCACGCAGATGTCCCAGTACTGCGCACCCCGTTTTGGACAGTGTGCGAAGTACTCCTCCGCCCCGATGCGGTCCGCGTGTGAGACATACCCGTTCCAAATGAACTCCCAACAGGGCACCTGCCAGTCATCCCGCAGTTGCTCGCACGCCCCGTTGAGTTGTCGGGCGTCGAACCCGACCCACCCCCAGCTCGTATCCCACGTCGGATCGTGCAGCGCAGAAAATTTGGGACTCCCGATGGCGTACGCCATCACGACTCCCCGCGCGCAATCTTCGGACTGGGGGTCGAACACGGCGCAGCGCGTGATCGCCGTGTCGATGTTTTTGGGGTCAGCGATCGCAAACGCATGCCCGCTGGCGTGGGTGCACTCGCCCCGTATATCACCCTCGGTACGCTGACACGCCGTCGAGACGATCCGCTCCAGTTCCTCACCCGAGTACAATACCCCAAGTGCCTCAAACGAGCCGTGGATGAATCCAGACGCACACACGGGGTCGTACGTCTCCAAAGCCACACCCAGTCCCGCTTCCCCGTCGTTCGTGACGAGCCTGCGCCCGATGCCGTGCACTAGCGGGTGGCAAGCGAACGGCTCAGGTGCAATCTCGGTGTCAAGGCCGTTCACGATCGCCAGGACGGCCCTCGGCCCGTTCCGATCCAGTTCCTCGTTCAAGAGTGTCTGTAGGCACTGGTACGCCTCACTTGGGTCGGTGCAACCGTACCGGGCCGCGGCGGCGGTGAACTTGGGTCCCATCGCGATTACTTCATCTCGATCTTTGTCGTCGCCTCGCTGTACGGTGCCAAGCACGCCAAACAGCGCGACGAGTGCTGCGAGCCCGACGGTCACGAAGAAGGGGGACTTGCGCATAGGTACGGACGGTTCCAACCGCCCGGCCCGGTGCACTACTGGCCCCCTTTTCACCGCAAGGAACGGTCCTACCCATGCGCAAGTACGCAATGCTGCTGATCGCTCTCGCCGTGCTCGGGTTCCTCTTCTGGACCCAGCCAGGATCCGATCGGATAGCGCAGCCACTCGCACCGCTCGACCGCCTCGTGGCCGACCTCGGGTGTCCGGAGAGGAACCAGGCCTCGTGCCTGCGCGAGACGTTGCACAAAACTCTTGAGAGCGAGGGAACCTCCGCCGCCCAGGTTTTGCTGCACGAGTGGTCCGCGAGCGTCGCTCCCCAGCCGTTTCCCTGTCACGCCATCGCCCACTTTCTCGGTCGCGCGGTGTACGAGCGTGACGGGTCTTCAAGTTTCACCCGAGAGGGGCTCGTCGCTGGACCAGAGAATTGCCGCGACGGGTATATGCACGGCCTGCTCGAGGGGCTCGGCCTCTCGGCCGATCGAGCCGATTTGGTGACGATTCTGGATACTGCCTGTGCACCGTTTGAATCTGACGCGGTCTATGCGCGCTGGTGTACCCATGCGCTCGGACATGCCGCGTCGATGGCCGAACAAGACTCCCTCCCGGCCGCGCTCGACCTCTGCGCCGACCTGCGGACCTCGGCACGCTCCGATTGCGTCGGCGGCGTGTTGATGACATTTGGCGGACGCACGCTCGCCTTTGACTGGAGCCAAGAAGAGTTCGACCTCGAGACTGGGGACGTCATTTTCGTCGTCGCCCCCGAAGCACGCGCCTCGGTCTGTCCAACGCTGCCTGCCGATACGCAGCTTGGGTGTTGGGAGTATCTATGGATGCTCTACGACGACGAGGAAGTTTTTGAGGAGGATTTTCCCGCGTACCGCGCAGCCTGTGGGTACGCCACCACCCCCGCCGCCGCCGATCTCTGCGGTCAGGGGATGGGTAAACTGGTGCTCAACGCGACACAATTCGACGCCGCGGGCGACCTGCTCACCTACTGTGCCGGCGCCCCGGCAGTGCAAGCTGCGTGCGAGTACGGCATCGTTGCATCATTCGTCGGGGCGCACCATGCCTCGGCAGGATCGTTTGAGTCGTATGAGTCCGTGTGCATAAAACTTACCGGGGACCTGCGCACCCGTTGTCAAAAAGCGGAAGCTTCGGCCCGCTCCCAGCTGGAGTAGGCGGCAACGCTTCTCGCCAAGAAAGCTTCACACCACACCGTCTCAAGGGTGGGTGGTACAAGTTTCAGACCTGATATCGAGGGGTTGCGCGCCGTGGCCGTACTCGCAGTCCTCGGATACCATTTCCAGGTTCCCGGTCTCCAAGGTGGGTTCCTCGGGGTGGACATATTCTTCGTGGTCTCGGGGTATCTTATCACGTCCCAGTTGTTGCGTGCCGAGACGCTCGATGTGGCCGAACTCGCTGCGTTCTACGCCCGCCGGGCCCGCAGGATACTCCCCCTGGCTACCGCCGTGCTTCTCGTCTCTGCGCTCGCGGTACGGCTCCTCCTCGGTGCTGATCGTCTCTACGATCTCGCAACCGATGCCATCGCATCCGCCGCATTCGTAGGGAACCTGCCCGCCGCGGCCGCTGGCGAGTACCTCTCCGGTGTCGCGCTCCCCTCCCCGTTTCGACATTATTGGTCCCTCGCCGTCGAGGAGCAGTTCTATTTGTTCTGGCCTGCCCTCGCCCTGTGGCTGACGCACGTATTCTCCGGTCGCTCACGTCGCTCCGTGTTGCGCGCTGCCGCGCTCGGAGTGTTCCTCACCTCGCTCGCCTTCTCGGTGCTGCGCAGCGAATCTGACCCGGCGGGTTCGTATTTCCTGCTCCATACTCGGGCGTGGGAGATCGCACTCGGCGCGCTCGCCGCTACCATAACGTTCCGGTCCAGGGTCCTTGCCTGGTTCGCACTCCCCTTGCTCACCGTGGGGTTTTTGGCGCTGGATGCGACGAGCATCTACCCAGGCTATCTTGCGCTACTACCGACATTGGCTACCGTACTACTCCTGGGTGGCGAGTCCAGTTCGGGCCTCGGTCGGGTGCTCTCCCTCTCCCCGCTGCGCTCGATCGGCACGTTGAGTTTCGGCCTGTACCTTTGGCACTGGCCGGTGCTGGTTATCGCCACCGAACGGTTCGGCTACCTCAATTGGATGGAAAAAGGCGCAGTCCTATGTATCACCGTGCTGCTCTCCGCCGGATCGTACCGGCTGCTCGAGAATCCGATACGCCACTCGAACAACTTGCGCAGCTCCACCCGCAGGAGCATGGCGCTGCTCCCCGTTTCGTTGGCGCTTGCCTCCGCGCTCCCGTTCATCTCGTTGACCTCCCCGCCCCAGCAAGCAATGGTTCAGGCCCAGCAAGCACCGCTACTGGTGCAAACGCCGTCCTCCACCACATCACCCACTCCGTCGTCCATCCAGGCACCCACCCAGCCGGCCCCGATCTCCCCGGCCGCGGCGTTTCCCGCCGCACGCTCGGTGCTGTTGGTGGGGGATTCCACGCTCGCCCCGCTACGTTGGTTCACCGGCGCCAGCGCTTCGTTGCACGGGTTCTCGTATACCCTTGACGCCGAGTCGTGTCGCAAACTCGCGAACCGCAGTTGCAGTGGCGGACGGGAAGGTCGGACCCCGCCATCGGCAGCAGCCGCAATCTCGTCGGCGACGGTGTCTGACGTGCTCCTCGTCATGGCCGGGTACCACAGCTACCCGGCCACGATCGCATCGGAGTTCCGCGCCGTAGTCAAGGCCGCCCGGGATCGGGGATTCACCTCGATCGTGTGGATGACGCTGCGCGAGTCCACCCAGTACCCCGGTGTGGGGCAGGATGACTCGATATACGCGACCTTCAACCGCGCCGTCCGCGCCGTGATCGCCGAGGGTGGGTACGAAGACGTGGTCGTCCTCGATTGGAATGCGTACAGCGCATCGCGGCTGGACTGGTTCGTTCCCGATGGTATCCACGTGAACCTCCGCGGTGCACTCGCCCTCGGCGAGTATCTATCCCTCGCCATGGCAGCCCTTGACGGCCGACCCTGTCCGGGCTCGCCTCTACGCTCGCCTTGCGCGCTACCGCTCTCCGCCCCGCCTGTCGATGACCTGCTCGGACGCTACGGCCTTCTCGATACGGTCGAACATTGTTACGAGATGGGTGAGGCGCGGAAGGTGGAGTGCCGCCCGGACAAGGAGCAGGTCGGATGAAATCCGCTCAGGGAGCGGTACAGGTTGGGCCAGTACAGGCCAAACCAACACAGGTCAGGGTTTGCTGATCTCGTCGGTGTTGGTGAACTCGCTCAGGTCCGGGACGATGGTTTGGAACGTGAGTGCTCCGTCGCGCTCATCGACCAAGATACCGGCACCCTGTGCGATCTCGCCGAACAGGAGTTTCTCTGAAATCGGATCCTCAATTTGGCGTTGGATGGCTCGACGCAGCGGTCGTGCACCCATCGTCGGGTCGTAGCCGACCTTGGCCAAGTGCGCCTTGGCGGCCGGGGTCAAGATGATGCTCTGACCGTTGTGTTCGAGGCGTTCGCCCACCTTGGCGACCATCAAATCCACCATCGAGATGATCTCGGTCATGGAGAGCTCGCGGAACACCACGACGTCGTCGATGCGGTTCAAGAACTCGGGTTTGAAGTGCTGCTTCAAGGCTTCCCCGGTCTTCTCCACGAGGCGTTGGTAGGAGAGGGCCTCGTCGGATCGGGTGAACCCGGTCGCCTGTTTGCGTAGGTCCTTGCTCCCAAGGTTCGACGTCATGATCAAGATCGTGTTCTTGAAGTCCACGCTCCGTCCTTGGGCGTCGGTGAGGCGTCCCTCTTCCAATATCTGCAAGAGGGTGTTGAACACGTCCGGGTGGGCTTTTTCGATTTCGTCAAACAAGACGACGGAGAACGGCTTGCGCCGGACCGCTTCGGTGAGTTGCCCACCTTCGTCATAACCGACGTACCCCGGCGGCGATCCGATGAGCCGGCTGACGGTGTGCTTCTCCATGTATTCGCTCATGTCGAGCGTGATCAGGGAGTTTTCGTCGCCGAAGAGGAACTCGGCCAGCGTTTTGGCGAGTTCGGTTTTACCCACCCCGGTGGGGCCGAGGAAGATGAAGGAACCAGCAGGACGCTTCGGGTCTTTCAAGCCGGCCCGGGTTCGCCGTAGGCTGCGGCTGACGATGCGCACCGCGTCCTCTTGCCCGATGATGCGTTTGTGCAGCTCAGTCTCCATTTGCAAGAGCCGCTTCGCTTCGGCGTCGGAGATCTTCGCCACCGGGATGCCGGTCCAGACGGCGAGCACCTCGGCGATGGTGTCTTCGGTGACCGTCGGCGGCGTCGCCCCTTCGCCGCGCTGGCTCAAGGCAGCCTCCTCGTCGCGGAGTTTTCCGGCCGCCTCGTAGTCCTGTGCCGCAATCGCCTCGGCTTTGCGCTGCTGCAGTTCGCGCAACTCCTCGCTGCAGGGCCCCTTTTTCGCGATACGCAAGCGCGCCCCTGCTTCGTCAATCAGGTCGATGGCCTTGTCCGGCAAAAACCGATCGTTCAGGTAGCGTTCCGAGAGTTCTACCGCGGCTGCCAAGGCCTGGTCGGTGATGGTGACCTTGTGGTGCTGCTCGTACCGTTCGCGCAGCCCGGTCAGGATCTGGAGGGCCTGCTCTTTGGTCGGGGGTTCGACCCGCACCGGCTGGAACCTGCGCTCCAAGGCGGCGTCTTTCTCAAAGTACTTGCGGTACTCATCCAACGTCGTTGCCCCTATCGTCTGCAGTTCCCCGCGCGCCAAGAGTGGTTTGAGGATGGAGGCTGCGTCGATTGCGCCCTCGGCCGATCCGGCCCCGACCAGGTTGTGTATCTCGTCGATGAATAATATCACGTCCCCACGCTGTGCGACCTCTTTCATCACTTTCTTCAATCGCTCCTCAAAGTCCCCGCGATACCGAGCACCGGCGATCAACGACCCAAGGTCCAAGGTGTGCACGGTCTTGTCTTTCAACATCTCCGGTACGTCCCCTGCCGCGATGCGCAAGGCGAGGCCGTCGACGATCGCGCTCTTGCCCACGCCGGGTTCGCCGATCAAGATCGGATTGTTCTTGGTGCGTCGCGCAAGTATCTGCATCAGGCGCTCCGTTTCGCGTTCACGCCCGATCATTGGGTCGAGTTTGCCGTCCTTGGCGGCCTGGGTGAGGTTGCGTCCAAATTGTTCAAGTACGGCGCCGCTTCGTCGCTCACCGCGCTCACCTCGCCCGCCCCGCTCGGCTCCGGCGCTGGCCCCGGCGTAGCTTGTGTCGTCAGGTTTGCCGCCGTTGGAGAGCAAGATCACGACACGCTGACGCAACTCTTGTGCGCCGACGCCCAGACTCGCCAACGTTTGGGCGGCCAATCCTTCTTGTTCGCGCAAGACACCGAGCAAGAGATGCTCGGTTCCGATGTAGTTATGTCCCAGTTGCAGCGCCTCTCGAAGTGCCAGTTCCAGGGCCTTCTTCGCCCTGGGGGTAAACGGGATATGTCCGACCGATGCTCCGTTTCCACGACTGGTTTCCCGTACTACGTGCTCACGAACCGCCTCGACGGTGACCGAGAACGAGGCCAGTGCCTGCGCTGCGATACCCTCCTCCTCGCGCAGGAGGCCCAAAAGCAGATGCTCGGTACCAATGTAGTTGTGTTCCAAGGTCTTGGCCTCGTCCTGGGCGTAGACGACGACTCGGCGGGCACGATCGGTGAAGCGTTCAAACATGCACAGTACTGTGCCTGCCCGGACCCGCTTCGCATTCTCCCCGTTCGCGTGTATGTTCGCGTGTATTACGAGACGGGTGCGATTCGTCTTGCTTCGTGCAATGCACGTACCAGGCCCACGTCGCCGCCCCGTCTGCCACCCGCATGGTGCTCCATAAGGCGCACGATCGCGGAGTGCCACACGTCAAACGCCGCCCGGTCGCGCCTGGAAAGCGCCTTTCGTCGCGCTTTCACCCGGTCCCATGTGTCAAACGTCGCGCATTCGATCGGGGTGAGGTTGTAGGTGAACGCCAGCGTGCCGATCCAGCGTGGGTACAGGCGCGTGGCCTTCTTGCGTACCAAAAAAAGGGTTGCGGCGGCGAGGATGAAGGCAGTAGCGTACCCCAGCACGACGAGCGGCCACCACGCCGGCGCGCTACCCGTCTCCTGGTGGTGCGCCTCTATGGCGGCAAGGCTCCCGTTCCACCCGGCGTGCAAGGCGATGGCGAGCGGGAGACCCCAAAAATCGAAGATGCGCACGTTGCGACCCTGTTGCGCCGCTACCGCAATCCCAAAACCGGTGAGGAGCGTGAAGAGTGGATGCGCGAACGGGGTCATCACCCCGCGCGTGAAGAACGACCACAGTAAGCTGCCGTCCATCGCCGCTATCCCAAAGTATATGAAGTTCTCCACCGCCGCAAACCCGCCCGCAACGAGGCCTGCGTATACCACACCGTCAAATCCGGTACGCACCCGACCTTTGCGCACCATCCACCAGATACCCAAGCCTTTGGCAACCTCTTCAAAAACTGGGGCTGCGATCACCGCCCCGGCAATCTCCCCATAGAGTGCCCCCACGGTCTCGTTGCCTACCAGGGCGATGGAGACGGCCGTGGTGCCGCCCCACAAAATTGCGTGCAACTTGGCCGCTATTGGTTCAGGTTCCACTCGATCAAGCCAGAGGAACGCGGCGAGTACGGCACCTCCCGAGATCGCGACCAGAAGCACGATGGTCGGTGCATAAAGAACGGCGGCGAGGGCGTTGAGCAGTGCCAGCGGTGCCCCCGCGAGGATCGGCCAACTCAACGACGGGTGTAGCCGGCTTTTGCTAATTGGTCGCGTGTGCGTGGTCCACATACACCCGCTCCACCACCGCTGCTGGCGTGTATCCCACGGGTCAAGATACCAGCCCTCGCTCTGCATCGCCGGCTCTGGGTACATGGACGTGTAATGTACCGGTAACGAACCGTGCCGCAATAGAGGACTACCTCTATCGCGGCACGGCGAGTGTTGCAAGATTGCATTTTCTGGTTGGTTACCGGGCGGCGGTACTCTCAGTGAAGATGTCGAGTTCGGCGATCACTTCGCTGCCAAGAATGCTTGGCCGCGCGTTCATCTCACCTCGGTAGATGCTCACCTCTCGGTCCCCCCAATGGAAGGTCCCAGAGATGTTCTCTGAGACGAGCAGGCACGCAACGGGCTCACTGCGGTCGTAGAGCACCACTGCGGGAAGCTCGGCGTACACCCAGTGTCGGTAGGTGTACCCGTCGTCTCCCAAGTCGCGGTCGCTGTGCCAGAGGTTGCGTTCCCATTGGGCGGGAATGGCGACGACGTGGCACTTGGCGAGCGGCTCGTCCTCGGCGAAGATTGCGTCGAGGATCAGTGAGTACCCATGCCCGGCCCACGTGGTCGCGGGGTTCAAGAACGGGTACGTACCAAGACGCCACTCGGCGTTGCGCCGCGTTTGCGGGTCAGCGAGGAGTTCGGCGAGTTGTTCAACGTCCTGCCCCGGGATCGCGTAGAGCGTGCGCGCCGCCTCTTCGACGAGCTTTCTGGCCACTGCGACTTTCGAGGCGGTGGAGGTGAGCTCGGCGAGGATTTCGGCGACCTGTTCGTCCCCGAGTCCGGCGTCTTCGCAGGTGTGTTTGGCAAAGGTCTGCAAGTCAGACATTTGTGTTCCTTTCGGTTGGTCCCGCGCTGGTAATGGCGGGTCGGTACACACCGTCGTCGCCATGTATTCACGCCCAAGTAGGTATACCCCGGCGTGTTTGATGCACTGGCGGTATTTGTGGGCGGTTTTCTGGGCAGTAACGACATTGAGAGGTTGCAGCCGCGTGGCTGCAACCTCTCAAGTGAAGTCGTTGGTTTCGTCTGGTTTACTGTTGGCCGTTGCGTGCCCGTCCGAGCCGTTTAGCCGCGGAGATTGCGGCACCGACTGAGGCTGGGGACTTGGTGAAGAGTTCAAACGCCATTACCCACTCGCCCGAACTTGCGCCCGAGCGGGTGATGCGCTCGGCCAGGTACTGGCTGAAGCGCTGGTCGTTGTTCCTGCGCAGGTACTCCATCACCGATCCGCCGGCCGCATCGACGATGCGATCCACGGTCTCGACGGGGAGGTGTTCGAGCAAATCGCCCAAGATGCGTGGCAAGATGACTTGGAGGTTATTACCCCACGCGCCACCGGGAGAGTTGATGAGCTCGTCGGTTTCCGACGCGCCCAACTTCCGTCGCCGCACACCCTTAAGGTACGAGATCGTCAGCTCCGAACTTTGGGCCGAGGAGAGCCACTGGAGAAGAAGATCTCCAGGCAACCCTTCACGATCCATATGGTCGATGAACGAATCTGACGTGATGGCATCGGCAAAAGGTTTCCTACTCAGGCCCAAGAACTGGTCCTTTGAGTTTTCCTGCCTCGACGACACCATCCGTTTGAGGAGCATTTCAAGCTCGTCAACCGAAATGCAGTCACTGAGGTAGTGGAACGACTGGATGACGTCTTCAAGCGTCGCCGCCTGCATGGCAGCCTCGATTGAGACTTTACCCCACTCTTGTCCCTGGATGTACCGCACTCCACGCATCACATCCACAGGGTGGATGCGGGCGATGGAGCGTGCCCTATCTTCGCTGACTGGTCCGAACTGGCCCCCGAGGTACGAAACCGAGAGATTTCTCGGCGCCCGCTGTAACGCGGTGGCAAGTACCTCGTCGTCCTCGATTTGGTCGACGAAGAGCACGATGCTGTTCATGTCGCACTGGAGCTCGATAGTTCCATCTTGGCCGCGGGTGTAGACTCGTTCGGCTATCCAGCGCTTTGCGCTCTGGTCCGGCTTGACGGTGTCTGGGTAGTACAAGGCGATGGCCAAGGTATCCTTGACACCGTGTCGCTCACTGATTTGGTCCAACGTCCCACCGCGAGGGTCGACGCCGTACACCAGTTTGGCAGTGGCGGGGCAGAGTGCGATGAGCCCGCTGCGCCCGTCCTCGGTCATCGTGGCGGGTTGGGCGGCGCTCCGCAGTCGTGCGTCTTTACGGACGTCCGTCTGTGGTGCCCGCTCTTCGCAACGAGTCAAGAGCCTGTCAATCGTCATGACCATGTTCGAGTCGAAATGACTCGTGGTTTTGACGATGGCATGGAGGAACTCCACCTCCGCATCGATCCCGGTTGCCGCACAGATATCTGCGAGGGAACCAAGGTCCGCGTTGACTGGCCAAAGCCGCCCGATCATCGTGCCGATGATCGTGGCGAGTCCGCCAGCGTCGCAACGAAGCAGATCCGTAAGGGCCTGCAGCGTTGCATCCGGTGCAAGGTCCGCGAGCACATCTTTCAAGGCGTCGCGATCCGCGAGCACGCGAACGTAGCGCCCGCGCTTCTGCTCACTTCGCAACCCCTCGAGGATGTACGAAACTCCGGCATGTTTGAGAACACCTTGGAGCATTTCGTTGTCGCCGCGCTTGAGCGCCGCAACTTCGACGATACGCCGTGCCGCATCGGTTGCGGCGGGGTTCTGTACGACCGCGAGTTTCACGCCGAGTGAGGCGTGTCGCGCGAGTTTTTCCAAGGTTCCTGGGTCGTCGGTCGACATGGCGAGCGTGGCCGCCTTGACGAAACCGCCGCGTACCAGGTTCTGGCAACGCGCTGGGTTGGGTGGTGTCGCCATCTTCACCGGGCTGGTGAGGTCGGCACTCAAGAGCATCTCAGCCGCGACGTCGCCGTCGGGCAAGGTGGTCGTGAGCATTCTGGTGGCAATGATCGTCCGAAGGTCGGTCGTCATCAGCCCCCCTTTCTGTGTAGGGAGTATAGATGCCTCTACACTATGCCCGCCCGAGGACCCAAGGCAATCCGTCCAAGGGGCCCGCCGTGTTCAAGACGCCGTGTTCAAGAAGAACCCATCTCGGGTCGTGTCACCGCCGCCCCGGCCGGCACTATATACGGTATGGAAATACAGAAAAATACTGCCGGAAAACTCTTGGTGATCGACGGGGGGTACGCGACCCATCGGGCGTTCCATGCCCTCTCCAGTTCCGGACTCTCACGATCAGACGGTGCCCCCATTTGGGCATTGCACGGCTTTTTCATCTCGCTCGCCAAACTGGTTGCGATGCGCCAACCTACACACCTGCTTGTCGCGATGGATGCCCCGGGCGGTTGCCCTGCCCGCAAAGACATGCTACCACAGTACAAATCGAACCGCACCGCCCCCAAGCCCGAATTCGTGTCGCAAGCAACCGAACTTGCGTTGCTGCTGGAGGAATCCGGCGTGCCGGTGCATACGGTACCTGGTTGGGAAGCTGATGATATCATCGCATCGGCAGCCGCCCTCGCCGAGGCCTCCTCGCTTTCCTGCGAAATATTCTCTGCCGACCGCGATTTGTACCAGACGCTCTCTGAGCGCGTCCGTATCGTTCGCATCGACGGTACGACCCTCGGACCGAGCGATGTGTTCGAGCGGTATGGTTGCTCCCCGAATCGCTACATCGAACTTGCCGCCATGCGCGGCGAGGCGGCTGATTGTATCACCGGTGTACCCAGGGTAGGGGAGAAGACGGCAGCCAAAGTGGTTTCATCATTCCCCTCGTTCGAATCTGCCCTGGATGCCGCTTCGGGCCTTGAGTCGGTCGTCCCGACGAAGGTCGCGGCTTTGATTCGCGAGCACGCCGATGTGGTACGCCGCAACATTCAGGTGGCAACGCTGCGTACCGATCTTGTGGTCGACCTCGCCCGC
>Ga0172372_10001192_pt1 | contig 40365 bp, 25 predicted proteins | sample LakKiv5m_2_FD_114544 | JGI IMG/M metagenome (GOLD analysis project Ga0172372, IMG submission 114544) | Freshwater microbial communities from Kabuno Bay, South-Kivu, Congo - kab_092012_9.5m | ecosystem: Environmental > Aquatic > Freshwater > Lake | place: Democratic Republic of the Congo...
GACGGTATGAAATGCCGGTACAAAAGTCGAGAACCCTTTTATAGCTGTGGCAGCGAAGAGCTTATTGAGCTACATCACCTCTATTGTGTGAGTGAGCTTTGGAACGCCTGGACGCTAAAGAATCGCATTAAAGTTACCTCTGATGAAGAAGTTCGCGCCTATCGTGTGCAATTCGAAACAGAACACGAAGACAAACTAAATAACGATAATTTGTACTCTCTATGCAAGGCTCACCATAGTAGGCTACACCAGATATTTGGAAAAAGCTACTCTAACTACGTTGCGCTAAAGGTTAGTGAGTGGTTAGAACGACAAAAAGCACAGTATGGAGAAAAGTTAGATGGCGAGGGGACCGATAGGTTGGCTAGCGGACAGACTAAAACTTAACCCTGTCCAATCATACATTCACAGCCGCGAACCTTTTGTTCAACCTGACTCTAACGTAGATTTTAGAGCCGCATATGACCAAATTGAGGTTATTCATCGTGCGGTAGAGATGATTGTCAGTGCTTGCGTTGAGATTCCTTTTTCAATTTCAGGCGAAGGTCCCGCAAAAAAGCTTAACAAGCTTTTAAATGACAGACCAAATCCCTTTGAAGATAGAGTACGACTGTTACGCCGTGCCTACTTTGACCTACTGTTAGACGGCAACGCCTTTTTCTACTATGACGGCACTCATCTCTATGTTCTTCCGGCAAACGACGTAGAGATTGTGACAGATCCGAAAACGTTTGTAAAAGGATACATCTTTTTAATTCACGGTGGTGGGTCTTCTAGTTATAGTGCTGTACGTCAAACTAAGAAACAGGTTATTGAGTTTCGGGCCGACGAGATTATACATATTAAAGAGGATAACGATGAGAGTATTTTCCGTGGAAAGTCTCGTATTAAGAGCCTCTCAAATATTATTAACATCTATAATGCACTACTAAAGTTTCAGCGTCAGTTCTTTAAAAATAATGCAGTACCCGGAGTAGTCCTTACTACCGAATCTGTACTGAATACTAAGATTAAAGAACGTCTATTGCAGAGCTGGCGTAATTCTTATGCCACTATCTTTGAAGGCGCTCGTAGTCCTGCTATTTTAGATGGCGGTTTAAAGATAGATAAGTTTAGCGATATTAACTTTCAGAATTTAGACTTTGAATCTAGTGTAGATAGGCTTGAACAAGATATGGCTAAGGCAATGGGTGTGCCTTATGTCTTGATGAAGAGCGGTAATAACGCAAATATTGCAGCAAATCAGGTACTATTTTATGAACATACTGTTTTACCAATAGTTTTAATGTTTGCTAGCGCCTTTGCTCACTATTTTAACTCTGTACGTATTATTCCAGATAGAACAGTGATTACCGCTCTGCAACCAGATTTAAGAACTCAAAGTCAATACTATGTTAGTTTAGTTAACTCAGGAATCATTACTCCTGACGAAGCTCGAGCGAAACTAGGATTTAAAACACTAGATACTCCAGAAACTAATATAATTAGACTTCCCCAAAACATAACAGGAAGTGCTGTGAATCCAGATGTAGGTGGTCGACCTTCTAACGAAAGTGTAGATGAATTACCTGCTGACAGCGTCCTACGAGAATGAGGAGCGAATAAAGATGGATAAAAAGTTTTTTATCACTACTGACGATATTACAGTAAAAGGCATTACTGACAAGCAATTTAAAATTGCGGGTTATGCCAATACTAGTGAAAAAGACAGAACTGGTGATATTGTACTACCGGAAGCGTGGACTAAAGGAATTGATAACTTTAGACGTAATCCTATCCTACTATATCAACACGATCATGGAAAGCCTATTGGTCGAGTAAACGCAGTAACAGTAGATAAAAAAGGTATTTTTGTTGAAGCTAATGTAAGTGAAGCTGCTGAGCGTCAACACGGAATCAAAACTCTAATCTCTGATGGCGTGTTAAAGAGTTTTAGTGTAGGCTTTAGAGTTAAGGATGCAGACTATGATAAGCGTACTGATACGTTTTTTATTAAAGATGTAGAACTGCTAGAAATTTCAGTAGTAAGCGTTCCTGCAAATCAAAACTCTCTATTTTCCGTGCGCAAAAGCTTTGAAAACGATAGCGCTTATGAGGAATTTAAAACTAAGTTTGCAGTAGAAGAGCAGGCAGAGGAAACTAAAACTAGTGAGCCTACGGAAGAGCGTGAAACAACTCCTGAAGATCCCATGAAGCAGATTCCTTTTGTAAACCTACTAAGTGAAGATACTTCTAAAATTACTACTAAAACTTATGTTGTAATTGAAGGCAAAAGATATATAACTTCTCAAATAGCTACTGCTGAGAATCCTATCTTTAAATTTGTACAGTGCGATATAAATGGTTCTAACGGAGAAAACACACTGTCAATTCCTGCAACAGAAATTACTGTGTTAAACTACTGGGACTTAGGAACAGAATTTGATATTACACTACACGTAAACTCTGACAACACTTTTAGTGAGGAAGAGCAAGTAGTTCTTATTAGCAAGTTTAAAAGTATTATAAATCTTAAGGAACTAGACCTTATTCAATTAAAAGCTGATCCTGAGATTGTTTCTAACAAAAAACTACAAAGAGCCTTAAATGACTCTATTAATCTTGTAAGTTTAAGCTATTCTGAGTGGAATAATTCCCACTTTAGTTTAGCAAATAAAATCTGTATGGTTGTTGAGACTCTAAAGCGTCTTCCGCAGGAGAGCAGCAGAGATCTTATGTTAAAAGTATATGGCCATAATATACACAAAACTCTAGAGGAGAGAAAAACTATGACTACTGAAAACGTAGGTGAACCAATTAAGCTTGATACAAAAGCTTCTACTGCTGAGGTAACTACCAAAGCTGCGCCAGCTCATGTATCAGAGCCTCGTGTAGCCCAACTCGTTGAAAAAGCGGGTGAGGCCGTACTTAAAGCAGAAGCTGCTGAGTACCGTGCACAAGAAACCAACAGCGCTCCCGATACTCGCGTAATGGAAGAGCTAGCAGAACTTCGCGGACAGCTAAAAGCCTATCGCGAGCAAATTAATTCTGCTCAAACTAGTAAAATGCATTATCAAGAAAGTGCCCGTACTCAAGCACAATTCACTGATATTGACAAGACTAATGCAGTATTCCTTGCAAAAGCACTCAACAAGTGGAACGTCTTCGAGACTAAGCTTGGTGACCGCATGAAAGCCGTTCTTACTGATAGCAACCTAAACGAAGCTTTCAGCACTAACGTCTATAACGAAATGCAACAACAACTAGTAGTTGCTCCAATGTTTAATCGCATTGAAGTAAGCTCAAAAGATTTCCGTATCCCCGTTGCAGATGAGGATACTTCAGACTTCGTAGCTCAGTTCCCAAGCGGCTCATTTGCCACCGGCGTAACTGACACTACTACCGTACCAACTTCACGTCAGGCTCAGATTGGCGCTGTCACTCTCAGCCCAAAGAAGTTCATGGTATCTACTCACATCGCAAAAGACGAAGAAGAAGATACAATTCTTCCACTTCTTGACTTCCTACGTCAAGCTGCTACTCGTCGTCTAGCTCGCGGTATTGATAAGGCTCTTCTACGCGGTAACGGAGCTCTCAGCGCCTTCTCAAGTTCAAACACTCTAACTGCAGCTGGAGCTTATCCTTCTGTTATTAAGGGTGTTGTAGAACTTGCTGCTGGTGTTGGTGGTCTTCTATCAAAAACCGGAACTACTATCGACAAGGCTGACCCAGGTGATATCGCTGGTGCACGCATTAAACTAGGAAAGTACGGTCTAGCTCTAGGAAGCAACCTAGCTTATGTTACTTCGGTAGAAGGTTACAATAACCTTGTAACTAACACTGACTTCCAGACTGTTGATAAGTTCGGAGCACAAGCAACTTACCTAACTGGTAGTGTTGGTGCTGTATACGGTATTCCAATCTTTATTTCTGAGTTCATGGATACTGCTTCAGCTGCTGATTCAAACCTAGGTATTCTAGTTTACAAGCCTGGCTTCATCATTGGTGAACGCCGTGCAATGGAACTAGAAAGTGAATACTTGCCCCAACAGCAAGTAACTGCTATGTACCTCAGCACTCGTATGGACTTCAAAGCCCTTACAACTGTTGCTGACGCTGCTTTAAGCACTAAATATTCATATGCGGCGCTTATCACTACTGCTAGCTCATAATACTGGTTATTATAACTAGTGGGTTATAGGAGGGGGAGGGCACAGCCCTCCCCCTATTTGCTTTTAGGGACTTCATGTTAAAACACCATATTTGTCACATACATTGTTTAGACCATCCTAGTGTATTTAAAGTAGTATCTTACGCGTCTAAATATCGAGCATTATTTAATGGGGTTAAAATTGCTACACTAGTAAAAGTAACTCCAGAAGCAGATATTTATGATCGAGTGTATTCTATTTTAACTAAACTAGGATATGAAGTTATTACTGTTCAGAATTATTCACTTAGAGAAGCAGGTCACTTTTTTAATGTTAGCCTACCTCTACTGCTAGAAAAAACTTCAGAAGGATTGTTATATTACTCCCACTCTAAAGGTACCTTGTATCACCCAGATTCTGAAGACGGTAAAGCTACTTCTTTGTGGACTGACGTATTATACCACTATACTCTAGATCAGGTTTCTAAATTTCCTTTTGAGGATAAAAGATATAAAACCTTTGGTTCGTGTATTATTAAAAGCAAAAACTTCTTAAAACCTTTTACACTAGGAGAAGAGTATAGCTATTTAGGCACCTTTTTCTGGATACGAATAGAGGATTTAAAAAATAAAGAATTTACTCCTGAGGCTTCTGTATTTTATTTAGAAGCTTTACCGGGACTAGTAAGTAAAGTAACTCAGGCATATAACTTAGGTCCTATTTTTTATAAGCTAGAGAGTCCTTATAAATTAGAGTCATGGCAGAAGAAAGGCATAGAGTATGGATTTCCAATCAAAAATGATGTTAATTGAAATAGCTCGTCGGCAATATATTACTTTTGAGAATGAATTTAGGGAATATTTAGCCACCGGAAATTCCTTTAACGGAGCGTATAATCATTTTACTTTAGACGATATTGAGGCTCATAAAGAAAAATCTGACCTTTATAATCAATTACTAGCCTGGGAGATAAAACATGCAAGTACAAGAGATTCTTCACCTATAAGACTTACTACCCATTCTATTGTAAAAAATTTGGAGAAATTAGATGGCGAACTTAGTTAATCTAGCCGAAATTAAAGACTTTTTAGTTATTAAAACTATCAATACTGATGAAGACGGACGATTAGCTAATATTGCCACTCAAGTTACTTCATTAGTTGAGTCTTATTGTGGTCGTACTTTTGCGTCAAACAACTATATAGAATATTTTGATGGAGGCATCTCCTCAGTATTTGTTTCTTATCCTCCTATTAATAGAGTAGATGAAGTCTCTCATTTTGATGGCAAGGATTTTCAGATTTTAGGCGGTCCTGGTACAAATGGGGAACCAATTATTGTTGAGGGCCAGTCTCACACTATCTCTAACTATGGCAACCCTGTTCTAAAAACCCGTGTTAAGAAGTTTAATCGTTCTAGTGCTCGTTTTAATGGCTCTAGTTATTTACTAACTGACTCTAATGCAGATTGGGATTTAGGAGTAGACCCTTTTACTATTGAGCTGCAAGCACGTTTTGATAGTGTATTAGCTAATACGCAGACACTACTCAGTAGTGGTAGTGCAAATAATTATTGGGAGCTATCTATAGATTTTGATTCAACAGGGTTTAGATTTTTAACAGTTGTTGACGGAGTAGAAACTATAGTAGCACGTCAAGGGGCAAATACCGGATATAGCACTAACCAGTTTTACCATTTATCCCTAGTTAGAGATGCTACTAATATTAAGCTGTATCGAAACGGAACTAGTGTGGCAACCCTTGCTACTGCAAACTCTATTCCCAATTTTAACTCCGGATTATATATCGGACGAGGCGTGTTAGGAGACTACTTAACTGGATACTTAGACGACTTAAAAATTAGTCATGTTGCTGAGTATAGTGCTAATTTTACAGCTCCAACGTATCCTACTCGTCAGAATGAGAATACTAAACTCCTAATGCGTTTTGATGGGGCAGATAACTCTACTACTATGACAGATGTTTCCAGGCGGGTTAACGAATATTCTTTCTACTCCACCACTGGAGAGATTAGCTTTAATACCGGAGATGGTGGTGGCACTCCAAAACTTAGCTTCTTCAGACCTCTAAAGTTTAATAACTATCCTAACGGTATAAAAGTATACTATAACGGGGGATATACTACTATACCTTCTGATTTGAAACTAGCGGCTCTTGAGATGATAAAAGTAGTATACAAAGGTAGATCAGGTAGCGATAGAGTTACGATGCAGGGTGAAACAACTAGCTCTTACAAATTGGGTATTGATGATTTTCCGCCTCAAGTGCGCCGCATACTAAATCTCTATAGGTTAGTTGAATAATGTCTAACAGAAATGATATTGTAGCTTGGCGTACTATTATTGAAGATAAAACTATAATTCAGCAATATGCGAATTATATTAAAGCTTACTCAGAACCAAAAAAAACAGACATAGAAAGAAAAGCAATATTTGATGCTACAGAATCATCATTAGCTTCAATACAAGGAGCTACTTCTGTAGGTAGAAGTAATAAAAAAGGGGTTCCAGATTTTCAATTTTCTGACGAACTTTTAATAGGCGGATTTAAATTAACACAGGCAGAAGCTAAGTTAAAAAGAACTAAACCACGGGATTCGGCCGAAGAACCTAGATCAAAAACAAAAACAGAGATAGGAAGTTCTAAGGTTACTGGTAGTATTATTCAACAAATAAAAGAGGAGGCAGCCAGCGAATTATCGGATTCTTATAATAGAGAAGAGATTGAAAAATTACTCGGTTCTTATACCGGGGCTGAAATTAGCTCTTTAGTTAAGTCTAATCCAGAACTATCAAAGATTTTTTATGACAAATCCAAATTTTTACAAATATTTGTACAAAATACTCCTTCTAGTCCTATAACCGCTTATAATTTTATCTTTAGCGAGGCTGCGTTTAAATCCACACTCTTTAATATTAGATGGAGAAAAGATAAGAAAAAATTTATTACTTCCTTAAATGATACTTATGAAAACAAACTTCTAAGCCAATTACAACAACTTCCTGCTGCTATTAACGCTAAAACTGTTGAAAATTTTCAAACAGGGATGAATAAGTTAAGTAGAGGAGATAAGTCTATTAAAAAAGTTAAAACTTCTTTTGATAACTTACCTCTTACCATATCTTTTTATACGGGAGGTAGTATCCCAATGTCTACCTCTTCTATTAAGTATACTTCTAAATCCAAAAGAGTTTTAGATACTACACAACCTTCTATTATTGATGTTACCATTTTAGTTAAATCTAAAGTAAAACAGCGTATGCGTAGAGGAGCAGGAAAACCTAGACCCCCGAAAATATATGAGCGAACTGGTACTTTTCGTAATAGTATTAGAGCCTATTTTAACTTCAAACAACGTACTGTAGACTATTTTTACGAACCACTTTATCAAAGATTAGAACGTTCTGGTTACGAGGTAGATAATCTAGTGGAAGACTCTATTAGAGCAGTTATTCAATCGAAATTTAGAGAACAAGCTCAAACTAGAAGAATAGAACTTTAAAAAAATAAAATTTGCCAAACATCTATACCCATGATATACTGTAAGAAGAAATAAAAAGATGTCTAATAGAACACGTATTAATAATCTAATAATAAACGCATTAAGACAAATAGACGGGCGGTCTTCTCCGTACGCTACGGCGTATAATTTTAAATCCGATTTACGGGATAATGTCTACCGAGGTTTAAAATATATAGACGAAATAAATGACTTTCCGTCTATCTATGCTACGTCTGGTCGAGAAATAAGAAAATTTAATACTAACAATAACACAGAGTCAAGAGTTGAATCCACTTTAAGATGTTATGTATATGGAGAAGACCCAGTTAATCAAATTAACGATTTGGTTTTGGATGTCGAACACATTATATATAATCTAAAAGCCACTCCTGATTTACAACTTTTTGACGTTAATATACTAACAGTACTTACAGATTCTGGATTGCTTCATCCGTACGGTATGGCAGAGATTTTTCTTAGTACTCGTTTTGAAATATTTAAAATTTAAAGGAGAAAGCTAAAATGCCTTCATCACTAAACCTTCAAAGAAACTCTGAAGTCTATATGTCTACACTAGATGTTACCGCTAGTGGCATAGAGGCCGAGGATTTTACCCCTACTAACACTTGGAGAGTAGAGGTTCTCGCTGGATACGCAGCTAGTCAATCTTCTGCAACTCAGGATATTACATCACTAGAAAGTGGATTAAGCCCTGACCGCGGTACTCAGCGTTTTAACACAGCTATCAACCCCACTGAATGGAACTTCCAAACGTATTTACGCCCTACGGGAGTCAGAAATACTTCAGGGGCTGCAGGCTCTGACCCGTCTGGTAACTCTCAGCCTCTAGCTGATTGGTTCCTATGGCAAGCTCTAATGTCAAATACTGCCTGGGCTACTGGACTAGGCGCTTCTTCGCAGCTACGAAGTGTTTGGGAGCCTAATGGACAATTTTCTCTAGGAGCTCGTACCGTTGCTGGCAACACTGCTGCACACACCTCTAACTTTGCCCGTGCTACTGAGTATCATATGTATATCAAAATGGATAACGTTGTATATCAGGTAAAGAATGCAACAGTTAATGAAGCATCGATCGATGCCGCGATTGACTCTATTGCAACTACTAGCTGGAGCGGTTTTGGAACTAACTTCATCGAACTTACTGGAACTAATCGCAATGAAATTATTTCGGTTATTGGAGGAGTGCTAAATGACGGTAGCTCTGTAACTGGAAACTCGCATACAGACGCTAATACTGCTGCTGCAGGATATCACGCATATGCCAGCTATAATGTAGCAGGGTCTCTTACAACTAGTGCGTTTATTCAAAATCGCCTAAGTGCTATTGAAGTACAGCATGCTGCTGCAGGAGCTTCTGGAAATACCTATACGTTCCCAGTAACTGGACTTGGATTTACATATTCAAACGCTCTTACCTATTTGACTCCTGAAGAGCTTGCTGCTCTAAACTCCCCAATTGGACAGTTTACAGGTTCTAGAACTATTACTGGAAACTTTACTGCATATCTCCGCGCAGGGGACCAGGAAAGTGCCCAATTCCTACGTAATATCGTTAACGATACTAGAACTAGTATTGCTCAAGTAAGTAATGCTAACCTAAAGATTGGAGGTGCTTCTGCTCCTTTTGTTGCAGCATTTATGCCCGCTGTACAATTTAACTTCCCAACACACACAGTAGAAGATATTATTGGTATCTCAGTAGAATTCCTAGCTCAAGAACCAACTGCTTCAAGAGGTACTGGTAGTGAGCTAACCATGTTTGTTTCTGCTGCGTCCTAATAAAAATAAACTGCGCTTGAGGGGGCGCAGTTTATAATAATCTAGATGGGTAGCTACCTCAACAAGCTATTAGATATCCCCTCACTAATAGCACGTTGGATATGGTAGCTACCCTTTTTTTAAAGAAATGAGAGGAAAAAATGAGTCTAATTAAAAATCTAATGGTAACCGAAAAAATCAGTGAAGTTGATTTCCCTGATATTGATGGTTTTAAAGTTAGAGTATGCTATGTGGGTCGTGACCGCCTAATTAAAATTAGAAATAGCGCTCTAGTATATAAGTTCAACAAACGTACTCGTCAGCGAGAAGAAGAAGTAGATAACGATAAATTCTTAGAAGCCTATGCTGATGCAGTTATTAAAGGATGGTCTGGGTTAACGGTAAAAGGCTTAGGTCAGCTTATTCCTGTTGATATGTCTAAAATGGACGCAAAGCAAGAGATTCCTTATAGCGCAGAAGATGCACTAGACCTACTTAAAAGTTCAACTCTGTTTGACCAGTTTATTACTGACACTCTAAACGATTTTGATAACTTTGAGCAGGACCGTAAAGAGGACGACGCAAAAAACTAAAAGATTTCCTCCGTAATCAGCTTCATGGCGGAGGAATGACTCAAGAGCAATACTATTTAATGTGCGAAGAAATGGGTTGGGAGCCAAGAGATGATGAACTTCCTAAAGAACTTGGCTCTCTCCCACATACTAGCCAGTTAGCTGTTATACTATTTAATCTATTACCTGATTCTATAGAAGGTATGAACGGTACCTGGTTAGGTAAAGACTACTCTTGTTTAGAAACCTTTATGAATATTTATGAAGTTGAAGATAGACGCGAAGTTTTTGACTTAGTACTTGTTGCACACGGTGTGTTTGAAGAACACTATCGACAGCAAAGTAAAATGCGAGAAGCAGTGTCTAAAAATAAGGCAAAAGTGAGAAGATAGCTTGGCTACTATTAGAAATATTATTACTACTATATTTAACTCTTTAAATGCTGATAGTACTGTACGAGACGCTAATAACGTTAATAGAAGCATCACCCGCCTAGGACAATCAAGTGCTAGCGCGGGTCGTGCTTTTTCAGCACAAGCTTCTGGCTTGGGCGGTTTAGTTGCTGCTTATGCGGGCGCTGCTGCTACCACTTTTGCGTTACAGCAAGCATTCGATGCTCTTGCACGAAGTGCAAGAGCTGCTCAAACACTTGAGGGTCTTGGAAGCTTAGCTGCTGTTTCTGGTCAGAGCGGAAAAGCTATTTTAAGTTCAATTCAAGAAATTACTAAAGGACAAATCACTCTTACAGAAGCAGCGCAGCAAGCTAACTTATCTTTAAGTGCTGGTTTTAACACTCAACAAATTGAAGGGCTAGCAGAAGTAGCTACTAAAGCTTCTCGTGCTCTAGGCAGAGACTTGAATGACGCTTATATTCGTGTTGTTAGAGGTTCTGCTAAGCTAGAAACTGAACTCTTAGACGAACTTGGTATATATACTAAAATTGAGCCTGCAACTCGTGCCTATGCAGCTGCTATTGGAAAAGCACGCACAGAACTCACCGAGTATGAACGTCGTCAAGCTTTTGCTAATGCGGTAATAGAAGAAGGTAGACGCAAGTTCAGCGCGATCAACACCACAATCCCAACTTCGGCAGAACAGCTAGAGGCTTTTGGTTCTACGGTACTTAATATTGCTACTCAGATTGGATCATTTGTTGCAGATCGGTTAGCTCCTCTAGCAGCCTACCTAACTAACAATGTTGCATTAGCCTTTGCGGCTGTAGGTATTGCAGCTAGCTTAGTAGCCGGCAAGGCTGTTACACTATTAACTGCTGCTTTTACCTCTTTTAATGAGAGAGTTGTAAAAGCAGGAGCTACAACAGAAAAAATAATACGCGCTTTTACACTCACTGCAGCTGCTGCTAATAAGGCTAATGATTCTATAAAAGCATTAACAGCTTCTCAAATTAAACTTACTGGAACTCAGGCTACTCAGCTAAAAGGACTAATTGATGCCTCTCAAAGTAGAAAACTAAATACTCTTGAGCTAAAAGAATCACGCAAATTAATTGGTCAGAATATCACAGCACTTAGAGCAGAACGAGATGCATTTAGAGCTAATGCACAAACAGCTATTGATGCTCAGCGTGCTGCTGTTAACGCTCGTCGTGCTGCCTTAGCAGAACAGGCGCGAGCAAGAGCCTTACCACAAGGTGGTGGCTTTGGCACACCTGAGTTTATAGCTAGAACTACTGCTATTAATCAAGCTAATGCTGCATTACGTCGTGCAGATAGAGCACTAGCTTCTAATGCCGCTGCGTATGCTGCTGCTAGTGCCCAAGTCCAAGCTAATAGTGTAGCTATTGGTCGTAATATTACAGCTCTAAATGCTCTAGGCCCAGCTCTAACAGGAGTAGGAGCTAGAATAGCAGCTGTTACTGCAGGATTTGTTGCTCTTACAACTAGCGCAATAACCGGTTTTGGTGCCTTATTTAGAGGAATAGTAGGCATAGGTAGCAGCATTTTATTTCTAGGCAGCTTATTCACTCTGTTAGGTGGAGCTATTGCTAACGCGCTTGGCAAAGGCGAAGAATTTAATGCTTTTATATCAGATCTAGGTGCTACTGTTAAACAATTTTTTTCTAATCAGCAAGAAGCAAAAGCAAAAAAAGTGTTTAAAGGAGTAACGGTTGGGGCTCTTGCAGAGTTGGAAAAAACTGATGCAGCGCTACGTAATACAGATAAGTTTACCTTTAAAAAGAAATTTTTATTTTTTGAAGTAGAAGTTGAAAAAACTAAAGAAGATTTAGTTAACGAAGTAAACTCTATTATTTCAGATGTGGCAACAGGTTCTCAGCGTACTTTTGCAGATTCGTTAGTAGGACGTGGTGGTTTTATTGGCGGGACTATTGCTTCTTTTTTACCTTTTTTAATTGGTTTAGTTCCTGGAATTGGACCTGCAGCAGCAATTTTAGGTGGTACATTTGCAAGAGGGTTTACTGTTGCAGCGGGTGCTGCTATTGGTGCCTGGATTGATTCTACTCTTTTTGCTGATGAGTTTGATCAGAACAGCCCAGTAGCTCAAAGAATTAGAGCTCAGTTTTCTAGAGTTTTATCAGGTTATGACGCCGATGTTCAAAATATTCTAGTGCAAGGCTTAACAAAATTAGATGAGCGTTATGCGGAAGCCGCAAGACTTGATCCTAGAGCTAGAATAGTACTTCGCACACAGCAAGAACTACTACTTGCAAGCGGTAAGTATTTTAAAAATATTGAAGCAGTATCTCAGCTTATGGAGGCTACCGGACAGACTGCTGATTTAGTAGTTAAGCAGTTTGATTTTGCGCCCGTAGTATCTCAGATAGACTATATTCAAACAGCTATTGCCAGCTTACAGGGAAAAACGTTAGAATTTACATTCATTGATGTTAATACTTTGACGAATCAGCTACGAGAATCACTTGTTGAAGCAGCACTTTCAGCAGAAGCAAAATTATTAGAAACATTAACTAATATTAGACAGGGTTTTGGAGAAGACTTTTATGAACCAGAGCAGTTTAAAGCATTGCAAAACGCTACTAATCTTGAGATTCTTAAGACTATTGAAGCAGCCCAAGTAGAAAGTGCACGAGACTCTAGCAAAACTATACTACAAGTTCTTCAAGATAGTGAAGACACGTTATCAAAAGCTTTAGGAAAACTATTTAGCTCAGTAACTATCCCTATTTTAGATATACAAAAGGCACTTGCTGTGTTACCTACGTTAGAAGAGAGAATACTGCCGGCTATAAACGCAAGTAACACGCTTAATCAAGCCTTAGCTCGTGTTGTATTTACACAAAAAAATCTTAATGAAGGGCTTAAGACAGGTAGTCTTACTCTTGAGCAATATGAAATTGGCTTTGCAGCTATTGTATCAGCACAGACTATAGCTCGTCAAGAGTATTTTGCTACAGAAAAACTGATTAATAGTTTAACAGTAGAAGAAAGAGATCTTTTACTAGATAATGGAATTAACTTACAGGATATACTACAAACCGCAAAGGATACAGTTCTTGCACAACAACAAATTACTGAACAACTTAAAAAACAAGAGCAAACTTTAAAAAATCAACTCACAATTTCTGAGTTTTTACGCTCATTCACAAAAGATAAAAAGAATCCTCTTGCTTTTGAGTTAGAGTTTATTACTGAGCGTGCTGAAAACGACCTGCAGTCTTTTGTAAATCAAGTAGATTATTTAAGTGGTTTTATTACTCAAATAAGTGCAAACTTAGGTGCCACTTTTGATAAGGAATTAGAAACATACAGAAAGAATGCGGCAGCCCTAAGAGAGATAGGGCTAGAGGCGGAGCTTGTCACTAGAATTCTGACAGAAGGCACTAATCTGAGTATGATAGAAGGTCCAGCCGGACGTGAGGCAATGGTAGCTAATACAGAACTAGCTAATTTGCAAGCCGCTGCAGAAAAATTAGGATCAACTATTGCTGTAACAGGTAGCGGCCTAGGCGTTGTTAGAGATAATATTGATAGTGCAGCTACGGCTAGCATAAATTTACAAAGCCAGGCAACCATCACTCAACTAGCTTTATATGAGCAAGCTTTAGAAGCTATTCAAGGTTTAACGCAAGAAGCTGTTAACAACCTACCTAAGTTTATAGGGGCTGCTGAACAAGAGTATAAAGCTATTATTAAAAAAATTGACGCTGACCTTAAAGAACTAGTTTCTAAAGAGCAAGTTCTTGCAATACAGTTTGAGATTGATCAGAGAAACTTGAGACAACAAATTTCTGAGATACAGTCTGACGCTCGTATTGCTCGCTTTGAGTCTGAGATAGAAATTATTGAGGCTAGAGCTGACTTAAAGCAACTTTCTCCAGTTAACGCAGCTAACCAAGTAGCTGCTATTGAGAGAAAAATTATTCAAGAACGTCAAGCAGCTTTACAAACTGCGTTTGAAGCTGAATTAAATAACATTGACGATAGAAAAACTATTCTAAAACTTGAGTCGGAAGCACGTAAACAAGCTATCAGAGATGAAGCTCAGGCACAGATTGATAAAATTACGCAAGATGTAGCTTACGTTAGCACTATTGTTCAAGCCTATGATACTTTTATTAAAGATTCTGACAAAGTTAATATGAAATTGATTGATGATTTTGTCAATGCCGGTAATGCTGTAGCACAAAATTTTGCTACTACTTTTCAAAATGGTGCAACTGTTTTTGCTACGGCAATCAGACAAGCCCTAACCGGAACGTTTTCTGGTCAAGCTGGGGCAGTAACTACTGCTCCTGCTTCTATTACAACTACCGCTATCTCTACTACTCTCAGAGATATAACTACTGATTTTATTATTTTAGCTGGAGAGACTACAAGCAAAATTATAGAAGGTGAAAAAGCTCGTATACAGGCTGAAACTACTGCAACTGAGCGTAGTCTAGAGTTAATACGTCTTGAACAAGACGTTGCTACTGCTAGATATGTAGCAGAATACGCTGCATTACTTCGTGCAGCCGAGCTAGGCGACCTTGTCGCCCAACAGCGTCTAAATGATATTGCAGACGCTGCTAATGAAGAAGCTAAGGAACGTAGAGAAGCATTAGCTCAGTTTTTACAAGATTTTTCTAAAACCCTCTCCCAGGTATTTGACTTCGTCAATCAGCTTGTTACCGGCATCTTTGAAGGAAAGATTATTCAGGCTCGTCAAAATGAAGAGTTCATCACTAGTGTGCTCGCCAGCACTAGTGAGCGGCTTAGTGCTGCCCAAAGTGAGCTTAACTCTAGTTTAGAACTCGAAGTCTCACTTCGTGAGAAGCTTATTGACGCAACTAATACCCTATTAGAGAGCCAAAACTCCTACTTAGTCGCTCTAGGTCGTCAAAACGAAGAAATCGCGGCATCTGGTAAAGAGTATGTAGATAACTTACTAGCACAGAAACGCATTATTCTCGAACTTGCTGATGCCAATCGCAATAGTCTAGCACTAGGAAAACAGGTTACTTCTTTAGAAGAGATGCAAACCTCTCTACAACAAGCCCTAGCTGATGCTACAGAATCTCGCATTAAGCTTGAGAATAAACTTGCTGCTACGCAAGAGATACTCGGCGCTGTTGCACAGGCAGTGACCGGGCAAATAAATATGCTTGCTGATAGTCTACGTAACTTAGGTAATGCTGCTGGAGGCGGTGGGCCTGCTGGTGCTAAACCTACTGAAGTAAGTGTTACAAATCTTGGCAGTGTGTTCACTCCTCTAGCAAATACGCTAAAAACGGCGGTGACAGAGGCTGCCGCAGCAGCTTCTGGTAAGGCTGCAGTGGCGGAAGCTGCCGGTCAGACTGAAGAAGCTACAGAACTGCTAGCGGCTAGTGCTTTGTTAAACACCGCTTCTACTGTGATTAGTTCTGCTATGAGCGGATATAATCTTGGCAAAGCAATAGGTGTTGCTCTTGGCACAGATGGGGTTGCTAGCGGAATTGGAGGCGCTATCGGAGGAATAGTGGGAACGGTCTTTAAGACTCAAATTGCAGGTTTCTTAGCCAGCACCACTATTGGTTCGGCTATTTCTACTGGAGTTACTACAGCATTAGGGGGTGGTGCTTTTGGTAGTGCAGCTGCCTCTGCTTTAGGTAGTGTGTTTACAGCAGCAATTCCAGTTTTTGGAGTTGTAATTGGTGCACTACTCGGCAACCTATTCGCCACTAAACCTCGCGGTCAGGCGACAGGCGTGCTAACTGCTGAGGGATTTGAAACTACCTCAATGTCAGGTAAAAAAATTGACCCAAAAGCACTCGCCTCTATTCCTGAGCAAGCACTAATGGGGGTAGTTACTTCTTTAAAACAGGCAGGAATTAGTTTTGCTGATACAGTAAAAACTGGAATTGATTTTTATAAAAAAGGTATTTCTAATGCTACTCTTGAATTTGCAGACGGGCTTAAAGAGACTTTTAGCGGGGGTACAGTTCAGGAAGCTGGTCAATTCTTCGTAGACGCCTTTTTTAAAGGAGTACGAGTTGAACGAGATGAAGCAGGTCTTGTAACTTTTAGAAGTCTGGTAGTAGACGCTCTTACGCCTAATCGCGAGACTATTCAAAATGCTGCAGACCGTTTTGCTGAGCTTAGTGATGTAGCAGAAAAAACCGTAAAGCGTTTTGAAGAGGCAATTCAGTTTGCTACAGAATTTAATGATACTTTATCTAAATTACAAGGTCCGGCCACAAGCATTACACAAGCATTTAACTTAATAAATGCTGCCGCGCAACAAAATTCAATTGTGCTCGCTCAGTACTATAGAGAATTCTTAGCAGGTACCGAAAAAACATTTGGGGCTTCTTCTACTGAGTATGAAGCAGCCTTAGCAGCTGTTCAAGCCAATGCTCTTGCGCAACTAGGACTTGCTCGTGTTACCCGTAATGGAGTGACAGAGATTAAGTCATTAACTGAAGCACAGAGTGAGCTTAATGCTGGATTCTTACTGGTTACTGATATTATAGCCAAAGCTACTGCTTCTATCGATATGCTTACTGTAGCAGGATTTGATAACATCGGAACTATCATTGAGACTTCTATTAATACCCAGCTGACTGACGCTATTCAGACAACAGCGGAGTCCCTAGCTCAAACTCTTGAAGTACTTAAAAATCCAGCTAAAGCTGCTGTATTTGAACTTGAAGGTATTCTAGATAATAGTGTACAGAGAATTTCTGACTTACGGGGTATTGTAGACGGAATTAATGATGCAATCCAAAAAGGTTTAGAAATAGACCCTGCCTTACTCACACAAGCACGAAGCAACATTACTGCTGCAGCGGAACTAGTAGATATTGAACTAGATGCTTACATTCGTAGCCTGTCAGAAGCTCAACTAGAGGCTGTTATTTCTACTGATCAATTCTCAGATTCTATTAATAATTTAGCGCAAACTCAGCTAGAGTATCTTAGAGTCGTAGGTTCACAAAAAGCTGTTGCTTCTCTAATTAATACAGGGCGTCGTTTAAGTAAAACAATAGCCGATATTACAGGTCAGTTTAACTTATTTAGAGTAAACGGATTACTAGGTATTGGAGTTGATATAGATACTCTAGCTAAAAACTTAGGTCAGACGGAAATAACCTCTTTTACTATTGAACTAAATGACGCACTAAATGAGATTGCTACAGGTGAGAATATCGCTAGTAATTTAAGCAGTTCGGTAGCTCTTCTAAATAGTGAATTTGATGCTGGTACTCTAACTGCTGAACAGTACGCATATGGTATAGAACAAGTAATTACGACTACAGAGCAATATTTAGAAACTCTTACCGAACTGTCTAAAGAGTACCAATCTACTATCTCTCAAATCTCTGGAGCCTTTAATCAGTCAAAAGATACAGTTATAAGTACGATTCAGGAACTCGGCAGCCAGATTATTTCTCTCACAAATAATATCTCTAGTAAAACATCAGAGATACTAGGCATCTATGATGATACTCTAGCTTCAGTAGCAGAATCTGGTAATGAGCTTTTTGATCTACGTGATACTGCTAAAGACGCTTTTGAAACTGCATCACGTGCTATAAAAGAATTTGAACGCAGCAATAAACTTAGTGGTAAATCTGTAGAAACTCTACGGAGAGAGCTTTCTTCTGTAGAAGCAGAAATTGCTTCTTTAATTTCTGCGGATAACTTAGATTTTAGTGGATTTTTACAACTCTCAGAACTTACTTCTAAACAAGGAGCGTTAAAAAGAGAGATTAGTTCAGTAGTGGCTATAGAGAGTGAGTATGAAGACTTATTAGGTACTCGAACTAAAGCGCTGGAGGACCTCTCTTTTGTAGAAGCAACGCTCGCAACTTTAGATGATAGTTTAGTAGATACTCGCCGTAAAGAGAGTGAAATTATTAAGAAGACACAAGACGCTACTACTAGTTTTATCTCTGCCCAAAATGATTTGCGAGATATTACTGCGCTATTAGCAGAGTCTAACTTTAATTTAAATCAAATTCGTTTTGATGAAGAATCAGCAGTAACCCGCGTAAAAGATGCCCTAGCTAGCTATAATAAAGATTTAGATAATTTAACTTCTACTTTAGAAGCTATTGGTGGAGAATCTGGTGCCGCGCTGCAGAGTGCATTTATTAAGGCTGCTGCCGGGAACGCTGAAATTATTTTTGCTAACTTAGAAGAAGCTGCTCGTAACGCTAAAATTGGAGAAGCTACTGCTCAAGCCGTAGAAGCCTTTGACCAGCTACAAGCTCTTGCGCTACAAGTATCAGGTTTCTTTGAGCCTGTAGATGAAGCCTTTACAGGTCTAGAAACTGTGAGTGTTTCACTAACTGATAAGTTCCAACAGTTTAGTACAGACATTGTTAAGTACTTAGAAACAGAAGGTTTAGCTCAGTTTTATGGGCCCGGTGGAGTATTCTTCCAATTTAAAGAGACACTACTCGATACAATTAAGAATCAAGGCTTTGATGTCTTAACAGCTCCCGGCGGACCTCTACAGAATTTTAATACTAACCTAATGAATATTTCTCAGGCAATTGAAACACTCTCTAATGCTGGAAACTTCTTAGATATTACTATTCAGACTGCGGAAACTACTTTTGGTAGTTTTGTGACTGCAGTCGGTACTGATTTAGAAAAGCTTACTGCTGGATACGTTGGACTCAGTATTGTTGGAGCTAACCTTAGTGATACAGCTCCCGATACTATAAGCCTCTATGCTGAAGGCATCGGCAACTTAAATGCGGTTTTAGATGAAGGTGGTAGCCTCAGTATCCTATTAGACGCCGCAGAAGCAATGGACTCTCTCTATTCTTCTGTAACAATTGTAGATGCCCTCTTAAATGAGATTAATTTTGAGGTGTCAGCTCAAAATGCGAAAGATAATATTGTTACTGCAGTAGAAATTGTAAATAGCACTATTGGCACTATTGATTTAGGCGTGTCTGCTAGTACAATGGTAGATAATATTACTACAAATGTTGATTTGATTAATAGCACTATTTCTGCAGTTGACATCTCAGTCTCTGCTACTGCTATGAATGAAGCAATTACTTCTGCGGTCGGCACTATTGATAGTACACTTACTGGAGTTGACCTTACTACTTCTACCTCTGCAATGGTTTCTGCTATTGATACTACCGTAACAACTCTTGATACTGCTCTTTCTGGCGTAGACCTCACTGACTCTACTTCAGCAATGGTTGCAGCTATCGATGCTAGCGTTGAAACACTCAATAGTACTCTTACAGGTGTAGACCTCACTCTGGGTACAGATAGTGCGGTGGCAGCTATTACTACGTCAGCAGATACCGTAATTGAGACGTTATCTGGAGTTGACCTTACTCTTGGTACTGAGAGTGCTATTGCAGCTATTACTACGTCAGCAGATACAGTAATTGAGACGTTATCTGGAGTTGACCTTACTAGTGGTACAGATAGTGCAGTAGCAGCTATTACCACGTCAGCAGAGACTGTGATTGCAACTCTATTGGGTGTAAACCTGACTACTGCTACCTCTAGTATGATAGACACTATCACTACTAACGTTACGCTACTAAATAGTACTATTGGTGAGGTAGATCTTACTACCTCTACCGCCGTTATGGTAGAAGCTATTAATACTACGGTTACGACTTTGAACTCTACGCTAGAAGGCCTCAGTCTAGGCACTGCGACAGACTCTGCAGTTGGTAAACTATCTGAAACTATTACTGCTATCAACTCTACTCTAAGTAATATTGCATTTTCTGATGCCGAAGATGTTGCGGTAGGTGCTATTACTAATACAATAGAGGCAATCAATAGCGTACTAGAACGTATTGACCTTACAGATGTCACTAATTCTGCTGTAGGTAAGATTGAAGTATCAATATTAGCACTACAATCAGTACTTGACGGAATTGACCTTGTAGAAATTTCTGAGTCAACAGTTAATAAATTTAACGCTGTTGTAGAAGCTATTGTCTCTACTCTTAACACTATTGACCTCGTAGAAGTGACTAATTCTACCGTTTCTAAGCTCAAGGCCACTATTACCGCTATGGAGTCTACGCTCGCAAATATCGACCTTGTAGAAGTAACTGAGTCTACTGTAGAAAAGTTTGAGATAGCAGTTGTTGCTATTAAATCAACACTTGAAGATATTAGCTTAGTTTCAGTAACAGATTCGGCTATTGGAGAATTTAATGCTCTAGCTATTGCAATTGAATCTACTCTTAGCAGTATTGATTTAACCTCTGTTACTGATTCTACAGTTGGTAAACTTACTACAGTAGTTTCTACTATTGATTCTACACTAGCAGATATTGATTTTGTAGAAGTAACTAATTCTACTGTTGATAAGATTAATACACTAGCAGAAACTACTAACTCCACTCTGTTCGATGTATCTTTTGTAACGGCTACAGAGAGTGTTGTAGGTGAAATTAACTCTGTTAATGACCTTGTAAATTCTAATTTATCTGATGTGAGTTTTGTCTCTTCGCTTCAAAGTGCCGTTGACGAGATTAATCTTGTCAACAGCTCTGTTAATTCGACTCTAGAAAGAGTAGACTTTGTTACTACTCTCTCAAGTGCAGTAGATGAAATTTCACTTGTAAATACTAATATTAACTCAACTTTAAGCGAGGTTAGCTACTCTACTTCTCTAGATAGTGCTATTAACGAAATTACACTAGTTAATACTAATATTAATTCTGCACTCTCCGAAGTAACTTATAGCACTAACTTAGATAGTGTTATTGGTGAAATTTCTGCTGTTAATGAAGATATTAATAGCAGCCTCAGTGATGTTATTTTTGTTTCTTCACTCAGCAGTGCAGTAAGAGAGATTAATGCGGTAACAGGCACTCTTAATTCTACTCTAGACGACGTTGACTTTGTTGTCTCGACAGATTCGGTAGTAGAAAAAATTAATGCTTATAATACTGCCGTAAACTCTGCTCTGAGTAATGTGGCACTTGTAACAGCCACTGAAAGTGCAGTAGGCGAGATTAATGCTGTTAATACATCAGTAAATTCTACTCTAGAAAATGTAGATTTTGCGGTAGCACTAAACAGTGTAGTAGACGATATAACGGCTATCTCTGTTGATTTAAACTCTGCTCTGGACAACGTAAATTTCGTTATTACGACTAATGCAGTGGTAGAAAAAGTAACTGCTTATAATGTAGCAGTTAATTCTGCACTTAGTAATATTACACTAGTCGATTCAACCAGTAGTGTAGTAGATAAAATTGAGGCTGTGCAAACGGCTATCAATTCCTCTCTAGAGGGAGTTACTCTAGTCTCGGCTACAGACTCAGCGGTTGGCACTATTTTAGCTGCTATTGAAGCAATAGACTCTACTCTAACAGACGTAACTCTAGTAGACGCCTCTGCCTCTACAGTTGAAGCTATTAAAGCTGCTATTTCTGCAATTGATTCTACTCTTAATGATGCAACGCTAGTTACTTCAACCGAAACAGTAACAGGTGCTATTACAGCTGTTATCTCTGCAATTAATTCTACTTTAAATGACGTAACTCTTGTAGAGGCTACTGCTTCTACTGTAGAAGAGATAAATGCAGCTATTATAGCAATACAGTCTGTGCTAAACGGAGTTAACCTAGTTACTGCTACTAACTCGGCTACAGGTGCGATTACTACCTCTATTAATTCGATTAATACAACTCTAAACGGTATTGATCTAACCTCAGGAACTAACTCTGCTATCAAGGAGATTACAGACTATAATTCAGAAGTAAATACAGCACTTGGCAATGTCAGCCTATCCGCAGAAACTTCCAATGTAATTTCTGAAATTGCCAGTATTACGGGTATTAACGTAGAACTAGGTAAAATTTCTCTGAGTGTAAACCTCGCTAGTGCCAAATCTAATATTAGCGCGGTTAATACTGATTTAAATGCCGTCTTAAAAGGCATTAGCATCTCTACAGATTTGGAAACTGCTAAATCTGCTATTGCAAAAGTTAATACAGATTTAAACGCTAGACTAGCTGCAATCGCGGTTGAAACTAATCTCTCGCAAGCAAGAACTCGTATTGATACGGTTAACACAGATTTAAATGCTAGACTTGCCGCTATAAACCTTGCAACTAACTTAAATCAGGCTACAACTAGAATTGATGGAGTGAGCACATCAATCAACACATCGCTAGGTAATGTTAATCTCTCTAATGCTACAGCAGTATTTGATGCACTAGTAGCAGTATTTACTCAATCAGCTACAGACAAAGTAACTGGGTTCAAGAATGCAATTGGAGCTTTTGCTAATATTACGACAGAGATTACTAATACTCAAGAACTAGCTACTGAGATTGCTAACTTAGCAGGTACTACAGGAAGCGTTAAAAACCTTACCGACAGATTTTCTTCTCTGCAAACTACTATTAATTCTTTAACAGGAACTACAGGAATATCTGCATTACAAACTCAAATAAATAAGATTGCGACAGATCTACAAAATGCTTGGACTGGATTAAGCGCCAAAAATATTTCAGTGACTGCTACTGTACCCTCTGGTACTACTATGAACCTCGGTACTAATGATACTACATACCTAAAAGGATTATATGATTATCGTAATCAATTCCCTGCTTTAGCTCCTGGAGGAGTCTCACTTAGATATAACAAAACAGCTTATGCGGAGGGTGGACTAGTAGACGGCCCAGGTACCTCTACTTCTGACTCTATTCCGGCTAGCCTTTCTAAAGGAGAGTATGTTCTTAAAGCTTCTAGTGTTCGTGCTTTAGGGCACGAGTTCTTAAATATATTAAATCAGAGTGGTGATTTAGATTTTGCTATCTCTTCTCTTGGACGCAGAGGGGATGCTAGAGCCGCGCATATTACGCCAGAAGAGATGATGCTATTAAAAAGACTTGGCGGCAGTGGAACTAGAAACCCACGTACGGGTCTTAGAGAATTTTATAATAAAGATGGTGGAGCTCTTGGTCGATTTTTTGCTGAACAAGAAGCAGATCTACTATGGAATACTTATGGTCCTAAAATTGCCCAAGATGCTTATGCAGTACGAAGTTATTCAGTTAAAAATAATTTTGGGCATCCCGAAATGTATGAATTTACTGCTAAGCCATCTAATCCTTTTTCTTTAGTTAAGAAAGAAAGTGTAGATGTAAACCCAGTATCTCTATCACAGAACGCACTCTTTGATGCCGCAGAGATAAGCGGTCTTCAAAATTCTCAGGCAGCGGTTATGTTAGCCTTAAACGAAATGTTTGTAGCTAGAAAGGCTACTCCTGTTCAAGGTCTCCGGAGTAAATATGGACAAGATAAACGATATAGCCAATGGGATAGAACCCCAACTCGTTACTCCGATAGAAACTTTATTGATGCAAATTTTGGTAGTGGTTATGCAGGAGTAGAGGGAAACTGGGCAGATAACCAAAATAAGATGAATCTTGGATATTGGCCAGATATCGGTTATCATCCAGGTTATAGAGCTTTTGGAGGTGGGGGTAATAAACACGGAGACATTTCTGCTGAAAATAGTGGATATCCGGCTAGATTTGCTCAGGCTATGACTAACTCTGTAGACAGACTCTTAGGAGACACCAGTTCTTACATAAAAGGAACTTTAATGTCTAAAGATATTGTGAAGCAGGCTATTAACAAATTAAACTCGTCTAACGCATATAAAGACTTTGTTGATTTTTATATGTTAAGTGGTACTCGAGGTACTGCTCCTACTTATACTTCAGGCGGCTTAGTACGTGGTCAACGAGACTCAGAAATCTCTGCTCTTGAGCCTGGTGAATTTGTACTACGTAAGGCTGCGGTAAATCAGATGGGTCTAGATGCAGCCTATAAACTTAATGCTACTGGAGATACCGGTGGAGAGACTAACGTAGAGGTTAACATTACTAACAATGGTGCTCCAGTGAACGTCTCTGCTACCCCACAAATTCGTCGTGAAAACGGTAAACTTGTACTTGACATTATTCTTGAAGATATTAGAAACAACGGTCCTATCCGTCAACAAATTAGGAGTATTCGATAATGCCTGCCTTTCCTTCTGATGCTACATTTACACTCAATGCTACTACGTATTCTATGAGTAATCGTCGGCCTGACAGAAACTACTCGTATAGTTCTAGTTTTGATAATGCTTCTTTCACTTCACAAATAGGTTATGAACGCCGTCGTCAAATCTCTCGCCGTCGTAAACGTTCGTTTACCTTTGCATACACAAATATTACTGGCGTCTATAAAGCGGCAATTGAAAATTTCTACAATAGTCGGGGAGGACAGTTCGAAGCATTTGAATTTGACTTGTCATATGCTGGTCAGAGTGGTAGTATAATTGTACGTTTTGATGGACCTCTTACTATTACTCAGATTGTAGCAACTGATAATATTTTAACTGACATCTATAACGTCAACTTTTCTTTACAGGAAACCTTCTCCTAATGTCTACTCGCGCTTATGACTATATTTTACAGCTGGCAGATGCCTCTTCGTTTACTAGAGGCAATGTTGTTATTGGTATCACCTCGGGAGCAGTCTCAGAGATTGTCGCTATTGAGGCTTCAAACCTTAAAGTGCGTATGTCTAATATATACGTTGAGTATCAAACGGGTGAACGACTTATTAGTAATGCAGCAGTAATGAGTACTGTAAATGTGTTTATAGACCACTCTTCTAATGTCACAGGTAGTGCTAACGTATTTGCATTACCTGCTCCGTTAGGTTTAGCGGATAGTATTATTGTTTATGCTAATGGACTGGTTTCTCCTCGAGACAGCTATCGCATTAACGCTAATAACACTATTCAATTCTTACCTATTTTAGCACTTCAAAATACTAATAGTGAAGCAGTTACCAGTATTACCTATCCCACTGCCAATGTAACTTCGTTACTAGTTCAAACCGTTAGAGGTAACACTGACGCAGCTAGTTTTGTCGCCTCTAATTTAGTCAATTATGTTGAAACAGCTAACTCGACTATCTCAGCGATAAGCGACTCTCCTTATATCGCGGAAAAGAATTCTTCTCAACAAACACCACTAGTAAAACTCTATTCTATCTACTATCCCGGTGAGTGGTACCCCAAGAACTCAGCAGGTAATCCGACTAAGAGCGGAGACGGGTATCCGTGGCCATATGGTTTTCCGATTCGGTTTGCAGAAGTTATCGGTGAGAACTATAGTGATTTTAACTATAATGTTATTTTTGGTGGTGTAGAGTATCGAGTAACCGCTCTACAGAGTGACGATATTAGTGCGGATAGTTCTGGTCGTATTAATGAGACAACTCTTAAGGTTTCTAACTTTGACGGGTCAATGGCTACACTAGTAGAAAATGCTCGTATTGCAGGCTATAATTCTTCTAACGCTACTATTGCTTTTGTAAACGGCGAAGTGGTACAGAATATTGACCCTCGCACTGCTGCGTCAAATGTCCACTATGACGCAGCAGTCTCTCTGGTTCGAGGAGAAAATGCTGCCTGGGACTATGAGTCTACAGTTGCACACGGAGATACCTGGACGTCTTTTAAGAGCGACTCCCGTGACCTACTCGAAGCTGTTGTGGAAATTAAACTTACCTATGCAAAATTCTTAGATTACTGGCCTGAATATTCACTTGTCAAAAACAGCACTCCAAATTCTGCTACAGTCTATTCGAGTGCACCTTATCGAGTAGGAGATAGCGTTACAGCTAATACGAACGCATTAACTGCTAATATTGTTTCCATTTATGGAAATACTCTCTATTTTGATTCTACTGATTTAGGCGATTTGCTCTCTAATTCTAAAGTCTGGATTCTCAATCCGGATGCCGACCGTAGTTCTTACGTAGAACATATTTTTACTATCACTAATTTACAAGAGCTAGATGAGCTCTCTGCCACTTTTTCTATGTCTAACTGGTTACAGTACTTTAGAAACTCTGTGCCAAAACGTAAGTTTTTTGCATATACTTGCCCTTTTCAGTACAAAGGTGCAGAATGTAAATATCCAGCAACTGGAACTGGTACTATAGTAGGCTCTAATCCGCCACTACAGGCTAACGGGTACTTCACTCTAAACAATGCGAGTACTGGTAGTATTAACCAAGACCTCTGTGCTAAGACCTTAGTCTCTTGCGCTCTACGTCGTAATACAGTTAATTTTGGAGGTTTTCCTGGTGCCGCTAACTAAGTTTGAAGAGTTATCACAAGCACTACACAACCACTCTATGAGTGAGTATCCTCGAGAAGCTTGTGGTATCATTACTCAAGATTTTGAGTACATACCGTGTAAAAATATTAGTGCTACCCCTAAAACTAGTTTTGTTATAGACCCGCTTTCAATTTTACAGCATGAAAACGACATTTGGGGGTTTTTTCACTCTCATCCTGGAAGTGCTGACCCAATTCCGAGTAAACGAGATTTAGAGAGTACGGTTTTTTCTGAATATCGGTTTTTAGTAGGCTTTGCCGGGTCTGTCTATATTTATTGGCTTAATGAATCTAACTCGTTAAGTTTTGAGAAGTTTAATGAAAGTCACTGTAGCCTTTAGTCGCATCTTACAAAAACTTATACAAGTTGAATGTATTGAGATAGATGTAACCTCTTACCGAGATGTTATTTCTGCTTGCGTCAACCTATTACCTCGTTTTAGAGGCATTTTTCTCAGTAAACGTCTCTACTCTCAACTAACACTAGTTGATGGTGATAGATATGTTAGAGATTTTGAGCTAGATTTTAGCCCGCGTAGTAACTATATACACATGATTCCTACTATCTCAGGAGGAATTTCTACTGCCTTTGATAGTCTAGGCAATCTTAGTGTATTCTATGGAGCCTCGCTACCGGTAAGTAATCAAGAGATGCCCCTCAAAGGCATTGACCGTCGTATAAGAGATTCAGTTCTCTACGGCAAAGCTTCTATTGCGTTTGATGTGGCACAGCGTCGTACTAATAGAGAAAATGGGACGTTAGATAACTCAGAAGACCCCACTCGAGGATTTGGAAGTCTAGGTTCTATGAATGCTATAGGTACTAATATTCCTCTTCATTTTGGTATGGTACGTACTTCGGGGGCCGTTATTAATCAGTATATTAAACACATTCAACGTGGCGGTATTGATAATATTCGGGTGGCAGACTATATATGATTAAAAAGTATTTTAAGATTGGTAGCAGACTAGTTCCTTATATTGCAGGGGGTGCAATAGAGTCACTCGGGTCTACTATTACAGCTACTTTTGATGGGTCGTTTAGTACTAACCCTAACACTTCTAAGAGCTCGGATATTCTCTTTATGCAACTAGCCTTAGGAGAAGGACCTATTTATCGTATTAATCCTAATGGTCCACAAGATATTGAGATAGACAATAAGTATATTGACGATTTAATTGATTTTACTAAGAATAACGTACGCCCTGAAGTATTTGCCGTACGTTATGCAACAGGTACTGAAACGCAAACTCCTATGCCATCTTTTTCAGGAGAAATTGTTACTTCTGTTCGCTTTGCTAGTCCAGTAGTGCTAAAGAGTGGTATCTCTTCTTCTCTTAATTTAAATGCTCCGCCAGCTACTAGTATTACTTTTTTCCCTACTAACACTTCTGAAGGACTAACTCCTCTTGATTCTATTAGAATTAAGTTTAAGGTGTTAGAACTGCGTTCAGATTTTGATGGACGTTCTGAGCCTGCGCAGCTATCTCTTGTAGGACTTATTCACGCTAGAAATGAAACCTCAGATTTAAATAACTATATTGCGGGAGCCGGTCTTTTAATTAACAGTATTGTTACTGACGAAATGGCGCTAGAGTTGGAACTAAAAATTCCAGAAGATAAGCGTTCTAGTGCTGGGTATAATGTTTCTATTTTAAAAGTGTCGGAGGATGTTGCAGACGAAGGCTTTGTTGCAGAGGTTGAAACTATTGGTTTCGACGAGATACGAAAAGATATTTATTCCTACCCTAAAACCGCGCTTGTTGGCTACGCTATTAAAACCACTGACTTTCGTACCGATATTATTCCTAACTTCTCTTCGCTTATTAAAGGGTTAATAGTAGATGTGCCATCGAACTATAATCAACCTATTTTAGCTTCTGGAGAGGTTGACTGGCGTCAAATAGAGGTTCCTGCCTCAGGTGGGGACAGTGCGGCTATTAACGGCTATCGCACACAAAAACGTGGACCTGTTCTTATTAATGACCCAGATATTAATATTTATGATGGAATTTGGGACGGTACTTACAAAAAAGACTGGACTGAGAACAGAGTCTGGATTATTAGACATCTTCTTGTAGACGTACTAGGAGTTCCTGAATCTGCTATTGACAAGTATAACTTCTATAATGTAGCTCAGTATGTAGATGCTATAGACCCTCTTTCAGGTAATTTTACGGGGGTAGATGGTTTTGCAGACGGGTCTTTTCGCTATAAGCCAAATGGCTATGCTTCAGATATAGAAGATGCCTTAATTGGATTACCAGAAGGTACTCCTGTAAAAGAACGACGTTTTGTATGTGGCATTAGTATTACTGATACTACAACTGTTTTAGACTTAATTACAGCATTAGCAGGCAGTATGAGAGCTGTATTTAGTAACACAGGTAATAAGATTCGTCTTATTGTTGATAAGGCAGATAATTTACCTGTTGCAATCTTTAACGAGACTAATATTCAAGCTGGTTCTTTTAAGCTATCAGGTGTTCGGTCAGAAGATATACCGACCGGAGTAGAAGTTTCATACATCGACTTTTTAAACCACTTTCAAAAAGAGTCAATAGTGTTAGATAGTTCAGAAATTTCTGAGCTAGAAAAAACTAATAGAGTATCTATTGATGCGGTGGGCTGCACTAGACGTAGTGAGGCACTTAGACTAGCTCAGTATCACTTAGATACTTCAAGACAGCTTAAGCGAAAAATACAGTTTAACGCTTTTTCAGATGCTTCAGACTTAGAAGTTGGAGATATTGTTGCAGTCTCTCATCAAATTTCTGGAGTCTCTTATGGCTATGGAGGCCAAGTTTTTAGTAATTCTACTGCTGGTACGTCCAACGTTTTTTTAGAACACTATACTAGTCCTAGTATTAGTGCAGACGTATTTACATCTAATACTAATCCTCTAGTGTTAAAGATATTCAGACAAGAGGATAATAAAATAGATTATTATTTAGTATCTAATACAGCCTATAATTTGCTGTCTACAGGAAATAGCAGTTCTGGAGTTGACGTGTTAGACTTATCTATTGTTAATAGGCTAAACCCTGCCACTAAACTTTTTGCGGCTAATACCGCATTTTCAGCAATTACAGCTCCTTCTAGAGGAGATTTGTGGGCGCTAGGAGAGATTAATCCTACTAATCTCTACTCAGATTCTAGCACTAAACTATTTAGAGTAGAATCCCTTAATTTTAATGAGTCTGGAATCTGTGCAATTACGGCCACAGAGTATAATTCGGCTCTTTTAGCTAATGTAGATAGTGCTGCTAAAACAGTTAGAACACCTAGAAAGAGCACTCTAAACTATACTACACCGCCTGTCCCTATTCTGGCTCTTCGCTCTATACCTTCAAAAACTAACGAAGGACTAATTAACTATAATCTTTTAATCTCTGTAACTTCCGACTCTACAAACTATGATATTCCCGTAACTACCGGTATTGTTTACGGCTCTATTGAAGTCTTTTCAGAAATCGGTGGTTCAGAGCAAATAGGATAATCTAATGCCTATATTTAGAATTTCAGCTAGTAATACTAGTTTTTTAACAAACGGTGAAGATGCAGTTTATGCTGGTAAAAACGGTTTTACTAGCACAATGGGGGCAATCCTTACATTATGTAATTCTTTTACCGCTAACGTTTCTTCTATTGTATTTAGTGTTCCTAATTTGCATCTATTACAAGATGATAATTATGCCGTACATATTTTAGATGTGCCTGCTTTAGAAGGATTTACTTCTGACTACTTAAAAACTCCTATTCTCCAGTTTCCAGAGAGCACTGCTTTAGAAGGTTCTGTAGGTTTTGTAGATAGAGAGACTGCACTAAGTTTAGAAATAGCTTCCTATAATGTTGCGTCTAATACTATTACAGCACTAAATAGACCGTACGGCAATACTATTATTAGTAGTATATTTCCAACTGCGCCATTTTACATTACTCTATTCCAAACTATTACTACTAACAATTTTTCTAATCGTACTGCGTATATTACGGGTAGTAGTAAAAACGTAAAAAGAACCTATAACGTGACTGGTAATACGGGGAGTTATACTGCAGCTCTTGGATTCGCTACCTCTAATCGTAATGAGGTTAAAGTATATCTCGACGATATTGCAACAGATTCTTTTACTTGGAGCGGGGATAATGTTACCGTAATTCTACTAGGAGATACTACTGAAGTTAAAACTATTGTTGATAGATATACTGTTCCGGCGTTTGAAACAGGAGATTTAGCCTCTTTATCTCTTTTTAATAACACCTACTCTATTAGTAGCACAAGTTATATTCCCGGAGATGCTCTCTATAGCGCAGATTTAACTAATAATAAGTTTTATAAAATTAAGCTTAACAAAGCTATTAGTGCTAATCTTACTAGTGTTTCTATAGTCAATACTAGCCCTGATTTAGAAGGTAAGATTGCTAACATTACTTCCAACTCCTATACTTTTGATGGACGTAGCGATTATAACTTTACATATAAGCTTGCTAATACAGGCATTTACTATATTTATGAAAAAAACAAGGTTCGATATACTACTGCTAGAATAGATGAGTTTGGTCGTTTAGAAGGTATTGGTCCGGCCTTTTATCTTGTAGAGGCTACTAACGTAAACAGATATAATAGAGTAAGTAGTGCTGTAAAAAGTCTAGTAGAAGTTGAACCTCTTCGCGTCTCTAAAGTTTCTGGTATTACAATTGATGAACAAATTTTTGTTGATACTACAGGCGGCGCTTCTATCAATATTAACGTTACTTTTCCTACTCTAAAACGAAGAGACATAACCGCTTATGAACTAAAGTATCGTATTACAACATCTCAAGGCGCAGACCTTCCAGGTAGCACTATCTTAATTCCCCACGATGAAAGCCTAGATAATATTACTTATACGATAAATGGTATTAGTCGAGGTCGAACTCCGGGAGGTAATATTCTTAGAATTACCGTAACTCCTGTAATTGGGCTTTTTAGAGGCTATTCTACTAGTATTGCCCATCCTATTATTGGTAAGCAGTCTGTCCCTTCTGGACCGCGTAATCTTAGTGTTGCACAACAAGAAAACTTTTTACTCTTTTCTTGGCAGTACCAACTTACGAACGAAGGATTTGTGTTAGACATAGATACTAAAGAAGTAGAAATACGTCAATATCCTGGTTTATTAGATTTAAATGCAATAGAATCCTTAGATGCTGCGTGGGGTTTCTCTACTCTAGTCGGTAGAGTTGCTTTCCCTAATACTAGTTTTACTACTCCTATTACAAGTTTTGGCGACTTTACTTTTCTAATTCGTGTTAGAGATACTAGCGATATTGAAAGTGAAGAACTAGCGGCTGCTTCTATTACTATTATTCGTCCTAGCGCTATTCGGCTATTTAAAACATATAATGACGGTTCTCCAGGAGTAAGCTTTACCTCTCAAGACGGTAATCCTTTCCCAACCTCTAATGACTATCCAGAACTTGCTTTTTCTAGTTTTAGTGAAACAGTTAACGGTGGTTTAGTTATGAGTGATAGCTCTATTACTGATAACGCCAATGGGAGTGCTGTGGGGTTTGCAGTATATGGAAATACTACTTATTTAACTACCACTAATAATCCAGTTGCTACATATATTACCCCTATTAGGGATGTTGGACAGAATATTATTGGCACAATTAGAATTGCACCAATAGTCTCAGCTAGTAATCCTGGTGTAACGTTTGATACTTTCTACACCGTAATTGTTTCTGGAGTTACCGATTTTCACGCTTCTACAGGGCTATCTCCCTCTGCTAATGTACTAGTAGATAATGCGTTTGGAGGGTTAGGTACTATTTTAGGTTTTAATAATGCAAATGCAGCACCAGTTACTTATAACAGCTATCATCAAACTCTAACTAGTGGTGGAGACTTTGGTAATGTTTACGCTATTAGAAATCCAGGTCAATTCAACGGGGATGAATCTAATGCTAATACTTTTGCGTTGATTGCGGGTGTAATAGACGCGAACTCTATTGCGCTAGGAAATATATACTACTCTAACGGCTTTCTATCCAGCACTAATAATTTTGCTAATTTAACTATTAGTGGGAATTCTTATGAACTAATTAACTTGATACAGTTTGGTGATGAAGGTGCAGCTATTACTTTCTTAGGCCCCGAACGACAAGTAACTCAAAACATCTTTATTAGGACTTCTAATGCTAATGTTTATTATGCAGCTGCGGCTAACGGTGTAAGCGGTTTTCCAGGACACGGAAATGTTAATCCTAATACTTTTTTCGGAGCTTTTAGTAACGCCGAATTAGGTTGGAAAAACTTTGTACCAGGCGCTTCAGAGTTTCGATATTTTCAAATTAAGTTAGAATTAGGTAATCCATCTCCCGTAGAGTCTGAAATAATATTAGAAGATTTAAAGTACGAGGTTGATATAGTACAAAAAACAGTAAGACAACGTGTACAACTTTCTTCTGTAAACGGCATTACCGTTGATTACTCTTATGCTAATTTTTACGAGATCCCTCAAGTATCTGCAATTGTTGTAGATTCTACGATATCACAATTTGCACAAGCTTTTGATATTACCAGAACTAGTTGTAATATTAAAGCCTATATCTCACAAAACGGTAGTCTGAGTGATAATGCTATTATTAGTGTTATTGTGGTAGGCGCCTAAAATAATTCTAAAATTTTATATTGACTTACACCACATTTCTGTTATACTTTAAGAGTAAGGAGCAAACACATGAAAAAACTTGATAACTCAGTGTTTCTGCCTAATGTTGGAAAAGATAACTATTATCCTCATAACCCGCAAATGATTGATAATATGCTTTCTGCCCAAGCTAGCGCAGATTACCCAACTGTTGCATCTCTCAACTATACACCTGTTAGAGGTACTAGTGAAGGTATGGTGCCCATTAAAAATAAGCCAAATAGATAATAGGAGATTTTAAACATGGCAAAATTACAAAGTATGGCTAGTGGAGACCACACTATTCCAGGTAGCCCATCAGAATATTTCACCCCTACTAAGGGAGAGCAAGGAATCTCGTATCCTCCCCTAGATAAGAGTGGACGTGGTACTGGCGGACCGATTATTGCGTCTATGCCCAATGCAGGCGGTACTCCTGCAATGCGTGGTGCTGCTATTAATTACCCCAATTCTAATAACTCGGGAATTCGTGGGTCTATTGATGACGGTGCCACGGCTAAAGGCGGTATGAAAGGTAAGAAAGTAGGACCGGGCGCCCCACAGCGTCATCCTCTTTCGGGAACAAACCCAGAAAAACCAATTCAGCGTAAGTCAAAGCGCTAAAAGAAAAACCCCGGAAATCCGGGGTTTTTTATTAAATAGTCTCACTATCCGAGAAGAACCAACATTTATAGTAGTTTTCTAGTTCTCCATAGCTACCGATATACTGCACTCCTCTAAAAATAGCCGGAGAGCGTCGGCAGTTATACTCTACTACTAGTTTGCGTTGCCAATCTGTATTTAAGAATACTAGCTTATAGGTTTCTTTACGGCTTTTTAGAAGCTCTACTGCTTTACTGGTCCAAGGACATCCTTGAAGACCAATCACCGTCCATACGGCTATATTATCTGTTTCTCGTAGCCTATTATCAGGAGTTTTAATACTTGCCTCTTTAGGCGCAGGTGTTGCTGAACTAGCAACAGTGCTTACGTTAGCTTTAGTGTCCATTCGTTTCCTCACTTATAAATTTCATTGATAGCGGAAATATTTCTGCAATAGCTCGAGCCACTTCTCGGGCTATTTCCATATGTTCCCGCTGAGTGCCGTTACCACTCCGTAGTTGGATATAGTGAATCCAAGAGCGAATAGTTCCTTGCATATAGAGTCGGGAAACGGTGTTTCCTTCTGGTAGTACACAACGAGCCTGTTCTTTAGCAATACCGTGTTCAAGAGCCCACTTATACGCTAGTTTAGCTTCATGGATGATTTGTTGCTGTTTTGCAGCCCACTGCAATTGCAATTCTACATCATCTGTTTTAATAGAGTCTTGACGATTAGTAGGATGTTGTAGGCGAGCTTCTCGAATAACAAAACTTTCGTCTAGAACAGTTACATCCTGATAGCGTTGGCTAAATTCCTGAAACGAGAAGCTTCGATGTCGTAGTATCTGTCTAGCAATATCACGAGTAGTTTCAATCTCTAGAGTAGCACTGGCCATTTCAAAAGGACTCCAGTGCTGATGCTTAATCAAATAATTGATTAGTCGCTCACTATTATCAAACTGCGTTTGAAACTGAGGATTTGAAACTTTAGCACAATAGGTAATAACGTCTTGTACATCTTCTAACCCGAGAACTCTATTTTTAATCGGTTGTGTACAGGCAAAAAGTTTTACTTTCATACAATAGCCTTTTCTAGCATTTCAAAGATAAGGTCTTGTTTCTCAACAGAACGGATAATTTCATCTGTATAGTCAAGCAAATTGATAAGCTTCTCATTGCGCTGCAGAATACTAACACTTTGATTAAGGTTTTGAATATACTTAGCTTTACCAGAAATAGGTAGGCTAGAGATAAGGTTATCAATAGTTTTGTACTCTTTAATCAGGGCAATACTGCGCTTAGGGCCAATACCTTCTACACCTGAGATACCATCACCAGCATCACCCTCAATCATACGTGCATAGGAGTACTCACGAGGTGTGAGCCCAAATTCGCTTTCTAGATAGGAGATATCAATCTCTCGGCGAGAGTACATATTAAAGATGCTGACATCTTCTCGTAACAGCTGAAAGAGGTCTCTATCACTAGAGATAATCCAAGTGTGAGAGTACTTAGGGCTCAGTCGCTTAGTAAAGTATGCAATAAGGTCGTCTGCCTCAATGCCTTTAAACTTAAAATGTTCAAAAGGTAGTGCGTCGATTGTGTCAGAGAGACAGTTGAAGAAAGCGGTAAAGCGCTCTTGCTCTTCTTCACTCCGTTCTACTTTACGATTGAGTTTGTACTCTGGATAAAGAGTTTTCCGGTAGGCAGAAGCCCCTGAGTCAAAGCAACAGATAATGCGTTTAGCACCATAACTCTTACCAAGACTAGTAACAGTTCTAATGTAGTCATCTGTAAAGTTATCAAAGTTCTTACGTTGGAGATATCGAAAAGCAAGATTGACTCCGTCAATTAGCAGTAGGTTATTGACGTCTTCTAGTGTTTGCTTTGCTTGTACAAGTTCGGCAAGGTCATCCCAGTTAGTTACCATAATATTCCTCTAATTCAGTAGTTATAAATAAATATACCTTAACTTTTAGCAAGTTGCAAGAAGAATTATGCTTTAGAATTCACTACTAGTTTAGCTGCCGGTAGCCAAGCATCAAGTAGAGCCATTTTAAACTCACAGTCTCCACTCTTAATATGAACATAGTCTGTTACTGCAATACTATCATTCCAGCACGCATAGAGTTTGCTGCGGTCCCACTTGTATATGAGCAAGGGGGACTTTTTCATAACTTGTGCTTCTCGCAGCGTTTGTCTCCAAAAATCTAGTAACAGAGAAGATTTAGCTGTTAAAACATTATTCCACGGTACTTCTTTGTGGTGTTTTGCTTCTATGCACCACGGAAAATCTGGTTTCCAAGGTGCATAGACATCACCTTTTAAATAAGCGAGTGCCCCAGATAAGGGCACTCGCTCGAACTGAGTATTAAACGCCTCAGTAAATAAATCTCTCACTATGTATTCGAATGAGCGACCTTTTGTTTTACTTGTATTTGCCATTAGAGTCTCCTTAATTTTAGAGTAGCATCTAGAGCACTAATGGTCAAAATAATATTTTAGAGACTTTGCTCTAAGTAGTTTTTTAGTTCGGTATACCCGCCAATGTGACTATCTTCAAAAAAAATTTGTGGTACTGTTTTTGCTTCTGGAAAGCGTTTTAGTAGCTCAGTCTTAATTTCAGGATTAACTACATTCTTTACGACATATTGATAGTTGTGTTCGGTGAGTAAGGCTTTTGCCCGCTCACAGAACGGGCAAGAGTCTTTAGAGTACATTACTAATGTCATATTAAATCGCGCAACCTTCATTAGAGCAAAACTTGTTACTCTCTGCGTTTTCGCCTTCATTAGTTAAGCTACTGAAGTCTAGCGGATATAGTGAGTTTGCATAAGCTTGAACTTCTTCTCTGGGAGCTGCAATGTAAGGTGCTTGCACATATCCATGTTCAAAGTATGGTAGCAGCGATACTGACTTAAGTTCACTGTCAAATGCGCTTAAACAGGCGGCAATCTGATTAACTTCATTTTTAGTGAAAGTTACTGTGACGGATACCGCGTTGTCACTCCAAACCTTTTGGAAATCCGAAACATCTTTAAATTGTTGCCAGATAGAAACATCAGACTTTTTCGGTAAGCTCTCATCTACTAAGACTGGAAAATATACTACTAGTGTTCTAGTCGGGTCTGTTGCCGCTGGTTCAATACGGTAGTTGGCATTTTTTAGAATGTCCATGATTGGCGAATTAGCTGCTAACCTAACAGTACGATAGTATGAAGAAGATTCGGTATGGTGAATACCTGGAAGAGCTCCAGCTAGTAGAGAAACAGTTCCCGAAGGCTTTACTGTAGTTTTTCTAATAGAACGAGGAACACCAAGCCAATCACTGTACTTTTTATCAATATACGTTAGATAGTCATAGGCTTGGTCCGCCCATGAGAGAAACTCTTTTCTGCCAAACTTAATAAAGGCTTCTTGAATACCACTCATAGAACAGCCGATTCGTCTATTACGACTAATAGCAGCATTTGTTTCTTGCCAGTTTGTAGCAAGAAGAGTAACTGCCTTTGAGTACAGATAAGAGAATTTTAAAGTGCGTTGCAGATCCCAGTAATCTTTGTGATTAGCGGGATAGTTTTCATTTAGGTTGCACGTCTCATAACTAGATAATTGTATTTCACCACAATTGGCTACTGGTATTAGTGAGTACTTTGGTTTTCCGGCAGCAGTTTTTCCTTCGTCTCCTATAACGCAGAAATTAAAATATGCAGGAACTGTCATACAATATACGTCTTCTATACCGTCGAGTTCAATTGAGACTATTTTATGATTATAAGAAAATGATTCCGCAGCTAACATCTTTTGAGCTAGTGTTTGGTTATACGCACTGTTTTTAAGTTTATAAGCATTGAATAAATCTACTTCAAAACCTACTTCTTCTGCTAAAACTTTTAAAATATCTGATGGTTTAAATATCCTAATACTATCACTCTTTATCCGGTAATCAAAACCTAAACCATTAGCAAAATCTTGAATCTCTTTACTATTAGGTATTTTTCGAGCGGTTACTATTTACTTTTTTACTTCGTCTATTAATAACCCTATTTTTTGTTTAGCTTTAGCGTGCTTAGTTCTATTAGCAGAAATAGTTTGTAAAGCATATCCATTTTTTGCATTACGTGTATTTATGTGCCTATCAGAAAAAGGCACAATAAATTCCTGCCCGTCAATAGCATCAATTTTTCTTACAAAATAAAGCTTTCCACTAGAAGTCCAGTTTGCTTCATTGCGCTCAATTACACTATTTATCTCATCTTCTGATATTACTATACGTTCACACGCATTATAACGTTCTTTCATAGCCTGAGATAATTTTAGCTTAACTTCTTGCTTTGCCATAGTGTTCTTTATAGCAACTAGCATTTTTTCTTTGTATTCAGTATTAGACCAACGTTCGGCGCTTTTAGCCCCAATAAGTTGTTTAGTGTCTTCTGAATGCTTTTTTCCAAACATGCCATTGGCAGTTCCAAATTTAGGTTTATGAAATTTTTCTTTCCACTCATCAGACATTCTATGATATGGATTTTTATCTCCCATCATATCTTTACTGTGTAACATATCGTGGTCTGAAGCACTCATGACTACTAAGTTGTCAAAACTATTATTTAGTCCTGCATAGTCTTTATGATGAACTACTTCAGTATTGTTAAGTTTTCTACCTTCAAAAAATTCAGCAAATAATCTATGTTCTGCTTTATTTTTATTGTTATTATCAGAATGAGACACCCACATATAATCTTGACTTTTTGATTTCATCTGAGCAACCCACTTACGTCTAGCCATTAGACTAGTACCAACAGTTAAATCTTTTAAGGCTTTGCGCTCTCCAGAGGGTAGATAGAACTCATGATTATCTGTAGCTCTAATACTAGTGCCATCATCTAAAGTAACTTTATACAACTGTTTGTTATACCCTGTAACCCTCGGATGTTGGGCAAGGCTGACAGTAGTTTGTCCTAAATCATTTACACAATATACAGGTACATCTTTACCTTCTTCAGCTAGTTGTTTAATAGTTACAGCATTTCTGCCGTCTGCTACAGCTATTAAAGTATCCCCAGACACACAAGGATTTAACCCTTTAACACTAGTATCATCGTTTTTAATACCGTCTTTTAGTCTTCCATAACTTCTAGAGGTATCAAGCCAGAAAAATCCAGGCTCTCCATTTTGTGCAATTGAAGCTACATAAGGCGCATAATCCATTCCAGCTTTAGCATATAGAGAGTTATTGCTAGCCCATAGCCAACCACCAAATTTCCAGCTCCAAATTTCTGAGGCATACTTTTTAGCTATGAGACTTTTGTCATCCCAACTTGTTTCAAAACTATTATATGCATCATAATCTTGCTTATTTGCAGCTTCTAATTCTGGAGGAGCTTGCATACCCATACCAACAGGGCTTTTGTCCCAATTTTTTAGAGTCACATAATCTAAGTCATTCGGATTACCAAGCGCGATTAATGCGCTTCTGCGCACATTACCTGCTACGACTATTTTGCCAATAATGCCCATAATACTGACAATATCAGTAGATGTTAATAACTGACCGACTCTATTCTCTAGTACTTCTTTAATACCGTTAAAACCTTGTACGAGTGGCTCAGGACCAGAAGCTACCCCTCCAAATCCTTTAATTTCCGTTCCATAAGGTCTAACCTTACTAACATCATAGGTAATAGGGCTACTACCTTCTTCTAGATAGGAATCAATTAGGCAAGAAATAAGTTCTACCCACCCCTCTCTAGTATCGTCTACTACTACAAGCTCTGGTTCTCCTGATGGTTTTTGCACAATAACTTTTTCTGCTCCATCAGTATCATACCCACAACCTACTCCCTGCATCATTGTATCCATTACAAATGCAAAAGGCTTAGATAGTTCAGCGTCAATGTCTTCAGTAGATACGAACGCGCAATTATAAAGAGCCATAGCTCCTTTTTCCCACAGGTAATCTGTGCCCATCATCCAGAGTCCGCGGCCTGGCGGAGTCCATTTAAATTCAAACAAACGCTCGGCAGCTTCTTCTGCTAGACGATGTGCTCGTTTTTCATCCCAAGGTAGATGCGAAGTAATAGCATGTGTTTTAAGAATGGAAAACATTCCCTCAATAACACGAATTACGCATTCAGCCCAGGTCTCTAGAGTACCATTCTCTTTGCGTCTTGCATAGGTACGATAGTAAGTAAACTCACTTAATCCACCATATCCCCAGTGTACAGATTTTGCTCCTAGTAAGTCTTTAAATTCTTTTCTTAATTGAAATTTAATAGGTTTTTTACCTATAGTTAGCATACTTTTTCTCCTTACGCATAAAGTAACTATTGTTCTTCTCAAGAACGAATAGTGCTCACATTATTTCTTTTTTCAATTTCTATTTTAGGTATTAGTGGATGAGAGTAGTCATGAGAGATTAGAAACACATTAAGTCCGTGTTCTTCTTGTAGTACCTCAAACAGCTTTTCTTTCCCACTCTCATC
>Ga0172372_10001195_pt1 | contig 40269 bp, 38 predicted proteins | sample LakKiv5m_2_FD_114544 | JGI IMG/M metagenome (GOLD analysis project Ga0172372, IMG submission 114544) | Freshwater microbial communities from Kabuno Bay, South-Kivu, Congo - kab_092012_9.5m | ecosystem: Environmental > Aquatic > Freshwater > Lake | place: Democratic Republic of the Congo...
GATCATCGGATTGCATCGCCATGCGCATATCTCGTGTGGTAGTTCTGTGTGGGCATTGCCTAGGCATAGTATACCCGTTTCTGATGCACCGTGTATACCGGATTCACGGGTGGTTTGATGCTCCGTCGTGAATTTCGGTACAATGATGCAGGGAAGCACGTGGTGGTGTACACCACGCATCGATGGATTCGGTGAAGGAGAAAATCATGCAGACACGACGGATGGGGCGCACTGGCTTGTGGGTGACGCCGATTTGTTTTGGTGGGAATGTGCTCGGGTGGACCACTGACCAGCAGCGTTCGTTTGATGTGCTTGATGCCTTCGTACAAGGCGGTGGGAATTTCATCGATACTGCTGACGTCTATTCACGCTGGGCGCCGGGTCATGTTGGTGGTGAATCCGAAGTCATTCTCGGGGATTGGATGCAGGCCCGTGGCAACCGGCGTGACCTGATTGTGGCCACCAAGGTGGGCATGCGCATGAGTGACGGCGCCAACGGCGAAGGGTTGTCACGCTACCGCATCATCAAGCACGTCGAAGACTCACTCAAACGCCTCAAGACCGATTACATCGATCTCTATCAGGCGCATGCCGATGATTTGCACACGCCGCTCGACGAAACGTTGCGCGCCTTCGACGATCTCGTGACCTCCGGCAAGGTGCGCTACATTGGCGCCTCCAATTACAGCGCCTGGCGGCTCACCAAAGCGTTGTGGGTCAGCGACTCACTGAACGTGGCACGCTACGATTGTGTGCAACCACGCTACAACTTGGTGATGCGTGCCGACTACGAGCGTGAGCTCGAGCCGATGTGTATCAGCGAGGGAGTGGGCGTGATTACCTACTCATCATTGGCAAGTGGCTTTTTCTCGGGGAAGTACAAAGCAGGTCAGCCGCTGCCCGAGACCCCTCGTGCCGGTGGCGTCCAGCACAACTACATGAACGACCGTGGCTTCAAGATTTTGGCGGAGGTCGAACGCATCGCCACTGAGCTCAACACCACCCCCGGCCAAGTGGCGTTGGCGTGGATTATGGCGCGCCCGGGCATCACGGCGGCCATCGCAAGTGGCACCACCGTGGCACAGGTGCAAGACCTCACGGCGTCGGCCAACCTCGTCTTGCCCGCCGAGGCGATTACCGCTCTGACGGATGTGAGCGCCTAGTAGTACCACACGATTGCGGTGGAGGAGACCCCTCCACCGCAGCTGATTGCTCCATGCCTGCTTATCCCCCCAACGAATCCCAACGATTGCCGTATCGATCAGCAAATTGTACGACCCATCCGTATGCTTCATGGCGCGGTGCTTCGAGGAAGTGCACGCCGAGCGTCTGCATGCGTGCGTACGCCGTCGCAAAGTCGTCCGTCTGGTAAAAAAACGCCACGCGCCCGCCCGTCTGATCGCCAATGCGGTCGTGTTGCGCGGGCGTCGTTGCTTTCGCCAACAATAGGCCACACCCCTGACTGTCGGCCGGCCCCACAACTACCCAGCGTTTGTGCGCGCTCAGTGCGCTGTCTTCACGGACAACATACGCAAGTAATTGCGTGTAGTAACGAATCGCACTATCGTAGTCGTCGACTACGATAGTGACATAACGTATCATGCCTTCCTCCGCTGGTGCATACGAGTGCCGCTGTATGCCCCATTTGTGGCGTGCTAGTGCGGTACATCCACGTCAGCGTCGTGGCGGCATTGCAGCTGCTACCGCATCTTCGCTGGTATAGCTCGTAGCAAACCGGTCAAGTGCGAACGCCGAGCTGTCGACCCAGGTGCACGGTTGCGCGGTGATGAGATCGGCCATCAGGCGACCAAGCCCAGGTGCATGGGTGACGCCGGCTTCGTTGTCGCCGGTGACCGCCCATAGGCCGGGGACAGCGGGTACAGCGCCGGCACAAAAACGGCGGTCGACGGTGTAGACGGGCATTCCTTGGGTCCACTCGGCGACTGTCAAGTCGGCCGTGGGGAAGAGGTGTTGGAACGAATCACTGACCGCGTTGGTGAGTGCATGGAGCAACGCGGCATGGGTGGGGCGGTCGCCCACGCAGGCCACGCTACCCAGCGTACTCAGCGGTGCATACCCATCACCCGTGCCCCACATCAATCCTCCTTGGTGTTCACGTATCCAAGCGCCCATTTCGGGAATCATAATGGTGGGGAGCGTCGCCGGGATGCCACACGCTGGACTGATGACGCGCGTGGCCACGAGCCGGTATAGTGGCAGTGTGGCTGCCACGGTCGCTAACAGCGTGTTGCTCCATGCGCCGGTGGCGAGCACCACCTGATCGCCGGAGATCTCTTCTCCGTTGTTGAGGCGCACACCACTCACCCGGCCAGCGGTTATGGTAAAACCGCTGACTTCGTGTCCGTAGTGCGTGGTCACCCCGCCCGCCGTCGCAATAGTAGCGAGGGCGTGGACAGCGGGGGTCGTGTGAATCTGGATACCGTCTGGGTGATACACCGCGCCGTAGATTTGTGATCGTGCAAATGCGCCACCGCTGATTTGTACGGTTGCATCGCCATCCAGTGCCTGTGTGTTGGCTGGTGTGAGGCGATGGGTCAGCATCGGTGCAATCCACGTGTCGTAGCCGTGCTGCGTGCGTGCCAAAAACAAATTGCCGTTTTCACGGAGCTGGATGGGATGACTGCGTCCGAGTGTACGATAAAAATCCAGACTGTACTGTTCTAGGGCGAACTCGGCGTCTCCCCATGTGCTCGGTCCAAACCCGGCCGCCCAAGCGCCCACGAAGCCGGCACCGGCCCCCGTGGTCGCGTGGGCTGGCTCGACGCGGTCGATGACTGCAATGCGTTGGATGCCGAGTCGTTGCAAGTGAATGGCAGTGCTCCACCCCAAGATGCCGGCGCCGACGATGATGACCTGATAGGGCTGTGACATGATGCGTGTTCGCTTTCGCTACTGAGTCATTGGTGCTCTGATTATAAAGAAAAATAGCCAAGGGTGTGGCGGAGCTGACGAAAAAAGGGATGACGTTCGCACAAACAATGACCCCTCGAAAGTCACCGGGACACGGTGACTTCCGAGGGGTGAATGGCGACCCGGGAGGGAATCGAACCCCCAACACTCAGTTCCGAAGACTGATGCTCTATCCATTGAGCTACCGGGCCACTCCTTTATGATTATAGCACATGGCTCTGCTGAGTTGCAACGCAAAGTGCATCAGAAGTGGCGGTTTTGCGCACAAGAAGCGCGTATAATGAGAATATAGCGGGTTAGAGCGCAGGAAACAAGGATGGTGAGCATGCCGCCCCAACGCACCAGCGATGGATATGAACGATTTCATGTAGCGTTGATTTTTGACGTGGATCCCGATCGGCGTGCCAAGTACCCTGACGGCATGCAAGATGCGTTGAATGGCGCATTGTCGCGCATCGTTGAGCTCATCGAAAACGACGAGCGCCTGCAGGCGCACTTGCGGCGTCATCACATCGATTATGGCTGGGAGCGCCCCACATGGGAGCAAGAGTAATCCGCGCAATATACGCATGACATGTGGATGAGATGACGAAAGAGCAGTTGTTCGATAAAGTTCAAATCATTGCACTGATGAAGCAGGCCTTTCGGCGTCTGCGCAAACGTGATGTGCATGTGGGCGATGTCATCGACGTGCTCGCAGAGCGGCATCCCGATATTACGCGGGCCCGTTTTGACGACATGTTCATGACGCGCCCTGAGCGAGATTGTACGGCCACGCTGTCGTTGATTGCTGATGTCATTCAAGTCATGTACAGCTATGATGCGCAACTGTGGAGTGCCACCGATTTGCTCCAGTTGTTGATTGCTTTACGGGTGCCCATCAACCAGATTTCGTTGTATTCGGTCTATTTTTGGGGTGATGAATGGCCGCGTGCCCTGCAAAAATACGGCATGGGCACGCCGTTGCTCGGTGCATCAGGTGGGATTGTGGGGCGCGAAGAAATCGTCCAACAGCTCCGCCAAGATATGTTGCAACGGCGCACGATTGTGCTCAGTGGTGAGGCTGGTGTCGGCAAAACGGCGTTGGCGCTGGAGTTGGCACGCATGTACGAGATCTACGACCATCAGCGCGTCTATTATCTCGATGTCAATCAGACGGCCTCGTTGAGCTTCTTTTATCTGCAACTCGCTGACGCCTTTCAAATCAAACAGATGGGCAACGAGCCGTTGTTGTTGCGCCTCAAGATGGTGTTGGCCAAGCGAAAAATTTATGTGGTGCTTGACGGGCTCGATGGCGAAGCACCGCTAGCCGCCGAAGTGCTCCTCGCTCAACTCGCGCATCACTTCCCCACGATGCGTTGTGTGGTCACAACCCGACGCGCAGAATTAGCCGCATACGTGACTGAGGGAGTGCACTATGCGGTGCCGCCGTTGGCGAGTGACCGACTCTACGACCCGGCCCCCTTATTGTTTTTGCGCGTGTTTCGGCAAGCAGGTGGGCGTTACATGCCCGAGCAACACATTCTCGACATTTGTCGGCAAGTACACGGCAATCCGCTGATGTTGAGCATGATGGCCAATGCGGTCGCTGGTACGACGGCAGAGAGTATGCCCGCTAGCCCGATTGCAGAAATGCTCCACACGCTGACGACCGTAGAAGCGCAGATTGTGACGTTGAGTGTCTTGAGTCATCGGCCGATTCCGCGGACGTTTTTTGCGTTGTTTTTGGATCCGATGCACCAGGCGACTGTGAACACACCCGTCGCCACCACCCTTGCAGATCTGGCACGTCGTGGTGTGTTGATTGCGGTGGAGCCCGACGAGCTCTATGGTGTCCACGTGTTGATTCGGCAGATGTGGCAACAACGTCTTGATGGCGTACAACGGCAGCAGTGTCTCCACAACATTGCACAGGCGTTGTTGGCGGTACGTCGTGAGTGGGAGGATGACCCGTCGCACATCGTGCCACATTTGACGTCGGAGATTATGAACACGGTGTCGCAGATGGTGCTGTTGTTGCTGGAGCATGAACAATACACGGCAGCCGTTCAAGTGCTTGTCCAGTGGCATACGTTGTGGATACGTCACGGTTTCACCCTCGAAGCGGTCGAAATGTGTGAGCGGTGTTTGGTGTTTATGCCCGAGACCGATGCGCTCACCATGGAGCTCAATTATGCGCTTGGTGCGCTCTACGCCAATCGTGGTGCCATCAACATGGCACAAACCTACCTCACCAAAGCATTCGAGCAGTCACATGCGCTGGGATTGCCCTTCTGGCAAGCCAAAATCGCCGTAGAGCGCGGGTTGGTGGGGTTGTATGCGATACAGACCAGTGAAGATGATTTGTTTCAGCTGTTTCGACAAGATATTGAATCGGCCATTCAGTATTTCGGTGATCACGGTGAGTTGTTGTGGCAGGCCCGGGGCTACGACATGCTGGCGTACATGCACTTTTCTGTGGGGCAAATCCGGCAGGCGCTGGCGTGTAACGACGTTGCGCTCCAGTTGTTTCGTGGACACGGCAAGTCCATCGGGCTCTGGGATGCGATGTGGAATCGTGGCTTGATTTTGATGGCGGTGGGCGACTTCCCGAGTGCACGGAGCTATTTGCAACAGGCTCGCCAAATCTACCAGACCACCATGTTGCCCATTAACACGGCACACTGCAATCTGCGTCTAGCAGCCGTTGCAGCGCTCGATGGAGACGCACCACAAACGTTTGAGGCGTTGGCACAAGCATTTGAAATCTTGCATCGTGTGGGCGGCATGCAAGATTTGCTCTACTTGATGGATATTTACAGCGGGTATCTGATGCGGGTGCAACGCCTTCACGACACGTTGATGCTGGCTGAATTGAGCAGTCGCTTCCGCGATGAGCGCTTGATTTCGCGCGGTGCCATGCTCAATCACATCATAGAGCAACAGTTGGCACAGGCGCGTCAGCTTGCGCCGTTGCTACCGGCGAATGAGCAGTTATTCCAGGATGACATGAATTTCTACGAAGTACTCACGGTAATGCGGTCGCAGTTGCTCCAAGGAACAAAATAACCCTCCCCAAGGACACTTCGGCAGGGTGGATTGCCGTGTATGATGATGGTACGCACGAGACGAGAATGACCAGAAAGAGGTTCAACGATGAACACCCCTCACGGCCGATCCTATGCGGCCACCGCCACTCAAGCCGTCTTCCCGCTTGGTGGTATTGGCACGGGCAATATCTCGCTGGGAGCACGCGGTGATTTGCGCGATTGGGAGATTTTCAACGCTCCTGCCAAGGGCACCTATTTACCCAACACATTCGTCACGATTTCCGTTGCTCCCCATGGCGCACCACGCGTGACCCGTGTGCTCGAGGGCCCGGTGACGGGCACACATGCGCTGTCGCACGGCTATCACCCGCACACCGGCGTCGGTTTGCCTCGGTTTGCGCAATCCACGTTGGCGGGCACGTACCCGATTGCAGAGCTGGCTTGGCACGATGACGCAGTGCCAGTGCAGGTGGCACTCGAGGCCTTTACACCATTTGTGCCGTTGCATCCGAGCGATTCGGGGATTCCCGGAGCCGTGTTCAACTACCAGTTGCATAATCCGGGATCGGTGGCATGTGATGTGGCGCTGGTTTTTTCGCTGTATGATGCCGCAAGTGGCGTCGAATTCGACAAATACGGCAATATTGTTGGTCAGGGTGGGAGCCTGATTGTGGCCGAGCGTAGTGCGCATGCGACCACCTTGGTGTATCGCAACGTGGTGCGCCCTGCGCACGACGAGCGCTATGCGGAGCTCACGCTCTCCACCAATTGTTCCGATGTGAGTGTGCGTACTGCATGGGAGCGCGGTGGTTGGTGGGATTACGTGCAGGATTTTTGGGATGATGTGCACGCAGACGGGCGCCTCACCGACTATGCGTACGGCACTCCTACGCCCAAAGGTGCCAATGACACGGGCTCGTTGGCCGCGCACGTGCAGCTATCACCCGGTGAAACACGGGTGGTGACGTTTGTACTGACATGGTACGTGCCCAATCGGCGCAAAACGTGGGAAAAGGCCGTTGCGCCACTCACGCAAAACCACTACGCCACCCGGTATGCGTCGGCACTGCAAGTAGCCACCGATTTGTGGCAACGTCTCGACGTTTTGAGCCAGCAGACCCGGCAATTCCGTGATGTCATGGCGCAGTTGAGTCTGCCCGAGCCACTGCGAGATGCACTTGCTGCCACGATTGTGCCCATGCGCTCGACGACCTGTTTTTGGTTGGCGGACGGGAATTTTTACGGCTGGGAAGGGTGTTTCGACGACGCCGGCTGTTGTCCGGGTACCTGTACGCACGTCTGGAGCTACGCCTACGCCATGGCCTACCTCTTCCCGCAACTCGAACGCAACATGCGCCTGACAGAGTTCACCGTTGAGACCGAAACCGACGGCTACATGATTTTTCGCACTTTCCAGAATTTCGGCGAAGAGTTTGTCTGGGGCTGGGGTGACCAGCGTCCCGAGGCCTGTATCGACGGTCAGATGGGGTGTGTGCTTCGGGCCTGGCGTGAATGGCAACTCAGCGGTGATCGTGCCTGGTTGCAGGCGATTTACCCGGGTGTGGCGCGGGCCGTCGATTACGCGCACCATCACTGGGACCAAGACGGCGACGGCATTCCCGATGGACGACAGCACAACACGTACGACATCGAGTTTTATGGCGCCAACCCGCTCAGCACGCTGTACTTTTTGGCCGGTCTCAAAGCGGGTGCGGCGCTGGCCCGGGCCATGAACGATGTTGCCAACGCAGAGCGTTGGGAAGCCATGGCGGCCCAGGGCCAACAACGATTTGTTGCGCTTTGCTGGAACGGGGCCTATTTCATTCAGCATATCGACGACGTAGACGCCCACCGCTACCAGCACGGGCTCGGGATTCTCACCGACCAGTTGCTCGGGCAACTCCATGCCACGCTCCTTGGATTGGGGGATTTGGTGCCGCCTGCCATGGTGGAGCGCACATTGCAAGAAATCTACACCCACAACTTCCGCACCAACTTCCACGGACACGCCAATACGCAACGCTCCTACGTGCTCGAGCAGGAGCAAGGGCTCGTGATGTGTAGTTGGCCGCACGGTGGTCGCCCGCGCTTCCCTTTCGTGTATTCCGAAGAAGTCTGGACTGGTGTGGAATACCACGTGGCGGCGCATTTGCTTGCCAGTGGCGATTTGGCGGCGGCCACCCGCATTGTGGCGGCGCTCCGAGACCGGCACAACGGCATAGCGCGCAATCCGTGGAACGAAGTCGAGTGTGGGCACCACTATGCGCGCACCATGTCCGCGTGGATGTTGCTCCCGGCGGCGAGTGGGTTTGTGTGTGACATGGCAGCGGGGTGGATGCGGTTTGCCCCCAATGCGCAGTTGCTGATGAGCGACCAGGTCGTGTTGCCGTGGTTCACGCAACACGCCTGGGGCGTGTATCACCAATTCAAAGCCGCCGACGGGAGTTGGCAGGCACGGGTTGAGGTGCTCGCCGGTGATTGTGCGCAGGTGCGCATCGAGGTGCCTGCCGGGGTAACGCTCGTCGCCTAACAAAACCCCTGCACCTCGGCAACGCCGAGGTGCAGGGGTCATCGGGCTACAAGGGTTAGTCGATGCGGATTTCGTGACCGACGGCGCTGGAGCGATAGCAGGCGTCGAGCACTTGGGTGCGCCGGAAGCCGTCACCAGCCGACGGCACCGCCGGGGCACCGTCGAGGATGGCCGCCACAAAGTTGGCGACGACGTCGGCGTGTCCACCACCCGGGGCAATGTTGGGACTCAAGTCGACTTGCGTGCCGTCGCTTTCGTCATAAAAAATGCGCACCGTGTTGGTGTTGTTGTAGTTGACCACTTTCAGCTCTGCGCCGCCTTCGCTGCCGTACAGCACCACGCCGAAATCATCCCCATTGGGGCCGTGCGTGGCCCAGCTGGCCTCGAGGTGCAACGTTGCGCCCCCTGCGAGGCGAATCATGGCCGTGCCGAGGTCTTCGACCTCGTACTTGCCATCGACCACCTGTTGCCGTCCGCCGCCACTGCCCTTTTGTCCACGCGGACCAAATTGAGCATACGTGGCCGCATTGACGGAGAGCGGTTGTGGCTCGCCCATCAAAAACATGGCGATGTCGAGCGTGTGCACGCCGAGATCGATGAGGGGAACACCACCCGCCATCTCTTTGTTGACAAACCAGCTGTTGATGCCTGGGATGCCAGCGCGGCGCATCCAGTAGGCTTTCGCGTAGTAGATGTGTCCGAGGCGGCCGCTGTCGATGATGCGCTTGATGTATTGCACATCGCTCCGCTGGCGGTGGTTGAAGCTAATCATGAGCACTTTGCCGGCCGCTTCAGCGGCTGCCAGCATTTCGGCGCCTTCGGCCGGTGTGCGGGCGAGGGGTTTCTCGACCAATACGTGTTTACCGGCGCGGAGGGCGGCCAGTGTCACGGGGTGATGCAGGGCGTTGGGCACGCAGACGCTGACAGCGTCGATGTCGGGCTGGGCCAAGAGCTCGGTGTAGTCGCCGTAGGTGCGTGCGCCGTACTGGGCGGCCAGCGTTTTGGAGCGATCATCGAGCCCAGCAATGGCGGCAATAGTCACGCGCGCTTGTTTGGCGTAGCCCTCAGCATGGGAGCGGCCGATGCCGGCGCCAATGATGCCGACGCGGAGTGGTGCTGCTTGCATATTTCCTCTGTGTTTTAACTGCGTACAAGCGATAACGCATGTACATGTGGCGTGTGTTATTTGGTGCGTACGTCTTCGATGGTGTTGGGGTCGCTGACGTGATCGATGAAAAGGACGCCGTTGAGGTGATCGACTTCGTGTTGAATGGCACGAGCGAGGAGCCCAGTGGCGCGCCGGATGCGCAAATGGCGCCCCTTGAGGTCTTGGTATTCGCAGGTCACCCAGCTAAAGCGGGTAATTGGCGCATAGCGACCGGGCAAACTCAAACACCCCTCGGACGCAGTGATGGTGCTGTCGCCGTGCTGGGTGATGACCGGGTTGAGCATGGCGTAGTTTTGCTCGGGCTCCACCTCAACGATGACCCCGTCACGGCGTTTCTCGGTGCGGGCTGGAATATGAATGACCACCAAGCGTTGGGTGATGCCGATTTGTGGGGCCGCCAAGCCCACGCCATCGGTGGCATGCATGGTCGCAAACATGTCGTCGATGAGCGGTGCAAGCTCGCTTTTGCTGAGTGAGACCGGTGCACACATGGTGCGCAAAATGGGGAGATCGTCGGGGTTTTCGATTGACAAAATACGCCGTACTGCCATAGCTGAAGTCCTTCACCTGTATTTCTACGTCCTCATCATACCACTTTGGATTGAAAAATGTGGCTCTTTTCTGACTACACGCATTCGTAAATCTCGGTGAATGTTAGGTACGCAACAGTGGTGAGATTGTCGCTCTCAGTATCTGCTCAGGATTTAATCCGCTAGCATGCTCTCGCCCTGAAGACAACAGTATGCCCTCTACAACTACACCAATAATGTCGCAAAGCTCTTGATTTGTTCGACCGGGTGCAACTCTACCATCTAGGAGTTTCAATAGATGCTCCTCCCACCAGTCAATAAACTCATCTATCTGCTTTGAAACATGCGGATCATGCCCAGCAAGATATGCTGCAACGAGTTGAAGCCACACTCTGCGATGTTGCGCACTAATTGACCAATTCATAAATGCCCATAATTTGTCATCATTATCCTGTATGAATTGTAAAGCTTGCTCTTTGCTGTGTACAAAAGACTTCGTGAGGGCAGCCTCTAACAGGTGCTCTCGTGTGGGAAAGTAGTGCGTTACGACAGTGGTTGACCGGCCAATTTTCTCGGCAACTTTGCGAACAGTTACGTCTTTAATCCCACCCTCTTCGATAATTTTTAAGGTGGCTTCGATTACTTGCTCGGGCATATCCATGGTTTTGGCTCCTGATCTTTGGTTTGACAAGTATACAACAACTGTTGTATGATGACAAATGTACAACATTTGTTGTACAACATTTGTTGTATTTATTGGCAGGAGAGGTACTCATGCAATCTGAGTTCAGTAGCAATCTCTATTTCGCATCTGGTAGAGCAATGATTAAGTTATTGGAGTGGCTTGGCGACCCGCTAGGAATGCTCGAGAGCTCCTCGGATATGGTTGCATATGCCGAGACGCTTCGCACGAAGTCGGTGCATAAAAGTATCACAGGTATTCTGATAACGGCCGACTACACCGTGTGTAGAGATGTGCTGAAGTCACCGAATTGGAGAACACGACCAGAAGCGAACAATATCTTCGAAAAGCTCTATTTGGGCTCTATCGCTGACTCCGAAAAAATCGATCCGTTCCTTGAATCTATCATTGCCAAGGACGGGGATGAGCACTCGAGAATCCGGAAACTGATTCAACCTGCATTTACATTTCGTGTGATGCAGAACTGGAGGATGTCAGCTGAGAGGATCGCCAAGGAGCTAGTCAATCAGATTGAGAGTCAGTCCGAGATTGACTTTGTTGCATCGTTGGCTAATCCACTTCCACTGGCAATGATTTGTGAAATTTTGGGTGTACCGCTTGCTGATCGGGAAACGTTCACAAGTTGGGGGAGAACACTTGCGATCATTGGCCTAGACCTGCCGAGAACAACCAAAGAGAATCAAGAGCTTGAGAAAGCTTCTGATGAACTCACAAATTATATCGCTCACCTGCTCGCTGAGCGAAAACGAAGTCCCCGAGAGGATCTTCTCTCTATACTCGCAAATGTCGAAAGCGAAGGTGATACGCTCACCGACAGAGAGATAATCGCAACCGCGTCCTTCCTGCTAATCGCTGGCTTTGAGACGACGGTCAACCTACTCAGTGTAGGAACCTGGGTTCTTCTTGAAAATCGCGATCAGCTCAAGCAGATTACAATGAATCATGATCTCGTGCCGAATTTAGTAGAGGAGGCGTTGAGAGTTGTTTCTCCAGTTCAATACACAGCAAGAACGGCCGGCTCTGATCTGGAACTCGCTGATGGTACAAACGTGCGTCGGGGGCAGACAATCGTTTTAGTTCTTGCTGGCGCAAATCGAGATCCTGCGATATTTGATAATCCAAACGAATTTCAATTAAGGAGAGAGAATGCGCGAAAACACGTGGCATTCGGCTATGGCGCTCATCATTGTATTGGAGCACAGTTAGCGCGTCTCGAAGCAGAGATGCTCTGGCGTGAGCTACTGCTGCGATTTCCAGATGTCGAGTCATGGAAACATGCAGGTACTCCAATGTGGCGGCCTGGCAAAACAATCAAGGGGTTAGACAGCATGCCAATTCATCTTGGAAAGAAAAAGTGAGGTTAAGTATGCAACTTACTACATTCCAGAAAGCCATTGTCTGGACCATCGACATTGGATTCATTGTTTATTGGAGCTTGATTGTATTTCAAGCCCTGCCGCCTGAGATGATGTTTGAGGGGTACGAAAAGAGAGAGGTGCAGGCTTGGAACTGGTCATTCTTTCCACTTGACATCTTGGCTGCGCTGACGGGAATAATTGGACAAACCACGAGGCGACTTAATGCATCGGTTTTCCTCATCATCTCGTTAGTACTGACCCTCGTTGCAGGAGGTATGGCGCTCGCATACTGGGTTGTCCTTGGATTTTATGACATTCTTTGGTGGGCGCCAAATCTCATTTTGCTTGTTTTTCCGTTGTGGCCTTTGTATCAATTTGCACGCAAGCCTGCGAGGAGCTAATCACTTGAAAGATCATGGACCATCTATCGTCCCCATTTTCTACATGCAAACCTCAAGCTTCTTTTCTGGAGTGGCTAATTCAGTAGTGATGATTACGATTCCTTGGCTCACGCTTGAGGTGTCTGGTTCTCCTGCTTTCGCTGGATTCGTAGTGGCCCTGTCAGCGTTGCCTTCTCTGGTTATCTCACCTTTCGGCGGAGTATTTATTCGTCGATTTGGCAGCAAAGCAGTGAGTATTTTTGCTGATCTCATGTCCGCAATATCAGTTTTAGCGTTTCCTCTGCTTGCGCTGACAGGCAATCTCACTGCCGTTACTATCTTGGTATGTACGTTGCTCGGCGCTGTTTTTGATCCGTTGGGGTACACTGCACGAAAGACGATGATTCAACCCATCTCCGAGCACGCTCACTTCGATATCCATCGTCTCAATGGCATTCATGAGGGGTTGCTTGGTACAAGTTGGATTGTCGGCCCCGCTGTTGGTGCTTGGTTTATTGCATTGATTGGAGCAACCAACTCTTTCTGGTTTGTGTGTGTGTTTTTTCTTATTGCTGCGTTTTCTGCCGTATTTTTGCATGATTCTCATCCGCGTGTTTTCTTCTCCACAGTGTCTGAGCAGACTCGTGGTTTCTCAGAACTGACGCTTGGATTCCGCAGGCTTTGGAACGATCAATTTCTACGTACGCTACTATTAGCTGTTTTAGTGCTGAATGCTATCTATCTGCCCATAGAATCAATTATTTTGCCAACGTATTTTGAGTCAATTCGCCAGCCACAGGATCTGGGTATGGTGATTTCAGCTCTCGCTGCTGGCTCAACCATGAGCTCGTTTGCTTATGACTGGCTGGTGAAGAGACTAAGCGGTAAAGTCCTAATCAGGATTGCGTTGATTGGGGGGGCATTGGGGACTCTTGGGATGGCATTCCTGCCGAGCATCGTGCTGATGATTTTGTTTGCGCTTATCCTTGGGTTGTCATGGGGACCATTTATTCCATACTTGAATGCGAAGATTCAGACACGTTTTCCAGCTCATGAACACCCCGTGGTGTTTAGTGCTGAAACATCCCTGTTCTATGCCGCACCACCAATCGGAATGCTCATGGTCGGAATGGCCGTAGAAACATTTGGTCTTGCACCGACGTATTTTTCCTTGGCGATTACCATGCTTATCGTTTCAGTTTTGGCGCTACTCTCAAAGCCAATTCGTACTGAAAGTTCATAAAATTGAAACTTATATGTGTTGTAAACGTATGGTAAATACACCAGCACAATCAAGAAAAAACCAATTGCAACACAAGTGGTTGAGGCATGCATGTCAGTGAATAACTAGGAAAAAATGAGTATTCGAATGTACCGAAGGGTGTGAGGTCATTGCCTCACACCCTTGATTGTCGTATAGGTTTGTCTCGATTAGTACCAGAACATCGGCTTGCCGATGAATTCTTTGACGCGGGCCCGATATTCGCTGGGATCGTAGAACTGGTCGATGTCGACGCGTTTGACACCTTGGAGCGGGGTATCCGCCGGCACCGTGGTGTAGACGCCGTTTTGGATGGCTACCATCAAGCCGCTATGCCCCTTGAGGAGCTGGTCGACGGCCATGTTGCCATACGAAAACCCGGCCATGCGGTCGATGGCGTCTGGAGCGCCAGAGCGCATCAAGTAGCCAATGGTCTGGTTGACGATGTCAACGCCGGTGATTTTTTTGATGGCGTCGCCGGTGATTTGACCGATGCCACCCAACTTCTTGTGGCCGTAGGCGTCTTCTTCACCGTACTCGACCGTTTGACCGTCGAGCATGTGGGCACCCTCTGACATGACCATGATGGCGTAGTTTGACGGGTTGCGGCGCTTGTCGGCCACCAATTGGTGTGCCAAACGCTCCACGTCGAAGGGAACTTCGGCGATGATGCTCCGATCGGCGTCGGCCAAAAACCCAGCCACGAGCGCGGTTTCACCACAGTTGCGTCCAAACAACTCGACGACGGCGATGCGCTCGTGTGAGCCGGTGGCGGTGCGCAATGCGTTGACGAATTCGACGCTACGGGTGATGGCCGTCGAAAATCCCAAGCAGTAGTCGGTGCCGAACACGTCGTTGTCCATGGTCTTGGGGATGGCGATGACGCGCACACCCTCTTGGTGCATGCGTACGGCATATGACAACGTGTCGTCGCCACCAATGGGGATCAAGGTGTCGATGCCGAGGCGTTCGAGCACTTTGAGCACGTGTTGGGTCGCGTCAGCGGTGTTTTTGGGCCCATTGAAGGGGAACCGCCCCTTGAGAAACTCCGGCATCATTTTTTCGGTGACGCGTTGTGGGTTGGTGCGCGACGTGTGCAGGGTGGTGCCACCGTAGCGGTCGATGGTGCGCACATGCAACGGCGTCAACGGCGCCGCCCATTCTTCGTTGCCCGTTGGGTCATCCAAGTTGTAGTTGAGCAGACCGCCCCAGCCACGTTTGATGCCGACGACTTCGACGCCGGCCTCGGCACAGCGATTGACGACCGCTTTGATGGCTGGATTCAGCCCTGGGACGTCACCGCCACCAGTCAAAATACCTACTCGCACAAATAACCTCCCTATGCAAACACATACAACTACTGTCTATGATGCGTCAACTCAGCGATGAGTTGGCATGACCGCACTCAGCCGGTGAGACGTGCCCTGTCTGGCACACCTCTTCCTTTTTCTTCACAGAGAAAAACGCCGTGCTCGCCGAATTCGCAGAACGCGAACGGTGTGAGCCACGGCGCTCAATGTGCTCTATTATACCAATCCTGTGACCGGTGTGCGGGGTAGCTTAGCCGCCACCGCCACCAAAGCCCATAATACCACCCTTGGTCATGGCAGTCACGTCGAGCAGTTCGTCGACGCGCTCCTCGCTCAAGAGCCCTTTCTCGACGACGACTTCCTTGATGGTTTTGCCGGTAGCCATGGCTTCTTTGGCCACCGCAGCGCCGTTCAAGTAGCCGATTTCGCGATTGAGCGCAGTCACCAAGATGGCGTTTTTGGCCAACCACCCGGCGGCTTTTTCTTCGTTGGCGGTAATACCAACCACACATTTGTCGGTGAATGCGCCGACTGCGCCAATCATGACGTGCATCATCTCGTACAAGTTGTGGGCGATGATGGGCATCATCACGTTGAGCTCGAGCTGACCAGCCTGAGCTGCCAGTGTCACCGTGTGGTCACATCCTTGCATGTGGAAGCAGGCCATGTTGAGCATCTCGGCGAGCACCGGGTTGATTTTGCCCGGCATGATGCTCGACCCGGGTTGCACGGCGGGCAAGCGGATTTCGTCGAGGCCGGTGGCTGGTCCAGATGCCAACAAGCGGAAGTCGTTGGCGATGCGGGTCAGCGTGATGCACAGCGTGCGCATGGCTCCCGAAAAATCGGCCGGATCGGCCATGCTCTGCATCGATTCAAACAAGTTCCCCGATGAACGGAGCTCTTGCCCGAGCAGACGACTGAGCACCAACACCATCTGGGGATGATAGTCGGGGTGTGCGTTGAGTCCCGATCCGGTGGCCGTACCACCGATGCCGATGCGGCGTAGGCGTTGCGCTGCGGTGGCGATGCGCTCACGGTCGTTGCGCACTGCGAGGGCGTATGCGCCGAATTCTTGGCCGAGGGTGACTGGCACCGCATCTTGGAGGTGGGTGCGCCCCGATTTCACCACATGGGCGAATTCCAGTGCCTTGGCGTCGAGTGCGTCAGCGAGGCGATCAATGGTGGCCAGCATTTCATTGACACGCCAGAGTGCGCCGAGGCGGATAGCCGTCGGGATGGTGTCGTTGGTACTCTGCGCCATGTTGACGTGGTCATTGGGATTCACCGGCTTTTGAGCGTCGGTGAGGGCATGACCGAGGAGTTGATTGGCACGGTTGGCGAGCACCTCGTTGAGGTTCATGTTGTGACTCGTCCCCGCACCTGCTTGGAATGGATCGACCACGAAGTGGTCCCGGTGTTGCCCGGCGAGGACCTCGTCGGCCGCTGCAATGATGGCGTTGGCGACGGTGGCATCGAGCAAACCGAGGTCGCGGTTGACCTCCGCGGCCGCTCGTTTGATGATGGCCATGGCCCACACAAAGGCCGGGTAGGGGCGTTGACCGCTGACGGGGAAGTTGAGGACTGCCCGTTGCGTCTGCGCTCCATAAAGCGCTTCTGCGGGCACCTGCATCTCGCCCAGCGAGTCTTTTTCAGTGCGAAATCCTTGCGTCATCGCTGTAATTCCCTTATGCTGACGACGAACCACTTTTTGTTCGCCGCAACGTATGCGCCGCACATAGTAGCACGAAACGGCCAAAACGTCGAACGGCGTTGTTGGGAGAAAGGGAAATCGATGACGATGCAACGCATTGGTGTGGTGGGGTGCGGCCTGATGGGGGCTGGCATTGTGCAGGTAATGGCCGGCGCTGGCCTTGATGTGGTGGTCTGTGAGCAATCCGAAGCACCCCTTCAACACGGCCTCGATCGCATTCGGGCTGGCTACGACCGCATGGTCAAAAAAGGCACACTGACCTCAGAAGCCGCCCAATCAGCATGGCTCCGGATTACGCCGACGCTCAACCGTGCCGATTTGGCCAATTGTGATGTGGTCGTCGAAGCCATTGCGGAGCAACACGCGCTCAAAGTAGCGTTGTTTGCTGAGCTCGATCAGCTCTGTGCGGAGCACACCCTGCTTGTTTCGAATACGTCGTCGATTCCCATTCATCAACTCGCTCAAGCCACCCAACGCCCTGACCGTGTTGCTGGATTCCACTTCTTTAATCCGGTGCCGCTGATGCAACTCATCGAGTTGGTCTCGACCCCATTCACCAGTGCGGAGACGCAACAGCGTCTGCATGCGCTCGGGACGGTGCTGGGCAAGCAGGTCGTCGACGTCAAAGACGAGAGTGGATTTATTGTGAATCGTCTGCTCATCCCGTATTTGTTTGATGCGGTGCGCCTCCTCGAGCAGGGGGTGGCGGAGCGTGATGCCATTGACACCGCCATGCGGCTCGGATGTGGGTACCCGATGGGGCCGCTGACACTCCTTGATGTGATTGGCCTTGATACGGCGGTCGCAATTGGCGACGTCATGAGTCGGGAGCTCGCAGATCCGCGCCTGGCTCCTCCGGCACTACTACGGAGCATGGTGGCTGACGGCAAACTGGGACGCAAGTCGGGCGGTGGATTTTACCCCGCATCAGCATAATGCGGGAAGGCATGATTGTACGCGCGAAGACTGCATGGAGGGATGCACTATGACCAGCTTTTGGAAACTCGAGCGCCACGCTGACGTGGCCACCTTGACCATCGATAATCCACCTGTGAATGCACTCAGTCAAGCGGCACTGGCGGAGCTTCACGCTCATTTGCAGGCGTTGGCATCGGACACGGATGCCACGGTACGTGCGGTTATCATCACCGGTACGGGTGAAAAAGCCTTTGTGGCGGGAGCCAACATCAAAGAAATCAATGCGCTAGCTGATGCCACTGCGGGCGGTGCATTCGGCATGGCAGCCCTCGAACTCGCGCGCCTGATGCGGCGCCTGCCTTTCCCCATCATCGCGGCCATCAACGGAGTGGCATACGGCGGGGGCTGTGAGTTGGCGTTGATGTGCGACATGCGCATCGCCAGCCAGAACGCTCGTTTGGCTTTGCCCGAAATCACCCTAGGTTTGATGCCGGGCTGGGGTGGTAGTGTGCGGGTAGCCCGCCAAGCTGGAGCAAGCACTGCGCTCTTGATGGCCTTGACCGGTGATCCACTCGGTGCCGAAGACGCACTGCGCGTGGGGCTCGTCGATCGCGTCGTACCAGCGTCTGAGCTGATGAGTACGGCGCATGCGTTGGCCAGCCGGATTGCGAGCATGTCGGCGCCGGTTGTGGCGACCATCAAGGCCACCATTTGGGCGGGAATCGACTCGTCACTCGATGAGGCGCTCGTAGCCGAATGCCAGACCTTTGCCACGGTGGTCGTTGGTGCGGACGCCAAAGAAGGCACGGCCGCCTTTCTCGGCAAGCGTGCCCCCACTTGGAGCGACCGATGACCTCGTGTGGCGTGCCGCTTGCCGGTGGCGGAACGCAGTGCCTCGCCACCTTTTTGGAGCGTCCCAATCGCTTCGTGGCTCGTGCACAGCTCCCCGATGGTGCGGTGGTACTTGCTCATATCGCTGATCGCGGCCGCCTCGTTGAAACGCTGGTGCCGGGAGTGACCCTGTGTTTGGTGCACCGTCCGGGTGCCCAACGTGCGACTGCGTGGCAGGCGGCAGCGGCGCAACGTGCTGACGGCAGTTGGGCGTCGCTTGACACGCTACTGCCGAATCGGTTGGTGCGTTGTCTCCTCGAGCGCCAGTTGTTGCCGGAATTGGGCGTGTATCAGCAGGTGCGCCGCGAAGTGTCGATGGGTGCGAGCCGCTTCGATTTTGTGCTCGAAGGCGGTCCACGCACCGTGGTGGTAGAGGTCAAATCGGCAGGGCGACTCGTGGGCGCACGGGCGCTCGTCCCAGATGCACCAAGTGTGCGAGCGGTGCGCCATGTGACCGAATTGGCCGCCCTCACACGGCACGGCATGGCCACTGCGTTGGTGGTGGTTGCCCAAGGCGAAGCCGACCACGTGGCCATCGACGACACTATTGATCCGCAGTTGTCTGTAGCCACACGTGTGGCTACGGAGGTTGGCGTGCGGTTAATCGGGATTTCGTCACGTTTTGACACAAATGGGTTATACTTTAAGCAGATAGTCCCTCTTCTTGTATCCATATAGCCTGTTTTTTCAGCGCATTTTACCCAAAGGAGGGTTAAATGTTCAAAGGGAATCGTGAGCAACGCGGATGGTACATGTTTGACTGGGCGGTATCCGCCTATTCGACTACTGTGTTAGCAGTTTTTTTGGGGCCGTACTTGACCAGCATTGCGAATGCGGCTGCGCAAGCAAGCAACCCATTGTGTAATCCCGATGCAGTGGATGCAGCGATGAATTGTATCGTCTACCCACTTGGTCAAGGTATCCCAATTGCCGCTGGAGCGTTTTACGCATATGTGACGTCGATTTCGGTGTTGCTCCAAGTCTTCTTTTTGCCAATTCTCGGTGCAGTTGCCGACTATACCACGCTGAAACGACGCATGTTGGGGATTTTTTCGTACATTGCTACTGTGGCAGTGATTTTGATGTTTTTTCTTGAGGGTGAAAACTATCTGTATGGTGGTGTCCTGTATCTGATTGCCAATCTCTGTTTTGGCGCTTCTATGGTCTTCTACAACGCCTTTTTGCCTGAAATTGCTCCACCCGAAGAACGCGACATGGTTTCATCGCGTGGTTTTGCCATGGGGTATCTGGGCGGTGGCTTGTTGCTCATCCTCAATCTTGTCATCTTCACCCAACATGATTTATTCGGCATTGACGGTGGGACCGCGGTGCGCATTTGTTTGGCCTCTGCAGGCATCTGGATGGCGATGTTCATCCCGATTACATTGCGCAGTTTGCGTGCAGGCGTAGCAGCTCGTGAGTTGCAAGTTGGGCAAACGTTGTTTAATGCGGGCTTTTCACAGCTACGGGAAACCATTCGTAATGCCAAGTACTACCCACAGACGTTGCTGTTTTTGGTGGCATACCTCATTTACAACGACGGAGTGCAAACCGTCATCGCCATGTCGTCGACCTTTGGCACCGAAGAATTAGGCATGGAGAGCACCACGCTGATTATCACCATCTTGCTGGTGCAATTTGTGGCGTGGATTGGAGCCTTGAGTTTTGGGAGATTGGCTGGCCGCATCGGTGCGCGCCAAGCCATCATGATTAGTCTCGTAATTTGGACGGCGTTGACTGTCGTGACGTTCTTCATCACTCGCGGGAGTGTAGTACAATTCTTAGCGTTGGGTGCTGGCATTGCAGTTGTCTTAGGTGGCACTCAGGCGTTAAGTCGCTCGTTGTTTGCGCAGATGATCCCCAAGGGCAAAGAGGCCGAGTACTATAGTTTGTACGAGGTCAGCGAGCGGGGCACAAGCTGGATTGGACCGTTGGTCTTCGGCTTGGTCTACCAGTTCACCAGCTCATATCGTTTGGCGCTCGGGATGATTGCGGCGTTTTTCATCATCGGCTTGTTGTTGCTCGTCTTTGTGAACGTGCGACGCGCCATCACCGAAGCTGGCAATGAAGCTCCAGCAGTTGTGTAAATCAGGTGTGATGATCGGCATCTTGTAAGAGGAGATCCATGACAGTTTCGCAAGAATATCGCACCCTCGGGAAGCGACACAAACTCATTGATGCGCCCGAAAAATTGGTTGGGTCGGCTCAGTACACCGGTGATCTGCATTTGCCGGGCATGCTCCATGCGCGGCCGGTGTTGAGTCCATATGCTCATGCCCACATCGTCAGTATTGACAAAAGCGCTGCGCTGGCAGTGCCTGGAGTCGTTGCAGTCTTGACCGCCGCTGATCTGCCCACCAAAGATCGACCGGTGAATTCACGGTCGAGTGCGGTGCTCGCTCATGACAAAGTCTTGTTCCGTGGCCACCCGGTCGTTGTGGTGGTTGCCGAAAACGAGGCGGCAGCCAAGGACGGCGCAGATGCCGTTGTGGTGGAATACGAGCCACTCCCAGCTATCGTTGACATGGAGCAGGCCATTGCGGCCGATGCGCCGATTATTTGGCCCAACGGGTTGCCCAAAGACGGCATCGATTTGACGGCGGCGCATGCGGCGGTCGACAAAGGGAGCGACGGAGCGGCGCGCGCACCCTCCAACCTGCACGAAGAAACCACCTTTCAGCGTGGCAACGTGGAGCAGGCCATTGCACGAGCGGATGTGGTGATTTCGCGACGCTATACGACGCCCATGGTGCATCAAGGCTATCTTGAACCACATGCTGTCGTTGCAGAGCCGTTCCCGGTCAAGGGTGAAATCACGGTGTATACCAGCACCCAAGGGCAATTCGGTGTCCGTGACGAAGTGGCACGGTTGTTGTCGTTGCCCAAATCGAAGGTGCGCGTGATCCCCATGGTAGTTGGTGGCGGTTTTGGTGCCAAATACGGCATTCTTGATCCGTTGGCGGCTGCAGTGGCGTGGGCGATGCGCCGTCCGGTCAAGGTAGTATTGACTCGTAGCGAAGACTTTTTGACGACGACGCCTTCACCGGCAACGATTATCGATTTGACCATTGCCGCTGCCAATGACGGCACGTTGTTGGCACTCGATGCGGTGGTGACGCTCGACAACGGCGTGTTCCCGTTTACGTTGGGCGGCATTGTGGGGATTTTGTTGGGCGGTTACTACAAGTGTGATCATGTGCGCATCGTAGCCCGTGAAGTCTTGACGCACAAGCTCCAAGGTGGCGCCTATCGGGCCCCGGGTGCGCCTTCGGCCACCTTCGCCATTGAGTCGAGCATCGACGATTTGGCGCGTCAGCTTGGGCGCGATCCACTCGAATTGCGCTTGCAAATCTGTGTCGACGAAGGTGATTACATGGGCAACGGCGACCGCTGGCCCAACATCGGCTTGCGGCACTGCTTGACAGCAATACAAAACCACCCCATGTGGCAACAGCGTGAAACCGAGCCCAACACGGGTTGGGGGCTCGCCATCGGCGGTTGGCTGTGTGGTATGTCGCCAGCGGCATCGGTCTGTCGCATCGACAGTGACGGTGCTGTGCGCATTCACGTTGGGTCGGTCGATATTTCGGGCGTCAACAGCTCGTTGGTGCTGGTCGCCGCCGAAATCCTCGACATCCACCCTGATCGCATTCAGCTCATCCAAGGTGACACGCTGACCGGCCCCCGTGCGGGTCCGAGTGGCGGAAGTCAGACCACCTACAGCGTATCCGGTGCGGTTGCAGCGGCGGCGAAAGCGGTACGCCAGAAGTTGCTCGACACGGCCGCCGATCATTTTGAGGCGAGCCCGGCTGACTTGGTGCTCCGCGACGGTGTGGTCAGTGTCAAAGGTTTCCCCGACAAAGCCATGGAAATCGGCCAAATTGCGGAGCTGGCCGAGAATCGTGCTGGTGGCAATGGTCCCATCGTGGCCGAGGGCACGGCGGCAGTGGCCGAAAACGCCCCTGGTTTTGTGGCGCACCTCGTCAAAGTCCACGTTGACCCCGACACGGGTCACGTGACGCCGCTCAAGTATCTCGCAGTGCAAGACGTCGGCTTCGCCTTGAATCCCACCTTGGTGGAAGGACAAATCCACGGAGGTGTGGCACAAGGGCTGGGTTGGGCGTTGCACGAGGCGATGATCTACGACGAGTATGGTCAGTTGCTCACGGCCAGCTTCATGGATTACAGCTTGCCCGCCTTTGATGCGTTGCCCGATATCGAAGTAGTCATGGTGCATAACCCGGCACCACTCGGGCCCTTCGGCGCCCGTGGCATCGGTGAGCCGCCCATCACGGCGGGTGCAGCTGCCGTTGCCAATGCGGTACGCTCAGCAAGCGGCGCCCGTGTTGCGGATTTGCCCCTCAAGGACGAGCGTGTGTGGCGGGCCATGCACCAAGCATAGGTTAGGACGAGGACGATGCCCGGTAGATCGATACAGGTCTGCCGGGCATTATCATCACCGTCGTTGCAAAGGAAGTGGTATGATGCGCCGTCGCAACATCTTGTGGGCTGTGGGTGGCGTGCTGGCAGTTGCATGTGGTGCCCAAGCTCCGGCGCCACTGGCCGGTCCGGCACTGGTGTTTTTTTACACCGAACAGTGAGTGCCTTGACAGCAGTCGTATCCCATCGTGCATGGGATTGTTCAGCGTCATCAGCCGCAACTCGCTTGGTATGCCCTCGATTATCAGCGTGCCGAAGTCCGAACCATCGCTGCCTACTATGCGGTCAGATCGCACCCGGTCACGTTGCTCATTGATGCAACTGGGCAAGTGCGGTTGCGAGTCAATGGCATCCCCGATGCGCTGACCATTGAGCAAGCATTGCCGCAAGTTATTTCTATGCCATAAGTGGGGGCATGTCTCGTTGGGCGTGTTTTGTTTGTTGTTGTTGAAAAAGGGTGGCCACGATGACCCACATCATCACATTCATCCGGCGCGTACCGGCTTTTTTTTGGTACCTGTGTGAGGGCGCCATCATCGTTGGCGCGTGGTACTGGTATATCGGCAACGTGTGGTCAGAGCTTCAGGTGCCCATCGGCATCGAGTATCCGCGCAACATGCATTCGTTGTTTGTGTGGGAGTTGCTGCAACAATGTGGCAGTTGTGCCTGGTGGGCGAACGCCAACGGCGGCTACCCGGTATTTGCGGATGTATTCGGGTCGTTCCTGCACCCCATTGCGTTCATCGCGACCATGCAACACGGCGCCATCGCTGGGAGTGCGACCACGGTTGCGTGGTCGTTTTTGTTGATCGGTGGCGCTGGTTGGTACTTTGGGTGGCGCTTTGGTCTGCATCCCATGGCACGCATCTGGCTGAGCCTAGCCTTGATGTACGGCGGTCACATGGCGAGCCGCCTCGAGCTGGGCACCGTGGGCATGACGTTGTCGTTGGCGGCCGCCTGGCTGTGCATGGTCGGACTTTTTGACTACTTCGAGCGTCCGAGTCTGACGAAAGCCGTGCTCAGCGGGGTTTTCATTGGCACGTTTTTGCTCTCCGGACAAGGCTACATGCAGTTGGCGCTCGTGTTGAGCATCCCACTCTGGCTGGGACTTGCTTGGCACTGGGGGTGGTTGCGCCTGCCACGCCCCGTCTTGGTGCAACAGGTGACCTGGATGCTGGGGGTTGCGCTCTTGATCGCGGCACCGCTCGTGCTCAACAACCTGACCTATGGCACGTATTTCGCCAAATACGGCGACGGCAATCTGGTCATGGCTCAGCCCATTGAGCACGTCTTCATGAATCTAATGCTCGACGATTTCGAGCTCAGCAAATCCGATCTCTACAATCCATTGCCCTACCCATGGGCGTATAGCGTGTTCATTGGCGTCCAACCCGTCTTGATGGCGGTTGGTTTGTGGGGCATCATCCGCCAACCCGTGCATCGGGCCTTAGCGGTATTTTTGGCCGTATTTGCGCTGATGCAACTTTTTTTGGCGAGCATGGAGCCACTCAAGTGGTTGATTGCCACGCAAATCCGTTGGCTGGCTGATAATGCGGCTGCGTTGCGTTTCCTTTTGTTGCTCAACGGTCTGGCCGCCGTGGCCATCTTGGCGCTAGCCGCACTGGGTCTGCATGCGCTCTTCACGCTACCGTGGCCACAGCGATTGCAGTGGCCGACGGGGCGGTGGGCAGGGCTGTTGCGCATCGGCGCTGGGGTGGTGGTGCTCCTCGTCTTGGGGTGGCACCTCTGGCAACTGCAACAGTTTGGGCGCATTTGGATTCACGCCACACCGGCGCGTACCCCCGACACCGACCTCATCGCACAAGACATTGCCACGCAATTGCCGGGATATGTCGAACTTGAGGGTGATTGGATGATTTTCACGCTTCTCGACGAACGCATCAAAATCAACGATTTGCACATGTCGTGGTGGATTGACCGCACTACGCCGCCACCGGCCCGCTACCGCGTGACCCAAGAACTCTCCCCCGGATTTACGCTGGTGCGTGAATACACCGATGGCTGGAAACTCATCGGGCGTGCCGACCCAGCCTTCGCCTATGCGGCTTTCATCGACATGACGGGCACACCCAGTGAATGCCAAGCAACCGCACTTGGTGGGCACATCGATCTGGCTTGTACTGCACCATCACCCGGGTTCGTCCATGTCTACGAACACGCCCTGCCGGGCTGGGTGGCCGCGGTCAACGGTGTGCGGGTGCCCGTCGAAACCCAAGACGGCTGGATTCGTGTGCCTGTGCCGGCTGGTCAAGTGGCGGTTTCGTTCCGTTTTGCACCGTGGCAAGCCCCAGCTGGGCTCGTGCTCGCTGGCATTGGCTGGGGATTGGCGGCCTACCAGTTGTTGCGCCGCTCTCCCCGAGCAGAGCGCTGAGTTAGCGGCGATGTACTTCCACGCGCACGTTACCCTCGCCACTCAACAGGTTGAGCAAAAGCGTGGTAAAGGAAATCACGAGTGCGCCAACAAGTGCGTCCGTGAAGGTGAGAATCTGGAAGTTGATGCCCAAGAAATCCGCAAAATACGCAGTAATCAAGAGCAACGTCGCATTGATGACCACCGTGAACAACCCCAGCGTCAGTACAATTACCGAGCAGGTCAGCAGGGTCAAAATCGGCTTGATGAGCTGATTGATGACGCTAAAAATAGCCGCAATCACCCCCAGTTCCCAGCCTGGACCGGTGAATTCGATGCCCGGTACCACGTACATGGCAGCGAAAATAGCCAGCGAGGTAATCAGCCAGCGCAAAATCGTGCTACGAATGGATTCGAAGGTTGTGGGACGTTGTTCTGACATGTGCGCTTCCTCCTATGAACGCCGCGGTGATTGCTTGGCGAGTTCGCGGCCATATGCTTCAATGTCATCATAAAAACGCGATCGTTTGACCGATGCAGTGCTTTTGACGTTCGATTTGCGCTGACGGTTGCCACTGCCACTCCGTTGGTGGCACCACGACAAGTACAGGCGTTCTGCAGCCCGTGTGACCGCCACGTAGCACAGTCGTCGTTCTTCTTCGATGCCTTCGTCGCTGACCGTGCTCCGTTCATGCGGGAGGATTCCCTCTTCGAGACCCGTCACAAAGACCACCGGCCATTCGAGTCCTTTCGAAGCGTGGATGGTGAGCAGTTGCACTTGGTCGCGTTCATCATCGCCATCGTCTGCACTTGTCATAATGGCAACATATTGTAAAAACTCCTCCACCTCGTCGTGTTCATCGGCCACCACGAGGAGTTCTTCGAGATGTGCTTTGGCGTCGCTGAGTTTTTCGGGGTCCTTGCTGTGCAGTTGTTCCAAATAGTTCTGATACCCGGTCTCTTGTATGATGTCTTCGATGAGGACCCGGGCCGGTGTGTGATTTTTGATGCGTTGGCGCATGCGGGCCAGTAGGTACTGCAACTTGCGTGCTCCTTGGCGGGCTGCGTCGTCGAGTTGCGCCAGTATCATGATATCGCTGAGGACATCCGCGATGGCCAGGTTGCGCCGGGCGGCCTCCACACTAAAGACTTTCAGTGGTTTGGCGCTCAAGCCTCGTTTGGGCACATCTGCGATGCGGTTGAGTGCCATATTGTCGCGCGGGTTGACCGCCAAACGCAGATAAGCGAGCATGTCGCGGATGACCGCCCGATCATAAAACCCTAGTTGCCCCTTGAGTTTGTAGGGCACGCGGTACCGCCGCAACGCTTCTTCGTACTGCCGACTGAGATGCTTTGAGCGGTACAAAATGGCAATGTCGCGTGGGCGGCGCCCTGCCACGGCTAGGCCTTGAAACATGCCCGGTTCATCCACATCAGTGCGAGTCATCTGGCTGATTTCGTAGGCGATTTTTTCGGCTTCTTCTTTGCCGCTCTGGTACTCCAAAAACACAATGCTCTGCTCGCCGCTCTGGTGGCGTTGATGCGCATTGAGTTGCATGGGCGTGACCACCTGACTGCGCCTGATGACCGCATACGCAGCATCCAAGATGGGTTGCCGGCTCCGGTAGTTGGTTTTGAGTTCGATGACATGTGCATGCGGGAACGTTTCTGCGAAACGCGAAATAATCGTGTGGTCGGCGTTGCGGAACCCGTAGATGGATTGCATGGCATCCCCCACCGCAAAGAGCGAGTGCGGTCGAGCCCCCACCGGCTCGCTCAACATGCGCACGAGGCTGAACTGACTCGGGTCGGTATCTTGGTATTCGTCGACGAGCACGTGGCGCCACTGTTGCTGAATGGCATCGAGTACTTCTTCGTGCTCGCTCAACAACCGGTGTGTGAGCAAAATGAGATCGTCGAAATCCACCGCATTGGCATCGTCGAGGAGCCCCTGGTAGTGCCGGTAGCGCAGTGCCACCCACTGGTCTTGTGGTTTGTGCGATTGGGCGAGGAGCATGCGCGGTGTTTGCAGGCGACTCTTGGCGCGCGAGATGCGCCGGAGCACGTCGTCGACATCGATGGGTTCTGGTGCTGACTCTGGCGCCGCATCCATGCTCCGCTGTACCAAATCGAACTGCTCGTCACCGCTGTAGATGCTGAAATTGCGGGTGTAATGCCCGATGCGCCCTTCGATGTGGTTGCGCAAAATATGCACGCAGATGGCGTGAAACGTGCCCGTAGTCAGGCGTTTGAGGGCGTGCCCGAGCAACGGTTTGAGGCGCGAACGCATCTCTTTGGCGGCCTTGTTGGTGAACGTGAGCGCGAGGATGTGCTGTGGGTCCACCCGATGATGGGACACAAGATGCGCAATGCGGAGCGTGAGCACCCGCGTTTTGCCGCTCCCAGCTCCCGCTTTCACCAGAATGGGCGCAATCGGAGCCGTGACGGCAGCGTGCTGTTCGTGATTGAGGTTGCGTAAGTAGTCCACGGTCGGTGCACTCTCTCCACTGGATGTGGTCGGTTGTTCGATCTAAAACAGCGTTGTTTGTTCGGGCGTTTGGAGCGCATCCCAGGGCAAATCGGGGATGGCAACCCGTTGTTGGAGTTGGCGATAAAAGATACGCGCATGATCGGGCGAGCGGTTTTCGACGGGACAGTGCATGAAAAAATACACCGTCACGCCGGCGGCCAGCCAGGTCGCAATCCGTGCGTGCCACTCATTCCACAACGCCTGATTACGCACCGTATCCGGATGACTGATATAGCGCACGAGGACCAACGAACTGGTCACCCACGGGCGCATGGGCACCTGTGGTTTGTGGTCGCGGGCGCGTTGCAAATCGGCTTCGGCCCCGGGTAAATCACCTAGGTCGAGCGGTCTGACATCCATCAAGCAGTGGCCGGCCTGGTATTGCTCGAGGAGCGCCGTCAACGTTGCTTCACCGTGCTCAGTATACCAATCGGGATGCCTGACTTCCACACTGATTTGGTGCGTGCGCGGCCAAGCGGCCAACCAGTTGGCTAAGTGCTCGATATGGCGCAACGCAAACCCGGGGGGCAACTGCAAAAACAGCGGTCCGAGGCGCGCTCCTAGTGGTGCCATGCGCTCCACGAAGGCCTGGGTTGCCCCAATGTTGTCGGTCAATGTGCCATGATGGCTGATGGTCTGGGGGATTTTGAGGCAAAAACGAAACGATTCTGGTGTTTCGTCACGCCATTTCAACACCGTCTCAGCGCTCGGTGTCGCATAAAACGTCGTGTTACCCTCCACGTTGTGCATGCGGGCCGCATAAAGGCGCAAAAATTCGCTGCTTTTGCTGGCAGGTGGAAATAATCCGCCCACCCACCCTTTGTGCGACCATACTGCACAGCCCATCCGGAATGTCATGGCGCTCCCTCCATGCTCTGTACGTCCTGCCAGGTGCCACCCTGATTGGCCGAAGCACTCATGGCCGCTAGAACTTGCAGGATGTGCCGCCCTTCGGCCACACTCGTGCCTCGTTGGGGAGTTTCACCGCGAATACAGGCCACAAACGCTTCGATTTGGCGCTTGTACGAATGTCCGTCTGCGCCAAGCGGACGATGATACTGTTGATCCGCATGGGTGAAGACCTCGACGTCGCTACTCTTGAAGAACCACGGCAGGTACGTCTTGGCCTGGATACTGCCCGCCTCTGCGTAGAGTTGGAAGCCCTCGTGGTGGTCTCCCCGCAGTGTGACCGTCAAATCGAGGTGGCCGAGTGTGCCGTCCGCAAAGGTGATGGCGCTAAACCAGCACCAGTCATCGTGGACGTGGCGGAGTTGTGTCTGTACTTGCGTCACCGGCCCACACAGGTGGATGGCCGTATCAACGAGATGACTGCCGTGGGTGAGCAACAGATATTGCCGGCGGTCGCCCTTGGGATTGCCAGCGGGGCGCACCGCATCAGCGGCCTGCAGGATGTGCGGGTGCAGATTGTCGGTCACCGTGTAGCGGTAGGCCGAGTCGCAGTACCAGCCTCGATAGGCGAGCGGAGCGCCAATGCGGGGGAGCATGTCGTGCGCAAAGGCGATGCCTGGGTCGAACCGTTTGTTGTGGGCTACTTGGACCACGCGATCGCTTTGTGCGCTGAGGTGCTCGAGGGCACGGCAACTGGTCACGTCGATGCCGAGGGGTTTTTCCACCAACACATGCTTGCCGGCCGCAAGTGCTTGTTGTGCTAATGCGACATGGAATTGATCGGCGACCCCGATGATGACCGCCTCCACGAGTGGATCCGCAAAGAGCTCGCTGGCATCGGCATAGGCGACCGTGGCACCGTGTACCAGTTGGGCGTGCTGGCGCAAGGCGGCTGAGCGATCACAGACCGCATAGAGGCGGGCATTGTGCGCTTTCACGGTGGCCGGTAAGTGAGCGGCTTGGGAGATGGGGCCACAGCCGAGCACGCCGATGTTGAGCGGCGTCATGGGTGTTGTACCAGCTCGATGAGCGTGCCGAGGCTGGCCTTGGGATGAATGAACGCCACCAATGTGTCATGGAGCCCGTGGCGTGGCACTTCGTCGATGAGGCGCAGACCTTGGGCTTTGAGCTGTGCCAAGGCAGCGTGAATGTCGTCCACCCGGTAGGCGATGTGATGCATGCCGGGGCCTTTTTCGGCCAAGTACTTGGCAAAGGCGGCCTCGGGTGAGGTCGGTGCAATTAACTCGACCATGCTCGTACCAATGTGAGCCACGGCCACGCGCATGTGGCGCTCTGGGAGCTCGATGATTTCCCACGCCGATACACCCAGCTGTTGTTGATAAAAGGCCACTGCGCTTTCGATGTCGTTGACGGCCAGACCAATATGATCGATATGTGTGAACACGATGCGAACTCCTCTGTGTATGCAAGCCTAGAACGTGCGGCGTTCGGCGATAATCCACAAAAACGTGACATCTTCGCCGTCTTCGTCGGCGGTTTCTTCGATGGCAGTATGAACGGTGAGACCGGCCTCGCGCAACAGCTCACGGTTGGATTGACTGTCGAAGCCGCTCCAGTACATGGGCGCCCCCAACCAGTCGTCCACGTAGCCGTCGGGCATGTCGTGCGCGGTCAAACACCCCACAAATAATCCGTTGGGGCGGAGCCAGCGAGTCATACGCGTCAAGAATTCTCCGAGCTCGTTACGGGGGATGTGGATGAGCGAATAAAAGGCACTGATGGCGTCGAACGACTCCGGGGGAAAGTGCAACGTGGTCATGTCCGCGCAGATGATTTGTGCTTTGGGTACATTGCGGGCGGCTGCTTTGGCGTTGATGACCGAGATGTCGACAGCGGTTACGCGGTAGCGTTCCGCAAGTTGTTTGGTGGTGGGCATGCCAGGGCCGCACCCCAGATCGAGCAGGCGCATGCCTCGTTGGGCATGATCGAGGAGAATCTGGGCATACCGCGCCCGCTCATCAGCGCGTTGCAGGACGTTCCATTCACGAAACCGTTCAGAAATTTGGTCGTATCCGGTGGCAACAATTTTTCGGGGATCGTACGAGTCGCTCACTTTATCAAATCCTCCAACAACGACGTGCGCCGGGGCTGATGCGTTTTACTAGCTTTGTAGTGCATCCCAGCTGCCTGTAATAGTTCGATGAGTTGCGCGTATCCGTGCTCGGCCGGTGCGAGCCAGACCTGACCACTGCCACGAAACACCTGTACGAGCCCTTCACCAGAAGTGGCGAGTCCCAGCGGATTGGTGGTCGCGTTGTCGATGCGGTGCGTAATTGCTCCCTTGCGGAAGACCACGATTTCACCGTCGACACGGAGTTCTTCTTCGTTGAGGTCGACGCGCAGGATGTCACTCGCAGGAATAGGGCTTTGCACCACCACCCAGCCACTGCCCGTAATCTGAGTGCGTGCGATTTCGTCACGACCAAACAACAGCGTTGATGCGTTTTTTTTCAACGCAATGCCCGTTTCGACGCCGACTTCACTGGCCACATAGCGACCATCGTCAACGACGGCCTCTTCACCGGCTTGGATGCGGGTCAAGATGTAGTGGTCAAACGTGGGCTCGGTGTAGATTTCGCCTTGCCCGTGAAAGGTCGTGCGGAAGATGGATTCATTGTTAAAGCGCCGCTGAATGAACCGTTTGATGAGTCCCCAAGCACCACCCACGGTGGTGTTGGTTGAGATGGTGCCGCGGCTAAATTGCAACATGCCCGGCTCAATGACGGCACCGCCGCCGTTGAGGGTGATACGCAGTTGCCGTAGGCGTAGTCCCATTTGTTGCGCATAAAAAGCGATGGCCGCCAAATCAGGCCGGCGGGAAATATTGAGTGATGCGTATTCAATCACTTCAACTGTGCTTTGTTCACCTTCCATGCGATAAATGACGGTACCATTCATCAGCACGCCTTCCTTTCCGTCACGTGGTTGCTACAGTGAGACGTTACTCCGGTGGGGTATGGTTGCGCATCGGGACAAACAGTGCTACGAGCAATGCGATTGGCCCCAATAACAAACCAACGACGAGTGCACCCGCAATATGGTGCCCTTTGCGGTAGATGAGTGCCGCAGCAAGTGCCGCAGTAATGGCCCAGATGATGAGTGCAACGCTCGGATGAAATACGCCGTTGTTCATGATGATGTGTCTCCGTTGTGGCCCGTTATTCGTTTGCTGGATTGAGGTGCTGGATGAGACGCGGGATATCAGCTGCTACGATGAGTCCGATTATCGCAGATTCACTACTGCCGTCTCTGGTGATGAGTACCGCATCGAGATGCCCTTGGGCACGGCTGTGTTCTGCAAAAATTTCCACCACATCAACGATGGGTGTATGACCATCCACAAAATGTGCTCGCTCGCGGTGCTCTGCTGATTCCAGCACCGTGTTGACCGTGATGGCGGTGAAATCCAGCGGGGTGGCGATATTGGCACCAATCCAGTAGGTCACGCTCCGTACCGTCAAGAGTCCCACGTAGCGACGCTCCTGATAGACGGGTAACTGGGAAAAATGATTGTGCGCCATGATGTGCAGAGCATGTGCCAAGGTGCTTTGAGTGGTAATCGTGACCACATTGCCCCGTGCGAAGGTGGCCACCGTGGGCGGTTGCAAGAGTACCTGTTGGATGTGTTGAATCCTGCGTACCGCCCACGTATTGGGCTCTGCAAGTACTTGGCCACCCCCGCGTTCGTGTACGATGACGTTGCGGAGGCGCGCAAACGCCTTCAGGTCGTCCACATAGTACCGTACAACCGTTGATTGCTTGACGAGGGTGTCCACGATGTTGCTAAACGGCGTCCCCCGCGGCACTGCGGCCATTGCAGTCAAGTGTTGCTCGATGGCGATGAACGCTTCGAGATACTGCTGCGAGTGTGCATTCATAGGCGCTCGCCAATAAAACGGGTCAGTGACGCGATAACGCGGAGGTCAACGGTGTGCCCGATCGGGTATTCGGCGTAGGTCACGGCTACGCCACGCTCTTGTAGTTGGTCGCGGGTGCTGTGTCCCACGGTCACCGGTACGACCTCGTCAAAGCTCCCGTGCACGACCAATACGTCACATTGTGGAGCGGGTAGCTCAGTTGTTGCCAGTGTGAACGGGTTGATGCCGCTCAAAATGGCCACACCGCGCAGTTGCGGGAGGTGTGTTGCTACCAGCCCGGCCATACCGCCGCCTTGACTAAATCCGACCACGAAGGTGCGCCCTGGATCGGTCGCATACGCAACAATTGCCGCGTTGATGCTTTCGCTGAGGACGGTCAGTGACTGCTGGGCTTGCCCAATGTCGGCGCGGATACCGTTGCTACCAAAATCAAGCTCATACCAGCAGTTGGCACCGGGCATCAGCAAAAAAGGCGCCCGGAACGATACGATGCGACATTGATCGGGAAAGTAGGGCGCCAGCTGCAGTAGGTCTTCTTCGTTGCTGCCGTAGCCGTGCAACAACACGATAAGTGCTGGTTGCGCGCTGTCGATACGTGGTGGCGTGGATTCATGGCGGAGGGCAAATTCGGGCATATCGCTCATGCTGAAGCATCCTCGATGGCACCGCTGATGATTGCATCGGCTTCGATTTCAACGAGCATGCGCGGGTCAATCATTTCGGCGCGTACCAGCGTGTTTGCGGGACGGATGTCGCCAAATATGGCACCATGGGCGCGGGCGACGGCTTCCCAGTCCGCAATGTTGGCCACGAACATGCGTGTGCGGATGACGTCGCTCAGGTTGGCTCCTGCCTGCTGGAGCGCACCCTCAATTTTGCGCAGAATATAGGTGGCCTGGGCTCCCGCATCGCCGGGGTGTTGTACTTCACCCGCGCTGTTGGAAGCAGTAGTCCCAGAGACCGCCACATGATTGCCAATTCGGACCGCTCGTGAATACCCTGCAAGTTGTTCCCAGGGCGTGCCAGTGCTCACATTTTGCCGCATATGTTCCTCAAACAAAGGTCGTTGCTCCTCTTGTTTCAAGCATACCACATACACCCAACAAACGACGTCAGAATTGTCGTGCTACAATGCTAGTTGTTGTGGCAAATACGTTTGGTGCAACACGGAGGGCTCCTATCTGCATCATGCGTGATTGCAAAGGCATTACAAGCCGGAATTCCCTCTTTACTACATACTATCGTGATGGTAAGATAGTACCAATTCACAGGCAAGGAATATGGCCATGCAGACGATTGCCGTGGTGATTGTCAACTTTAATACCAGCCAATTGTTGCAGGCGTGTCTGCGGTCGTTGGCACAAGCCAGCCAGCAGTATACCCTCGACGTCTGGGTTGTTGACAATGGTTCAAGCGACGATTCTGTGGCCATGGTACGCCGTGAATTTCCCGCGTATCATTTGATCGAGAGTGCGCACAACGGTGGGTTCGCCTACGCCAATAATTTGGCATTGCGACAGATTATTGCGGCGCCGCATCCCGCGGAGTACGCGATGATTCTCAACCCGGACACGGTGGTAGTTGCCGGTGCCTTCGATGTTCTCGCCGGATATCTGGTCGCCCACCCCGACGTAGGCGCAGTGGGGCCACGGTTGTTGTTGCCGGACGGGTCGCTCGATTTGGCGTGTCGGCGTTCCTTTCCCACTCCAGAGGTGTCGTTGTGGCGCATGACCGGTTTGTCGCGGCTCTTCCCCAAGAGTCCACGTTTTGGGCGCTACAACATGACCTTCGTGGATCCACTGACGACCATTGAGGTGGATGCGCTGGTTGGTGCGTGCATGCTGATGCCGACACCGGTGCTCCAAGAAGTGGGTTTGCTCGACGAAACCTATTTCATGTACGGGGAAGACTTGGATTGGTGTTATCGCTTCAAGCAGTACGGTTGGCGGATCGTCTACGTGGCCGAGGCCGTGGTGCACCATGTCAAGCGTGCGTCGAGTCGGCAGCGGCCCGTGCAGACGATTCGGCATTTTTACGATGCGATGCGCATTTTCTTCCGGCGTTATTACGCTGATACGACGCCATTCGTGGTGCGTTGGATTATTGAGTTTGGGATTACACTGAAGGAGCAACTAAGTCTTGTCCGCAATTACTTCCGTTCCACACGGCCAAGGCGAGTCAGCTAATCATATGCTGTGGCGTTTGTGGCGTAATCGTATTGTGGTGACACTCGCAGGAGTACTGACCGACGTGGTCAGCACGAACGGCTCGTTGTTGCTTGTGTACTGGTTTGTGCTCCCCAACAATATCGAGGCTCAGGCTCGATTTGACACCACACCATTGTCGGCGGTGATGACCTTCTTAATGATTTTCAACGTCATCTTCTCGACGGTCTATGTGGCATCCGGCATGTATGCGTTGCCACGAGGCGTGTCGCGTATCGACGAAATCTTCAAGTTGGTCGTGACCGTTTCTACGGGCATCTTTTTCGTGTATATCTGCAATCTTTTGTTGCCACAATTCGGCTACATTGATTTGCCGCTTGACAGCATGCTGTTGCTGTTTGCTTGGGTCGTTCTGATTTGTGTGACCAGTGTTGGGCGCATCGTATACCGTACGGTGTTATCGCGGGCGCGTCGTGCTGGCTACGATTTGCGGCGCGTACTCATTATTGGCTCGCTCGACCCAGGTCAGCTGGTGTGTCGTTCGATTACGCGCGATCGTAGCCTCGGGTATCACGTGGTTGGCTATGCTTCGGATGCGCACATGGTCGGTGATCATGTAGGGGCGGTGCCCGTATTGTGCACGTTCGCAACGATAGCAGACGTCATTCGGGCTCACGAAATCGACCTGGTCATCGTGGCATTGTCGGGTCGCGCGTCGCACGAGCTGTTTGACATTGTGATGTTGGCCGAAGACGAACACGTGGAAGTCAAGCTGTACCCCGATGCCTTCACGTTGATTACCAACAACGTGATTTCTGACAACGACGTGGCTGGATTGCCGCTTCTCAATGTGCGCAACGGTGCGCTGGCAAATCCGTTCAATCAGTTTTTGAAGCGCGCATACGACATGGTCTTCGCTTCCTTGGTGTTGTTGGTGGTATCACCCGTGATGATGCTGATTGCGTTGCTGATTAAGCTGGAATCGCGCGGGCCGGTCTTTTTCGTCCAACCACGGGTCGGACTTGACGGCATCCCGTTCCCCACGATCAAGTTCCGCACGATGCGGATTGATGCGCCCGACATGGGCAACTGGACGACCAAAGACGACCCACGGCGCACCCGTATTGGCACCTTTTTGCGCAAAACCTCCCTCGATGAACTCCCCAATTTCATCAACGTGATACGAGGTGAGATGAGCGTGGTGGGGCCACGCCCAGAGCAGGTGGTGTGGGTGGAGCGCTTTCGGCAGCAAATCCCGTACTACATGCGGCGGCACAAACAAAAGGCGGGTATCACGGGGTGGGCACAAGCCAACGGTCTCCGTGGTGATACAAGTATTGAAGACCGCACCCGATACGATTTATACTACGTAGAGAATTGGTCGTTGCTTTTCGATATCAAGATTTGCATCAAGACCTTTGTCGATATTGTCACCGGCCGCAACAAAGGATACTAAACGAGAACCGCATGAACAACCTGCACAACTTGACGATTACCGAAATGCGCCAGCTCCTTGATTCGGGTGCGGTCACTGCGACCCAGCTCACCGAGGCCGTGTTGGCACAGATTGCCGCACACAATCAGACCATTGGTGCTTACCTGCACGTCGACGAAGCAGGTGCACGTGCGCAGGCCGCCGCTGCCGATGCCCGCATGCACGCCGGCGAACGGGGCGGTCTGCTCGGAATCCCCCTAGGTATCAAGGACGTGTTGTCGACCGCGGGATTGCCCACCACGTGTGCCTCCAAGGTCTTGCAAAACTACCGCCCGCCCTACGATGCAACGGCGGTGGCGCGTCTCAAGCAGGCCGGCGCCGTGTTGTTGGGCAAGCTCAACATGGACGAATTCGCCATGGGCTCGTCAACCGAAAACAGCGCTTTCCAACTGACGCGCAACCCGTGGGACATCGAGCGTGTGCCCGGTGGCTCTAGTGGTGGCTCAGCGGCGGCTGTGGCCGCGGGCATGGCCGCGGGCACGTTGGGGACGGACACGGGTGGGAGCATTCGCCAACCCGCATCGTTGTGTGGCATCACCGGTCTCAAGCCGACCTACGGCCGAATTTCGCGCTACGGGCTGGTCGCATTCGCTTCATCGCTCGACCAAATCGGTCCCATGGCGTGGACTGCTCGTGATTGTGCCATGATGCTCCAGGTGATGGCCGGTCAAGACGAACACGATGCCACCTCTGCTCCGGTGCCGGTGCCCGACTATCTGGCAGCGTTGGGCGGTAATCTGAACGGTGTGCGCATCGGCATTCCCGCCGAGTTGTTCGTGGAGGGCATGCAGGCGGGCACGGAGCAGGCGGTGCGAGCTGCCATTGCCGTGCTGGAAGCGCAAGGCGCCATCATCAAGCCCATCTCGTTGCCACATAGCCCCTACGCACTGCCGGTCTACTACATCGTAGCCACGGCCGAGGCGTCGTCGAATCTGGCGCGCTTTGACGGGGTGCGCTATGGGCCACGAAGTGATGGCGACAGCTACCGTGACCAGCTCGATCAAACGCGCGGCGATTTGTTTGGTCCCGAAGTCCGCCGGCGTATCATGCTTGGTACCTACGCGTTGTCTGCGGGATACTACGACGCCTACTACAAGCGAGCACAGCAGGTGCGCACTTTGATTCGGCAAGATTTTGCTCAGGCATTCGCAGAAGTCGATATCATTGCGGCTCCCACCTCGCCCAATGTGGCGTTCCGGTTTGGCGATAATTCGGCCGACCCGGTGGCCATGTACCTGCAAGACGTCTGCACGTTGCCGGTCAGTTTGGCCGGATTGCCAGGTATCTCGGTGCCCTGTGGTTTCGACGGCAATCTGCCGGTCGGCCTGCAACTGATTGGTCCCGCCTTCAGCGAGGCCGAGTTGTTGCGCGTGGCCGATTGTTATCAACAACACACCAGCTGGCACACCCAGCGCCCGAGTGCGTAGTCTGGTTGCACGATGACGCCCCTCGCACCTACGTGTGCGGGGGGCGTTTATGCGTGGTGTGTCATCGCCGTAGCGTGCAGCCTAGGGCGCAAATTCTTGGAGTGCCCGGTTGAGCATGCTGTCGTTGCCACCTCCCAGTTCATTCCAGTTCTGGGTGACGGCAATGTCGGGGATGATGCCAACATCGTCGATGTAGCTCCCATCGGTCTGTGCAAACAATAATTCGGCCACCCACAAGACCGATGCATCGGCGAGCTGGTACGGGTAGAGATTTTCGCTATTGCCGGCAGTTGTTTCGCCGATAATCGTCACTGCGCCGAGGCTACGCATCCCGGCGGCAAACATCTCGGCAGCGCTGGCGGTTTCACCACTCGTCAACAGCACCAACGTGGCGTCACGGTAGCGGGCATCGGTTTGGTCGCGGCTGACGGTGAGCGGGTAGCTGTTGTTGCGATCGATTTGTGAGCCAATGGTGCCGCCATCAAAAAAAATCGCAATCACGTCGAGCATCGATTGAATGTTCCCCCCGTAGTTTTCACGGATGTCGATGATGATGCCCCGTGGGACGCCGTATTGTCGACTATACGTGTCGAGTGCATCGATGACGATGGCGTCCAGATGCTCACGGTTGAAGCTGTCGATGACGAGGAGCGCAACGTCAGTGCGGGCGGTGGGTTGGACCACGGCCTCTGGGAAGGCGTCGTTGGGGATGACGTTGCGTACGACGGGGATGCGCACCGTGGTGTTTTGGCGGCGTACGTGCAAGGTGACGGTGGTGCCGATGCGGCCGCGGATGTACTCGCCGTAGTCGATGCTTTCGAATTGCGCCGGGTCAAACATGACAGCATCGGCTCCCACGATGATGTCGTAGAGCTGGAGACCGGCTTGTTGGGCGGGGGCATTGGGAGCGAGACGCACGACCACCATGCCTTGATCGGTCTGCCGAATCATCACGCCGATGCCGCCGTAGTCTGCCTCTCCACTGTAGAGGGCAGCATCGAGCGCGGCTTCTTGGGGCGTGTCGAAGCGCGAATGCTCATCACCGAGGAGTTCGACCATTTCTTTGATGATGGCATAAAATTCCGCGGTGGTGATATCTGCACTAATGCGCGACTGGTACTCGGCTTGGACGGCTGCCCAATCGACCCCGCGAAAGTCTTGGTAGACATAATTGTCGTTGATGATTTGCCATGCATCCGCAAAAATTTGTTGGCGCTGAGTGTTGTCGAGCGCCACCATTGTTGGTGTGGCCGCCATGCGAAACGCACCCAGCGTTGGTGTCACACTGGGTGCGATGGTGGTTGACGGTTGTGGCGATGGTGTGTGTGCGACCGTTGTCGGGCTGGGTGCGACCGCCGTGGGGGAGGTTGCCGCCGTGGGGAGCACACAGGCGCAGAGCGCAAGTGCTCCCATCATCCCGATGATGGGATACACCCACGGATACCCCTGCCGCGGTGCGGTGCGAGTTGTCGCCTTAGGCGTGTTTTTGAGTAACATACGCAAGTCGTCGTGCAAAGACGAACATCAAGACCCCAATCACGATGACCACTGCCAGCGCGGCTTGTCGTGTGGTGGCAATGGCAATATACCCGATTAATGGTGGGCTGAGCACAAACGAGAGGTAATTGACCGACATCAATGCTCCCGACAGGTTGCTGTTTTGTCCGGGCACAAACTGCGCACCGGCAGTCAATGCGGTGGGGACACCACCCGCCACTCCGAAGCCCATGATGGCGAAGGCAATCACCGCTAACCAGAGTTGATGGGTGACCACCAAGATGACTCCTGCGGTCGTGATGGCGATGGCCGAAATGATGAACGAACGCACGACCCCGTAGCGGGTCACAATCGTATTGTTGGTCATGCGCCCGATGAACATGATGGTGTTGAACACCGCAAAGCCGATGCCGCCGATGAACGCACTGGCGCCGAGATCACGCAGGTGCAACACCGACCAGGTAATGGCCACGCTTTCGCCGAAGGTCGCCGCAAAACTAACAATGCTGAGCGTCAGCACAATCGGGTTGCTGATAAGCAATTTGAGGGCGGCTCCAGCGTTGGTTTCTTCTTCGACATGACTTGGGGGGTACATGATGAGCAGGTTGAACACGGCAAGTACGCCGGCAATGACTGCTACGCCCTGCAAAATAGCGGTGTAGCTGACAAGTTGCGACAAGAGTTGTCCTGATGCGAGCCCTGCGATAATGGCGCCTGCACAAAACGCAGCATGGACGTAGTTCATCACGCTCCGGTCTTCTTCGCGCTCCCAGTCGAGGGTGACGCTGTTGACCGCAATCTCCACGATGCCGTACC
>Ga0172372_10001196_pt1 | contig 40262 bp, 31 predicted proteins | sample LakKiv5m_2_FD_114544 | JGI IMG/M metagenome (GOLD analysis project Ga0172372, IMG submission 114544) | Freshwater microbial communities from Kabuno Bay, South-Kivu, Congo - kab_092012_9.5m | ecosystem: Environmental > Aquatic > Freshwater > Lake | place: Democratic Republic of the Congo...
GCGTGAGGGCGGATCGGCGGCGGTGGTGACTTTCGTCCCGCATCCGGTCGAGGTGCTCGCGCCGGAACATTCCCCGCGTCTCTTGACGAACGCGCCCCACAAGCTCGCGGTGCTGGAGCGGGAAGCCGGCATCGGGATCGTCCTGCTCGTGCGCTTCGATCGCGAATTCGCCGCACATACCGGGGAGGCTTTTGTCGAGAGGCTCCTCGACGCGGCGCCCCCGGAGGGCATCGCCCGGATCTGTGTGGGCGAGGAGTGGCGTTTTGGGAGGGGGCGCTCCGGCGATGTTTCCTTGCTGGAGCGGATTGGAAAGGAGCGGGGCTTTTCCGTGAGCGGGCTTGGTCTGGTCGAAATCGACGGTCAGCGGGTTTCCAGCACGCGCGTCCGCGAAGCCGTCGCCTCGGGGGATCTTGAGACAGCAGCCCGACTCCTCGGACGTCGCTACAGCGTCTACGGGCCGGTGGTGAAAGGTCGTCAACTGGGGCGCACGATCGGATTTCCGACGGCGAATCTCGCGATCTCGCGCGAGCAATTGCCGCCAGCCGGAGTTTATGCGGTGAATGCGGTAGGAGCCGACCATTCCTGGAATGGTGTGGCGAACTTGGGCGTGAGACCGACCGTCGAGGGGGAGGCGGGCGAGTTGCGGCTCGAGGTCCATCTCTTCGGCCTCGATCGTGAGATCTACGGAGAAGAACTCGAAGTGACCTTTGTCGGCAAGATGCGGGACGAGCGGAAATTCGACAGCCTGCCTGCCTTGCAGGCACAGATCGCCGAGGATGTGGCGGGCGCAAAACGCGCCTTCGGCAGCCCGGCACCATGAGAGTCGTCCTCCCTGTCGGAGGACTCCCTTTTTCGTTGTGACGGCGCGATAGCGGTGGCATTGGTGAGTCAGTCAGGCTGGTGGAGTCCGTGGATTTGTGATACCGTTCCCGAGAGACAACTGAAACCGTGCGTCCTTCCTTCCCCAGACTTTCGCGTTGGGCCTTGGGATTTGCCCTGATCGGCACGTTCTGCGGAGGACGCGAGCTCGAGGCCCAGCTCTCGCCATTCCCGGATACCACGCCGCAAGCCGGGGATTCAAAGGATCTTCGGGAAACGCTGCCGCCTGATCTTGCCGATCTCGCGATTAATCCGCGTCGCAGTAGCGCCGACCGTATCGCCCGACTTTTCAACCGCGACCTCCGCGAGATCGAGGAGGCGCAGGGAGACCTTGTTGCACAACTCGAGACGTTGCCCCGGGTCACGCGGGAGATGCAGCGGGTGACCGGTTTCGGCTATCACTCTGGTGCGGCGAAGCAGCGACCCAAGTGGGTGCAGATTGATATGGGCGAGGTCGTCTCGCCCGACGGGATCGCCCTTTTCCCGGTGACGGCCGAAGTCGATGACGAGACCGTCTACGGCTATGGGTTCCCCCGAAGTTTTCGCATCGACATCTCAAGCGAGGCTGACTTCAAGAACTACGAAACGATTGTGGAGGGCCGGCTCGAGGATCTCGCCGCGCTCAAGCGCTGGCCTTACCTGCGCCAGATGGAGGGGTATTCGGGGCGCTACATCCGCGTCACGGCAACGGCTCTTTGGCGGGCTCCCGCCTCGGGTCAGGAGGTCTTCGCCCTCAGCGAGATCATGGTATTGAGAGGAGGGCGGAACCTGGCGGTAGGCAAAGCGGTCAGCGCGCTCGACAGTGAAGAACGAGCCGACCAGTGGTCGACGAAATTTGTCTGCGACGGCATCACCACCCTCGGAATACCCCACGGTGAGGTCGAGAGTCCGACCCTTGGCTTCCGCGCCAGATCGGAGCAGCCCGCGACGTCCAGCTGGGTGCAGGTGGACCTCGGTGAATCGATGAAGGTCGATCAGGTCGAGATCATCCTCGCGGACCCTCCGGCCACCGTGCCCGATCCGACGGTGCGTTTCCCTTACCCGATGAAGGTGGAGCTGTCGGAGACTCCGGACATGCTCCAGGCCACGCTCATCGGGCACTTCAATCCTTCGCAGATCGGCATGATCGGGGCGAATCCCTTGATCGTCCCCGTCAAAGAATCTTACGGTCGTTACGTGCGCGTTTCCGTGGAAGGGAGCAAGACACCGGCCCGGATCTCGTTTGATCTCGCGGAACTCATCGTTTACTCGGGGACGCAGAATGTCGCCGCGGGCAAGCCTGTCACCGCGATGCATCCGCTCGCGATCCGGTCGTGGTCGCCCGATTTCCTCGTCGATGGATTCAGCAGCCGCCGCAACCTCGTCTCCTACGATGCCTGGATCGTCGAGCTGGTGAAGCGCAACCGCCTCGTCCGGAGTTGGTTGGAAAAGGAGGATCGCCGCCTCGACCTCGTCGATCGCACCGTGACACGCGGAGTCGGGTCGATCGGAACCGGGGTCTCAGGAATCCTCGCCTTTGTCCTCGTTGCGCTCTCGCGCGGGAGGGTGAAGCGTCGCAAGGATCTCGAGGCACTCCGCCAGCGCATCGCCAGCGATCTGCACGACGACATCGGCAGCAACCTCTCCTCGATCGCCCTTCTCGCCGAGCTGGGGAAAACGGAAGTGGAGGAGCCGACTCTCGTCCTTGAGGAACTCACCGACATCAAGGCGACGGCGGACAAGACGATCGAGTCGATGCGCGACATCGTCTGGTTGATCCGTCCTGGTGAGGAAACCTGGGCGCAGATGCTGACCCGCTTCCGCGAGACGGCTTCGAAGTTGCTGCGGACGCACGAATACACCTTCGTCGTGCAGGGGGAGGCGCACGACGACCGTCTCCCGCTGGAGTTCAAACGCGACCTTTTCCTGATCTACAAGGAAGTCCTGAACAACATCGTCCGTCACGCGGGAGCGACCAAGGTCGAGATTGAGATCGACTGCAAGCGCAACCGCCTCCAAATGCGGATCGCGGACAATGGCAAGGGTTTTGACAACCTCGATCAGAATTTCCGAGAGGGCAACGGACTGAGGAACCTGCGGATGCGCGCCCAAGCCATCGGAGGCAGTCTTCGAGTCCGAAGCACACTGGAAGAGGGGACGACTGTTCAATTGATGGTCCCAATGCCTTGATTGAGCCAGATTTTTAAGGTGCAAAGAAGCGCATCCCGGTCAAACTAACGAGAATACGACACTATGAGCGAGGAACGGCAGAGCGAGGAGGCATCCAACAAAGCCCCGACAAGAGTCTGGATGGTGGAGGACAACGAAACCCTGCGTCGCACCGTCGCCCGAGTCCTTGACCGGCAGAAGGACATGAAGTGCGTCCACCAGTATGAGCGTTGCGAGGACGCGATCGAGGCTTTGGTGGCCGGCGAGCGTCCCGACGTGATGCTGTTCGATATCGGCCTCCCTGGTATGAGTGGGATCGAAGGAATCCGGCGGATCAAGACGGCCCTTCCTGAAATCGAGATCCTCGTCTTCTCCGTCTTCGACGACAACGAGAAGGTCTTCAACGCGATCTGCGCGGGGGCTTCCGGTTACCTCCTCAAGACGTCGAGCATGGGCGAGATCCCGGATGCGATCCGCGAGATCCTCGCGGGTGGCGCGCCGATTAATGCGCTCATCGCCCGCCGTGTCCTCGACATGTTCAGCGACCTCGCTCCGCAGAGCCGAGACTATGGCCTGACCGAGCGGGAGAAAGAGGTGCTCGAACAGATGGTCGAGGGCCTCACGAAGAAGGAGATCGCAGACCAACTCGATCTCAGCTTCCACACCGTCGACAAGCACATCCGCGGCATCTACAGCAAGCTCCACGTCAACACGATGACGGGTGCGGTGGCGAAGGCGCTGAAGGAAGGGCTGCTGCCGAAGACCTGAGGGGGGGCATCCGGGGCGGGCCGGAAAGAGGTGCGTTTGTCAAGATCGAGCTGCGGTTCGTTTCCGTGGCTTTATTTCTCGTGGTTTTCTTGAATAGAGTGGTCTGCCGATTCGTTTTGCTTCCGGGATCCGCTCCCTTGACGGGGAACTTCCGGGATTCAGAAAACGACTACCAAGCCATTTCATGAAAACGATCCGATGCAACCTCCTCCGTTCCGCGGCCTTCGTCGCCGCCCTACCGCTCCTCGCCGCAGTCTCCGGGCTCAGGGCGCAGGAATCCACCGTCGCACTGGGAATCGTCCGAGGCAACGGAACGCTCGAGTCGAGCGCCAACCCGGTCTCCGGCGTCGTCGCCAGCGTTCGCAACGCGGCCGGCAACTACACCGTCACGGTGACCTCGGCCGGGGCTTTCGCGGGTAGCTCGCCCTCGGACTACCTCGTCCACACGACGATCCAGAGCATCCTCAGCGGTGACATCACGACCAATGCCCGGGTCGGCTCGGTGACCGCCGACGTGCTCACCGTCCAGGTCCGGACCGGCGATGTCGAGACGACCACCAATCTCTATGCGGTCGTCGAAACGGACTCGCCGTTCTATTTCCCATCCAGCGGACGAACCCCGCCTCGACCGTCGTCACCGGTGACACGCGCCACCTCATCGCCACGGGGCGGGTCGCGTCCAGCGGCACGCTCCAAAGCGGTTTCGGGATCGACGGGATCGTTCCGACCAGCATCCGCACCGCCGATGGCGATTACCTGGTGAACCTGACCCGGGCCGGCGCGTTCGCCGGAGACAGCTCCAGCGTCTACGTGGTCATCCTGAGCTTGAGCAGCGGCATCGCCGAGTCGGACGAGGGCATTCGCGGCGGCGTCTTTTCGACGGCAGGCGACGACTCGGTGGTGATCAACGTGCACACGGACGATCTTCAGGCTATCGCAGGAGCCGATACCGCGGTTCCGGGTGATGCGCAGTTTGTCTTCGCCGTCTACAAGACCGATTTCGCCGATGCCTCCGGTCTCGCATCGACCCGCCTCGCCGTCGCGCTGGCCGCGGTCGATGGTCCGACCGGAACGCTCGAACTCGGGCAGACGGCCTTCCCTGGCGGCACCATTCTCTCCTCCAGGTCCGCCACGGGCCGTTACGCGGTCACCATCAACGCTCCCGGGGCGTTCGCAGGAACCTCCTCGCTCCAGTTTGTTCCCTTCGTTTCAATCCGGTCCGGGCTTGGCATCGACGAAATCGTGAAGTGCTCGACCGCCTCCTTCTCCGACGACCAGTTGCGCTTCGAGGTGTTCGTCGATGATGTGCAACAGAGCGGTGCGGCTCTGGGGGTCGCTGCTGACCAGGATTTCGTCTTCACGCTCCTCGACACCGCCCCATCCTTTGTCCACGATCTCAGTCTGAGCCGCAGCAGCGGCCCGGCGACCCTGCGCGGTTCCGGAATCATCAACACGAGCGGTGCCGGGCAAACCCTCCGGCTGCCCCTCGTCAGCGTCAACCCGCGGACGGTGTTTTACGCCTCGGAGAATGCCGGTCTCGCGTCGGACGATCTTCTCGTGAAGAGTCAGGGGATCCCGAATGCGGTCGATGCCCGCTTTTTCCGGACCACCGGCCCCCGCACCAACGTGACCGCCCAGGTCCGCATCGGAGCCACCGCCGCCGCGGATGTCCGCCCCGGGGACGTCGTCAACTTCGAGGGAGTCTTTCGCTACAAGACCGCCGTCAACCGTCCCGAGAAGACCGTTTCGCTGCGCTCGCTCGGCAACGGCACGCCCCTTCGCTCCGACGTAGTGCGGACGAAACTGGCCCCGTGATCCGCAGACCGTCCCGGCGACTTTTCCGCGGAGGGCACCGGGCGACCGGTGCCCTTTTTTCGCGTCCATTGCCCGCTTGATTCCGCATCGATTCACCGCTAGCGATTCCCATGTTTTACCTTGGAATCGACAGCGGCACCCAGAGCACCAAAACGGTGGTCCTTGACCTCGCCACGGGAGAAATCGTGGCGCATGCCTCGCAGGCCTACGATCTCATTTCCGGTCTGCCCGCCGGCCACCTCGAGCAACATCCCGAAGACTGGTTTGCGGCGACGAAGGCGACGGTCTCGGCTTGCCTGGCGCAGCTCGGCGATCGCCGCCGCGAAGTCCGCGGCATCGGCGTGAGCGGCCAACAGCACGGCCTCGTCGTCCTCGACGAGAACGACGCGGTGATCCGCCCGGCGAAACTCTGGTGCGACACCTCGACGGCGGAACAATGCGCCCAATTTGAGGCGGCTTTCGGCGGCACCGCCGGGCTCATCGCCAAGGCGGGCAACGCGATGCTGCCGGGCTACACGATTCCGAAGCTGCTCTGGCTGAAGCAGAACGAGCCCGATCATTTCCGGCGGACCCGGACGATCCTCCTGCCGCACGATTACCTCAATCTCCGCCTCACCGGGGTGAAACGCATGGAATACGGCGATGCCTCGGGCATGGGAATCCTCAATATCCGCACCCGCGAATGGGACCGGGACCTCACTGCCTTCGTTGATCCCTCGGTCGAGGCGATGTTGCCGGAACTGGGATCGTCCAATTCGGTCCATGGCACGATCCTCCCCGAACTTGCTGCCGAATGGGGGCTTTCCCATGACGTCATCGTTAGCGCCGGTGGCGGCGACAACATGATGGGCGCGATCGGCACGGGCAATCTCGGAGGCGGCGTCGTCACCGCGAGCTTCGGCACCTCGGGAACGCTCTACGCCTGTTCGGAATCCCCCATCATCGATCCCGCGGGTGAGGTCGCGGCCTTCTGTGACAGCACCGACCGCTGGCTGCCTCTGGTCTGCACGATGAACGTCACCGTCGTGACCGAGCAGGTCCGTTCGTGGTTCGGGTGGGATCTGGCGGAACTTGAGAGCCAGGTCGCCTCGGTTCCCGCCGGAGCCGAGGGCGTTTCCTTCCTGCCCTATCTCAACGGCGAACGCACCCCGAACCTGCCCAAGGGTTCGGGCGTGCTCCACGGACTCGGGTCGACTTCGGCCAGTCCCGCTCACCTCGCCCGCGCGGCGATGGAGGGCGCGACGCTCGGGCTGGGCTACGGACTTCGGCGTTTTGCCGAGCTCGGCCTTTCTCCCAGCGAAATCCGCCTCACCGGTGGTGGAAGCAAAAGTGCGATCTGGCGGCAGATCTCGGCCGATGTCTTTGGAGTCCCGGTCGTGGCCCTCGCCACGGCCGAAGGGGCGGGCCTCGGCGGGGCGATCCAGGCGGCACATGCCGACGGGCAGGGGAGCTACGAAACCCTTTCCGCCCGTCTCGTGGCGCTCGATGAGTCGACCCGGTGCACTCCCGAAGCCGAGCGGGTGGGAATCTATCGAGAAAAGCTCGACCGTCAGGTCGAACTCACGATGCTGCTTCGCGACAAGGGTTGGCTTTGATCCACTCCGAAGATGGCCGCGTTGCCCGAGAAAGAGGGATCGATCCGCCAGCTTCCCCCCAAGGCTCGCCGCATTGGCTGGGCCGGGGCTTGTCTGATCCGGCTGCTTTCGCTGACGTTGCGATGGAGGCTTCACGACCCTGACGGGATCGTCCAAAGTCCTCCGTCGCGTCCGATGATCTGGACCTTCTGGCACAACCGGATCTTCGTTCTGCCGACCCTCTATCAAAAATACCTCAGCGTTCGCAAGGGCGCGGTGCTGACGAGCGCGAGCAAGGACGGCGAAGTGATCGCGGCGATTGTGGCACGCTTCGGCTGCGAGGCGGTGCGGGGTTCGTCCTCGCGAAAGGGGACCGCAGCGCTGCTCGGCCTGATCGATTGGGTTCGCGACGGCTACGATGTCGCGATCGTGCCCGATGGCCCCCGGGGGCCGCGCTATCGAATGGGACCGGGCGTGGCGAAGCTCGCGGAGGTGACCGGAGCGCTCATCCTGCCCGTCCGTGTCGAATACCGGGGCTATTGGTGTTTTGAGAAGGCGTGGGACCGTTTCCGGGTGCCCAAACCGTTCACCACCGTCGATGTCTTTCTCGGGCCCTGCACCGAAGTCGCCTCCGAACTCGACGAGGCGGGTTTTGAACGCGAGCGTGTCCGTATCGAAACCCTGATGAATCCCACCCATGAAGTTGATTAAAGGAGACCCCATCGCCGAGGCCGTTTACGCGGAGTGCCTCGCCTCGTTCGAAGAACTCAAGGCCGCCGGCCATCTTCCGGGGCTCGCCGTCGTCCTCGTCGGGGAGGATCCCGCGTCGAAGGCCTATGTTGGATCCAAAGACCGTAAGTGCCAGGAGCTGGGGATGCACTCCGAGAAAATCGAGAAGCCCGCGACGATCACCCAGGCAGAGTTGCTCGCGGTCATCGATGAGCTCAATGCCAAACCGGAGATCCATGGCATCCTCGTGCAGATGCCCTTGCCGAAGCACCTCGATACCGACGAGGTCATCCGCCGCATCGACCCGGCGAAGGACGTCGATGGGCTCCATCCGGTGAACCTTGGCAAACTGGCGATGGATGACCCGAGCGGCTTTGCTCCGTGCACCCCGGCAGGTTGCCAGCGCATGCTCGTCGAGAGCGGAATCGAGACCGCCGGGAGGCACGTCGTCATCGTTGGTCGAAGCCTCCTCGTCGGGAAAAGTCTCGCGCTTCTAATGATGGGCAAGGGCGAGGGCGCGAACGCGACTGTCACGGTGGCCCATTCCCGGACCCGGGACCTCCCCGAGGTGACGCGGCAGGCCGACATTCTCGTCGCGGCGATCGGAATTCCACGGTTCCTCGGAGCGGACCACGTCAAGGATGGGGCCGTTGTCATCGACGTGGGTATCAATCGGATCGAGGATGCGAGTGCGAAGAACGGCAGTCGGCTCGTCGGAGATGTTGATTTTGAGGCAGTCGCGGAAAAGTGCGAGGCGATCACGCCGGTGCCCGGGGGTGTTGGGAAGATGACCATCGCCATGCTCATGGCCAACACGATCCGAGCTTGTCGAATGCAGGCGGGAAGATGAGAGGGCCAAGCGGAGGTCGGTTCTGACGGGCCAGGTGCGTCTCCCGCCGCGAGGATAAGGCGCCTCCAAACTTCTTCCCGTGGGGAAATTCCCGGACCAACCGGGGAATTTTCCCTAGCGAGCGACCCTTTTTGAAGCGAACTTGCCTTTCCTACCGTCTTTAGTCTGCCGCAATTTGATGAGCCATACCATTTCTTCCCGGGCGAATGTCGATCTGATCGACCAAAAATACGCCGAATGGAAAAACGATCCTTTTTCCGTCGATCAGCACTGGGCCATGTTTTTCGAGGGTTTCGAGTTGGGTTTGGCTCAGCCGGCTCCACCCAAGTCCGGTGAGGCCGGAAGCGCCACGACGGGAGGGGCAAGCGCGTCCGCGCTCGCGATGCACGCGCGGGTGATCTCGCTTGTGAACGCCTTCCGCACCCTTGGCCACACCGCCGCCTGGCTTGATCCGCTCGAGGCCGTGGCTCCGGTGCAGCCGCTCCTCAGTCTCGAGCACCTCGGCCTTGATTCCTCCGAGATGGGCGAGGAAGTCGCGACCGAGCTCTACGAAAAAGGCCGTCGCATGAAATTGAGCGAGATGGTCGACCGCCTCCGCTCCACCTATTGCGGAAAAATCGGCTTCGAGGTGATGCATATTCAGACCCCTGAAGTCCGATCCTGGCTTCTCAAACGCATCGAGGCCCGAATTGATCGCCCCGCGCCGACCGTCGAGAAAAAGAAGTTCGCGTTCAAATGCCTCGCCGAGGCCGAGCTTTTTGAACGTTTCCTCCACCGCAAATATGTGGGTCAAAAGCGCTTCTCGCTCGAGGGGGGCGACTCCCTCATGGTCGCGTTGAACGGCCTGCTTCACCGGTTTCCAGAGCTCGACATCGCCGAAATGGTCGTTGGGATGGCTCACCGGGGACGTCTCAACGTGCTCGCGAACCTGCTGCGCAAGCCGCTGACGATGCTCTTTTACGAGTTCTCGGACAATTTTGTGCCCAACCTGGTCGCCGGTGACGGGGACGTGAAGTATCACCTCGGTTTTGAATCGAACCACGAGGTGAACGGCAAGTGGGTGAAAATTCAGCTCGCCGCCAATCCGAGCCATCTTGAGGCGGTCAGTCCGGTGGTCGAAGGCAAGGCCCGCGCCCGGCAACGCGCCCGCGACGCCCAGCGTCGCGACTCCTTCGTCGACCGCGATGAGGTCTTGCCGGTGCTGGTCCATGGGGACGCCGCCTTCGCGGGTCAGGGGAGCGTCGCCGAGACACTCAATCTCTCGCAACTCTTGGGATACCGCACCGGAGGCACAGTCCACCTCGTCGTGAACAATCAAATCGGTTTCACGACGACGCCGAAAGATGCCCGCTCCTCGGTCTACTGCACGGACGTGGCGAAGATGATCGAGGCGCCCGTCTTTCACGTGAACGGCGACTCTCCCATGGACGTGCTGTTTGCGACGGAGCTCGCCCTCGATTTCCGGCAACAGTTCGGCCGCGATGTCGTGATCGACATCGTCTGTTATCGCCGGCATGGCCACAACGAAGGCGACGAGCCGGCCTTCACCCTTCCCAAGACCTACCGTGAGATCAGCCAGCACGACACCCCGCTGGCGCTTTTCCGCCGCGAGCTGGTCGATTCCGGAGAGATCACCCGCGAAGAGGCCAACGCGATCGAAAATGAGTATCAAGCGAAGCTCGACAGCGAGATGGCCGAACTCGAGGCCGCGAACGAGTCAGGCACGGGTCACCTGCTTGCCGAGCCAGCCGAGCCGCCGCAGCCTGAGTATTCCCACGATCCCTGCCCGACCGGCCTTGAGGTCGAGTCGATCAGAGCGATCGGTCGCCGCATCTCCGAGGTGCGTGGTTCGGTGAAGGTGAATCAGAAACTGGAGGGCCGTTTTCTCAAGCCACGCAAGGAAGCGATCGAATCCGGCAAGGGGATCAGTTGGGCCTTCGGCGAGGCGCTTGCCTTCGGATCCCTCATCAAGGAGGGAATCGCCGTCCGTCTCTCGGGTCAGGATTGTCGGCGAGGTACCTTCAGCCACCGTCACGCGGTGCTCTATGATCCCGAGACCCGCCAACGCTACACGCCGCTGAACCATCTCGAGCCCGGGCAGAAGGCGAAGCTCTGGGTCTACAACAGCCACCTTTCCGAGTTTGCCGTCCTCGGCTTCGAATACGGCTACTCGCTGCTGGCTCCTGACGCCCTCGTCCTCTGGGAGGCCCAGTTTGGTGACTTCGCCAACGGGGCCCAGGTCATCATCGACCAGTTCATTGCCTCGTCCGAGTCCAAGTGGGGACGTGCCAGCGAACTCGTGATGCTGCTGCCTCACGGATACGAGGGGCAGGGGCCCGAGCACAGCAGCGCGCGTCTCGAGCGGTTCCTCCAGCTCTGTGCGGGTTGCAATATGCAGGTCTGCAACCTCACGACTCCGGCACAATACTTTCACGTGCTTCGTCGCCAGAAGAAGCGCGATTTCGTCAAGCCCCTCGTGATCATGACCCCGAAGAGTCTTTTGACTCATCCAGAGTGCGTTTCCTCGATCGAGGACTTCGGCGAGGGCACTCATTTCCAAGAGGTGATCGACGATGAAACCGCGGATCGCGGGTCGAACGATCGGATCAGCCGTCTCATCTTCTGCTCCGGCAAGGTCTATTACGACCTTCTTGAATACCGCCGCAAGTATGAGATCACGAACGCCGCCATCATCCGGCTCGAGCAGATCTACCCCTTCCACGCCGACCGTGTCGCCGAGATCGCCTCGGGTTATCCGAATGCGACGAAGTGGGTTTGGTGTCAGGAAGAGCCTCTCAACATGGGCGCGTGGACCTTCGTGGGGCCGCGCCTGCAGAAGCTCTCCGAGTTGCGGGTGCGCTACGCCGGCCGCGATACCGCTTCGAGCCCTTCCAGCGGCTCCAAGGCGATCCACAAGAAAGAGCAATACCGCCTCCTCGAGGAGGCCTTCAGTAAGTGACCCCCCGGACCTGCCGTTTTTCCACCTCATCCCTCTCCCACCCTTCGTTTCAGCCCCTTTTCCATCATGTCGCACGAGATCAAGATTCCTTCCGTCGGCGAATCGATCACCTCCGCCACCCTCGGTGCCTGGCACAAGGCCGAGGGCGAATACGTCAATTCCGGTGAGGTCATCCTCACGATCGAGACCGACAAGATCACGACCGAGCTGGAGGCGGACCGTTCGGGAGTTCTCCACCAGCTCGCGGCTGTCGGCGACGAACTCGCGATTGGTGCGCCGGTCGCCCGCATCGATGAAAGCGCCGCCGCCCCGGCTGATTCCGTTCCGGTGTCCGCGGCCGTGGTTTCTCCCGCCCGGAACGAGGCCCTCGCGGCCCCTTCGGCCCCTTCGGGCTCGGCGAGCGAGTCGGCAGCGGTGAAAGCGACTCCGGTCGCCCGCAAGGTCGCGGAGGGAGAGGGGATCGATCTCAATCGTGTCAGTGGGACCGGCACCGGTGGCAAGATCACCAAGGCCGACGTCCTCGACGCCGCCAGTGCCAAGGTGACCGAGCCGCCGACGTCCGCCATCGCAGCGCCTGCGGGGGCTAAACCCACCACGCGGAAAAAGATGTCGCCCCTGCGCCGCAAGATCGCCACTCACCTCGTCAACGCCCAGCACGAAGCCGCCATCCTCACCACGTTCAATGAGGTCGACATGAGTGCCGTGATGGACCTTCGCAAGCGCCTTCAGGACGACTTCACCGCGCGCAATGGGGTAAAATTGGGATTCATGTCCTTCTTTATCAAGGCTGTCGTCGAGGCGCTCCAGTCTGTCCCGGCGGTGAACGGACGGATCGAAGGGGATGAAATCGTCGAAAATCACTTTTACGACATCGGTGTCGCCGTCGGAACGGAGAAGGGACTCATCGTTCCGGTCATCCGCGAGTGTGATCAGAAAAGTTTCGCCCAGATTGAGAGGGATATCGTCGATTACGCCACCAAGGCCCGGGACGGCAAGATCGGTCTGCCCGATCTCCAGGGCGGTGTTTTCACGATCACGAACGGCGGGATCTACGGATCCCTCCTGAGCACTCCGATCATCAACCCTCCCCAGTCCGGCATCCTCGGGATGCACAGCATCCAACAGCGTCCGGTCGCGGTCGACGGTCAGGTCGTGATCCGTCCGATGATGTATCTCGCGCTCAGCTACGATCATCGTCTCGTCGACGGTAAGGAAGCCGTGACCTTCCTCGTGCGGGTAAAACAGTGTATCGAGAGCCCCGAGCGCCTGCTGGTAGGCGCCTGATCCGTTGGTGGAGGGCTTTTTGGGGCAAAGGCAGGAGGAGAGTCCTGCCTTTGTCGTTGGCTCCATGGATCCCGCTGGCAAATCTTTTGGCAAAAGATCCAGGAGCACCATCTCGTTGTTTTGGCGTTCTTTTCTTTCAAGAAGTGGAAAATATTAAAATTTGAGAATAAAAATTAAGAAATTTAAAAATTCTGCCTTTCGGTAAGGTGGCGAGGTGGTATTTTTGCACATGACCAAAGGCAAACTGTCGTTCGGGATGATCGGAGCCATCGCCATGGCCTCGGTTACTGTGGGGTGTATCGGAACCAAGAATCAGGAAGTGGCGGACGCCCCGCCGCCGCCCCCGGCAGCTTATCCCGATACCTCTGGCGCCTTGGCCGGGGCGAGTCAGGTGCCTGGTGGAAACGGTTCGGTGCCGACGGTGCCAGCGATGCCGAATGCCGCCACGAATACCCCGGGGGTCTCTGCCTCGGTTTCTTCGCCGTTCACGCTGCGCGAAGGCGAACAACTCGTGCCTCACCAGATCCAGTCGGGAGAAAACCTTTCCAGTATCGCCGCAAAATACAATTCCAGCATCACCCGGATTCAGGCGGCGAATGGCATGACCGATACGAAGATTTTTGCCGGAAAGACCCTGCAGGTCCCGACTTCGGCCCCTCCGACCCATCTCGCCCAGTCTTCGGCAGTTGCACCGGCACCTCTGGGTGGATCTTACCCTCGGTCGGCTTCAGCTCCGGTGGCTCCCACCTACGCCGCAGCGGCTTCCGGATCCTACCCCCCAACCATGGCACCGCCCAGCCTTGCAACGACACCGGGAGTTCCGACCAGTCCGATCGGTCCGACTTATCCCTCGGCGGTTGGGGCCGGGGCTATTTCAGCCCCTCCCGTCCCGCAGGTGCCGGGATCGCTGCCCGGATCTCCGGCGAGCACTTCCTATCCGCGCTCTGCTCCGGCCCCGAGCTTCGAGGGAAGTCGCGTTCAGTTTTCGAACTGAGGAGGAGGCTGGAATGGTCATGAGCGTCCGCCTTTCCGTTGGGATCATCACCGTTTCGGACCGGGCATTTTCCGGTGAGTATGAGGATCACGGGGGCCCTGCCCTTCGCGAAGCCTGTCTCGAATCGGGATGGGAAGTGCTCTGCGAGGCGATCGTGCCTGACGAGATCGAGAGGATCCAACGCACTGTTCGTGCCTTTTCGGCTCAGGGATGTGGTCTCGTCTTGACCACGGGGGGCACTGGCATCGCCCTGAGGGATGTGACGCCCGAGGCGATCCGAGGAATCCTTCGCGTGGAGATCCCGGGCTTTGGTGAAGCGATGCGGATGAGGTCGCTCGAGATCACGCCGAACGCCATCCTGTCGCGCAGCCTTGCCGCGATTGTTGATCGCTCGCTCGTCGTCGCCTTGCCGGGCAAGCCCAGTGGGGCGGTCGAGTGTCTCGGATTTGTCAAAGAAGCGATCCCGCATTCCGTAAAACTCGCCCAAGGAATGCCGACCTCCTGTTAGACGGTCTGCCGTGGGGCATGGACTTCAGGTGAGGCAGCGCACGCCGCTGGGAATCGCCTCGAGCTTGAGGGCGTCTTTAAAGCGGGGCAGGGAGGGCACCCGGGCGAGCGGGACGCGGTTGCGGAGGGATGCGGCCTTCCACCGGGAAAAGTGGTCGCGGTAGGCCTCGGTGCAGCGGCGCAGCAGCGAGGGTTTGACCCTCCGTGGATGCCCGATGAGCGGGGAAAAAGGCGAAATAAAACAGTTCGACGATTCGGCGCGCCTTTTCGGTGTCAGCGAACATCGACTCCGAGACATCGAGAAGGATCTCGACAACGGGCCGCACCTCCTCGCGGTAGAGTTTCAGCGAATAGCTGCCCGATCGGGCGTAGGCCTGCCAGTTGATAGGGCGAGGATCGTCACCCGGCACGCAGTTCCGGTGGTCTTGGAAATCGAGCGAGTCGCCGATCCCTGATCCGGCGACCTCGCCGAAACTGCCGCGCCAGTTCTGGTCACGCAGGGGCAGTGTGAAGATGGCGGCTTGGACGCTCGCTCGGGCGGCAAGGTGATTCAACTCCGCCAGGTCGGGTAGTGGCAAGGCTCAGCGGCGTTTGAGGTGGCGGATGAATTCGCCCACTGAAGCCCGCTGCCGGAAGAGCGGGACGGCGATCCCGATGAGGAGTGTCAGCAGGGCGGTCGCCAGGTGGATCAATTTGTATCCGTCATTGGCGCCGCCGTTCTCCAACGCCACAAGGAGGATCGAGGGAATCGGGACAAGGGCGAAGATCAGATGATCAAAGCGATCCAGGGCCTCGGCGAGAGTGGCGGTCATGATCGTGAGGAGGAGGGCGCAACCCTGGATGAAGGTGTAGAGGCCGAAGGTGAAGCTGCCCGAGGCGCGTTTCGGAAAAAAGAGGTGGATCAAGATCAGGGGAAAAAGGAAGAGATTGGCCCACGAAATCAAGAACGTGACGAACCCGATCGGATCTCCGGTCGGAAACGGCGAAGAGGAGGAGGTCCGGTTTACGAAACAGGCAAAGGAGGCGAAGACTCCAAAGCAAATCAGGAAAAAACTGATGCCTCCCATCCACCCGGGCGCGAGAAAAGTGGCCCCGAGCCTTCCGAGGGGATGGCGGCGAAAGGGCTCGAGCACCTTCGAATACACCGGGAGCGGTTCGGTCAGGGCATCGACGCAGGCGAGGCCGAGGATCAGGCCGACAACGAGGAGGACTGCACCCTCGATGTCGAACCAGAGGAAGCCCAGCGCGAGGGCGGTGAATCCCAGGGCGACGAGGCGTTTTCGGGTCGAATGGTTCTCTGATAGCGGGGCGATCCGGCTGGCGCCGAAGGAGAGGAAAAAGAAAGAGCCATACAACAGGGAGAGGGCGGCGAGCCCCATCGTGGCGAGACGGCTTTCACCCCATCCTGATCGCAGGATCGTCGTCTGTATGGTGACATAGAGGAGGACGAAACCGATCCCGAAGGCGATCACGAGAACCCCCCGCAGGATAACGTGACGGAACGCGGAGCATCCGATCGTGATCGCACTGGCGAGGGCAGACCCCAGCCCGAGAAACAGGAGACCCGTGAGGTCGGTGATGAAATCCACGTTCCCGAGGAAATAGCGCATCACCAAATACGGCATCACCCCTGTCAAAAAGAGGAGGGTCTGAGCATTCAGCGCCATCCACTTTCCCACGGTGATTCGCCACGAATCGAGTCGCGTCAACTGAATGAGGTCCATCGTATTGAGGAGGTATTCCGAACTCAGAGCGTTAAAACCTCGGAGGGGCTGCACGATCAGGAGTGTGATGCCGATGAAGAACCAGAAAAACCCGTCCGCCGCGAGTGAGCTTGGATCAGCGAGGCCCGCGAGGAGGCTGAGGACCATCACCGACTGCAGCAGGATGAACGCGACGGTGAAGAGATGGGTCCGCATGCCTTGGCGGAGTTCCTTTACCAGCATGGGGCTGAAGCTGGACGGGAAATCCTGCATGCGACGGGCCACGGACAGGGCATCGCGGGCTTCGGGGAGGGGCGGTGGAATCATGGGGCGTGTCGCCGATCGAGGGGCACGGGATGCAAATCAACTGACGATGGGAGTGCCGGAGGCTTCAATTTTACCGAGGATCTCGATGAAGGCGTCCTCCAGTTTGCGCTCTTGGAGGTGAAAGTCGGTGACGGCGATCCCATCGTCGATCATGCGGCGGAGGACAGAGGCGATCACGGCGGGTTCGACCGAGTCGATCTCGATCCGCCCACCTGACTTGGTGGCCTCGCGGAAGGTGACGTGGGGCGAGAGGGAAGCCCAGTCGGAGAGCGTTTCAACGCCCCCGGCCAGTTGCACTTCGATGAGCGAGGCCTCCGAGTTTCCGCGGCGGAGGCTTTCCGCGCTGCCGTGGTGGATGACGCGCCCCTGATTGATGAAGAGCAGCGAATCGCACATCTCACCGAGTTCGGAGAGAATATGCGAGCTGATCAAGACCGTTTTACCCTCTTGAGCCAAGAGGCGGATGAGGTGCTTCAGTTCGACGCGTGCTTTCGGATCAAGGCCGGCCGCGGGCTCGTCGAGGATGAGGACCTCGGGATCGTGAAGGAGGGCCCGACCTAGGCAGAGTCGTTGCCCCATCCCCTTGCTAAGGGCGTCGATGAGACGGTCGGCGAGCTGGGTGAGATCGGTGAATTCCATCACCTCAGCGATCCGTTCGATGCGTTCCTCTCCCTCGAAACCGAGGGCGCGGGCGAAGAAATCGAGATATTCGAGCACCGTCATGTGGCCGTAGGTGCCGTAGTGATCGGGCATCCATCCGATACAGCGGCGCACTTCGGCGGGATGGGTGACGACGTTGTGCCCGCACACGAAGGCCTCGCCCGACGAGGGATGGTCGAGGGTCGCGAGGATGCGCATCGTCGTCGTCTTGCCGGCTCCGTTCGCCCCGACGAAACCGATCACCTGCCCGGGCTCGACGGTGAAGGAGATGTCGCGGACGGCGTGGACGCCGGGAAACCAACGGGAGAGGTTCCGAACCTCGATCGCGGGAGACGACCCAGCGGGCTCGGAGGCTGGACTCCCGCCGGCGTTCTTCATCAAGGTGTCAGCTTCGTTCATGGCGCGGGCGCGATCTCGCCCGAGGGCGTGCCGGTGAGGAGAAGTGTCGTCTTTTCCCATCGCAGCGCCGGATGGGTGGGCAAAGCAAGGGTTTCGGGATCGCCAACTTGCGCGAAGAATCGGTTTGGTCCGTCGAGCGCCTCGATCTGATCACGCCGTGATTGACTGAACAAAGCCGCGGCCTCGTTCATCCATCTGGGCATGGCAGTTGTGGCGGACCGCTCGAGGGGAATGCGCTGTCCCGGGGAGACCACCGTATCCGCGGCGGTGGTCCAGAGTTCGCCTGCGGCATCGCGGTAGACAAAAGCGACAATCTCTTGGGCAAGATTCGAGACGACCACGGGAATGCCGCCGTCTTCTCCGACCGCCTCGATGCGCGCGCGCCCGGGTTCGGCGGCTCGCAGGGAAAAGGCCTGTTCGGATCGGCTCCGGAAGAACTTTCTCTGGTAGCTCCCGCCGTTGATCTCAAAGGTGGCAAAGCGTCGCCCATTTTGGGAGAGCGGATTAAAATGGCCCAGAGGGAGATTCACCGGATTCATTTCGAAGGGACGATCGGTCTCGAATCCCGAAGAAAAGATCACGCCGGTGCGGCTGATCTGCTCCTGTGTGAAATACAGTCGATTCTCTCCTTTCGCCACTTGGAGATCGGCGAGGACGACGCGATGGCCTTTTCCCCCGACACCGTCGATGAAGAAGATGAGAAAGACGATGATCAGGCAGGCGACGAGGGAAATGAGCGGCGTGGTGACGAAGAGGCGGTGCCTTCGGCCGGGTTTCGCGAGAAAAAAGAGATTCACGGGAGCGACGAGAATGGCGAAGGCAACGAGGAGGAGAAAGACAAGGGTCGGATTGAAATCCTTGCTCCCGAACTCGGACAGAAGGCCCCAGTTTTGCTGGAACTCTTTGCCGAACGCTATGGCGGACTGAGGGGCGCCCCAGTAATGGGACAGATACCCTTCGGGGATCTCGCGACCGTCCCAGACGCGGCAGTAGATCCGGCCAAGGCTGAGGGTGGCGGGAAGGTCCGGTCTTTCTGGCGCTGCGATCGGCAGGCCGAGGCTCGACGGATCGATTGCGGAGACACCATAAAGATCGAGCCTGCCCCCGAGACGAATCCAGGCGATGAGTGCCTGACGTTGAGCGTTGGTGAGCCCCTTCCACGCCGGTTCGTCGAGCAGCAAGACGTCGAGCCCGGTGTAGCCAGTCCAATCGACGGGCAGGTGCTCGGGTTCGAAGGGCTTGCCGAAGTGGGGATTGCCAGGATTGGCCTTTCTGACCTCGGCATCGAGCCGGGCGAGGCTGCGCTCGGCGAGGGCCATGCTAACCCCAATCATCGGAAAATCCGCCGGGGTCTGCTGCACGGTTTGGCGGGATTCACTTCCGAGTCCCGCGGCACTGACCTTGATCTCGAGACTGCGATAGTCGTAGGCAAGGAACGCGGGGCCGAAGGGGAGGATCACTTCGTGGGCGACCTCGGCACCGCTCTCGACCTTGAAGCGACGTGTGGCCTCGGTGGTCACGCTTCGGCCCTGACCGCCTTCGGACAAGGTCACGGTCCAGGCCCGGGGCCGTCCGCTTTCGTTGCGCAAGGTGATCCGATAGGGCAGCGATCCCTGCTTCGCAACGGCACCAAAGACCGATTCGACTTCAACAAAGGTGCCGGGGTGCTCCTCGTAGTCGTGTCGGAAGACCTGCTCGCCCGCTGCGGTCTGGCCCGCCATGAAGACGGCGACCATGGCTGGTATCAGGAGGAGGGGCGGGAGGAGAGCCATCGGTTGCGGGAGAGAGGGGCGGCGCGGCGGGAGAATTCACGGGAGCGGGATCTTCCTCCAATGTCAGGCGTCTTTCAAGGTGGGCGGCAGGTCGATGGAATGACTCGGCACCTCGGCGAGGAGATCAGAGATGACTTCAGAGGCGGAGCGTCCCTCGATCCGGGCCTCGTATTGGAGGACAATCCGATGAATCAATACCGGTTTCGCCACGGCCGCGACATCCTCGAAGCTGGTCTTGATCCGGCCCTGCATGAGCGCCCGCGCTTCCGAGGCGGAGGCGAGAGCGAGGGCAGCGCGTGGGCTGGCACCGATCTGGATTGACGCCGCTGCCCTCGAGGCCCCGGGATGGGTGGCATCGACGAGCCGGGCGATGTAGTTGGCGACGACTTCGGGAAGGTAGATCCGGCGAACGGCCGTGGCGGCGTGGACGGAAACGTCGGATTCCTCGAGAGACATGGCGGCAGTGAAGGCGATTTTCCCGACTCTTGCCACGACAATTTGGCCGCGGAGGGGGGACGGAGGACATGAAAGATTCGGGAAACTTGCGTTTGATTTTTTGGAATTCGCAGGTATCCAGTTTCTTTCCCGCCCTCTGGCGGGCGAGAAAATGCCGAACGGCGTGCAAGCAACATCGAATCCAGAATCGGGGATATGGTTAAAATCAGACTGAGACGCGAAGGAACGAAGGATCGTCCTTATTATCGTATTGTTGTCGCCGACGGCCGGGCCCGTCGCGAGGGAGCTTTTATCGAGCAGCTCGGCACCTACGATCCGCTTCTCGACAAGTCCAATTTCAATATCGACCTCGCCAAGGCGGATGAGTGGATCGGCAAGGGTGCGCAACCCTCCGAAACGGTCCGCAGTCTGATGAAGAGGGCACGCCAGGCCTCTGCCTGATTCGATTGCTCTCTCGGATCTCTGAGAAAAAGGGGTGCCGTCAGGTTCACCCCTTTTTTGTTTCCTCGCGGGAGGCCCCCGATCCACGGGGCTTCCTGAAGCCTTCCCTCTTCGTTTCGTCGATTCCGTAGGGATCCCCCGACTCCTCGTGGAGGTGGAAGGTGTCCCCCAGAGCGAGGGCGTCGAAAGACGTCCGCTCAGAGTTCTTCGGCGGATCTCCTTCCGGGGTCGCAAAGTTGTTGACCACTTTCAAAAGATACGCTGAACTCAGCGCTGTTTGCCTCTCCTCAACCCGTTACCATGTCCACCCCCTCCGGTTCCACACGCAAGCCAGTCACCCTCATCACGGGAGGTGCGGGTTTTCTCGGTTCCCATCTTGGCGACCGGCTTCTTTCCGAGGGGCATCAGGTCGTGGCGATCGACAACCTGCTCACCGGTTCCCTCGATAACATCGCCCATCACTCCGGGAACCCCGATTTCCGCTTCATCGAGCACGATGTGACCCGCTTCATTGAGTTCGAAGGGGAAGTCGATTTTATCTTTCATTTTGCGTCCCCGGCGAGTCCCTTTGACTACCTCGAGTTGCCCATTCAAACTCTGAAGGTGGGTTCGCTTGGCACGCACAACGCGCTCGGGCTCGCTCGAGCCAAGGGCGCGACCTTTCTCCTTGCCTCGACTTCCGAGGTCTACGGAGACCCTCTTGTCCACCCTCAGCGCGAGGATTATTGGGGAAACGTCAACCCCATCGGTCCCCGCGGGGTCTACGATGAGGCGAAACGCTTTGCCGAGGCGATCACGATGGCCTATCACCGGACCCACGGGGTGGATACGAAAATCGTCAGGATCTTCAACACCTACGGGCCCCGCATGCGTCTCCGCGATGGACGTGTCGTTCCCGCGTTCATCGGGCAGGCCCTCGAAGGCAAGTCGCTCACCGTCTTTGGCGATGGGAGTCAGACCCGCAGCTTCTGTTACGTGAGCGACTTGGTTGACGGCATTTATCGACTGAGCCTCAGCGATTGCCACGATCCGGTGAACATCGGGAACCCGCGCGAAATGACGATCCTGGAATTTGCCGAACGGATCCGCGATCTCATTCCGGGCACTCCCGGGATCCTTCATGAGCCGCTTCCGGTCGACGATCCCAAGGTGCGACAGCCCAACATTTCCAAGGCCCGAAAGGTCTTGGGTTGGGAGCCGAAGGTCGCTTTCGAGGAGGGGATCGTTGCGACGATCGAGTATTTCAGGAAAAAATGTTCCCCCTGAGTGGAATTGGGTCTTTACGCCTCTGTTCGACCTGTCGTATGATCCCCGCGGCGCGCCCCCCGAGAGGGCGCTTGATCCACTTCTGAACCTTCAAAAACCCCACGATGAAATCTCTTTTCGCCCTTGCCGCCGTCTCGGCCCTGTCGCTTCTCCCGCTTCAGGCCCAGCAACCCATCCAGTTGAAGATGGGCGATGTGAAGGTCGAGAGCCCGGTCTCCGAAGCCCAGAAGACCCCCAATTTTCAAGCGGGAGACGTGAAGAGCAAGGATGTGCCAAACCCGCGCGATTGGCTCGAGATCGAGGTCGAGTTCGAGGTCAACGGGCCACGCGGTGCGGTGGTCAAGGACCTTCTCTTTCGTTATTACGTCGGATTTCGTGACACCACCGGAACGCCCCGCGTCCTCTCCGGGGATGTGAAGCACATTAACGTGATCACGAGCGAAAAGACGTTCTCCGTTGCCTACGTCGCGCCCAATACGCTCGGTGAACTCACTGGCGACTTCCGCCGCTTCCAACCGAATTCGGTGGAAGCCGTCGGCGTCGAGGTCTATTACAACGGTGTCATTGTCGGCGGCACTTCGACCAAGGGGAAATTCTGGGAGGCCATCTCTCCCCAGCCCGGAGTCCTCGGGAAGGCGGATACCCCGTTTGCCCTGCTTTGGATCGACCGGTATGCCGAGGTCGAGAAGTCCTCTCGCTGAGGGCGGGTTCGGACGATTTTAAAGAAACGTTGGCGAAGCTTTTCACACCATGGCGGATGATCGAATCTTATCGTTGAGTCTCGGGTCACAGCAGGTGACCGGAGCGGTATTCTCGAAGACGGCAGGCGGAGGCCTCCGCCTTGAAAAACTCGAGCGTCGCGACTTCGTGGGGGATCCGTCGGAAGATGGTCCTCGGAACGCCCAAACTTCTCAGGCGCTCAGGGAGTTGGTCAACTCCCTGAAAGTGAAAGGGGCCAAAAGCCGCTACGTGATTTCCTCCTTCCCGGTCCTCGTGAAGTTTGCGAGCCTCCCGGCTCTCGATGGTGCCCGCGTCGATCAGATCGTCGAATTCGAGGCCCAGCAACAGGTGCCTTACCCAATCAACGAAGTCGTCTGGAGTTACCAGTTGATGGGGGATCCAGGCGACGTCGAGGTCGAGGTGGCGCTCGCCGCCATCAAGTCCGAAGAGCTCACCGAGATCGACAATCAGGTCGTGGCAGCAGGGCTCAAGTCCAACGGCGCGGAATTTTCTCCCGCGGCTCTCTATAACGCGTTGCGCTTCAACTATTCCGACGTCGAGGAGGCCACCTTGCTGATCGATATCGGGGCTCGCACGACCGATATGATTTTCATGGAGGGAGGCAAACTCTTCATCCGCACCGTGAAGATTGGAGGCGCCGATATTTCCCGGGCGATCGCGAAGGAGTTCGGGACGGACTTCGGTTCGGCCGATCACCGCAAGGTGATGGACGGCTTTGTGGCCTTGGGTGGTCCCTACGCCGATCACGATGATCCGGAGATTGCCGCCATTTCCAAGGTCGTCCGGAATTCCCTGACTCGCCTCCATTCCGAAGTGATGCGGACGATCAATTTCTACCGCAGTCAACAGGGGGGAGGGGCTCCGGCTTTTGCCCTTTTGAGCGGCGCCAGCGTCGGTTTGCCCTTTATTCGTGAGTTCTTCGCCGAAAAACTGAACCTGCCCGTCGATTATTTCAACCCCTTCCGGAATGTCACCGTCGCCAAGGGGTCCGCGGCCGAGCTGGTCGCCGCCCAAGGGCATCAGTTCGGTGATTTGGTCGGCAGTGCCCTCGCCCAAGCCGGTGAAGTGCCGGTGCGAATTGAACTGATCCCCGAGTCCGTCAAACAAAATCGAGAGCTCGAAGCCCGGAAGCCGGCCTTGATTCTCGCTTTGGTCGCGGTAGCCGCACTCCTGGGCGCGATGGGTTTCTACTTTTCCAAGGGAGCTCAGGTGGCTTCCGAGAAAGCGTCGGAGGTTTCCTCGAAAGACGAGGATCTCACCAAATACGACAACCAGATCAAGGAGCTTCAAGGGGAAATCGTCGAACTCGACGGCCAGCAGCAACCCTACGTTGAGGCTGTCAGGCATCGTGTTTACTGGGTCCAAGTGTTCAATTATCTGAGCAGCAAGCTCCAAAACGATCTGATCCACTTGACCAGCGTCGAGCCGCTCTCCAGCGGCGTGCCCATCATTGGGGATGAAAAGTCGGATCTCGCCGCCGTTCCCGGGGAAGGTGAATCAATCATCAACGCCTTTGAGGTAAAGGGTCTCTGGCGGGAGAATCCGCGCGGCTCCGAGGTGGTTTACGACTTCTTCAAGAGCCTGAAGGGTGACGCCGATAGCGGCACCCAGGGCTTCTTTGATCTCCAAGCGGTGGACATCAGTGCGGTTGGCACGGTGGATGCCGGCACCAACAACGACCGTTTTGCCTATCCTTTCAAGATGACGCTGCCCCTCCCGGAGGCGAATCAGGTGCGTTTCTCCAAGTAGTGGTTTGATTGACAATGAATTCCAAGGTCTGGTTAACAACATTCGGGTTGACGGCGTTTCTGGTGATCGCGGGGACGGGCTTTTACGCGTTCTCGAGCTTCGGCAAATATCAGGAGGCGCTCGGTGGTTGGGACTCGAGAGTGAGTTCAATTGAAGCCCTCGAAAAGCGTGTCCCCTATCCCAACGAGGGGAATGCCGAGGCGTTGGAGGAACTGGTGGGGGCCTATCGAGCCTCCGTCGTGTCCCTCTCGGAGACGCTCAAGTCCTTCCAAAGCCCCTTGAACAAGGAGTTGGCCAATACGGATTTCCAGCAACGGGTGAAGAAACGGGTGGAGGACTTCCGATCGTTTGCCCAAGAGAGCGGTTTTGAAGTGGTTGCCGAAAATGGTTTCCATCTCGGTTTTGACGCCTACGCGGAGGTGGTGCCGACGCAAGAGTTGGTTTCCGAGCTGGACTATGAGCTGGAGGCGATCGATTACCTCCTTCGGAAACTCGTCGCTTCCGGGTCCAAGATGATGACGAGCTTTGAGCGCGATCCCATCGCGGGCGAACCGGGCGGCCCCGAGAGAAGGTCGGACGGAGTCGTTCAGAAGTATCCCGTGCGGGTCCGTTTTCAGGGGAGTTACGAGGCGCTCCAGACCTTCATCAACGATCTCGCCAACGACCGCCAGTTTTTCTACGTTGTCCGGGTCCTGAAGGTGCAGAATGCGAACCAGGAAGGCCCTCCGAAGCTCTCCGCCGAGGGAGGTGTCTCGTTCGTCCGGTTCGAGAATCCCATCACCAAGGAGATCGTGGCGCCCGATTTGTTGAACGAGTGGCGCAGTGGTGGGGCTACCGAAGCTGACGTGGAGGCGAAGGCCAAGGCCGCTGGATTTGTCAAGGCGGATCAGGATGCCCGCGTCCTCATGGGGCAGGAGAAATTGAATGTCTTTCTGGTCGTAGACATCAGCCGTTTCCTCAGCCCCGAGGAGCAGGCCGAGCTGGCACCCAAACCGGAAGGGAAGAAAGGTAGATGATGAAAGGAAAAGCGTGGGATAAGTCACTTCTTTTGGCGTTGGGGCTCGCGGTCATCGCGGCATCCGTTCTGTTTTCACTCAAAGCCCAGGGGTTTGCGGGCCGATTCGTTCTCGGTGAGGCAAGCCCAAACGATGAGCTTCCAGAGACCCAGAAGCCTCGGTCCGACATCGCGAAGTCCTTGGTTGAAAAAAATCAGTCTTGGAAAAATTCCGAGAAGGGCGTTTCAGGAACGGCGGTGCCTCTCTTTGTCTCGATTCCCCTGGTAGAGAAGGACGGGCAAGTCATCAACATGATCGACCCGAATTCGCCCCCGGTGCGGCCCCCGGTGCCCAACGCTTGGTTGATGGAGCACAATCTGGATTTCCTCAACGCCGGGGTTCTCAGCCAAGATCCCGATTCCGACGGGTTCAACAGCCTCGCCGAGTTCGAGGAGAAGACGGACCCCAACGATCCGAAGTCTCACCCGGCCTACGCTGCGAAGTTGGTTTTTGCCTCACGGCAGCAGGAGCTCTACATCCTTAAATTCGCGGCGAAGCCCGATCCAGAGCGGTTTCAGATCAATCGCGTCGCCTCTTCCAAGTGGCCCCAGGGTAAGAACATGTATCTTCGGGTCGGGGAAACCTCCGAGGACGGCCAGTTCCGCGTCGATGGGTTCGAGGAGAAGCGGGCCAAGAACAAGGTCGGGATCGAGGTCGACGCATCGGTCCTGAAGATCACCTACCTTCCCAAGAGCGAGCCTCACGAGTTGGTTCGTGGCGTGGATACCCAGATCCCGACCTATTTCGCTGAGATGAAGTTCGAGCTCGACTCCCAATTCCAGCAATACGTCAAGGAAGGGGATTCCTTCAATCTGGTGGCCGATCCGGACACCAAATACCGCGTGGTCAAGGTAAACGAGGCTTCGGTCGTGATCACCTTCCAGACGGGCTCTCAACCCGAGCAAACGATCGAGATTCCCAAGAAGTAACTGTTGACATCGCGAGGATATTCTGTTTTTGATGTCGATTGAAGAATCAAGCCCGCGTAAACCGCTTGAGCGAGATGATTTTATGAAGAGACGAGGATTGACAGCATTTTTCCCCCTTCCCTTGGTTGGTGGTCTGCTAGGGGGATTTTCCGCCTTCGTGGCGGCGACGGTGGAGGCCGGCCCTGGTTATGGGGGTAGTGACGGGGGAGTGCCCGGAATCGCCTCCAATTACGTCATTAAACTTCAGGAAAACGTGAAAAAAGCCGACGAAGCGGCCCTGCGTGGTTCGCAGTTGATGGCTGACGGCGACTACCAAGGAGCCATCGACCAATACCGGGCCGCGCTCGATCTACTCCCGGACGCTCCGATGACGGAGCCCCGCCGCCGCGCCTACATCAAGCAGTTCTCCCGCGCCTCTGTCCTCCTCGCCACTCAGCGCGCGGAAGAGGGCCGGTATCCCGAGTCGATCGCCTTGGTGGAGGAGGTTCTTCAGCCGAGTGTGGATCCGGACAATATCGATGCCAAGAAGCTCCTGGAGCGCCTCAACGATCCCGATTATTATTCTCCCGCGCTGACCCCGTCTCATTTGGAGCGTGTTCGCCGGGTCAAGCTCGCTCTCAAGACCGCTCAGGGCCACATGGACCTTGGTGACTACGATCGCGCTGACCGCGAGTTCAACAAGGTCCTCAACGACGACCCTTACAACACCGGTGCGCGTCGTGGGATGGAGGAAAACGAGCGGTTCAAAATGAACTACTATGACGCGGCTTACGATCATACTCGTGCGAAAATGCTTCGGGAGGTGGCCCGCGGCTGGGAGTCTCCGGTCCCGGCCAACCTCGAGAGTGGTCCGAACGTCGACATCCCAACCGATACGGCCACGATGGACATTCGTCGTACCGAAGAGAAGTTGAAGTCCATCGTGCTCGCCAGCGTGGAGTTTGCCGACACTCCTCTGAAGGACGCCCTCGACTTCCTGCAGCAGCGGAGTGTCGAGCTCGATATCAACGAAACAGATCCCACCAAGAAGGGCGTCAATATCATTCTCGATGCGGGCGCGTCCATGGCGCCTGCGGGGAATGCTCCGGCGGCCCCGGCCCCGGCAGAAGGGGGCGGGTTTGGCTTCGAAAATCCGGCAGGTGCGCCTGCTGGTGGTGGCGGCGGCATCGGTGGCCTAGGGGGCACGCCCATCACGTTGCGCCTCTCCAACGTTCCCCTCGCGGAGGCGCTCCGATACACCACCTCGTTGGCCCAGTTGAAATACAAAGTCGAGCCGTTCGCGGTCAAGGTGGTGCCGGTTTCAACGCCGGAGGCAGACATCTTCACCAACGTCTATGTGGTTCCCCCGACCTTCCTTTCGACCGATGGTGGCGGCGGTGCCGCCGGCGGAGCGGGTGCTGCCGCTGCAGATCCCTTTGCCGAGCCTGTCGCCGCAGGGGGTGGGGCAGCGCCTGGTGGTCGACGGAACGCCAAGCAGATTCTCGAAAGTGCTGGGATTACCTTCGGGGCCGGGGCCAGTGCCATCTACAACGCGACCACTTCCCAGTTGATCGTGCGGAATACGCAGGATCAGATGGAATTGGTGGAAGCCTACATCGAATCGATCGTCCAAGGCGTCGAGAAGCAGATCTACATCACTTCACGCTTCGTTGAAATCAGCGAGGAAGATGGCAGTGAGCTGGGCTTCGACTGGCTCCTCGGACCGTTCAACTTTGGTTCGAACCCCCGCGTTTTCGGCTCTGGCGGGACGGTCGGTAACCAAGCCGGTGCTGGCGAACCCGGGGATTACAGTTTCGTCAACCCCGCGACCCAGCTTCCCGTCGGTTTCAATAATGTGACCGCCGGATTGCGTTCCGGGGCCCGCGCTCTCGACAATAACTCGATCGACGCTCTCATCTCCGAGGCCGCTGGAACGGCCGGGGAGGGAGTCTCCACGATGGCCCCGGCGGTGTTCGGTATCGCTGGCGTCTTCACCGATCCCCAATTTCAGGTGATGATCCGCGCCTTGGATCAGAAGAAGGGGGTCGACCTGCTTTCAGCCCCTTCGGTGATGGCCCGTAGCGGTCAGCGTGCGAAGATCGAGGTCATTCGTGAATTCATCTACCCGACCGAATACGATCCGCCGGAGATTCCCAATCAGTTTGGTGGCACCGGCTTGGTCGTTGGTGGCGGCGGCGGTGGTGCCAGCTCCAGTGGCGGTTTCCCGGTCACCCCGGCGACTCCGACCGCGTTTGAAACCCGGAATACCGGGGTGACGCTGGAGGTCGATCCGGTCCTGGGCGCCGACGAGTTCACGATCGATCTCAATCTGGCCCCCGAGGTGGTGGAGTTTGACGGTTTCATCAACTACGGCAGCCCGATTCAGACCACTTCGGTCAACGCTCTGGGGCAGGCTGTGCCCGTCGTTTTGACCGAGAACCGTATCGAGATGCCGATCTTCAACACCCGCAAGGTGACCACTCAGGTCACGATCTGGGATGGCCAAACGGTGGCCCTTGGTGGATTGATTCGCGAAGACATTCAGGACGTGGAAGACAAGATTCCGTTTCTGGGGGATCTCCCCGTGGCGGGGCGTCTCTTCCGCTCCAGTGTCGAGCTTCACCTCAAGCGCAACCTGACGGTGTTTGTTCAGGCTCAGTTGATGGATCCTGCCGGGATGCCGATCAACGGTCGGATCACGGACGAACCCCTTCCTGAGCCGGTGCCCCGCCCTCCCATCACGACACCCGCCGCCTTCGCTCCGGGTCCGGTTTACCAGAAGTGATTCGCGCGGGGATCCTATCCGACTCTCCCATGGAGGTCATGTGAACTTGAAGACGCGGTCCTAGAGGGCCGCGTTTTTTTCGCTCCTCGGGCTCGATGCGTGTTGTCGCCATCACTGGTGGGGTTGCCTCCGGGAAATCGGGTTTCGCGCGCCGGTTTCTCCACTTGGCGGAGGGTGGGACGGTGGTCCGGATTGATTGCGACCTCGTCGTTCGGGAGATTTACGGAGAAGGGTCATTTGCCGAGACCCTCATGGCCGAGGCGGAGGCCCTCGGGCATACCCTTCAGGGGAACGGGGGGGGGCTTGATCATTTGAAGCTCCGCGAACTCGTGTTTGATAATTCGCGATTCCGTGGCAGGATAGAATCGTTGGTGCATCCGTTGGTTTTCCAGCGGGTCTCGGCTCAGTTGAATGAGCTCTCCGACCGCGTTCGGATGGCCTTGATTGAAGTGCCGCTGCTCTACGAGGTGAATTTTCCGCTCAGGCGGGATCTTGATTTGGTGGTTGCCGCCTCGCGGGAGGGGCAGCGACGCAGACTGCTCGGAGATCGTGGCCTGGAGGCTCGGCTGGCTGAGCGTATCCTGAACGTTCAGATGCCATTGGCTGAAAAGATCCAAAGATGCGACCTCCTGGTTTGGAATGACGGAAGCCTCGAAGCGTTCGAGGCGCAGATCACCCACCTTTACAAACGTTGCGAAACGCTTTTTACCTGAATGACAGATTCTCACACGCCGGAAACCTCGGATGCTCCCGTGACCTTTTCAGAGGAGGAGGACAAGGCCATTGCGGTCCCCGAAAAAGTCGACATCAACGAGTTCCAGCGCAAGTGCCTTGCCGACTTGCACGATATCGCGCAGGCGATCGGACTGCGGGTGGCGGGAGTGAGGTCGAAACACCAACTGATCTTTGAGATTCTGAAATTCTACGGGAACCGGGGCACGATCATGGAGGCCGAGGGCTTTCTGGAGTATTCGGGCGAGAGTTTCGGGTTTCTACGCTGGCCTGATTTCAGCTTTGCGGCGAACGTGGACGATGTCTACATCGCGGCCAGCTTCGTCAAGAGGCACGAGCTTCGCCCGGGGCAGCGGGTCAGGGGAGTGGTGCGTGCGCCGCGGGAACGTGAGAAGTTTCTCTCCATCGACGAGGTCGTGGAGATCGAGGGCCAGCCGGCGGCGGAGTGGGTGACGCCGACTCCGTTTGACGACCTCAAGGCGATGTTTCCCGCGGAGCGGCTCATTCTCGAAACTCCGGGCAGCCCGATGGTCTCGCCCCGCGTCATTGATCTTGTCGCTCCCCTGGGCAAGGGGCAGCGGGGACTCATCGTCGCACCACCGAGGGGGGGGAAGACCATCCTCCTCAAAAACATGGCGGTCTCGATTCATCAAAACAATCCCGAGGTCGAGTTGATTGTATTGCTCCTCGATGAGCGGCCCGAAGAAGTGACTGACTTCCGCGAAACGGTGAGCGCTTCCATCTACAGCTCGACCTTCGATGAGTCTTCCGACCGACATATCGAAGTGGCCGACATGGTCTTGAACCGTGCCAAGCGCCTCGTCGAGATCGGGAAGGACGTGGTCGTTTTGCTCGATAGCCTGACCCGCTTGGCGAGGGCTCACAATTCCGCCAGGCAATCGGGCAACGGGGGTGGACAAGGCGGCGGCGGGCAGGGCAAGTTCCAGCGGAATCATGGAGGGGGCGGTGGCCCGATCGGCAGTGGAGGGATTTCTCCGAAGGCTCTCGAAAGGTCGCGCAGGTTCTTTGGTGCGGCCCGCAATGTCGATGGGGGGGGGAGTTTGACGATTCTCGCGACTTGTTTGATCGAGACCGACAGCCGCATGGATGACGTGATTTTTGAGGAATTCAAAGGCACCGGGAACATGGAAATCACCTTGGATCGGGAAATGGCGGAATCGAGGATCTTCCCTGCGATCCATCTCCTGAAGAGCGGCACGCGGAAAGACGAACTGCTCTATCATCCGGAGGAATACGCGCGGATCCATTCGCTGCGGAAGCAACTGGCACAGCGGCCCGCCCCCGAGGCAATGGTGGTGTTGCAGAAGACCATTCGTTCGACCCGCTCGAACGCGGAGCTGCTTCTTCGAGGCATTCAGTGAGCAGCATGACCCCCGGGCCTTCCCTAATGAACGCGTTGGAATCGGCATCCGAAATCTACATCGACGATGCTTCGGTTCTCGCCAGATTCATCGCGGAGGCCGAGCCTTCCTGTCGTTTTGTCTCCTGTGCCATTGATACCGAGGCGGACAGCATGCATTCCTATGAGACCAAGCTTTGTCTCATACAGTTTGCGATTCCCGGAGCGCTCGCGATCATCGATCCACTCACGATCGGACCCGATGGGCTCGGCGAGTTCGTGCGTTTTGTGGACCGCTTCGAGGTCGTCTGGATGCACGGGGCCGATTACGACATCTCGCTCCTGAACAGCACCTTTTCCTGGGTGCCGCGCGCGATTTACGATACCCAGGTGGCAGCCCGCCTCCTCGGAGTCGGGAAATTTGGATTGGCCAACCTTCTCGAGGAGGAATATGGAGTCAAACTATCCAAGCAGTCCCAGAAAGCGGATTGGAGTCGCCGGCCGCTCAGTGAAAAAATGCTGGACTACGCCTACAACGACGTTCGCTACCTCATCGATCTCGGCGGAAAATACCTCGAGCGGCTCCGCGAAGCCGGACGTCAGGCCTGGTTTTTCGAAAGCTGCCGGGCAGCCCAGGAATCTGTCATCGGAAGGACAGGAAAATCCGAAGACGATCTGTGGCGGGTCAACGGGTGGGGGAGGCTTTCACCGAAGGGCCTTCATTACCTGAAGCATCTTTGGCTCTGGCGTGATGAGGAATGCCGCAGGTTGGATCGACCGGCCTTCAAGTTCCTCGGGAATCACGAACTCATTTCCATGGCGGTCGACCTTGAGACTGGGAAGAGTGTTCGTCCGCCTCATTACCTGCGCCCCGGCCCTGTGCGCCGACTTCACGAGTCGATCGAGGCCGCTGACCGGGTTCCTTCCCGCGAGTATCCGGTCAAACACCGTCGTGGGGAAGGGCCGCGGATCGAGGTCGATGAGAATCATCTTGAGAGAATCCGCAGGTTTCGTGACCAGAAAGCTTCTGAACTCGGCATCGAGTCCACCATGATCGCCACCCGTTTGGCCATGGAGCGTCTCGCCTCCACCAATTTGCCTGAGGTGGAAAAGCAGCAATGCCTCCTCAACTGGCAGAGGGAACTGCTGTCTCCCGGCATTTGAAACGCGAGAGGGGCGCGCCCAAAGGAGCGCCCAGTCGGATCCCATCGATCGGGACAGAGCGGCCCCAAGCTCACACTGGAGGGATCGGGAACCGATCAGTTGGACATCATTCTGTCCTTTTCCAGCTTGAGACCCATCTTGCGGTAGAGGGTCGCGATGCTGACCCCCAACATGCTGGCCGTTTTTTCCCGAGAGCCCCCGTTGTATTTCAGAGTCTCGCGGATAAAGAGCTTTTCTTGCTTGCGGATAAAGTCCGACAAGCCCGCTCCGATCGGGAGGTGATGTGTCGTTTTCTCGTCCTCATCCGTGATTTCGACTTTCTGGGCCACCTTGGGGGGCAGGTCGATCGGGCGGATTCGGCCGCCTTCGGCGAAGGCGCAGGCGCGCTCCATGGCGTTTTGCAGCTCGCCGACATTACCCGGCCAGTTATAGGATTCGAGAAGACGCTTTGCATACTTGTCGATCTCCGGCACCGGGGAACCCGTCCTCTCGGCATGGCGGGCAAGGAAATGTTCCGCAAGCACCCCGATGTCCTCGACCCGACTCCGAAGGGGAGGCACCTCGATGGGAATGACGGAGATCTTGTAATAAAGATCTTCCCGGAAGGTTCCGGCATTGACGCAATCTTGAAGCGGCTTCGCTGAGGAGGCAAGGATACGAACATCCATCTTCCGGGGCAGATCGCCGGACGCGCGTCTCACAGCGATCTCCTCGATAAAGGCTTCCAATTTGGATTGGAGCCGCATCGGAAGAACTTGGATCTCTTCGAGCAGGACAGTGCCTCCCGCGGCCCGTGCGAAGAGCGTCTCCGCCTTTCCAGTCGCGCTGCCGAAGAGTTCTGCTTCGAGCAAATCCTCGGGCAAGGCGGAACATTGCAGCACTTTGAACGGACCGGAAGCCCGGCGACTCGCATTGTGGAGACTCCTCGCCACCATCTGTTTCCCCGAGCCGAATTCCCCCTCGAGCAAGACCGGGGAATCGCTGCCGGCAATTTTTTCGATGATTCTCTGGATTTCCCGGATCTTCGGACTCTCTCCGATCATGGTGACGGAAGGCTGGGTAATCACTGCCATCTGGAATCCCTCCGCACTTGCGCCGCCCGCGGCCCGTCGGGCTTGCAGGGCGAGCTCCACGGTCTTCTGCAGGTCGCCGAGCTCAAAGGGCTTCGTGAGGTAGTCGAACGCACCGAGCCGCATGGCCTCGACCGCTGACTCGATCGAGGCATTGCCCGTGACCATGATCACCTGGACCGAGGGGTGGTGCTCGTTTCCATATTGGATCACTTCGAGACCGTCCATGTCGCTGAGCTTCAGATCGACGATCATCAGGTCGGGCGTGTCCGCGTCGAGAGCGATGATTCCATCGCGTCCGGTGAGGACCTCACTGACTTGGTGGCCCTGCATGCGGCAGGATTTGCCCATCAGGCTGAGGATCGGGGCTTCATCGTCGATGACAAGGATTTTGGCCATGGTTGCGAGTGGTGAGAAGAAAAACGAGGTCTCAGAGAATGATTAACGGTCTTAAATACTACGGAGATCTTAAGTAACGCAACTGGAAAATCTCAAAAATGCAAAAAACGCTCTCAAAACTGTTTCATTAACGCTTCGGATGGTGCTTCCAACGGGACCGGGCATCGATTTGGACCGAGGCAAGAGGCTTCCGTTGAGAAAAGCGGTGAATGAAGTAGGAAATCGCGTTAGTTTCTTCTAAGATGTCCTCCGGCGGAGCGTTTTAGGCGTTGTTATCATCGCCACCGATGTCCGCCCTTCCTCTCATTTTCATGGAAGTTTCGCCTCGCGAACTCGTGGAATCCGCCCAAGCGGATTTCGAAGGTCCTCTCACGGGCTATGCCGCGGGCCTTCTCGGCGGAGACTGGGATCGGGCCCGTGACGTCGTGCAAGACACCTTCATCAAGCTGCACCGTCAGGACCCCGCCCTGATCCAGGGGCGTCTCAAGAGCTGGCTCTACACGGTGTGCCGCAACCGTTCCATCGACGTCCTTCGCAAGGAAAACCCGATGATCTCATCGTCCGGGGACGCCTTCGAAAATCTCAACGATTCAGCCCCCGACCCCTCCCGGGCGATGGAGGATCGCGAGCGGCACGCGGAAGTAACGAGTTTGCTTGAGAGGCTGCCCGAGAACCAGCGGGAAGTGATCCGTCTCAAGTTTCAAGGAGACCTCAGCTACAAAGAAATCTCCGATGTGACCGGGCTGAGTGTCAGCAACGTCGGCTTTTTGATTCACACCGGCATCAAGCGCCTGCGAACCCTCATGGGGGTCGAACTCGACCCTTCCTGATCCGTTTTCCCTTCCGATCCGCCACCCCGTCCCATCCATGCAACGCGAACCTGTCAATCTCGACGATCCTGAAATGACGGCCTATGCTCTGGGAGAGCTCTCCCTCGCCGAGGCGGTTGCCTTCGAGGCTCGTCTTCAGGAGTCTCCCACCGCCCGGCGAGAGCTGGTCGAAATGCGCCAAATCATGTCGCTTCTCAGCGAGGGGCTCAGAGACGAGTGGGCGGGGGGTGCCCCCGTCAAGGGTTTGCACGTCTTCGAGCCGGTTCTGCTGCCCGAGCCGGAGAAGGCAGGGGTGATCGTCGAGGGCCGGTTTCGTCCGGCAAGGCGATCGATCGTTGCTGCGGCGGCCGTTGCCGCGGTCTTGGTGGTCGGGGCAGTGGTGTTGGTTTCCCCGCATTCCCGCCTGCGTCACGGTAGCGCGCCGAGTTCCCTGGCGGTGGCCGGGGATCCGGTGTCCTCCAGTCTTGCCATGTCTCTTCCAGGCGGTTCCCTGCATGTGCCCCAACTGCTTCTCGCTGAGGAGATTGAAGACCCTTCTTCCCTCGATCTGGTCGGGGGCGTTGATGCCGACCACCTTCCCGTGGATGCGACCTATTTGGAATCGGATGCGGTCCTCCCCGCGTCATTCCATCCCTCGGGCGGCGTTGGGCGGTCGTTTCCCGCGGAACGGGCCGTGACCCTGGATCGGGTGGACTCTTATCTCCCGCCGCTGGGCGGCCTCTCGGCAACGCGCCATCCTTCCACGGGGATGATTGAGCGCCGGCTCGGTCGTGGAGGGCAAGAGGGCGCCGCCGCCACCTCAAGCGTGCTGGTGAGGGGCTACGTCACCATGGGCGGGGGCGAGAATGGCTTTTCCAGAGCGCAGGGCGGGTTCCGTCCGGTTTCAATCAGTGGCAACCCGGTCGTCAATGAAGAGAGCGATCTCCGCCTGCTGGCGGATTTGAACGGTCTGGAAAGAGAATTGTCTGCCATGATCGACGAGATGCCGAAAAACTCCGAAGAGCGGGCTGGCCTCGAGCGGCTGCGCGATCGGAGCGCGCGCATCGCCTCGCAGTTGCAAAGGGAGCTGGCCCGCTGATCCAAGCAATCCATTTCGGCCAAACCGGTTTTGGTCGTGGACGTAATCCTGGGGAGCCAGGCGGAGTCATCCGCCTGGCTCTTTCGTTGCGGTTCGGGCCGATTTCCCCAAACGGTGGTTGCGCCTTGTGCAAAAAATTGTTCGTATGTCTTGAATTCTTGGGAGGATTGGTGATGATGGTCCTCCCTGTCGGGGATATCTGCCTTGAATCCGATCCAGTCCGACCCTGCCCCCCGATTTGAATCCGCCCCTTCCGGCGGGGGTGGGATCTTGGCGAGGATCGACCTTGGTTCGCCGCCTTTCAGCGACCAGATCTTTTCGCGCGAGGCCCTCGAAAAAGGCCGGTGGCTTCTCCGGAACGGTTCCGTCCGGGTGGTGACGGCCAATGTCCAGGGGAGTTTCGCCGGTGTCTTCGGGCAGGTGATCGAGACGGAGTCTGGCCCCAAGGCGGAGGTCAGCATGGTTGTCCACCACAGCGAGGATGGTTGGAGGGTCGACGGGCGCAGTGACCGGATCCCGACGAGGAACAACGAGCACGTCGCCGCGCTGCTCATGGCAGCGATGGTGGAGAAGGGGGTCGTCAGGGATCTCTCTTTTGGTATCGGCCGAAACCGGTGCGGGATTCATCTGCTCTCCGCCGATGTCCGGGCCGGCATTCTTCACTGGGATGACTCGGATGCCCGGGCGGTGTTGGAAAACATGCCGCTGGCTCGGGTCGATGGAGCGGATCCACGCATCGAGAGTCGGCTGCGGGCGATGGGATTGAAGCGCCTCGTCGAGCTTTATCCTTGGGATGAAATCGTTCCCGAATATCGGCAATACTACGCCTACACCGCGATCCGACGTGGGATGCAGGAAGTCTTCTGGGCCGATTTTCTCGCGAATCGTCGTGCCGAACTCGAGGAACTCGACTGCGTCCTCACGACCGATCCCGGTTTTGGGCTGAGGGTTCTCGAGCCTCTCGACTACTACGGCGAGATTCACGAGGAGGAAGAGGGCGTCGACTGGTTCGGTTTCGAATATGGGATTCGCAGCGGCGGAGAGAAGATCAATCTTCTGCCTTGTCTCGTTCGATATCTGGAGAGCAAGTCGAGCGGTGTCTCCTTTTCGGGTTTGGAAAAGACCGATCCTCAGAAGAAGGTTCCGATTCAAGTGGGGGATACGGGCACCTTCATCGCCATTCCGGCGAAGAAGCTCCAGACCATCCTTGGCCTTCTCACCGAACTGTTCGACCTCCACCCGGTCAACAAGGAGGGAAAGGTGCGACTGCATTCGATCCGGGCAGCGCAACTGACCCGCTACGCCGGCGACGAGGCCTTGATCGACGAGGCCCCCGATGCCCTGAGGAAGCGGGCGGAGGAACTTGAAAGTCTCAAACCCAAGGTCTCTCCGGAGGCCCCGAGGGAATTCCTCGCCAGCCTCAGGCCCTACCAGCAGGATGGGTTCGAGTGGTTGCAGTTCCTTCGCGAACAGGGCCTTGGCGGCATCCTTGCCGATGACATGGGGCTGGGGAAAACCATTCAGACTCTCTGTCACTTGCACTGCGAAAAGATGAGCGGCCGGGCCGACTTGCCGAGCCTCATCCTCGCCCCGAAAAGTGTCGTGCCGAATTGGGAAAAGGAAGCGAAGAAGTTCGCCCCCTCCCTGCGTGTGCTTGCCCTGCAGGGTGCCAACCGGAAGAAGTATTATTCAATCCTGCGCCACTGCGACCTCGTCGTGACTTCCTACCCGGTTCTTTTTCGGGATGCGGAAGAGATCCTGAATCAAAAGTTCCACTTCGTCGTGCTCGACGAGGCGCACACCATAAAGAACACGGCCTCCCAGGTGACGAAGGTGGCGTGGAAGATCGATGCCCGGCATCGTCTCTGTCTCTCCGGCACGCCCATTGAAAATCACCTCGGCGAGCTGTGGTCGCTGTTTCACTTTCTCACACCTGGATTTCTTGGGACGGAGGAGAGCTTTAACCGCTGTTTTCGTGCCCCCATCGAAAAGAACCGCGACGAGGGCCTCCGCAAGCGTCTTGCCGAACGCGTCGCCCCGCTCATGCTGCGGCGCACCAAGACTCTGGTGGCGCACGATCTGCCCCCCAAGACGGAGATCGTGCGCTCGGTCGAACTTCATCCGAAGCAGGTCGAGCTTTATGAGGCGGTCCGCGCGGCCGTCAGCCGGGAGGTGCACGAGGAGATCGCCCGGCTCGGGGTGGAGCGCAGCAAGCTCCTCGTCCTCGATGCCCTGCTGAAGTTGCGCCAGGTCTGCAACCATCCCCAGCTCCTGAAGATGCCTTCCGCGCAGAAAGTGAAGACCTCGGCGAAGATGGATCTCTTCCTTGAGTGGATTCCCTCGATGGTGAAAGAAGGGCGGCGGATCCTGGTATTCTCCCAGTTTACCGGGATGCTCTCGCTCCTCGAGCAGGCACTGAACAAGGAGGGGATCAAGTATCTGACCCTCACTGGACAATCGAAAGATCGTGGCCAGCTCTGTGACGACTTTCAGGCGGGCAAGGCCCCCGTCTTTTTGATCAGCCTCCGGGCGGGTGGCACGGGACTCAACCTCACCGCCGCCGATACCGTGATTCACTTCGATCCTTGGTGGAATCCCGCTCTCGAAGCCCAGGCCACTGATCGTGCCTACCGCATCGGACAAAAGAATCCGGTCTTCGTCTACAAGTTGATCACCGAGGGGACGATCGAGGAGAAGATCCTGATGCTCCAGCAAAAGAAGCGCGCGCTCTTCGAGGGGATTCTCGACGGAACCCCGCAGAAGCTATCCTTCTCGGAAGAAGAGCTCGACGACCTTCTCGCACCGATGAAGTGACTGAGTGGGCCGCTGTTCACTCGTAGATCAGACCGGGAACCTTCCCGTGGGCGACGAGGCGTCCACGCTCGGTGTCGAGCTCAAAAATGTCGACACCCGCCCCTGTGAGTCCGGTGGTGGACTTGCTGCGGGCCCCGAAGACGTAATGCTTGTCGTTGGCGGGGTCGTAGCCCATGTAAAGCATCACGTGGGAGACTCGATGCCCCGACTTCCAAGTGCCCCCCCAGAAGATCAGGTCGCCGGGCGACAGCTTTTTGAGAAGCTTGGAGGAGGCGGTTTTTCCGTAGACATCGTCGAGGAGGTTTTTGCGCTTCAGCCAGTAGTATTGGTCGTAGGAAGTCCTCGGAACGTCCTCGATGCCGATACGATTCAGGAGAAACTGCACCGTGGAGGAGCAATCCAGGCCGCCGGTGTCAGGATCGTCCGCGCCAAAGACATAGCTAAGTTTTTTCCCGGCCAATGCATGGGCCTCCTCGCGCAATTGGGTCAGCGTGGGACCGGATTTCTTCTCCTTCACCGCTTCGACCGACAGCTCCGGTCGGGTTGCGGTGCCTCCGATGGTGCCGTCATCTTTAGGTTCTCCCGCGGCCGGGACGATATCGGTCGGCGCGGAGGTCATGGGTTCGGGAGGGAGCACTGGTCCGGCTGCACCGACCTCGGACTTCGACGCACCGGGAAGCGCGGATGGTGGATTGGAGGACGATTCGTCGAGGGAATTCGGGAGCGGCGGAGGGGGGATCGTCAGCCGAACGGTCTGTGATCTCATCTGATCCATGCCTCCTCGCACGGTCTGCTTGATCGGCACGACCGGACGAAAGGACCGCTCGCGACGAGTCGCGGGACCGGCTTCCAGTATCGATGTCAATCCCGTCGCCAGAAGAAGGGCGGTGGACAGAGCCATTGGAGAGGAAAAGGAACGCATGAGTTAAAATTTAATTTAAATTAATAAAATGAAAACAATTTTTTGTCATTTTTAGAGAAGCGGGAATCGAGCGTCGACCCGGATCGAGGATTGATCCTGCCCGTGTTCTTCCTGTGAATCGGGAACGAACCTCGAGCGGGTCGCCGTCTGGGCGAAGGTTGCCGGAAAGCTCCGGTCGTGGCGACCAAGGGCGGGCGAGCGCCGGGTCATCCCGGCGAACCTTCAGGTTTTGAGGTGGGTGAGCCTACTTTAGGGAATCTCGAAAGGCCTCAAACTCGGTCGCCTCCATCTCCACCAGGTGTCGGGGCTCTGGGAAGGTCCCGGATTGGACATCGGCGACGTATTCCCGGAAGGCGGCAACGCGTTCCTCCTGGAGCCGGCGATACTCGGCGAGAAAGTTCCGGTAGGCCTTGGCATGCCGGGGCAGCCTCTCATCGTATTCGCCGAGAAGGTCGTCCGAAAAGAGGAACTGGGTATCGCAGCCGGTTCCCGACCCCAGCGACATCAGGATCAGGGAGGTGTTCTTCGAGAGAAATCCGGCGAGGCGATGCGGCACCACTTCCAGCTCGGCAGCATAGGCCCCCGCGCTTTCCAAATCCTTCATTTGGCGGTAGAGGCTCCTTGCCTCCTCGGCGGTCTTGCCGATCGCGCGATAGTCCGTCCAGGTGACGTGTCGGGGAATCAGTCCGAGGTGGCCGACCACGGGGATGCCCTCGCGCGCCATGGCTTCGATGATCCGGGGGCTCGCTGAGCAATAGACCGAGCTCGCCCCGAGTTCGAGAGCCCGGAACCCGATGCGGATCGCCTCTTCCCGTGAGCTGAGCCCGTGGGGAGTTGATCCGGAGAGGAAACTGGTCGGCGCGGCCGCGACCAGCAGGGGGAGGCGGGCCTGCGCCTCGGGCGTGTCAAAGGGGCAGCTCATCAGGTCGACACCGGCTGCTTCCGCCGCGGCCGCTTCGTCGGGCGATTTGACGTGAAGGTGGGTCAGGATGCGCTTTCCCTTGAGGCGGCGGAGTTCGTGAACGGTGAATTTCTTGCGGGGGCGAAGCATGGCGGAAGGGACGTTAGCGGCGGCCGGTCGGGTTTGTAAAAGCAAATCTCGAGTGACGGGAGATGACGGGAGA
>Ga0172372_10001199_pt1 | contig 40202 bp, 34 predicted proteins | sample LakKiv5m_2_FD_114544 | JGI IMG/M metagenome (GOLD analysis project Ga0172372, IMG submission 114544) | Freshwater microbial communities from Kabuno Bay, South-Kivu, Congo - kab_092012_9.5m | ecosystem: Environmental > Aquatic > Freshwater > Lake | place: Democratic Republic of the Congo...
CTGCTTGCGCCCGTCCATGAGCGTGTTGAAGGTGTGGAAGAACTCTTCCTGGTTGACGGCCTTGCCCGCGAAAAAGTGAATGTCGTCGATCAGCAGCGCATCCGCCGAGCGATAGAAGTTCTTGAATTCGTCGGTATTGTTGTGGCGCAGGGCGGAAACGAACTGGGTCACCCACTGCTCGGCGCCCACGTAGACGACTCGCGCCCTGGCCGAACGCGCGAGCAGCGCGTTGCCGATCGCATGCATCAGATGCGTCTTGCCGAGGCCCGAAGCCCCATAGATCAGCAAGGGGTTGTAGGCCACGCCGGGCGATTCGGAAACCTGCTGGCTGGCGGCCCTCGCCTGCGAATTGGATTTGCCCTGGATGAAGCTGCCGAAGGTGTAGCGCGGATCGAGCTTGCCGTTCTGGGTCCAGCGCTCCGGTTCGACCGCGGTGGTCGGCGCTGCGCTGGTCGTCCGCGCCTCGTTGGCGGTACCGATCTCGACCGGCAGGTCGGCGCCGTCGCAGGCCAGCCAGGCGCGCTGGATGGCCCCGACGAACTCGGCGCGCACGCGTTCCATGACCATGCGATTCGGCGCGACGATGCTCAGGCGATCCGGCAACCGGCGAACCTGCAGCGGCCGGATCCAGGTGCTGACGTCCAGGGGACTCAGGTCGCCTTCGAGCCAGAGCACGCAGCGGTTCCAGGTCTCGATATCGCTCTGGTTCATCGGGCGCACCGCCACGGTGTCGACAGCTTGGAATTGACGAACTGACTCACTAAAAACCGTCCTTGGAGAAAAGTCGGCCTCACACGCCAGGCTCGAGGGGCCGGCGCGAATCGGGACGACTGCGGATGGCCACACAGTCTATCGTCCCTTCGCCCAAGATATCCACAGGCAGCCCGAGTTCCGGCGCTTGAACATTGTCCGCAGCTCCCGATACAATCCGCGCCCTTTTTTGTTGCCGATGATCTAACAATGAAACGCACCTACCAGCCGCACTCGCTGCGTCGTAAGCGCACGCATGGTTTCCGCGCCCGCATGGCGACCGTTGGTGGTCGCAAGGTTCTGGCCCGCCGTCGCGCCAAGGGCCGCGCCCGTCTGACGCCGGTCTGAGCTGCTTCGTCCGATCGGATCTCTTGCAGATCCTCATTGTTCGAGATTGTTGAGGCGTGGCGCGCTTTCCACGGCGCGCTCGCCTGCTCAAACCTGCTGAGTTCGAGCGGGTTTTCAAGAACGGCAGACGCGAGACGGTGACGAATTTCATCGCCGTCGCGGCCCTCTCCGACGAAGGGCCGAGGCTGGGCTTGGCGATTTCCCGCAAGCAGGCCGCGCTCGCCGTCGATCGCAATCGCATCAAGAGGCAGATTCGGGCGAGCTTCCGCGAAGCACAAGGTCGCCTGCCCGCATGCGATCTCGTCATCATGGCCAAACCCCAGGCCAAGAATCTCGATTCAGCCGCTGCGGTTGCGGATCTGAACAAGCTCTGGAATCGCGTCATTCAACGATGGTCCGCTTCCTCGTTGTCCTGATCCGGCTGTACCAGAAGGGCATCAGCCGCTGGCTGCCGCCGCGTTGTCGGTTTTATCCGAGCTGTTCGCACTACGCGGCCCTCGCCCTGCAACAACACGGTTTCGCCAAGGGCGCTACGCTAGCGACCCGCAGAATCCTGCGTTGCCATCCCCTGAACCCTGGCGGGTACGATCCGGTGCCGAGCGCCCGGGGCGACCGGCCGAGCACCGAATCGCGCTGACACTCGCCCATGGAAAATCGTCGCTTCATCCTGCTCGCCGTCCTCGGCGTGCTGATGTTCTTCATCTATCAGGCCTGGCAGACCGAATACGGCGCCAAGAAGCCGATCGCGCCGCCCGAGACCGAAGCCACCGCGGCGACGCGCGCCGAAGTCGCGGTCACCGAAAGCGATGTTCCGACGCTAGCCCCCGAGGCGGCTCCGGGCGCGGCGACGCCGGCGGTGCCGGAGTCCGCACGCATCAAGGTGCAGACCGATCTGTTCGTCGGTGAGATCGCGCTGCGCGGCGGCGACCTGCGCCGGCTCGAACTGGTCGGGTATCCGGTTTCGAAGAAGCAGCCGGACCAGAACATTCCGCTGCTCAATGATCGCGAGGGCCATTTCTTCGTGCTGCAGAGCGGTATCGCCACCGCGAACAAGGCGCTCGGCAGCCACCTGGATTCCTTCAGTTCGCCACAGGCCGTCTACCAGATGGCCGAAGGCGCCGATACGCTCGAAGTGCCGCTCGAGAACGTGGACGCGGCAGGCAACAAGGTCACCAAGCTCTATCGTTTCCACCGCGGCAGCTACGAGTTCGAGCTCGAGCAGAAGCTCGCTTCGGCGAGCGCGGTATCGGCTAGCGCCTATGTGCGCATGCAGCGCACCAATGTCGCGGCCGGCGAGGAGCCGCCGTTCATCCACACCTTCATGGGCGTCGGCGTCTACGAGGCCAAGCCGGGCACCGACAAGTTCCGCTTCAAGAAATTGCCGTTCAAGGATCTCGACGACGAGACCTACAGCGTCGAGCAGACCGGCGGCTGGGTGGCGATGCTGCAGCACTATTTCGTCGCCGCGATCCTACCGGCCGAAGACGAGAAGCATCGCTTCGAGAGCAGGCCCGGCAAGGAAGGCTATGTCGCGCAGTACCTCGGTGCGAGCGCCCAGGTTCAGCCGGGCGCTGAGCAGAACTTTGTCACCAGGCTCTATGTCGGGCCGAAGCTGCAGGACTCGATCGGCAAGGCCGCCAAGGGCCTCGAATACACGGTCGACTACGGCATTCTGACCGCGATTTCCGAGCCGCTTTTCAGCGTGATGCAGTGGTTCCACAAGTACACCGGCAACTGGGGTGTGGCGATCATCCTGCTGACGGTGCTCGTGAAGACGCTGTTCTACCCGCTCGCGGCCGCGCAGTACCGCTCGACCGCGAAGATGCGCAAGTTCGCCCCGCGTATCGCCGAGCTCAAGGAGCGTTACGCGGACGATCGCGAGCGCATGTCCAAGGCGATGATGGAGCTCTACAAGAAAGAGGGCTTCAATCCGCTGGCCGGCTGCTGGCCGCTGCTCGTGCAGATGCCGGTGTTCTTCGCGCTGTACTGGGTCTTCCTCGAAAGCGTCGAACTGCGCCAGGCCGACTTCGCGCTGTGGATCAACGACCTGACCTCGCCCGATCCGTTCTACGTGCTGCCGGTGATCTACGGCCTGTCGATGTTCTTCATGCAGAGGCTGTCGGGCCAGACCGCGACGATGGACCCGATGCAGCAGAAGGTCATGAACGTGATGCCGATCGCGATGGCCGGCTTCTTCGCCTTCTTCCCGGCCGGCCTGGTGCTGTACTGGTGCGTCTCGAACTGCATCAGCATCGCCCAGCAGTGGTACATCACGCGCAGGATCGAACGCGCCGACGCCGCCATCAAATCCGGCGCTGCCAAGCAGCCCAAGCCGGCCAAGTAAGGCCGACGTGGCGACGGCCGATACGATCGCGGCCATCGCCACGGCTCCGGGCCGCGGCGCGATCGGCCTGTTGCGCATCAGCGGGCCGATCGCGCTCGAAGTCGCAACATCGATCGCCGGCTCGCTGCCGCCGCCCAGGCAAGCCGGGCTGCGGACGTTTCGCGACCGCGACGGCGCCGCCATCGACCAGGGCCTGATCCTGGTCTTTCCCGCCCCGCGCTCCTACACGGGCGAGCATCTGGTCGAGCTGCAGGGCCACGGCGGCGTCGTGCTGCTGCAGCTGCTGCTCGAAGCGGCGATCGCGGCCGGTGCGCGCATGGCCCGGCCCGGCGAATTTTCCGAACGCGCGTTCCTCAACGGCCGGCTCGACCTCGCTCAGGCCGAAGCGGTCGGCGATCTGATCGACGCGGCCTCGCGCCAGGCCGTGGTCGCGGCGCAGCGCTCGCTCGAAGGCGCGTTCTCCGAACGTGTCACCGCGCTGGCCGACGAGCTCATGGGCCTGCGCGCCTGGGTCGAAGGCGCGCTCGATTTCTCCGACGAGGACGTCGACTGGCTCGCCGACGACGGCCTGCGCACGCGGCTCGCGAACTGGAACGATTCGCTCGACGCGCTGATCGCGCAGGTCGGCCAGGGCCGCCGATTGCGCGAGGGCCTCGTCGTCGCCATCGTCGGCCAGCCCAACGTCGGCAAGTCGACCCTGCTGAACCGGCTCGCGGGCGTCGATGCGGCGATCGTCAGCGACCAGCCCGGCACCACACGCGACACCTTGCGCGAGCATCTGGTGCTCGAGGGCATGCCGATCACGATCGTCGACACCGCCGGCCTGCGCGAGACCGACGATCGTATCGAGCAGGAAGGCATCCGCCGCAGCTGGAGCGCGGTCGACAAGGCCGAGCTCGTGCTCTATCTCGTCGACGATCGGCACGACGAGCATCCGCAGGATCTCGAGCTGCTCGCGAGGTTGCCGGCGGATCGACCGCGCATCGTCGTGCGCAACAAGTGCGATCTGGCGGATCGCAGCGCGCAGCGGCTCGATGCGGCATCGACCGGGATTCGCCTGAGCGCCGCGACCGGCGAAGGCATCGGCCTGCTGACCACCGCGATCCGCGAGTTCGCGGGCCTCGGTGCGGCCGACCAGCAGGGCAGCAGCTTCACCGCCCGCACGCGGCACGTGCTCGCGCTCGCCGAGACGCGCCGGCATCTCGACGTGGCGATGCGCTCGCTCGCTGCGAATTCGGCGGCCGAACTAATCGCCGAGGAACTGCGCCTGGCGCACGCGGCGCTCGGCGAAATCACCGGCCAGGTCACGAGCGAGGATCTACTCGGCCGTATTTTCGCGAGCTTCTGCATCGGCAAATAGCTGCCGCGCATTCAGGTTTCGGTTATCCAGGCCTGTGATAAGACTCGCGCAAACGTCACCAAAAAAGAGGAGTGCGACATGAGTCGGGGAATCGAATTGCTGCTGGGCGGCGCGATGCTGTGCGGAATCGCGATGGCGAACACCGCTTGCGGCAAGAAGCAGGCTGAAGTCACGGTGCCCGAAGAAGGCCCAGCGCAGGTCGAGGAACAGGTGCCGAGCAAGCCCGAGGAAAAGGCCGCGTTCGATAAGCGCAAGGCCGCGTCGGCCTGCCGCGTGGCGATCCTGCAAAGCCTGCGTGATCCGTCCTCGGCCGAGTTCGTCGACGAGCTCGAAGCGACGACCGGAACCGTGGAAGAAAGTGGCGACTACCGCTTCAAGATCGGTGTGAAGGCCAAGAGCGACGCGGGCGTGGTGACGCGCCACTTCGACTGCAAGGCCCACCCCGAAACCAGCGGCTGGTCTATCGCCGAGCTGAAAGAAGGCGCCTGAGCCCGGGCCGGCGCAGATCGCGCCGGCGATCGACATCGAAGCCGATGTCCTCGCGAGTCTCGACGAGCCGAAGCTGCCTGGAGCGCTGCAGAATCAAACGCGCGCCCCGATCGCCTTCGAGCTCGTCGATGGCCGAAAAAATCGCGCGCGAGAGCAGTACCGGATTGCCGCGCTTGCCGTCCGCGATCGGCTGCACCGCTTCGTCGCCGGGCCGCCAAGCGCCGATGAGCGCATCGATCACGCTGTGACGCAAAGCTGGCATGTCGCCGAGCACGACCAAGGCTCCGGCGCTCGACGCGGGCAAGCGGCGCAATCCCGTCTGCAGTGAACCCGACATGCCACGCCGATAGCGTGGATTGAAGGCCATGCGCAGCGGCGGCACGCGCCGATGTCGACGCCGGTATTCGCGCAGGCTGCGCTCGACCAACGCGCGCTCATGGCCGGTGACGATGATGATCGGTCGCGCGCTCGACGCGCAGACCGCGTCGAGCGTCCACCAAAGCAAGGCTTGTCCGTGAACGCGGCTCAGCAGCTTGTTCGCGCGGCCGTAGCGTTTCGAGCGGCCGGCCGCCAGGATCACGCACCCGATCGTCGCGCTGCTGAGCAAGCTCACCGAGCGATCAGGCCGGCCGCTCGGCGATGACCTGTCCGAGTATCGAAAGCGCGATCTCCTGCGGCGTCTTCGCACCGATGTCGATGCCGGCCGGCGTGTGCAGGCGCGCCAGGGCGGCTTCATCGATGCCATCGGCGCGCAGGCGTTCGAGACGCAGCCGGGCCTTGCTGCGGCTGCCGAGCGCACCGACGCAGTAAGCGTCCGAGCGCAGTGCCCAGCTCAACAGCGTGTGATCGGCGTCGGCGTCGTGCGAGAGCGTGTAGACCGCGGTGCGCGCATCGAGCTGGATCGCGGCCAGCGAAGCTTCGAGCCGGCGGCGATCGTAGTGCAGCGGCGCCGGCAGATCGACTGGATACGACTCGGGTCCACGCGGACGCAGCAGCACGGTGTCGATGCCGAACATCGGCGCGAGCCGCAGCAAGGCGAGCACGATCGGATCGCCGCCGACGATGATCAAGCGCAGCGGCGGCTTGTGCAGCTGGCGATAGAACAGCGGGTTTGTTTCGATTGCGACCGGAGCGTGGTCTTCGAGCTCATGAAAACGCGTGCCGCCGGGCTCGCAGTCGTTGATCGAAGTCACCGCTACCAGCGTGCGCCGTTCGTTGCGCGCGGCGCGCAAGGTCGAGACATAAGCCTGCGCATCGGCGACCGCACGCACGAGAATGCGAATGCGGCCTCCGCAGGACAACTGCACGTCGAGCACCGGCGAGCCGGCGCCGTAGTCGAGCACACGCGGTTTGCCGTCGGCGAGCACGGCCAGCGCTTCGGCCGCGACGGCCGCCTCGACGCAGCCGCCCGAGACGTAGCCCGCGCATTCGCCGTCGTCCGCGATCGCCATCTCCGAGCCGACCGGACGCGGCGACGAGCCGATCACGTCGATCAGCGTCGCGAGCGCGAAGCGCCGGCCCCGGTGCGTCCAGTGCTCGAGCGTGGGCAGCAGATCGTCGACGAGCGCGTACGAAGGCCAGGCCGGCCAGCCGCCTTCGAACGTTTGGGTGATCGCCTCGCCTTCAGCCATTCAAAGCTCGCGACTCAAGCCGACTTGAACGTGTGGCGCGCAAACGGCAGCCGGCGAACGCGCTCGCCGGTGAGCTTGGCGAGCGCGTTCGCCACTGCGGGCGCGAGCGGCGGCACGCCGGGTTCGCCGACGCCGGTCGGGGCCTCCTGCGAGTTGACGATGTGCACGTCGACGACCGGCATGTCCTGGATCCGCAGCACCTTGTAGTCGTGGTAGTTGCTCTGCTTCACGGCGCCGTTCTCGATCTCGATCTCGCCATACAGCGCGGCCGCCAGGCCGAAGCCGACGCAGCCTTCCATCTGCGCCTTGATCTGATCCGGGTTCACCGGCACGCCGCAGTCGACGGCGACGGTCACGCGCTCGACGCGCGGCTGGCCGTCGGGCTTCAGGCTCACCTCGACGACTTGTGCCACGTAGGTGTTGAAAGAGAAATGCACGGCAACGCCCTGTGCCTTGCCCTTGGGCATCTTCTTGCCCCAGCCGCCCTTGTCGGCCGCGAGCTTGAGCACGCCGGCCATGCGCGGCTGCTTCTCTAGCAGCGCCAGGCGATAGGCGACGGCGTCCTGCTTGGCGAGCGTGGCGGCCTCGTCGAGCAGGGTTTCCATCACGAAGGCGGTGTGCGTGTGCCCGACCGAGCGCCACCAGAGCGGGCGCACGGCCTGCGTCGGCGAATGCAGCTCGACGCTCGGGCTGGGCAGCGCATACGGCGTCGGCCAGACGCCTTCGACCGAGGTTTCGTCGACGCCATCCTTGATCAGCGAGGCCATCGGCGTGCCGGCCATGATCGACTGGCCGACGATGCTGTGCTGCCAGCCCGCGAGCTTGCCGTCCTTGGCCAGCCCGACCTTGACCGCGTGCACGTACTGCGGGCGATACAGGCCGCCGCGCATGTCGTCCTCGCGCGTCTGCTGCACGCGCACGGGCACCTTGCCGCCCGGCAATTTCGAAATCGCCTTGGCGACGTTCACCGCTTCGACGGTGAAATCGGACCAGCTGTTGGCGCGACGGCCGAAGCTGCCGCCCGACACCAGCGTGTTGAGCTTGACCTTCTCGGGCGGCAGGCCGGCGGCCTTGGCGGCGAAGTTCTGATCGAAAGTCGGGAACTGGTGGCCGCTCCAGGTTTCGACGATGCCATCGTGCAGCCAGGCGACGCAGTTCATCGGCTCCATCGCCGCGTGCGCGAGGTAGGGGAATTCGTAGACCGCCTCGATGGTCCTGGCCGCGCCCTTGAGCTGAGCTGCGGTCTGGTCGGACCGGTTGGCGGCGGCTCCGCCGCTGGTCGCGGCGAGCTTGCGGTAATCGGCGAACATCGCCTCGGTCGACTTCGGCCCGACGCTGCTCAGGTCCCAATCGAGCTTGAGCGCCTTGCGGCCCTGCAGCGCCGGCCACATGCCGGTGGCGACCACGGCGACGCCTTCGGGCACCTGGACGACGAACTTCACACCCTTGATTGCCTTGGCCGCGCTGTCGTCGACCGACTTGAGCTTGGCGCCGAAAGCCGGCGGCCGGGCGATCACCGCGGTCAGCAGGCCGGGCAGCTTCACGTCGATCGTGTACTGCGCTTTGCCGGTGCTCTTGGCGATCGAATCGAGGCGCCGCGTCTGCTGCTTGCCGACGATGACGAAATTCTTCGGGTCCTTGAGCGGCACGTCCTTGGGAACCGGCAGCTTGGCGGCTGCCGCGGCCAGTTCGCCGAACTTGGCGCTCTGCCCGGCCGGTCCGCTGACCACGCCGCTGCTGACCTTGATCTGCTCGGGTGCCACTTTCCATTTCTGCGCGGCGGCCGAAACCAGCATCGCGCGCGTCGTCGCCCCGGCCTCGCGCAGCTGCGGCCACGAGTTGGCGATGGCGGTGGAGCCGCCGGTGCCCTGGGCGCCGAACGCGAGGTTCTTGTAGACCGGCGTGTTGGCCGGGGCGTATTCGATCTTCACGTTCGCCCAATCGGCGTCGAGCTCCTCGGCGAGGATGGTCGCCAGGCCCGTGGTCGCGCCCTGTCCCATCTCGTGGTGCTTGATGACGAAGGTCACCGTCGAATCGGGAGCGATGCGGACGAAGGCGTTCGGCACGAACTCGGCGCTCGCCGGTGCGGCCGTGGCCTTGTTGCCGAGCGGCAGCTGCAGGGCGAGCACGAAGCCGGTCGCCGCGCCGCCCTTGAGGAAATCACGCCGCTTGAGGCCTTCGCGCTCGGGGGCTGCGAGGCTGCGGAGGGTGTCGCCGAGTCGGCCGTCTTCGAAAATGCGCATGGCCGGCTCCTAGGCTTTCAGCGTCGCCGCGGCCTGGTGAATCGCGGCGCGGATGCGGTGGTAGGTGGCGCAGCGGCAGATGTTGCCGGACAGGGCGTGGTCGATGTCTTCGTCGGTCGGCTTGGGCTTGGCCTCGAGCAGCGCGACGGCCGACATGATCTGGCCGGACTGGCAGTAGCCGCACTGCACCACGTCGAGATCGATCCAGGCTTTCTGCACCGCCTTGGCGGCCGGTGAACTCAGGCCTTCGATCGTCGTCACCGAGCGGCCACCGGCCATGTAGGCCGGAGCCGAGCAGGAGCGCATGGGCTTGCCGTCGACATGCACGGTGCAGGCCCCGCACTGGGCGACGCCACAGCCGTACTTGGTGCCGGTGAGTCCGAGCTCGTCGCGAATCACCCAGAGCAGCGGGGTGTAGGGGTCCGCATCGACTTCGCGAACTTCGCCGTTGATCTTGATGTTCAGCATGGCTATCCCTTGGAACGCCGTTCCGGGTTGGCTGGGGAAGCTCTGCGCGGGCCATTGCGCACGCCTTCGCGTGGCACGCCTGGGCAAAGTGTTCCGTGAAGGCAGGGCCGGACGAGCCGGCGAATCGTGAGAATACCGAATGCCGATGACCGGACAAGGTCGAACGTCGGCTATGTTGGCTGCCACATAACGAGCAATTGGTCGCGAACCGTGCTTATCATCGCGCAAAACCAGCCGTCCGTGCCGTCCGCCGGATCAGCCAGATAAAGGAGCTTGAACCATGTTCGACCGGAACCGGATTGGGACGTCGCTGGGCCTGTTGATGGCCCTCGCGGTGGGCTCGGCGACGGCGGCAGAGCCGCTCAAGACGGCCGACAGCTTCAACAACATCACCGACACCAAGGCGCGCTCAGTGGCCCTGTTCACCGAGGCCGGCAAGGTGATCCAGCATCCGCGCTGCCTGAATTGCCATCCCAAGGGCGACAGCCCGACCCAGGGCGAGGATCTGCACCCGCATTCGCCGCTCGTCGTGCGCGGCCCGGACGGACACGGGGCGATCGGCATGCAGTGCACCACCTGCCATCAGCCCACCAACTTCGAGTCCTCGGGCGTGCCGGGCAATGTCGCCTGGCATCTCGCGCCCAAGGAAATGGCCTGGCAGGGCCGCTCGCTCGGGCAGATCTGCGAGCAGATCAAGGACGGCAAGCGCAACGGCGGCAAGTCGTTGCCCCAGATCGCCGACCACATGGCGAACGACGGACTGGTCGGCTGGGGCTGGATGCCGGGCGGCAAGCGCGAGCCGGCGCCAGGCACGCAGGAGCAGTTCGGAGCGCTGATCCAGGCCTGGATCGATACCGGAGCGGTCTGTCCCAAAAGTTAAACTGAGGGAATGACCACCGCTCCCAAACCCACCGGCTTCAAGCTCAGGAAGCAATCGCGCACGCTCGAGCTGCGCTACGCCGACGGCAGCATCCACGAACTGCCGCTCGAATACCTGCGCGTGTTCAGCCCCTCCGCCGAAGTCTGGGGCCACGGCCAGGCCGAGCCGAATCTGATCGGCGGCAAGCGCGAAGTGGGCGTCGATGCGATCGAGCCGGTCGGCCAATACGCGGTGCGCCTGCGCTTTTCCGATGGCCACGACACCGGCCTGTTCTCCTGGCAGGTGCTGCACGATCTCGCGACGAACCACGCGCGCTACTGGGCCACGTACCTGCAGCGGCTCGCGGACATGAACATGTCGCGCGACAGCGACATCGTTAAACTGGCCGCCCTACCCAAGATGCACAGACCGGCGAAACCGTAATCGTGAGCAGCGACCGCAGCGATCCGAACAACACGACGCATTTCGGCTACGAGCAGGTGCCGGTCGCCGACAAGCAGCGCCGCGTGCGCGAGGTGTTCTCGTCGGTGGCGAGCCGCTACGACGTGATGAACGACCTCATGTCGCTCGGCATCCACCGCGTCTGGAAGCGCTTCGTGATCGACCTCGCCGGCGTGCGTCCGGGCGAGCGCGTGCTCGACGTGGCCGGCGGAACCGGCGATCTGACGCGCGAATTCTCCAAGCTCGCCGGGCCGCAGGGCCAGGTGATCCTGTCGGACATCAACGCGGCCATGCTCGGCGAAGGCCGCCGCCGGCTCGCCGACAAGGGCATCGTCGGCTTGCCGGTGGTGCAGGCGAATGCGGAATGCCTGCCGTTCGCCGATGCGAGCTTCGATCTCGTGACGATCGGCTTCGGCCTGCGCAACGTGACGGACAAGGATGCGGCGCTGCGGTCGATGCGCCGCGTGCTCAAGCCGGGCGGCCGGCTCATCGTGCTCGAGTTCTCCAAGCCACTCAATCCGGGCCTGGCCAAGGTCTACGACCAGTATTCGTTCAAGCTGCTGCCGCTGATGGGCAAGCTGGTCGCCAACGACGAGGCGAGCTATCGCTACCTGGCCGAATCGATCCGCATGCATCCGGATCAGCAGACGCTCAAGGGCATGATGGAAAACGCGGGCCTCGAACGCTGCCAGGTCTACAACCTCACGGGCGGCATCGTCGCCGTGCATCGCGGTTTCAATCTCGCCGCATGAGCTGCGGCGCACCCAAAGCGGCGCGCTGAGATGGCGCCTTCGCTGGTCTGCGCCGGCCTCGAAGTCGCGCTCAACCGTTATCTGCAGATCGAGCCCGCCGCGCTCGAAGATTGCGCGCGCTTGAAGGACAGCAGCATCGAGCTGCATCTGTCGGGTTTCGAATGGCGCCTGTTCATCGAGTTCGATGCGCGCGGCGTGCGCGTGCTCAACGAACGCGCCGAACCCGCGAGCGTGCTCGTCAGCGGACCACCGCCGGCGTTCGCCAAGCTCGCGATCAAGCGCGGACATGAAGGCGGAATGCCGGCCGGACTCGATGTGCAGGGCGAAGCCGAAGTGCTGCAGCGCTTTCGTCGCCTGCTCGGTCGCGTCGGTTTCGACATCGAGGAATGGATCGCGCCGTTCATCGGTGACGGCGCTGCGCATCGTGACGCGCAAGGGCTCAAGTCGCTGCTCGGCTGGACGCGTCGCAGCACCGACACGCTCGCGCAGAACACCGCCGAATATCTGCGCGAAGAAACGCGCGATCTGGCACGCGGCGTCGACGTGGAAGAATGGATGGACGATGTCGATCGCCTGCGCGAACGCATCGATCGCTTCGAGGCGCGAGTCGCGCAGCTGGAACGCAACAAGGCCAACAAGCCATGAGCATCAAACGTCTGCAGCGAATGTGGACGATTCAACGCGTCGCGCGTCGCTACGCGCTCTACGAGTTCATCGGCAAACCGCCATCGAAGCCCGATCCGCGTCCGCGTGGTGAGCGCCTGCGTCTGGCGCTGCAAGAGCTCGGCCCGATTTTCGTCAAGCTCGGCCAAGCGTTGTCGACGCGGCCCGACGTGCTGCCGCCCGACATCGCGATCGAGCTTTCGCTATTGCAGGATCGCGTGCCGCCGTTCTCTGGCGACGAAGCCCGGCGCATCGTCGAACAAGCGCTCGGCAAACCGATCGACGAGCTGTTCAACGAATTCGATTCCACGCCGCTCGCATCGGCGTCGATCGCGCAGGTGCATACCGCGCGCCTGAAGCCGACCGGGCCGAAGGATCCGGGCTTCGAAGTCATCGTCAAGGTGCTGCGTCCGGGCATCGAGAAAACCATCCACGACGATGTGCAGCTCATGTACCTGCTCGCCGATCTGGCCGAGCGCTTCAATGCCTCGGCGCGGCGCGTGCGTCCGCGTGCGATCGTCGCCGAGTACGAGAAGATCGTGTTCGACGAACTCGATCTGATGCGCGAGGCCGGCAACGCCGCGCAGCTGCGTCGCAACTGGCTCGGCTCCGAGCTGATCTATCACCCGGCGGTGTTCTTCGATTACACGCGCGCCAACGTGCTGGTGATGGAGCGCATTCGCGGCATCAGCATTCGCGAACTCGATCGCCTGCGCGCCATGGGTGTCGATTTCAAGGTGCTCGGCGAGCGTGGTGTGGAGATCTTCTTCAAGCAGACTTTCCGCGACAATTTCTTCCACGCGGACATGCACCCGGGCAACATCTTCGTCGACGCGAGCAACGTCAAGAACCCGAGCTACATCGCGGTGGATTTCGGCATCGTCGGCCAGCTGTCGGTGCAGGACCAGCGCTATCTCGCCGAAAACCTGCTGGCCTTCTTCAATCGCGATTACCGGCGTGTGGCCGAGCTGCATCTCGAATCCGAGTGGGTGCCGAGCGAAACACGGCTCGAAGACTTCGAGGCGGCGATTCGCACCGTGTGCGAACCGATCTTCCAGAAGCCGCTCAGCGAAATTTCGTTCGGCGTGTTTCTGCTGCGCCTGTTCCAGGTGGCGCGTCGTTTCAACTATCAAGTGCAGCCGCAGCTCGTGTTGTTGCAGAAGACGCTGCTCAACATCGAAGGTCTCGGTCGCCAGCTGTATCCGGAGCTCGATCTCTGGAAGACCGCCAAGCCGATTCTCGAAGACTGGATGCGCAGCCGCATGGGCCCGTCGCGCTTCATCAGCCAGGCGCGTCGCGACATTCCGGCGCTCGCCGAATCGCTGCCGCTGCTCGTGCAGCAGCTCACGCGCAGCTTCGAGCGCGGCGAAGGCTTCGACGGACGCCTGCGGCATTCGATCGACAAGCTGCGCGACGATCTGCGCCAGCAGCGCAGCAGTCAGCGTCGCACGCTGATCGGTGCGGCCTTGATCGTCTCGGCCGCGGTGCTCTGGGCCTTCGACGGCGTGCGTCCCGAGCTCGTCGCCGGCGCGCCGATCGCGAGCTGGGTGCTCGGTGCGATCGGCATCGCGCTGTGGTGGAGGAAGCCGCGCGACAAACGCTGATTTCCCGAACGCTGATCGCCCGCGCGCCCTGCATGGAATAGATGAAGCCGCGTTGCCCAGCGCGATCGTCGATCGCACAAACGAAAAGACCGGCTTCGAGCCGGTCTTTTCGCAACACGCAACCGCCTTATTTCTGCATCAAGGCCTGGCTCACCGTGATGCCCTTGAGCAGGGTCAGCGCTTCGTAGAGCGAGTAGTCGTTCAGCGCGAGCTGGGCTTCGTCTTCCGCCACCTTCTTGGCCGCATCGACCGCAGCCTGATCGACGACCTTGGCCTTTTCGTTGACGAGGCTGCCCTTGAGATCGGCTTCCTTGATCGAATCGAACTGCGGCGCGTCGTCGTCCTTGGCCACCTTGAGCGGACGCACGACGACATCGGGGTCGATGCCTTCGGCCTGGATCGAGCGGCCCGACGGCGTGTAGTAGCGCGCGGTGGTGAGCTTGACCGCCGACTCGTCGGACAGGCGCATGATGGTCTGTACGCTGCCCTTGCCGAAGCTCTTGGTGCCGAGCAGGATCGCGCGCTTCTGGTCCTGCAGGGCGCCGGCGACGATTTCGGCCGCCGAGGCCGAGCCGCCGTTGATCAGCACCACCACCGGCTTGCCGTCGAGCAGATCGCCCGGACGCGCGTTGAACTCGCGGTTCTCGCCGGCTTCGCGCGAGCGCACCGAGACGATGCCGCCGCTGTTGAGCAGCGCATCGGACACGCGGATCGCCTCGTCGAGCGCGCCGCCCGGGTTGTTGCGCAGGTCGAGCACGATGCCCTTGATCGGGTTCTTCGCGTCGGCGGCGAGCAGCTTCTTGAGCTCGTTCTCGAAGGATTCGCCGGTCTTCTGGTTGAAGCTGCTGATGCGCACGTAGCCGAACTGCGGCTCCAGCGTCTTGCTGCGCACGCTGACGAGCTTGATGTTGTCGCGCTTGAGATCGAAGGTCATCGGGCCGGTCTGGCCTTCGCGCGCCACGGTCAACACCACCTTGGTGCCCGGCGTGCCCTTCATCTTGCTGACCGCGTCGGTCAGCGACAGGCCCTTCACCGGGGTATCGTCGATCTTGACGATGTAGTCGCCCGGTTTGATGCCGGCCTTGGCGGCGGGCGTGTCGTCGATCGGCGAGATCACGCGAACCAGGCCGTCCTGCATCTGAACCTCGATGCCGATGCCGCCGAATTCGCCCTTGATGCTGGTTTCGAAGCTCGAGAATTCCTCGCCGGCCAGATAGGCCGAATGCGGATCGAGGCCCGAGAGCATGCCGCGCAGGGCGTCATCGAGCAGTTTCTTGTCGTCGACCGGCTCGACGTAACCCTGTTTCACCATCTCCATGACGCGAACGAAGTTCTGCAAATCCTTGACCGGCAGGGCACCGGCTGCGGGGCTGGCGGTCTTCTCGGCGAGCACGCCGCTGGTGATGCTGGCGCAGGTACCGATCAGCACGCCGGCGGCGAGCGCCAGCGGAACACGAAGCCGGTTAGGCATGAAAACGCATACTCCAGATTTCGGGGCCCGGTCTTGGGGACGTCATTTTCGGGCGATCAATTGAAAAGCGAGCGTAAACGCTCGCCGAACGACGATAGCACATAGACCTGTTCGTTCCGGCGCGGTTCAAAGTGGTTTCAGCAATGTGAATAGACCAACCCGTGTTTCGTCCCACGCGCCGTGGCCGGTTGTCTCCATAGCGACTGAACCGTCCAGCGTACTGACCCATACTGCTCCGTATCGTTACACCATCGCCCAATACTGTCGCCGTACGGAGCTGATCCCATGACCGAAGTCACGACCACCCCCAAATCCGCGAATCGCGCCACGCTGACCGCCGCCAACTGGGCCGAAGCGGCGCTCGACGCCATCGCCGAGAACGGTATCGAGGCAGTTGCGGTCGAACCGCTGGCGCGCCGGCTCGGCGTGACCAAAGGCAGCTTCTACTGGCATTTCACGCACCGCGAGGCCCTGCTGCACGCCGCCCTCGAGCTGTGGGAGCGCCATGAAACCGCCGATGCCATCGCACGCGCCGAAAGCGCGCCCGATGCGCGCGAGCGCATGCTCTCCCTGTTCCGCCAGCTGGCGAGCATGGACCGCCGCTCCGAGCGCGTGCTGCTCGCGCTGTCGGGCTCCGACAACGCCGCCGCGCGGGCCTGCGTGCAGCGCGTGACCGAGTGCTGGCGCGCCTACATCCAGGAAGGCTATCGCCTGCTCGGCTGCACCGAGGCCGAGGCCCGCTATTGGGCGACGCTCGCGCACTGCACGCACATCGGCACCGTGCGCATGCGCCGCGACAACCCGGACGCGCTGCCGACTGGCCCCGATTTCAACGACTACCTGCGCTTTCTGATCAAGACGCTGCTGCCGCGAGAGTTGCACGTCGACGGCCCGGGCTCGCTCAACGGCACGCATGCGCCGTCGGGCCAGGTTTCGGTCTGAGCGCAGGGAACCGACCCGGTTTTTCCCTTCGTAAGGAGCATTCCATGTCCTTCGTTATCGCTGTCGTAGCTGTCATCGCCGTGGCCTGGGTTCTGGCCTTCGTCGGCGCTCCGCTGTGGTTGTGGACGGTGCTGTCTGCCTTGGCTTATGCGGCCGGGGTCGCGACCGGAAGTCTCGGTGCGATCGGCGCTGGCGTGCTCGGTGTTCCGCTCGCCGTGCTCGCGCTGCTCAACATCGTGCCGCTGCGCCGGGCGATCGTGACGCGGCCGATCTTCGGCGCGTTCAAGAAAGTGCTTCCCGAGATGTCGTCCACCGAGCGCGAGGCGCTCGAGGCCGGCGATGTCTGGCTCGAGGCCGAAATGTTTCGCGGTCGGCCGGACTGGTCGCAGCTGCTGACCTTCAACTACACCAAGCTCACCGACGCCGAGCAGAGCTTCCTCGACAACGAGTGCGAAGAGCTCTGCAAGCTCGTCGATGACTGGAAGGTGGAGTTCGAAGACAAGGATCTGCCGCCGGCCGCCTGGGCCTACATCAAGGAGAAGGGCTTCTTCTCCATGCTGATCAAGAAGGAATACGGTGGCCTTGGTTTTTCGGCCGCCGCGCAGTCCGCCGTGGTGACCAAGCTCGCCACGCGCAACATCTCGCTCGCGGTGACGGTGATGGTTCCGAACTCGCTCGGCCCGGGCGAGCTGCTGATGCACTACGGCACCGACGAGCAGAAGAAGAAGTGGCTGCCGGGCCTGGTCTCGGGCGAGGAGATTCCGTGCTTCGGCCTGACCGGTCCCGAAGTCGGCTCCGACGCGACCGCGATGCCCGACTCGGGCGTGGTCTGCTATGGGGAGCACGAAGGCCAGCGCGTGCTCGGCATCAAGCTCAACTTCTCGAAGCGCTACATCACGCTGGCCCCGGTGGCGACCGTGGTCGGACTGGCGTTCAACCTCAAGGACCCGCAGGGCCTGCTCGGCAAGCTCTTGAATGGTGACGGGACCAAGAGCGATTACGGCATCACCTGCGCGCTGGTTCCGGCCAAGCACGAGGGCATCCAGATCGGTCGTCGCCACTTCCCGGGCGCGGCCTTCATGAACGGCCCGATCTTCGGCCGCGACGTCTTCATTCCGATCGACTGGGTCATCGGCGGCCCGGCGATGGCCGGCAAGGGCTGGCGCATGCTGGTCGAGTGCCTGTCGGCCGGTCGCGGCATTTCGCTGCCGGCGCTGGCGACGGCCGGCGGCCAGGCCGCGTTCCGCATGACCGGCGCGTACAGCCGCGTGCGTCGCCAGTTCAAGATGGCGATCGGCAAGTTCGAAGGCGTGCAGGAAGCCACCGGCCGCATCGCCGGCAACGCCTACACGCTCGAGGCGATGCGCGTGCTGACCGCTTCGGCGGTCGATCACTGCGCGCCGTCGGTGGTGACCGCGATCGCCAAGTACCACATGACCGAGTTGCTGCGGAGATCGGTCACGGACGCGATGGACGTGCTGTCCGGCCGCGGTATCCAGCAGGGTCCGCGCAACCCGATCGCGACGGCCTACAAGGTGGTGCCGGTGGCGATCACGGTGGAAGGCGCGAACATTCTCACGCGCAACCTGATGATCTTCGGCCAGGGCGCGATCCGCTGCCACGAGTACGTGTTCCCGGAGATGGAAGCCGCGCGCGAGAACGATCTGGCGGCCTTCGACAAGCTGCTGTTCGGGCACGTGGGCTTCTCGATCAACCGCGGCGTGCGGGCCTTGACGCTGGGCCTGACGGGTTCGGCGCTCGCCAGGTCGCCGATGTCGGGTCCGATGGCGCCGTACTTCAAGCAGCTCGAACGCTTCTCGGCCGCGCTCGCGTTTTCGAGCGACGTGACCATGGGCGTGCTCGGCGGTGAGCTCAAGCGCAAGGAGCGCCTGTCGGCGCGCCTCGGCGACGTGCTCTCGCAGCTCTACATCGGCTGTGCGGTGATCAAGTTCTTCATCGAAAACGGCCAGAAGGCCGAGGAGCTCGATCACGCGCGCTGGGCGCTCGACAACTGCCTGTACGAAATAGCGAAGGCTTTCGAAGGCTTCTTCGACAACTTCCCGGCTCGCCCGATCGCCGCAGTGCTGCGACTGGCGGTATTCCCCCTCGGCAATCACTACAAGCCGGTGTCGGATCGCCTGAACCAGAAGCTGGCCGACGCCATGATGGAGCCGTCCGACTTGCGCGATCGCATGAGCCATCTGGTCTTCCGCAACGGCGGTGAGGGCGATGCAGTGGTCAAGCTCGAGCGTGCGTTCGAGCTGCTGCAGACCGCCGAAGCGCCGTATGCCAAGTTCTTCAAGGCGCTGTCGAAGGGCGAGTTTGCCGGTGGCGATACCGCTTCGCGGCTCCAGGAGGCGGTCGCTCGCGGCCTGCTGAACCCCCAGGAAGCCGCGCGGGTGGCCGAGTACGACGCCCTGCGCTATGAGGTGATCCTGACCGACGACTTCGCGCCCGAATACATCCAAGGCGACTTCAGCCAGGGTGATTCCGGCATCGGCGTCACCGAAGCCGAGCGCGCGAAGGTGCTCGAGTTCACCGGTGGTCGCAATCGCGTGGGCTGATCGGCCCGCGCGGTCCGTCATCCAAAAGGGCCGGAGTTTCCGGCCCTTTTCAATTCGGATCCTCATTCAGCTTCTAACACGCCCCGGCCCGTGCATGATCCCGTCCCGGGTTCTCGCCGATGGCCAAAGTCCGGTAGCCTAACGACCAACATGAACACTCGATCTCGCTGGCATTCGTGTCATCGCTGGCCTGCCCTGGCGGCCGGCTGCCTGAGTCTGCTGATGTCGATCCCGGCATCGGCGCTGTCGCCCGAGCTGCTGGTGTCAACGACCACGCAATACGAGGTCTATCGGGACAACAAGCAGCTCGGTGTCGGCAAGATCGAACTCAAGCCGGCCGGCACGCCGGATTGCTGGTCGTATAGCCAGGAAGCGTATCCGAGCGCCTGGCTGCGCTGGCTGTCGGGCGACATCCTCGAACAGAGCCACGTCTGCGTCGTCGATGGTCAGCTGCGTCCGGTGGCCTACCGCTACAACCGCAGCGGCGTCGGCGCGAGCAAGGAGAACTTCTCGCTGCGGTTCGACTGGCCGAAAAAGGAAGTGGTCTACCAGAACGGCGACGTCAAGCCGCTGACAGACGGGATCGTCGATCGGCTGAGCATGCAACTGGTGCTGCGCGACTGGCTGCTCAGCGAGCAGGCGGCCACCGGCAAGGAGCCGATCGGCACCAAGGAAGTGAAGTTCGCCGACCGCAAGAAGATCGACAGCTACGTGTTCCAGATCAAGGCGCACGAAGAGGTGAAGACGCCCGCCGGCACCTTCAAGACCACGCGTCTGGATCGCATCGACAACGACAAGCGCCGCGCGCAGTTCTGGCTGTCGCCCGACAACGGCTACATCGTCGTCAAGGCCGAGCAGCAGAAGGAGGACGATCCTCCGCTCAAGCTGCTGCTCAAGAAAATGCCGACCACGAGCCCGACGAACTCCAAGTAGGTTCGGCTGCCGTGGGCGGCGCCCGATAAGGAGCGTCGGGATCGGATCCAAGTGCGGAGATGCGCAGGCGGCGCCGCAGCCTGCGTCGGGAACTCGAGGCCAGGCATGGTGCACCACACACCCTTGATCGCCACCCTCTGCGCCGGCCTCGTGCTGGCGTTCATCCTCGGCTGGGTGGCGAGCCGCATCCGGCTGTCGCCGCTCGTGGGCTATCTGCTCGCGGGCATCATCATCGGCCCGTTCACGCCGGGCTACGTCGCCGACCAGGAACTGATTCCGCAGCTCGCCGAACTCGGCGTGATCCTGCTGATGTTCGGCGTCGGCCTGCATTTCTCGCTCGACGATCTGCTGTCGGTCAAGCACATCGCCATTCCGGGTGCGCTCGCGCAGATCGCGGCCGCGACCGCGATGGGCGCGGTGATGGCCTGGCTGCTCGGCTGGGGTTGGGGCGCGGGCCTGGTGTTCGGACTGGCGCTATCGGTCGCGAGCACCGTGGTGCTGCTGCGCGCGCTCGAAGAGCGAAGGCTGGTCGAAACGCCGCGCGGCAAGATCGCGGTGGGCTGGCTGATCGTCGAGGACCTCGCGATGGTGCTCGCGCTCGTGCTGCTGCCCGCGTTCGCGCATGGAACGCAGCAGGACGGCGGCAGCTTGCCGATCACCATCGCGATCACGCTCGGCAAGGTGGCGGCCTTCGTCGCCTTCATGCTGCTGGTCGGGCGGCGCGTGATTCCGGCGCTGCTCGAACGCGCGGCGCGCAGCGGATCGAAGGAATTGTTCACGCTGTCGGTGCTGTCGATCGCGCTCGGCGTGGCGTTCGGCTCGGCGATGCTGTTCGGCGTCTCGTTCGCGCTCGGCGCGTTCTTCGCCGGCATGGTGCTCAACGAATCCGAGCTTTCGCACGATGCGGCGCGCGATTCGCTGCCGCTGCGCGATGCCTTCGCGGTGCTGTTCTTCGTCTCCGTCGGCATGCTGTTCGACCCGAGCATCCTCGTGCGCGAGCCGCTGCAGGTGCTGGCCACCTGCTTGATCATCGTCGCCGGCAAATCGCTGGCCGCGTTCGCGATCGTGCGCCTGTTCGGTCATCCGGCGACGGTCGCCAACACCATCGCCGTGAGCCTCGCGCAGATCGGCGAGTTCTCGTTCATCCTCGCGGCGATGGGCCTCGATCTGCAGCTCATCGAAAAGCCCGCGCAGGACTTGATCCTCGCCGGCGCGATCCTGTCGATCCTGCTCAATCCGCTGCTGTTCGTGCTGCTCGACCGGCGTGAGCAGAAGCTTGCGGTCGACCGGCCCAGGCCGATGGCGCCGCTGACCTGGCACAACCACATGGTGCTGATCGGCTTCGGCCGTGTCGGCTCGCTGATCGCCGACGGCCTGAACGACAGTTCGCGCAACATCGTGGTGATCGAAACCCAGGACGTGCCGGCCGACAACGCGCGGGCGCGCGGCATTCCGGTGATCTACGGCAACGCGGTCGCGCCGGATCTGCTCAGCGCTGCGGGCATACAGCGCGCCGGCACCTTGCTGGTGGCCTCGCCGAACGTGCTCGAATCGGCGCGCATCATCAAGCTCGCACGCAAGCAGAAGCCCGACCTCTACATCATCGCGCGCGCGCATTCGGCGAGCGACGAGGCGTATCTGAAAAAGCGCGGCGCCAACGAAACCGTGATGGGCGAACGCGAGATCGCGCGTTGCATGGCCGCACTCGCGATGACCTCGCGAGTGCCGAGCCAAGCCGAAGACCTGACCTGAGTCGTCAGACCAGCTTCATCAACAGCTCGCCGACCTTGCGCGTGAAATTCGTATACGGCGGATAGAACAGCGAAGCGAGCTGATAGCGATTGCGCACGATCGCGCGCTCGTGCGTAAACGCCTTGAAGCCGTAGAGGCCGTGCGCGTTGCCGATGCCCGAGTTGTTGACGCCGCCGAACGGCAGCCGACCGTGCACGAACTGCACGACCGAATGATTGATGCAGGTTCCGCCGGCGCTCGTGCGCTGCAGCACCGAGCGGATCGTCGGCTCGTCCTTGCTCCAGATGTACAGCGCGAGCGGCTTGGGCTGCGCGTTGATCTCGGCGATCACCGAGTCGAGTTTCGTATACCCCACGATCGGCAGCAGTGGCCCGAAGATCTCCTCGCTCATGATGCGGGCCTCGGGCGGAATGTTGGTCAGCAACGTGGGCGCGACGAAGCATTCGCTCTGCTCGACACTGCCGCCGCTCAGCACGAGCGCACCGCGCTGCGTGGCGTCTTCGAGCAAGCCGGCCACACGCTGCGTGTGGCGCTGGTTCACCACGCGGGCGAGATACGGCGAACTCATCTGCGCCTGCGCGGTTTCGCCGTACGAGCTCGCGAGCACTTCGCGGCAATGGCGGACGAATTCGTCCTTCACGCTCTCGTGCACGAACACGTGATCGGGCGCGATGCAGGTCTGCCCGTTGTTGGTGTACTTGCCCCACAGGATGTTGCGCGCGGCGGCCTTGAGATCGGCGCTCGCATCGACGATGGTCGGCGACTTGCCGCCGAGTTCGAGCGTCACGCTCGTCAGGTGCTTGGCCGCGGCGGCCATGACGACTTTGCCGATCGCCGGGCTGCCGGTGAAGAAGATGTGATCGAACGGCAGTTCGAGCAGCGCGGTGGCGACGCTCGCATCGCCATCGAAGATCGCGACTTCGTCCTCGGAGAACAGCTCGCGCACGAGCTTGACCATCACCGCAGTCAAATGCGGCGTCATTTCCGACGGCTTGAGGATCACCGTGTTGCCGGCCGCGATCGCGGAAACCAGCGGGCCGAACGTGAGGTTCACCGGGTAATTCCACGGCGACATGATCAGGCAGCGGCCCTTGGGCTCGTGCTGCACCCAGGCCTGGGTGCCGAACATCATCATCGTCGGCGCCACGCGCTGCGGCTTCATCCAGCGCTTCAAGTGACGCAGCGCATCGTTGGCTTCGGCAACCACGGGCAGGATTTCGGTCAGGTCGACTTCGGCCGCGGGCTTCCTGAAATCACGCATGCCGGCTTCGTAGAACGCCGGCCGTGCATCGAGCACGGCCTGCTTGAGCCGGCGGATCTTCGAGGCGCGTTCCTCGCGCGTGGAGCTGCGCAGCCTCAGCGCGGTCTCGCGCTGGCGTTCGAATACGCGCTGGATGGACCGTGCGGTTTCGCTGGCATTCGCATCGGCCTGCGAGCCGGGCAGATACGATACGTTGGCATTGCTGGTCATGGTGACTCCGCGTAATCGAACGATCGGTCAACAAGGAGCCATGAGTATAAATGCTCTATGCAGCCGGGTCTGCTGTTGCGTCGCATGATGCCGATAACCCTCGATGCCCCGCTGCAGGACACCGGCGTTGAACACGGCGGATTTCCGAAAACCCGAACGATCCGCGAAATCGGATGCCTGGCCCCGGTGGGTCGCCGCTGGATTGCTTGCGCTCGCGCTATCGACGGCTGCGAGCTGGACGCTGTTGCAGCAATACACCTCGCGCGCACTGAGCCACGGACTCGATCGCAGCCTGGCCGATGCGGTCGACAGGGTGGTGGCGTCGGTGGAAGCGCGCGGTGCGCTCGCGGCGACGATCGCCGATCGTCCCGAGATGCACTTGCTGCTGCGCGAGCTCGCCGATCGGCCGGACGATCCCGCGCTGCGCGCTCGCCTGCGAAACGAACTGCGACGGTTCTCCGCCCACGGCTTCGGCGCGATCGAACTGCTGGCCGCCGACGGCCGACCGCTCGCGGCGATCGGCGAACTCGACCGGCAGCCGAGGCCGAGCTTGCCGGTGCTGAGCCCGTACGACATGGCGCTGCGCTGGACGCCGGAGTCGATCGTGCTGCGCTTTCGTCAGCGCATCGGCGACGAGCGCGGGCCGCTCGCCGAACTGGTCGCCGACCAGCCGCTGTCGCGCCTGCGTGCTGTCGCCGAGAACGAACCCTGGCTGCAGTTGTGCCGGCCGGTCGATGGCGATCTCGAATGTTTGCCCGACCGCGAGGGCCATACGCTGCAGCGCATTCCGTCTTCGCAGCTGCCGGCGCAACTGCGCCGGCAGCTGGCTTCCGAGCGCGCGCTCCCGGAAGGCGATCCGGCTTTGGTGTCCGGCCATGTCGCGTACGAGCCGATCGCCGAACTCGGCCTGGTGGCGGCGCTCGATATCGATCGCGTGGCGCGCTATGCCCCGCTGCGCAACGCGTTTCAGGTCTCGGTGCTGGGACTGATCCTGATGATGGGCGGCGGCGGCTGGCTGTTGCGCCGCCAGCTCGAGCCGCTGTCGAGCCGGCTGCTCGCCGCGCAGGCCTACGCTACCGAGAAAGCCGCGGAACTGCGCAGCCGCGAAGCCTTGCTGCGTGTCATCTACGAAGAGGCGCCGCACGGCATCGCCCTGCTCGATACGGACAGGCGCATCGTCATGGCCAATGCGCGGGCGGCGCAGCTGTTCGGCTATCCGTCGCTGGTTGGGATGCACGCGGAACAGTTGCGTCCCGTCGAAGAGCGTATGCAGCGCGCACGCCTGCTCGATCGCGCTTTCGGCCTTCACGAGCCTGATCAGCGTCCGGCCACGTATTCGGTCAACGGACTGTGCCGAGACGGCCGTGTGATCCCGCTCGATGTGGTGCCCAGCCCGATCGAACTCGATGGCCGGCGCATGATCATGATGATGGTCAGCGACGTCACCGAGCGCCGCAGAGCGGAGCTGTCGCTGCGCGAATCCGAGCAGCGTTTCCGCAACACCATGGAGCACGCGCCGATCGGCATGGCGCTGATCGCGCTGAGCGGTCACTGGCTCGAGGTGAATGCGGCGGTCTGTTCGATGACCGGCTATAGCGCGCAGGAGCTGCGCCGGCTGCGTTTCCAGGACATCACGCATCGCGACGATCTGGTCGCCGATCTCGATCAGCTGTCGCAGCTCGTCGAAGGCCGCATCAGCAGTTATCAGCTGGAGAAGCGCTACATCCATCGCCAAGGCCACGTGATCTGGGCCCTGCTCGCGGTGTCGCTGGTGCGCGATGCAGACGGAAAGCCGCTGCATTTCATCGCGCAGATCAAGGATGCCGACGAGCGCTTGCGCTTGCGCTCGGCGCTGGCGATGCAATCGGCCATCGTCGATTCGGCGCATGCCTCGATCATCGGCGTCGACGCCAACGGGCTTATCGTCAGCTTCAACAAGGCGGCGCAGCGGCTGCTCGGCTATCGCGAGGAAGAGGTGGTCGGCCGCATGCGCGCGGAGGCTTTGCACGACGAGCAGGAGATGATGGCGCACGCCGCCAGTCTCACCGAGCGCTTCGGTCGTCGCGTCGACTCCGGTTTCGACGCGCTGACGGCTTATCTGCGCGTGCACGACGCCGATCATCGCGAATGGCTTTACGTGCGCAAGGACGGCGCGCGGGTGCCGGTGCTGCTGTCGTCGACGGCCCTGTACGACGACAACGGACGCATCACCGGCTTTCTCGGCATCGCCAGCGACATCAGCCAGCAGAAGCGCAACGAGAGCGAACTCAAGGCCGCGCTCGAAGAAAAGGAGACCCTGCTGCGCGAGGTCTATCACCGCGTGAAGAACAACCTGCAGGTGGTCGGCAGCCTGTTCAGTCTGCAATTGCGCTCGCTGCCACCGGGCCCGGCGCACGCGGCGCTCGCCGATGCGGCCGACCGCGTGCGCACGATGGCACTGCTGCACGAAAAGCTCTATCGCTCACCGACGCTGTCGGCGATCGACCTCGACGATTACTTCGGCGATCTGCTGCATCGCATCGCGGTGTCGAGCGGCGCGGCGGAGCGCGGCATCGACGTGCAGAGCCATTGCGTGCGCCTGCAGATCGGGCTCGACACCGCGGTTCCGCTGGGGCTGATCGCCAACGAGCTGGTCGGCAACGCGCTCAAGCACGCGTTTCCCAACGCTCGCAGCGGCCGTGTCCGGCTGCGGGTGGAGATCGATGGCGACAGCATCGTGCTGACCGTCGATGACGACGGCGTCGGTCTTCCGGCGGACGGGCGGCACCTCTCGTCGGCTTCGCTGGGGCTGGTGCTCGTGCGATCCCTATCGTCCCAACTGGATGCGGACTTCACGCTCGAATCGGGCGCTGGAACGCGGGCCAGGCTACGGCTATCGCGATCACGGGGATCGATCGCGCCCGAAACGGACTTCGGAGCTTCGCACCGAAAAAAGGGCCCGGCTTCGGGTGCAGGAGAGCAGTAGATGGCAGCAGTCTTGATCGTCGAAGACGAAGCGATCGTCGCGCTCGACTTGTCGAACCAGATCCAGGATCTGGGCCACAAGGTGGTCGGCATCGCCGACAACGCCGATGCGGCCGTGCGCCTGGCCACGCAGCACCGCCCCGACGTGGTGCTCATGGACGTGGTGATCAAGGGCGACCGCGACGGCATCGAAGCCGCCAGGCCGATCCAGAACGAGCTCGGCATTCCGGTCATTTTCCTTACCGCGTTCAGCGATACGCAGACGGTCGACCGGGCCACGCAGGTCGGGCCCTTCGGTTATCTCAACAAGCCATTCCAGATTCGCGAGCTGCGCGCCGCGATCCAGCTCGCGGTCTACAAAGGCCAGATGGAAGCGGGTCTGCGCGAATCCGAGCAGTGGTTCGCCTCGGCGCTGCGCTGCGTCGGTGACGGCGTGGTGGCGAGCGACGAGGACGGCAGCGTGCGCTTCATGAATCCGGCCGCCGAACGCATCACCGGCTGGACGCTCGCCGAGGCGGTCGGCAAGCCGGTGAGCCAGATCCTGTGTTTCGCGAGCTTCGACATGGAGCCTTCGCGGCCGGGCAACGAGCCGGCCTCGCGCGAGTTCGGCAGCGTCATGGTGACGCGCAGCGGGCGCACCATCCGCACCGACGAATCGTCGGCGCCGATCCACGATCGCTGGGGCCGCGAGCTCGGCCGGGTCACCGCGTTCCGCGACGTTTCCGAGCGCATCCGCACCGAGCAATCCCTGCGCGAATCCGAGCAGCGCTTCCGCAGCGCCTTCGATCACGCGCCGACCGGGATGGCGCTGGTGGCGCTCGACGGCAAGCTCGAGCAGGTCAACAAGGCTTTTTGCGAACTGCTCGGCTACGACGCGCGCAAGCTGCTGTCGACGACGCAGGAGCGGCTGTCGCATCCCGAGGATCGATCGCTGGAGCGCCAGCACCTGCATCGGCTGTTCGGCTCGGGCCTGTCGTCGATCCAGTTCGAAAAACGCTATCGGCGCGCCGACGGCAGCACCATCTGGGGCCTGGTCTCGGTGTCGCTGCTGCGCCAGTGGGAACGGCCTTGGCGCTATCTGTATCAGGTCAGCGATCTGACCGAACGCCGCCGCGTCGAAGCCGAACTCGCGCGGCTCGCGCATCAGGACAGCCTCACCGGGCTGGCGAATCGCGCGGGCCTGAGCCAGGAAGCAGAGCGCTTGATCACGCTTGCCGGCCGCAGCCGGGCGCCGCAGCAGATCGGCGTGATCTACATGGATCTCGATCGCTTCAAGCAAGTGAACGACACGCTCGGCCACGAAGTCGGCGATCGATTGCTGCAGGTGGTCGCCGATCGCTTGCGCACCTCGGTGCGCGAGGGTGACTGCGTCGCCCGCCTGGGCGGCGATGAATTTGTGCTGCTACTGCCTGAGGTGCACGGCGAGGCCGATGTCGCGGCCATCGCCGAGAAGCTGCGCCAGCAGGTGCAGCAGCCGATCGCGTTCGAGGACAACGCGCTGCTCGTCACCACCAGCATGGGCGTGAGCCTGTTCCCGCGCGACGGTGGCGATCTGACCACGCTGCTGCGCTGCGCGGACAGCGCGCTCTACGAAGCCAAGGCCGAAGGCCGCGACAGCGTGCAGATGTTCCACCACGACATGCTCGCGCGCCTGCAGGAGCGCTTCGCGGTCGAGCGCGGTCTTCGCGGCGCGGCCGAGCGCGGCGAGCTGAGCCTGCACTACCAGGCGGTGATGTCGATCGGCGGCGAGCAGCCGGTGGCGGCCGAGGCGCTGCTACGCTGGCAGCATCCGGAGCGCGGACTGCTGAGTCCGGCGGCATTCTTCGATATCGCCGAAGACAGCGGCCTGAGCCTGGGCATCGGCAGCTGGGTGGTTCGCCGCGCCTGCCAGGATGCGATGGCCTGGCCCGAGATCGGCGGACGGGCGCTCGCGGTCTGCGTGAACCTGTCCTCGCGCCAGTTCCGGTCGTCGCAACTCGTCGGCGAAGTGGCCAGTGCCTTGCGCGAAAGCGGCTTGCCGCCGCATCGGCTCTGGCTCGAGATCGGCGAGAAGCAGCTGCAGGTCAGCTCCGGACAGAGCCTTGCGGTGCTCACTGCCCTCAAGTCGCTCGGCGTGCAGATCGTCATCGACGACCTCGGCACCGGCTATTCCTCGCTCGCGTATCTCAAGCGCTTCGCCCCGATGACGCTGAAGATCGATCGCAGCGTGGTCAGCGGCATCGTCGACGATCCGGACGACGCGGCGATCGTGCGCGCGGTCATCGGCATCGCGCGCAGCCTCAAGGTCGGGGTGGTCGCCAAGGGCGTCGAGACCGCGGCCCAGCGCGATCTGCTCGAAAGCGAAGGCTGTGCCGGAGGCCAGGGCTGGCTCTATGCGCCGACGCGCTCGGCCGCCGATTTCAGCGAGTGGCTCCGCCTGCACTGATCGCGCGGCCCCGCCTGTGGGTGCCCGTAGGCGGGTCTGGCGATCGGTAGTGTGCTTTGAACGGCCATTGTCGGCCTCGCCTACGGGTGCTATGTAGCTGCGCCCGGCTCCCGCTGCCGGAGCTATAACAACAATGGAGAAGCGCATGGCGAGGCAGATGAATCCGCTGGACGCGTCGTGGCTGTTCGTGGATTCGGCGCGCACGCCGATGCAGGTGGGCGTGCTCGCCATCTTCTCGCTGCCCGACGACGCCGGGTCCGATTTCATCAAGAACCTGTTCGCGCACCTGCGCAAGCCATCGGGCTTCGCGGCGCCGTTCAACCTGAAGCTGCGCGGCTCGCGCCTGTTGCCGGGTGCCCATCGGCTGATTCCGGCCTGGATCGAGGAAACCCGCATCGATCTCGATTACCACCTGCGCCATTCGGCCCTGCCGCAGCCCGGTGGTGAACGCGAACTCGGCGTGCTGATCTCGCGCCTGCATTCGTATCCGCTCGATTTTTCCAAGCCGCTGTGGGAATGCCACATCATCGAAGGGCTCGAGAACGATCGTTTCGCGCTGTACATGAAGATGCACCACTCGCTCGTCGATGGCGTCGGCGGCATGCGCATGCTGAGCCGCCTGCTGTCGGCCGACCCGAACGTGGTCGATCTGCCGCCGCCATGGGCTTCGGGCTCGGGTGAAAAAAGTCATGCGAGCAAGTCCGCTGGCGCGAACTGGCAGCAGCTGATCGAACAGGCCAGGCGTCAGGCGCAATTCGTGCCGAGCCTGGCGAAGGCGATCGGCGAGACCTGGAAGGAATCGCTGCAGCATCGCCACCCGGAACTCGGCTCGCCGTTCCGCGCGCCGCTGTCGCTGCTCAACGGCAAGATCGGAGCGCAGCGCCGCTTCGCCACGCAGCACTACGATCTCGCGCGTATCCGCGCGCTCGCCAAGCGTGCCAAGGGCACCGTCAACGACGTGTTCCTGTGCCTGTGCGCAGGCGCGCTGCGGCGTTATCTAGAAGAGCTCGGCGTGCTGCCCGACGAGCCGCTGACTGCGGGCCTGCCAGTGTCGGTGCGGGCGAACGACGACGTCGGCAGCGGCAATGCGATCAGCTTCATCATTGCCAACCTGCACACGCACATCGCCGATCCGCTCGAGCGCCTAGCCGCCATTCGCAAGAGCACGCAGCTGGCCAAGCAGCGTTTCCAGAACCTGCCGCGCGAGGCCATCAACAGCTACACCTCGTTGTTCATGGCGCCATTCATGCTGCAGCTGCTCAGCGGGCTCGGCGGAATCACGCGGCCGATGTTCAACCTCACCATCTCCAACGTCCCGGGCCCGGATTCGATCCGCTATTTCAACGGCGCGAAGATGGAGCAGATGTATCCGGTTTCGCTGCTCGCGCACGGACAGGCGCTCAACATCACCGTGTTCAGTTACGCCGGGCAATTCAACGTCGGCTACACCGGTTGCCGCGACACCCTGCCGCACGTGCAGCGCCTGTCGGTCTATACGGGCGAGGCGCTCGAAGAGCTCGAAACCCTGCTTTCAATAATGCCAAGTACCAGATAGATGACTCTTTTTAATACCCTCTTATCACTGGCTTTTACAGCTTTTATAAGCAATCGGTTGCTAAGGAGCTGGCAAGATCGAAGTTGGTTGCAACAGCAAAAGTACTTAGGGCAAGAAAAAGAATATAGGCAGTTAGCATCACTTGCAGAAGATATTGCATCTAGTGGTGCCGCGCGGCTATTTGCAATGGAGCAGCTTAACTCGGAATTACTACGATCTGATCCTGTAGAACTTGAAAATAGATTGAATGAATATCGTGAGCACCTGAAACGATGGAATGAAAAGCTTCCAGTATTCTTCTTTCAGCTACGCGCTCAAAATTTATCGGGACAAGATATTAAGCTTGAAGTTTTGGTGCATAGCAAGATGTATGAGATCGGACGACTATTAGAGCAAGGCGTTAGAGCCCGACGAAATAACAGCGCAATAAAAAATGTAGATTTACAAAATCGCTTGGCCTCTGTGAAAGCTGCTTTTAATAGATTTAATGAAGATCTTTTCAAGGCGACTCTGCTTAGGCGCGCGGATTTGTACTTTGAGGTTGAACTGCCGGTGACAGCTGATCTACTATCCCGAATGTCAACATGGGACCTTGTCAAAGCTATTTTTCATAGAGATATAAACGGATACACCATAACTCGCGCGTCGCTTAACTAATTTCTCCCAGCGATCTGTTATTACTAGGGGCTTTGGGTATACAAGCATCGCAGCTATTATAGACGCTTCATCGATTGTTAGATCCGCAGCATTTTTAGCAAAGATTGTATTGGAAGCTGCATCTGCCCCATTTAAATGAGATCCAAAAAAAGCACAGCTTAAATACGAACGAAGAATGCGTAACTTGCTGTATCGAAATTGAATTAATACAGCTAAAAATTGTTCATATAATTTTCTAGAGATTGCTCGATCCTTGTACCCAGTTGCGGTACGTACTAGCTGCATATCAATTGTACTTGCGCCTCCATGCTTTAGATTTCGCAGGGCTTTTAGTAATTCGCGAATAACTGACTTGAAGTCGATACCAAGGTGAGAAAAAAATCTACGGTCTTCTAGCGCAAGGATAAGCTTCTCAAGGTTAGTAAGTGCGGAGTGGCCTTCCTGTGTCAACATATAAGTTTGTATAGTAAATAGATCTTTATTGACTCGAATTAGAAAAGATCTTGGGCTCGGCCAACTTAGCTTTGGTTCCATTCTTTTCTCTTTGCAGCCAGCTAAGAAATTTAATTAAGTACTAGCTCGACGCAGCAAAACTAAAAAATGATTGCGCGCTTAATTCCCTCGTGCAGCGCCGGCACCGTGGCGAGCACGCTCGTCGTCGCCAGGCCCACGGGCTCGCCGCGCAGGTCGGTGAACATCGCGCCGGCTTCGCGCAGGATCACGGTCAGCGCCGCGATGTCGAGAATGTTCACGTCGGACTCGACGACGGCGTCGATGCGTCCGCTCGCGAGCAGGTGGTAGTGCAGAAAATCGCCGTAGCCGCGAATGCGGTGCAGGCGCGGGATCAGCGCGCCGAGGCGCGACCAGGCTTCGGGCTGGCGCGCGAGGCTTGCGAGATTGCCGGTCGACAGCGTGGCTTTTTCGATCGCGCTCGTCGACGAGACGGCGAGGCGCTGGCCGTCGAGCCAGGCGCCCTGGCCTTTTTCGGCGTGCAGGGTTTCGCCGCGACCGTCGTTCCAGCACGGGGCGCTCGACACGCCGAGGATCAGCTCGCCCTTGTGCATCAGCGCGATCTGCACCGAAAACATCGGATAGCCGCGCACGAAGCTCTTGGTGCCGTCGATCGGATCGACCAGCCAGAGATAGTCCGAATCGTTGTTGCTGCGCCCGGTCTCTTCGCCGAAGAAGCCGTGATCGGGAAAGCGCGACTGCAGCACGCCCTTGATGGTCTTCTCGGCGGCGACGTCGACTTCGGTGACCGGGCTCGCGTCGGCCTTGTACTCGACCGAGAAATTGCCGCGGTAGGCGCGGCGTATCAGATCGCTGGCGGCATCGGCGGCGGCGAGTGCGGCGTCGAGAAACGGACTGGTGGTCATGGCGGCAGGCGGACGGTGCGATCGGGAAACGGGCGCGAATCATAACGCGCGTGGCAAAGCCGCCCGCCCGCGGCGAGCGCTTCTGCCAGCAGACAGCCGGTGTGCCCAGTCCGTAGAATCCGCGCCGCAGGTGCCCGCGGGCCAGTCGGCTCAAGGGTTAAACGGGAAGTTCGTGCACAAGCGAACGCTGCCCCCGCAACGGTAATTGGGAAGCCACGGCGACACGCCACTGGATGCAGCGCATCCGGGAAGGTGCCGAAGGCCATGCCCATGAGCCCGGAGACCGGCCTGCAAAGATCATCTCGTGGTCGCGGCGGGCGACTTTGCGGGTGTGGCGAGTCCACGCCGGGCCACGAACGTTTCGTTCAAGAAGAGTGGCCGCGTGCTGTACAGAACCGATCCCGATTTCGCTACGCAATGCCGATGGCGCGCCGTGCTGCTCGCGCTGGCGCTGCCGTGCGCGCTGCCCGCGCTGGCCGACGAGGAGCCGGTCGAACTCGCGCCGGTGCTCGTCGAGGCCCAGCGCATCGAGGTCCGGGACAGCGGGGTTGTGATCGCCGTGCCGGTCGCTCCGCTCGCGGCCTCGAACCTGGCCGAGCTGCTGTCCGCGCTGCCCGGCGTGCAGGTGCGCAGCAGCGGCGGGCTCGGCAGCTACAGCGAGGCGAGCCTGCGCGGCAGCAGCGGCCGCCAGGTTCGCGTGCTGCTCGACGGGTTGCCGCTCGACAGTGGCGGCGGCGAGTCGCAGTCGCTGTCGCTGATCAGCCCCTTGCTGCTCGAGGAGGTGACGATCTACAAGGGCCGGGTGCCGATCGGCCTCGGCAGCGGCCTGGCCGGCACCATCGACCTGCGCAGCCGGCGAGAGTTGCCGCAGCCCGTGGTCGCGTCCGCGAGCCTCGGCAGTTTCGACCAGCGCCAGCTCGACGTCGCCGGGCAGCTCGGTGACGCCCAGCTCGCGGTCGGCACTCAGGCCGCCGACAACGACTTTCGCTACGTCAACGAATACAAGCCCTACGACCCGGACGATCCGGATCAAACCGCCAAGGAGCCGCGCCGCAACGCGGGCACCGAGCAGCACTACGGCCTGCTGCGTTACCGCGGCCCGATCGAGCTGAGCCTGCACGCGGTCGACGATCACCAGGAGCTGCCGACGCGGCTCAACTCCGAAGCGTCCGACGCGAGCTTCGACACCGAGTCCTACGCGGCCGTGCTGGCCCTGCCGGCGGATTCCGACTGGAACGCGGCGTTCTCGCACCGCTACACGCGCGAGACCTATCGCGACCCGGACAGCCAGATCGGCCTCGGAGCGCAGGAAACGCGCTCGGACACCCATCGCACGCTACTGAGCGCCGGCCGCGATCTCGAGCGCTGGCAGCACAGCAGCAGCATCGAGTTCACCGAATACACGGCCAAGGACGCGCTCGGCTCGGTGCCGACGAGTTCGGCGCGCCGGCTCGGCGTGGGCAGCGGCATCGGCTTGCTCGGCGATCCCGACCCCGCGCTGCCGCGGCATTACAACGCGGCCCTGCAGGCGACCTGGTCTCGCGACGAGTCGGCCGGCGAGTCGGACGACCATTGGCAGATCGAGCCGGCGGTCGGCGCCACGCAGAAGCTCGGCGCGGACTGCGTCGCGGCGGGCAATCTCGGCTATCGCAAGCGCTTGCCGACGTTCTTCGAACGCTATGGCGACCGCGGCCTGTTCCGCGGCAACCCGGCGCTCAAGCCCGAGAGCGCGAACTACGCCGACCTCGGTACGCGCTGCGGATTCGGGGAGCGTCTCGAGCGATTCGAACTCACCGCTTTTGCGCAGGATCTGCACGACGTCATCAGCCCGGTCTACAGCGCACAGGGCGTGGGTCGGTCGATCAACACCGATCGCGGGCTGATCTATGGCGTCGAGCTGTCCGGCGCGGGCGCGCTGGCCGGGCTGGGCTGGGAGCTCGGAGGCACCTGGCAGCACACCGAGGATCGCAGCCAGCTGCGGGCGACGCGCGGCAAGCAGCTGCCCGGACGCTTCGAAACCCAGGTCAACACGCGCATCGAAAAGCGCTGGAACGCGCTCGTCGTGTACTACGCCTGGCGACTCGAAGCCGGTCAGTTCTACGACAGCCCGAACAACCTCAAGGCGCCCGAAATGCAGCGCCACGACCTCGGCCTGAGCGGCGCTGTCCGCAAGTTCGGCTGGTCGGTGCAGGCGCTCAACCTGAGCGACGACCGCGCCGAGCAGTTCAACGGCTATCCAATGCCCGGCCGGCGCTGGATGGTCTCGCTGAGCTACCCGCGTTCCGCAGCTTTGGCGCCCGCGCCGGCTGCCGCCGAAGCAGCCGATTTCACTGAATACACCGACCCAAGGAGTTCCCCATGAACCTGAAACCCTATCTGCTCGCGCTTCCGGCGCTACTGCTTGCCGCCTGCGGTGGTGGTGGCGGGGGTGACGATCCGGAGTTCGCCGATGCGGCGGTGGTCGCGACGCGCGCGCCGGATTATTCGAGCGGCGCGGTGTCGCTGGTGCAGGCACAGGCTCCGTTCACGGCGCAGAACAATCTCACGCCCAGAGGCTCGGATATCAGCGTGCGCAGCGGCGGCGATCACTACTTCGTGATCGAAAAGTTCCGCGCCAATCGGATCTCCCGCTATGAAGCCGGCAGCACCACGCCGACTTACACCTACTCGACGCAAAGCGCTGGCGAAGTCGAGAGCAACCCGTACGACATCGTCATCGCGAGCGCGACCAAGGCCTACCTGCTGCGCTACGGCTCCAGCAAGATCTGGATCGTGAATCCGTCCGCGGCCACCGAAGCGGCGTTCAAGACCGGCGAGATCGACCTGGCGGCTTACGACGGCGACGGCGTGCCCGAGATCACCGACGGCGTGATCAAGGACGGCAAGCTGTTTGTGCTCATGCAGCGCCTGGAATCGTATGCGGCAACCCAGGCCGGCTACGTCGCGGTGATCGACACCGCGACCGACCTGGAGATCACCACCACCACGCGCGCGAGCGGGCTCAAGGGCATCGAGCTTCCGCTGCGCAATCCGAGCAAGCTCGTCTCGGTGCCGGGCGAGGACGAGATCCTGGTCGTGGCGCCGGGCGATTACGGCAGCTACCCGACTTACATTCCGGCTTATGACGGTGGCATCGCCGAGATCGAAAGCGACGACTACGACGTGCGCCTGCTCGTCGACGACGGCGACGCGACCACGCATCCGTACGGGCAGATCGTCGACGTGGCCGTCATCGACGACGATCGCGCCTATTTCATCGGCAGCACCGGATACGGCGCCGACCAGACGCTCTACCGCTTCAACCCGGACCTCGCCACGCCGGTGCCGGTCGCGGTGGAAGGCTACGCCTCGCTCGCGCTCGGGTCGCTCGCGGTCGATCCGAACGGCCAGCTGTGGGTTTCGCGCACGGACAACGAAGCGCCGGGGCTCAGCGTGCTCGGCTATGCGGGCGGTCGCGAGACGGTGGTGAAGGATTTCATCGACACCGACCTGACGCCGATCAACGTCGATTTCGTGACGGTTCCGCTCAGCTGATTCGAGCGCCAAAGCCAGCGCATCGGCGGCGGAGTCGAGCTAGTCTCGCTCCGCCGTTTTCATTGGCGGATCAACGGAGCATTCACGATGGGCCACCGACTCAGCAAAATCGTCACGCGCACCGGCGACCAGGGCAGCACCGGTCTCGCCACCGGCGACCGCATCCCCAAGTTCGATGCGCGCATGCAGGCGATCGGCGAGACCGACGAGCTCAATTCGGTGATCGGCGTGCTGCTCACGCACGCGCTGCCCGAGGCGGTGCGCAGCACGCTGTCGCGCGCGCAGCACACGCTGTTCAACCTCGGCGGCGAGCTGTCGATGCCCGGCACGGTGTTCGTCAAGGAAGACGACATCCTGCGGCTCGAAGAGGCCGTCGAGGCGCTCAACGAGTCGCTGCCGCCGCTCAAGGAATTCGTGCTGCCGGGCGGCAATCCGTCGGCGGCCGCCTGTCATGTCGCGCGTGCGGTCACGCGGCGCGTCGAGCGGCGCCTGTGGGAGCTCAACGAGCGCGAGCCGCTCAACGAGTTCACGCCGCGCTATGCCAATCGCCTGTCCGACTATCTGTTCGTCGCCGCGCGCACGCTCGCGCGCCAGAATGGCGGGCAGGAAGTGACCTGGAACAAGCAGGCCTGAGAGCGGCTTCCACAGCGCGCGGCCCAAACGAAAAAGGCCGGAGCGACTGCATCGCCCCGGCCTTTTCGTTTGAAGCTTCGTGAAACTTACTTGAGACCCTTGGCGGCGCTCTTGAGCAGCTCGGCCTTGTCGGTCTTTTCCCACGAGAAGGCGGTGAAGGTGTCGCCGTTCACGGTCATCTCGTAGGGCTTGCGGCCGAAGTGGCCGTAGCTCGCGGTGGCCTGGTACATCGGGTGGATCAGGTCGAGCATCTTGATGATGCCGCCCGGGCGCAGGTCGAAGTTGGCGCGAACCAGCTTCTCCAGGCTCGCGTCGCTGATCTTGCCGGTACCGAAGGTGGTGACGAAGATCGAGGTCGGTTCGGCGACGCCGATGGCGTAGCTGACCTGCACTTCGCACTTGGTCGCCAGGCCCGAGGCGACGATGTTCTTGGCCACGTAGCGTGCCGCGTAGGCCGCGCTGCGATCGACCTTCGACGGATCCTTGCCCGAGAACGCGCCGCCGCCGTGGCGAGCCCAGCCGCCGTAGCTGTCGACGATGATCTTTCGACCGGTCAGGCCGCAATCGCCGACCGGGCCGCCGATCACGAAGTTGCCGGTGGGGTTGATGTGGAACTTGGTGTGCTTGGAAATCCACTTGGCCGGAATCACCGGCTTGATGATCTGCTCCATGACCGCTTCGCGCAGATCCTTGAGCTTCACTTCCGGATTGTGCTGCGTCGACAGCACCACGGCATCGACGCCGACCGCTTCGCCGGCCGCGTTGTAGCGCAGCGTGACCTGGCTCTTGGCATCCGGACGCAGCCACGCGAGCCCGCCCTTCTTGGCCTTGCGCACCTTGGCCTGCTGCTCGACGAGGCGATGGCTGTAGTAGATCGGAGCCGGCATGAGCTCCTTGGTCTCGTCGCAGGCATAGCCGAACATCAGGCCCTGGTCGCCAGCGCCGATTTCTTCGGGGGCCTTCTTCTTCTTCTGGGTGCCGTCGACGCCCATGGCGATGTCGGGCGACTGCTTGCCGATCAGGTTCAGCACGCCGCAGGTGGCGCCGTCGAAGCCGACGTCGCTGCTGGTGTAGCCGACGTCGTTGATGACCTTGCGCACGAGCGCTTCGAGGTCGACCCAGGCGCTGGTGGTGATCTCACCGGCGACGATCGCAACGCCGGTCTTGACGAGCGTTTCGCAGGCCACGCGCGCGGCCTTGTCCTGGGTCAGGATCGCATCGAGAACGGCATCCGAGATCTGGTCCGCGAGCTTGTCGGGATGACCTTCGGAAACGGATTCGGACGTGAACAGGTATTCGGACATCAAACGCTCCAAGACGGGAACAGCGGGAAAGTGAAAATCACGGGGTCGATTGGAATCCGCGCATACGGATGCACGGATGGGCGCGCATTGTAGCGACAGCGATCCCCCACCGATATAGAGAAGCGGTTTCGCATGACGAGGCCGTGACGGGCGTAGCGGACCGCGATCTTTCTACAGGATTCCGACCTGTAATCCACGGCCGAAATCCCCCGCTCGCGACGAGCTCAGCCAGGGCGCACGAAGGCCGCCAGCGACCCGGCGTGTCGCGGATAGTCGGCGTGCAGGGTTTCGAGCGTCAGGAACTCGTGATCGGCGTAGTCGAAACCGGGCGTGACCACTTCGGACACCAGCGCGTGATCGGCAGGCTCATGCAGCACGCTGGCCTTCCAGACGCCGCCCGGCACGTGCAGGAACAGCTGCTGGTCGGGCGCCAACCCGAGCGTCACGCGGCGCACCGAGCCGTCGGCTTCGAGCAGCCAGTAATCCACCGGCCCACCGCTTTGCAGGTAGTGCAGGATGTCCGATCGATTGCGATGGAAGCGACCGACCGGCGAGCGCCGGTCGAGCAGGTAATGGATCGAAGTCGCCGCCGCGCGCGGTCCGGCAGGCGTGTCGACGAGGCGCGCGTCGGTGTGGATGCGGGCGAACCAGCCGCCTTCCGGATGCGGCGCCAGCCCGAGCCGCGCGATCCAGTCTGCGGCGGCCGGGTTCATGCGAGCGGCTTCAGCCGAAGTGGCAGACGTAGTGGACGGCGTCGAGCGCTTCGATGTCGAAGCCCGAGTTGCCCGGCACGCTGAACGACTGGCCGCCTTCGTAATCCTTCCACTCGGTGCTGCCGTCGAGCTTGACGCGGCAGCGGCCGCCGACGAGTTCCATGATCTCGGGCGCCGCGGTGCCGAAGTGCAGGGTCGACGGCAGGATCACGCCGACCGACTTGCGCGTGCCGTCGGCCAGCAGGATCGTGTGGCTCACGCACTTGCCGTCGAAATAGAGGTTGGCCTTGGTCAGCACCGAGACCTGATCGAATTGGGCGGTCATCAGTCCGCTTCCACCATGATGAAGTCGGACTTGCCCACACCACAGTCCGGGCAGGTCCAGTCTTCGGGAATGTCTTCCCACTTCGTGCCGGCCGGAATGCCTTCCATCGGCAGGCCCTTGGCTTCGTCGTATTCGAAATCGCAGACCAGACAGCGCCACTTCTTCATATGCGGAACGTTCGGATAAACAATCAGGTGTCGGGGACCCCGCCGGTCGGCGGGGCCGCAATTATGCCTGACTTGTCTGAGTAGAAACCCCGGTGTCGACCTTTGCGTCGAGCGCCGATCCGTAGCGGGCCAGCACGCGTTCGCGCAGCCGCGGCTGGATGTTGGCCCGGCGCATGTCACCCTTGTAGTGCGCGACGACCTTGCGATCCATCACGCGAAACCACAGCGGCGGAAGGTAGGCGAGCAGGATCATCGAGGCGTAGCCGGACGGCAACTGCGGGGCTTCGTCGAAATGGCGCAGGGCCTGATACGGCCGCGTCGGGTTGGCGTGGTGATCCGAGTGCCGCTGCAGGTGATACAGGAACAGGTTGGTCACCACGTGATTGCTGTTCCAGGAGTGCTCGGGCCGGCAGCGCTCGTAGCTGCCGTCTTCGCGCTGGCTGCGGCGCAGTCCGTAGTGTTCGAGGTAGTTCACGACTTCGAGCAGGCTGCCCCCGTAAGCCGCCTGCAGCAGCATGAACGGCAGCGCCGCCCAGCCGAGCCAGATCGTCATCGCCCCGAAGATCACGGCCGAGATCGCCCAGCTCTGCAGGTTGTCGTTGCTCCAGTGCCAGACCGGCTTGCCCTGGCGCTCGAGCCGGCGCTTCTCGATGCGCCAGGCCGAGGCGACCGACCCGGCGACGCAGCGCGGCAGGAACTCCCAGAAGGTCTCGCCGAAGCGGGCCGAAGCCGGGTCTTCCGGCGTCGCCACCCGCACGTGATGGCCGCGATTGTGCTCGACGTAGAAGTGGCCGTAGACCACCGGGGCGAGGGCGATCTTGGCGAGCCAGCGGTCGACCGGGTCGGTGGCGTGGCCGAGTTCGTGGGCGATGTTGATGGCGCCGCCCGAGACGCCGCCGACCGTCAGCAGCAGGCCGAGCCATTCGTACCAAGCCAGGTCGTGCGTCACGGCCAGATAGGTGCCCCAGACGAAGCTCAGGTACTGCACCGGCACGGCGAGGTAGATCGCCCAGCGGTACCAGCGCTCGCGCGACAGGCTCGCGACGCGCTCCTCGGGCGGATTCTCGGTATCAGTGCCGACGAGCCAGTCGAGCGCCGGGATCACCGCGTAGACGAGCACCGGGCCAGCCCACCAGAACACGCCCCAGCCGGTCAGCGCATAACCGGTGAACGCGTAGATCGGCAAGCCGACGATGATCACGCCGAGCAGCCAGAGCGCGCGCTTGTTGTCCTTCCATTCCATTGCCGAAGCCGGGACCGACATGGGTTCTCCTCCCATCCGCTATTAATAAAACGATCGGTCAATAAATTAATTGCTGGGATCGCACGCGGTCAAGATGCGAGCCGCCGAACGGTTCATGTGATCTCGGAGCGAAGCTGTACGCGCTATGGATCGATTGCATGCGAATCTAGCGGCGAGCCCGCCCCGCCGCCCCGCCCGCC
>Ga0172372_10001201_pt1 | contig 40169 bp, 28 predicted proteins | sample LakKiv5m_2_FD_114544 | JGI IMG/M metagenome (GOLD analysis project Ga0172372, IMG submission 114544) | Freshwater microbial communities from Kabuno Bay, South-Kivu, Congo - kab_092012_9.5m | ecosystem: Environmental > Aquatic > Freshwater > Lake | place: Democratic Republic of the Congo...
AAATTCCGCAAGGATCCAAAACCCAATTCGTTAGCCACAGTTGCTTTTCGATTACGATCACGAGCACCGTTTCACTGAGCACGAGCACGAAGTCACTGGGGCCAAAACTTCTCATGGTTTACCGACAATAATTCCTGAAGAACCAAAAAAATCGACGCATAAGATAGCAGAGAAAGATGAATCGCGAAAAAGTAGTAGAACCCGGTGGGACGATTGGAGTCTTTGGTGGGGGCCAATTGGGTAGGATGTTCTGCCATGCAGCGCAGCGACTAGGGTACCAAGTGGTTGTGTACACAGACGAAGCCAACAGTCCTGCGACTCAAGTTGCAGCGCATAGTGTTGTTGGCGACTACGAAGACGTCGATGCCGTCAGAGCTTTTGCACAGAGGATTGATGTAGCGACACTTGAATTTGAAAACATTCCGCTTGTCGCGGTGGAGACGGCTCAAAAATCTGTTCTTGTTCGTCCAGGGTTGCAAGTCTTGGCGGTAGCTCAAAATCGACTTGTCGAAAAATCCACGCTCAAAGACTTTGGTTTTCCGGTGACACCGTTTCAGGAAGTGCGCAGTTACAGCGATGTACTCCATGCGGCTGAGGTTTTAGGATGGCCAATGGTCATCAAGACCGCCACCGGGGGGTATGACGGCAAGGGGCAACGAAAAGTCAGCAGTGCAACTCAGGCAAATGATGCGTTGGATGTATTGGGACCCGAGCCATTGATTGCAGAGAAGTGGATTTCGTACGTCGCCGAGGTATCGGTCTTGGCAGCAAGGAGTCCTAGTGGACAAATCCAAGTCTATCCGATGTTTACCAATTCGCATTGCAATCACATTTTGGATATCACGACGGTTCCAGCGTGTGATTCGTTACGAGGGGTTGAGCCAAGAGCGATCGAAGTTGCAAGAGGAATCGCCGAGGCGATGAGGCTCGAGGGGATCATTTGCGTGGAGATGTTTGTGGATCAAAAAGGGGAGGTAATGGTCAACGAGCTGGCTCCTCGTCCCCACAATTCCGGACACTTAACGATCGAAGCGTTTGGGGTTAGTCAATTTGAACAGCAGGTAAGAGCTGTCTGCAATTTGCCCCTTGGGGAAGTCTCCCAGGTCCGTCCTGCAGCGATGGTCAATTTGATGGGAGAACTGTGGACCGATGGGCATGCACCTGATTGGTCAAGGGTTTTTTGTCATCCAAATGCCCACTTGCATTTGTACGGTAAGACGCAGCCTAGGCCTGGGAGAAAGATGGGCCACTTGACGGTCCTGGCCGACTCGGCTGAGCAAGCAGCACAGTTAGCCTCAAGGCTTAGGATAGGCTGAAAGAAACCGCGAAGACTTGTACTACCGGTCTACCGACCAGCATTTCGACCCATAAGTTCGTTTCGACGGGGTTCTGGAAGTGGGTTGAAGAACCCAGGTGGTCTGCCCCCAACGACACTTGGACCGATATCGTTGAGTGGATAGGGATCAAAATCCGCCGCCTTGGCCTTCTGTTTGTCGATCGTTCCAAGGCCGAAGCGTTCTGCGTATCTGGATGCTTGGCATCCGGTAAAAAACAGGCAACCCAAGAAGGCAAGGCCAATAAGTTGTAAGGTTGGAGGAACTTGTTGGACGAGTTTCATATCGGGCATCCTTACCCTGGAATCAAAGAATTGAAGTTTCGCGATGAGGATCTGTCGGTAGACGACATTTTTATAAAGGCCCAATCCGTCCAACGAGAATCCAGGAAAGTGTATCGACTTGTAGCGATTGGCGGCTAGATCGATTTGTGCCGATGAAAACCCCTTAAGCGGTCGGTAATGACGGTTACAACGACTCGACAAACTAAATGGGTTACGGGGTTGACCGAAGCGATTCTAGGTCAAGTTGACCGAAAGGACTTCAAAATCGATGCTTTTTGGATACGATGAAACGCGAACATGACGCCCCAGCCAGAGAAAATTTAGGGAGAACATAAGTTCGATGCCGCTTCTGAAAAAAGAGAAGGACATTTTCCCGGATCATTTGTTTGAGACCATCGAGTCGATGCCGTCGGAAAACGGGCAAGGATGGTGGGCCATGCAGACGCTTCCGCGTTGCGAAAAAAAGCTCATGCGTCAGTTAATTACCGATGAGATCCCATTCTATGCCCCTGTTGTCGAGAAACGCTACAGGAGTCCGCAAGGGCGAGCCAGGACCGTCTTTGTACCTTTGTTTTCCAACTACGTTTTTCTGTTTGGGGACCGTAACACAAGATACAGCGCGATATCGACCGGATCGGTATGCAGGGTGCTGGAGGTTTCCGATAACGTTCAGTTTGTAGAAGACATTTCTCGAATCTACAGGGCAATCCAAACTGGGGAACCAGTTTTTCCGGAGGCCAAGCTTGAGCCAGGCGATCCGGTTAGGGTTAAAAATGGTCCTTTTAAGGGGTTTGAAGGTGTGGTGATTCGACGTGAAAACCAGTTACGTCTTCTCATCTCGGTTCGATGCATGGGCCAAGGGATTAGTGTGCAACTGATGGACTGCCAGATCGAGGCGATCTAGCTAGTTGTGTCGAATTTTGCTTTGAATCATTATCGCTAGAGCGATGCCCAGCGAGGCGACCCCGAGCGATAATGTCCAGAGGATTGTCCAGGGCATGCGTTCTTCGTCAGGTGGAAACCAACGATTCACCAGAGCCGAGGTCCATTGAGAGCAGAAAACCCCTAGAGTTTGCGCCAAAGCGATGGTAGCAAGTCCTGTTAATTTCGGCTGCATTGCGTGGGAGTTTTCGTTGCAGGAGACTTGGAAGGGACAGTTCAGCGACATGGCTAACGCCAAAACTCCAAAAACGGGAAAACCAGATTGAGCGATCAAGCAACCTGCAAGGAGCAACAGCCAGCCCAGGGGCCCGACAAACAGAAGATGCTTGCGCAGTCCCGGGAAATACGGGAGGCTCAGCAAAAGTGCGGTTTCCAGTAGGATACAACTGGCAAATAGGTAGTATCCAAGGTCGCCGAAGTTCTGGGTCAGGAATTCGTGTGCGTACAAGCCAAAGGCACCTTCGCAGTACGAAGTGATTCCTACCAGGGAGACTAGAGCGCGCCATCGCCAAGGACTTGATGGGGGCACCGTATTGGGTTTTGTATCAAGTGAAACTGTCGAGCCTTCCGAGGTGTGCGAGGATAGCTTAGGTTCGCTTTGAGGATCGGCCAGATACTGAGACAGGCCGACAAAAAGAATGTGAGCCGCTGCACAGCTTGCCGCAATGAAGAGGTGATATCGCAAAACGGTGGTTTCATCCGATAGAAATGCTCCAGTGATCAAGATAGCGATCATGTATCCAATGCTCCCAGCAGCACGTGCCGAATAGGCATGGTTGCTGAGATTGGCTACTGCCAGATGATTCAGCAGATTCATGCAGCAAGCATGTGCGCAAGCCAGCAACAGCAAACAAACTGCGGTCTCGATGAAGGTCGGCAGGAGGTTTCGACCAGAGAGGGCAAGATCAAGTTGCAAGCCCAGCAGTAGTTGTAAAATGCCTGCGGCGCAAGCGGCCCCCAGGAGCAAACGCCCTGGTTGGTTGGTCCAATGCATACGCTGAGCTAGGCCGAAAAGCAGGAAGGTCAAAAGCCCCGCGATGGGGATGAAACTCGCCAGGACACTTGCAACGGGGCCCGAGTGGACTTGCCTCAGATGGGTTTGCAGCGGAAATACCGCAAAACCCAACGAGAGAAAATGGAGGAAAAAGGCCCCGCTGGTGATTAGCCATCCTACCGGGTGCTTGCGTTGCGTGTTGGTTGATTCCATTCAAGAACAAATCTTTGTAAGTCTATCGTCTCAGTCAGGAGCGTTCAGCAGGTAATGTTCTTTCCAAGGTGATTTGGCGATCGCCTTGGCGTACTGGCTGAGTATTTCGGAGGATTGGAAATCCAATTTCTGGAGCGATTCTGGAGCGAAAAAGTCTACGAACAACTCTTCGCGCTGACGAATGGATTCTGATCCGTTTCTGGATTCCTTATCGAATCGATCGTTAAAAGCTTGAGTCACACGTTCGATTTCTGAGACCCTATGTTTCATTCGGGTTGCGATTTGATTTTCGATATGTTGGGCGAGCGTTTGATTTTCCTGGGATTGGATTTCCTGTGCCAGTATCTCGAACTGCATATCAGCCCCAAGAGCCAGCTTCAACAAAACCTTTAAACGAGGATCGGTGCTAATGGAAACATGATCGAATTCGTGTTGAAGGAGCTTTGATTTCCACGGCGATTCGGGTTTAAAAGTTGAACCGACCACGACGCGGTGCGAGCATTGGATATCGGAAACAAAGATGGAAGCAGCAACGGTGATCCTTGGACCATCGTCGCTGGATTGGGGTTTGGTGATGCTGTTACTGAACCGATAGCGGTAGCGGTAATCGAAGCGGAATCGGGTGAGGCCTTGTTTCTTTCTTTGGATCAATTCTTGGTCGTCGATTTCAAATGTGACTTGACCGATGTCGATGAGCCTTTTGATGCCCGGGGGTGCGGTATTGATCCAAGTAGCAAACGGCTCGGTGGGTTTCGCAGAAATACTGTCTTGAGACCAGCAGCGAGCGTGCAAAACCAAGCTTAAAAGCAGACAGGCCAGTCGTGCTTGAGGAAATCCGTTACGCATCGAATGCAATCCAAAGAGGCGAGCTGGAGCTGAAGTTCTCTGATTAAAACATGGGACTGGCCGGTGGTGCTAGTCAGGAACAGCAAAGATCAGTAAAACTTGTAGGAACTTGATGCACTTTCATAGGGAAAAAAGGATGGCAAGAAAAGCACAGCGTAAGGGTCCGGGAGAAACACAGGAGGAACAGTCCAAGGAGGTTCCGATTAAGGGAAGGGACATTGAGACGATGTCCAAGCTTCAGAAATTAGCGGCGGCGGTTGCCGAGGTTGCAAAGAAACGCCGCGACCCGTACTTGGATGTGCCTTCGCGTTCGCTTTCGAACTCCAATTACAACCGTCGTAAGCGGTTGATCGAGATGGGCTCGAAGACCAATCGCCGAGAGTTATTCAATCTCAACCAGGCCAGATCCTACATGCAGACGATCCTGGTCGGCAGTGGTTGCTCACGTTTGATTCGACAGGGAAAAACGACGAGCATCCGGGGCATGTATTACATGCTTAAGCACAACATTGAGGGAACCAAGGAGAACACGTTTGAGGATCAGAGCGAATCCGACACGGTGATCGAGGACCTGGAAGTGATCACCGGCGCGATGCGTGAGGAATTGCATCTTTATGCCGAACCGAGGGGGAATTTGGTGGGGCCATTGGTGGTCATTGATGGCGAGAACGAGTTGGATGCTTCGAAAATGGGGGCCGCCGGTTATCCGATTCCAAGTATTGTCGAGCCGGATCGGGTCAAGATCAAGCGTTGCGAAGCGAAGTTCATTTTGCATGTCGAAAAGGGTACCGTCTGGCAGCGATTCAACGAGGATAAGTTTTGGCAGAAGCACAAATGCATTGTTTCCCATGGTGCTGGTCAACCTTCCCGAGGGGTTCGAAGGATGTTGCATCGTTTGCACACCGAGTACAAGCTGCCGGTTTACTGTTTGCTCGATAATGACCCATGGGGATACTATATCTACTCAGTGATCAAGCAAGGATCGATCAACTTAGCATTCGAGAGCATGAGAATGGCGATCCCCGAAGCCAAGTTTTTGGGGCTTAGAAGCAGCGACTATGAGCGATGTCAGTTGCGTCAGGACGTAACGATTAAGCTTGATGACAAGGATAAAAAGCGAGCCAAGCAGATTGCGTCTTACCCCTGGTTTTCGGAGAAAAAACATTGGCAGGCAGAGATCAAGCAGATGCTGACCAATGAATTCAAGTTGGAAGTGGAGGCCTTGATCAGCCGAGACATTAGTTATGTGACTGAAAAATATGTTCCCGAGCGATTGAAAGACAACGATTGGCTCGATTGATTCCCGCCACTATTCCAAGAGTTCTTGAGGCTATTTATGAGCCAAAGTGCCAGTAAGCAGCGTTTGAGTCCAAGCAGTGTCGAAGGTGTTTTGCCCAGGGACTTAGCGACAGGCGCAATAGCGCTCAATGATCCTAGGCTTGAGCGTGCGGCGATTGAATTGGCGAAGGCTTTGCAGAAAAGGGCATCGGAGCTTCAAACTCCCCAGGAACGCCGCCAGCAAGCCGAGTTGGATAGGATGCTAGAGCATCCCGAGGACAAAGCCACGTTGACTCAGATCACCGATCAGAGTTTTCGAAGCAATTCTCCGGGGCGGGTCGTCGATCAAATGGTTCATATATTGGATGTCCAAGGGGTACCTCGATTCTTTAGTGTGATTGACCAAGCACTTTTGAAAGGATTTCAGTCGTTTGGCGAATATTTGCCTGGGGTGGCCGTACCGTTAGTCAAGGAGAAGATGCGGAAGGAGACAGCCAACGTCATATTGCCAGCCGAGGAGGATAAGCTTCGGGGGCATCTGATGGAGCGGACCCTCGAGGGGGTTCGGATGAACGTTAACTTTCTGGGAGAGGCGATTCTCGGAGAGCAAGAGTGCCGCAAGCGTCTAGACAGGTATCTTTCTGCATTACAGATGCCTGAAATCGAGTGTGTTTCGATCAAGATTTCGACGTTGTATTCTCAGATATCGGCATTGGCGCGAGAGCACACGATCCGGGTCGTATCGGATCGGCTTGAACTGCTCTATCGAGCGGCGGCCAAAGAGCGGTTTGTGAAGCTCGACAAAACCCAGGTTCCGAAATTCGTTTACTTGGATATGGAAGAGTATCGAGATCTAAGCCTTACGGCGGTCATCTTTATGCGGACGCTCGATAGACCTGGCATGGAACAGGTTCGAGCGGGCATCGCGCTGCAGGCTTATGTGCCAGATTCGGCTCTTGTCCAGCAATCCATCACTCAGTGGGCACGGAAACGCGTTGAGCAAGGAAAATCGCCAGTGACGATTCGGATAGTCAAAGGTGCGAACATGGAGATGGAGCGTGTGGAAGCGTCCTTGCGAGGATGGCCTCAGGCTCCTTACCGAAACAAGATCCAGACCGATGCGAATTACAAACGGATGCTCAGGTATGCCATGGAACCGGAGCATCTACAAGCCGTGCAGCTTGGAATCGCTTCCCACAATCTTTTCGATCTTGCCTACGCGATGGTATTGGCCGTGGCGACTAAATCGCTCGACCGGGTGCAATTCGAGATGCTTGAGGGGATGGCCAACCATCAACGTCGAGCGGTATTGGAGTTATCGGAGCGTCTACTGCTTTACGCTCCTGCATGCTATCGGGAGGAGTTCATCAATGCGATCGGTTACTTGATTCGTCGCCTGGATGAGAATACGGGCCCAGACAATTTTCTGCGCCATGCATTCAAGATCCAAGTTGACAGTTCCACATGGCAACGGCTAGAGAATGGATTCGTCGAATCGATCCGTAGGATTGATCAAGTCCCTATGGACGCCCGCAGGACCCAGGACCGAAATGTGCCTGTCAAGCAACCAGCGACACCTTCGAATTGGCGAAGATTTTCCAATGAGCCCGATACCGATTTTTCGTTGGATGCTAATACGGCTTGGGCGGAAAAAATTGTCAGAGACTGGATGCCTCGTTGTGACATGAATGCTCCGCAGATTCCAATATCCATCGGCGATGGTTTGCAACAAGGCAAAGGCAAGTTGATCGAGTCGATCGATCCATCTCGCCCAGGGGTGGTGGCAACAAGGTACACACAGGCCGATGAAATTCAGTTGCAACTGGCCTTGGAGTGTCTTAAGAACGACCCTTCCGGGTGGGGCTCGATGGCACCGCAGAGCCGTTACGCGATTTTGCGTCAAGTTGCCCAGGAACTGCGAAACGCGAGAGCTGATTTGATCGGATCGGCGATTTTGGATGCAGGAAAGACGATATTGGAAAGCGATCCTGAGGTCAGCGAAGCGGTTGACTTTGTCGAATTTTACGCACGATGTGCGTTGGATTTGCAAATCGAGAGAGGAAAAAAGGTAGCACCTGCTGGCCCGGTGGTCGTGATCAGCCCCTGGAATTTCCCGATAGCAATCCCTTGTGGGGGAATCGCTGCGGCGTTGGCCTCTGGCAATGCGGTACTGCTTAAACCAGCTTCGGATACCGTTTTACCCGCATACGTGTTGTGCGAATGTTTCTGGAAAGCGGGTGTTCCGCGTGAAGCCCTCCAATTTGTCCCAGCGAGCGGTCCGCAGGTCAGCAAGATTCTTCTTAGCGACGATTCGATCGCAAGGGTGATCTTGACCGGTGGTACTCAGACCGCTTTGAACATTATGGAAACGAATCCACGGGTGCCCCTTTTGGCCGAAACCGGGGGCAAGAATGCAACGATTCTCAGTGGTTTATGCGACCGGGACTTGGCCATCAAGAACCTATTGCATAGTGCTTTTTCGCATGGTGGCCAGAAATGTTCGGCGACGAGTTTGGCACTTCTGGATCGTGAGATTTTTCAGAGCCAAGAGTTCAAGGACCAGTTTGCCGATGCCGTCATGAGCCTTCGTGTCGGTTCGGCTTGGGATCTATCTACAAAGATCGGTCCGTTGATTCGGCCCCCCTCTGGAGATTTGCTTCGGGGACTCAAGGAGCTCGAGCGTTCCGAGAGATGGTTGGTGATGCCTTCGCAAGTCGGCGACAATCCATGTATGTTCACACCTGGGGTCAAATGGAATGTGCAAGCTGGTAGTTTTACCCACCACACAGAGCTTTTTGGACCGGTTCTGGGGGTGATGGAATACAGTAGGCTTGAGCAAGCCATCGAAATGGTCAATGCGACAGGATATGGACTGACTAGCGGACTCGAATCGCTTGATGACCGCGAGCAGGAGATTTGGAAGACGAGGATCCGCGCTGGCAATTTGTACCTGAATCGCCCGACCACCGGTGCCATTGTATTGAGGCAGCCTTTTGGGGGTTTGGGCAAGAGTGCCTTTGGTCCTGGGACGAAAGCAGGCGGCCCGAATTACGTGACCATGTTGCATCGTTGGGATTCGCAAATAGAAGTTCCATCGGTGGATTCTGCGGTGAAACTCCAGCATCCCATGCTGCAAAAATTTTGGGATCGATTTGACTCGATCGTCAAAGGACTCTTGAGTTTAGACGACTCCTTTGGAGGCGATCTTGTGAAGCTTCGCCAGGCAATTGTTCAATATGATCGTTACGCAAGGGATGAAATTCTTCAGCAGCACGACCACTTCCGTTTGGTCGGTCAGGATAATTACCGAAGGTACTTGGCCATCAACCCGGTGCATCTGCGAGTCGAGCCATCCGACAGTGTTTGGGGAGTCCTTGCGCGGTGTGCTGCAGCCGTCACAACCGGAGGAGGGGCGGTGGTCAGCTACTCCCCTTCGATCGACGATTCCAAGATTGAGGCGTTTGAAAAAGCAACCTTGGGTTGGGCTGGAAAGATCGAGTGGGTAGAGCAATCCGATGAGGAGCTTTGCGAAGAGCTCCAGCAGGGGCGGATTCGGCGGTTGCGATACGATGGTCGATCCAAGGTATCCCAGAGGCTTCGAGCGCTGGCACCCAAGCACTATGTGTACATTGCGGACTGCCCCGTGAGCTTCGAGGACTTGGAATTGCTCTGGTATGTTGTCGAGCAGAGCATTTCTATGGATTACCACCGCTACGGAAATTTGGGGCCGCGGTCGGAGGAACCTAGAAGTCCGGTTTTGTAGTTGCCATCGAGTTTTTGGTCGGGTTTTGGTCCGACAGATTGATCGCTACATTCGTCATTTCCAGAGTGGATGGCAAGGTCCAACGGAGGCCTAGAGATTCTGTGCTTAAGCATCTGTGTAGAGTGTAACGAATCTCAAGGTTCAGCCGAGACACAACCGTAGCAGAGCTCCTGGTGTTGGCAGCTATCGGTATCGGCGTCCTTCTATTGTTTTGTGCCATGCGATCCATCCGCATTCGACTTGTTCTGATACTTGGACTAGGGATTCTCCTGAGCCCTTGGGGTTGGTCACAAACAGCTTCCTTGCTTCCGGACCAGTCGAAATCCAGGCACAAGGAATACGAGTCGCTTGCCGGTGAGGTCCAGCAGTGGGAGCAGCAGAATCGATTGTTGCGCAAGGCAGTCCGCTTGGTTTCGCCAACGGTGGTTCACATAGAAGCGACCAAGGAAGAACCTGTACAGGAGGTGTCGCTGGATACTCGATTGGAGAAGACCAAGGCTCGGACCAAGAGGATCGAAGAAGCAGGGGCAGGTGTAGTGATCGAGTTCAAGGGGCGCGATTATGTTTTAACAAACCGCCATGTGATTCAGTCTGCTCAGATTCAGGATATTCGTGTCGAGACCTACGATGGGCTGCCATTGCAGATCGCGAAGATCACCGAAGACCTATCGACCGATTTAGCGGTGATCGACGTCGGCAGAAATGATCTAGCGGCATGCCGGCTGGGCGATAGCAGGCTGCTTGAAGTGGGCGAACAGGTGTTCGCTGTAGGAAGTCCTTTTGGACTGAACCACTCGGTGAGTTTAGGAATTGTCAGTGCCAAGGGACGTAGAAATTTGGAACTTGGTAGCAAATCGATTGTCTATCAAGATTTCATTCAGACCGATGCGGCGATCAATCCTGGGAACAGCGGTGGCCCACTTATGAATCTGCGAGGCGAAGTGGTGGGGATCAACACCGCAATTGCGAGCAACTCGGGTGTGAATGAGGGGATTGGATTTGCGATACCGATCCAATTGGCCATGTCGGTCGCATCGCAGTTGATTGAGAAGGGGCAATTGCAACGCTCGTACCTGGGGGTCAGTGTCGAACGAGCGTTCAACGTCGACTCACAGGGTGGTCTGCAAACTCACAGAGCGCGTGGAGCGTTGATTAAAGTCGTTAAGCCCCATAGTCCTGCCGAAAGTGCTGGACTTAGGTACGGGGACATTATTTTGTCGTTCGATGGTACGGAAGTCGAAAACGATGAGCATTTAGTGCAAATGGTGGGTCTAAGTCCATCGGACCGAGCCATTGACCTGGAGGTCTTGAGGGATCGCACCACGATTCGCCTTTCCGTTACGCTGACGATCATCCCTGCAACGAACTAGAACCCCTCCTCGGGGGGGTGAATAATACTCATCATTGAGCTTTTTTGAAATATCCGGATGCTGCTGCCCGGTAAAAATTTGACCAACATGAGGAATCTGTTAACTTCTGAATTGTCGGCTTCTCGTCGTATTATTTTTTCGAAGGTAGAGGTGTTCATATGCGCAGCAAAGGGAGACGTGGCTTTACGCTTGTAGAGCTCCTTGTAGTGATCGCCATCATAGGCATTTTGGTCGGGTTATTGCTTCCGGCTGTTCAGGCTGCTCGTGAGGCGGCGCGTCGAATGTCATGTGGCAACAACATTCGACAACTTGGGCTCGGAGTATTGAATTACGAGTCTGCTTACAAAAGGCTTCCAGCGGGTGCTGCAGGCCCATGCTCTTACAATCCTTGGAGTGTGCACGATGCGGACATGAACGTTGGTCGCATGCCGATCAATCGTTATTCTTTGTTTGTCGCGATTCTGCCAATGATTGAGCAGCAGCAATTGTATACAGCGATTCAGGACCAGCGTCCATTTTTTCGGTCGACTTGGGACATGCAAGGAAACTTCACTCCATGGCGAACGCAGGTCGCATCGTTCCGATGTCCTTCGGATCCAGGTAAGATGAATCCCGATGCGAACTGGGATTATGATGGCTCGGGCCGTATCAACTATGCAGCATGCTATGGCGATACGGTAGTGAGTGTCAACAATGCTTGGCACCCAGCGGCCAACCGCGGAGCTTTTCAGGGGCGGTATGCTCGGCGACTTGCAGAGATCACCGATGGTGCTGCTTATACGATCCTCTTGGGTGAAATCGGAACGACTCCTTCATTGAATTTGGCGACGGGTCAAGGCAAATTGCGAATTCAGGGGGCTCGGTGGCAGGCCGCTGGTCCGGCTAATGTCCAGACTCCCAGTGGATGTCGTCGTGCCAAGTTGGGAGATCGCTACGACCCTGCTGTGGTAAATCAAGGCGACTTATGGCACTCTCAGGGGATGCGTTGGCACGATGGTGACTACAATCACGCGTCGATTCAAACGATATTGCCGCCCAACTCGGCTTCGTGCAATCAGTCGTTGTGGGATTGGGGGATTTCCTCAGCATCCAGTTACCATGGTCCTGGTGCGCACGTAGTATTTGCCGACAACAACGTCCGCTTCATTCCCAACTCTGTAGATGCTGGAGACGCGGGCCGACTTGCACCCGAGGGTAATGATGGACCTAGATCGAATCTTCCGAGCCCTTATGGAGCTTGGGGAGCTATGGGGACCAAGGATGCGGGCGATTTGTGGGATGCAGCCAGCATCGAGTAGTTGCTAAAACCTATAGATTCGAGAGAATACTACGAAGCGGTTGGGCCGAATGTCCAGCCGCTTTTTTGTTTGCCATTGTCGACCGAGGTGATCAGATGGAAATTGATGTAGGGACGGCCAAGAAGTGGATGGATGCAGGCCGGGATGACCAAGATCAGAGTGTGTATTTCCTGGATTGCCGAGAACCTAGCGAGCATCAAACGGCAAGCATCGATGGGGTGACTCTGGCGCCGATGAGTCAGTGGCCTCCGAGCCAAGACGTGCTCCAGCAGATGCAGGGAACGCAGGTCGTGGTGCTTTGTCATCATGGAGGTCGCTCCTTGCGAGTGGTGCATTGGTTGAGGGCCAATGGCTATCCATCGGCCGTTAGTATGGCCGGCGGAATCGACCGTTGGAGTTTGGAAATCGACCCACGTGTGCCTCGTTATTGAGGATACTTCGAGAGTGAAGTTTCGATGAATTGCACAGGCAGATGGGGTTGCTGAATTGCCGCAGTGGGTTGAAACTGTCTGGTAACTTTGATAGGTAGACTCGCTAATAGGGTATGGGAATTTCGATGGTAATCAGTTGGCTTCAAGAGATTTCGTCGTTGCGTTGTGAGCTGGTCCGATGGATTGGCGTTGGCGGAGTGCTTTTGGGAGGCGTGGCCGACTTAAGTGCTCAGGACAAAGAGCCACCGGTGCGACCCAAGCCCCACGAGGTTCAAATCCCAGAGGGGCTTGATGAAATCGCTGCCAAGCAGCATGTAGCTATCCAATCGCTCGAATCCACCTGGGGATATTGGGGGGTGCGACCTGAGAGTTACAGCAGTTGGACCAATCACTCGAATCGATTGATACCCATCTATGTCTTTGGAGCGAGCTTAGCACCTTACATCGATTCCAACAGCATGTATCGCGATCCGCAGAGGCTCAAAGATTTATATGGGCAGGTCCCTGTCAACACGTTGAATCCAGGTGCAACGTATGCCGACCAGACCGACGTGTATCGACTGCAGCGAACCGCGATCGATAGCGGCAAGAAGAAGTACGTCTTTCTGGTCGTTTTTGACGGGATGGATTGGCAAACGACCCAGGCGGCTGCGATCTACCGAAACCGCGCGGTGGCTTATACACAAGGCCGTGGCAAGGGATTGTTGTTTCAGGATTACGACCGGTGCCAGACCGATTTCGGTTTTTTTGTAAGTTCGTCTTTAGGAGAGGAAGTCGACACGGATGTCGATGCTCAAATCGACAAGAAGGAGTCCAAGAAATTCGGTGGTTACGATGCGAGTTTGGGTGGGAGTGCTCCTTGGGAGTCTTTCACCGACCCGCAGTATTTGATTGGTCGAAACCCAAAGTCGCCCCATGTTGTAACCGACTCATCTTCGTCTGCCAGTTCGATGACCGCAGGGGTAAAGATTCTCAATGGTGCGATCAATATCAAGCCCGATCGGACTTATGTAGAAACGATTGCTCAGTGGGCGCAAAGAGAAAAGGGGTTTGCCGTTGGAACAGTAACGAGCGTCCCGATATCCCACGCCACTCCTGCAGCGGCTTATGCGGTGAATGTCAGCCGAGACGACTATCAAGATTTAACTCGGGACATGCTTGGCTTGCCATCGGTGACGCACAAGAGTAAGCCTTATCCTGGTCTTGATGTAGTTTTAGGGGCGGGATTTGGAGAGACGACAAAATCCAATGCCGGACAAGGAGAGAATTTCATACCGGGCAATCGCTATTTGGCGGATGTGGATCGTGATGCGGTCGATGTGACCAAGGGGGATCGTTTGGCCAAATACGTTGTAGCTCAGCGGACGCCGGGAAAGAAAGGTACATTGGTTTTGGCACAGGCTGCTGAGCAAGCGATCGCCGGCAAGCATCGGCTACTTGGTTTTTTTGGTGCCAAGAACGGGCACTTACCGTTTCAAACGGCCAACGGAGATTACAAACCTGTTGCGACCGTAAAGGGGATTGAAGAGTATTCGTCTGAGGATTTATTGGAGAACCCCAAGTTGAGCGAACTGACTCAGGCAGCCATTGACGTATTAGCAAGTCGCTCGGAGCGGTTTTGGTTGATGGTCGAATCAGGCGATGTGGATTGGGCCAATCACGCTAATGACATCGACTCATCGATTGGCGCGGTGTTCAGTGGAGAAGAAGCGGTGGGTTCGATTTTTCGCTGGATTGAAAAACAGGACGCCTGGGAGGATTCTTTAGTGATCGTCACGGCCGATCACGGACACTATTTCAACCTGGTACAACCCGAAGCGCTTATTCCTACGGCTCGTTAGGAATTTTGGGTAAGTTTCTTGAGCCATGCGAAGGCCGTTTGGATTGGCCACAGGAGATCTGAAACGACTTGTTGCAGTCCTGAAAATCCTTGGAGTGCAAAGGCGTATCCGGTGACCAATACCAATAGGTTCATCGGAACCAGGAACATCCACTGAAACCGCTTCTGGTACTCGATGGACGTTTCGTTCGATGATGGATGACGAAGTTGCACGTAGACGCTCAGCAGATGATAAGCGACTCCCAGACCTAGGACGAAACTGCGAAGGAAGGCTGGAAGAAACAGGACGCTCAGGAGCCAAAGCAAAATCGAAGCGGCGGGGAAGAAGTTCGGGCTGGTGCGAATCAACCAATTGTCTTCGGCTGGCCAAGCCTTGGAGTCGGAGTTTTCGCTTGGTTGCTTTTCAGGAAAGCCTAGCTTGGTTTTTCCCCAGCGAAGAATGGTCGAAGTGGGCTGGAGCAGAACAAACGACAGGAGGCTTTGAGTGATTCGACGTTCCCACCGGATGGCTCTAGAGAGGATCTTTGAGGAGATCCACCCTGAGCGAGAAAGGGCAAGGGTTGCAAGAGCACCGGTCCAAAACATCGTTGCGTAGAGTGGATATTGGGTGGATCTGAGCAGCCAAAAAATGGCTGCCCAGACAATCAGTGGGATGAGTGCCGCGAGCAGATAGGTAGCTGGCCATTGAAATCCTCGGATCATACGGTCGACAGTCTTGGCGATCACCGAAAACTCCTCAGGCTTGCAGAAACTCGTGCATCGACTCCCAACGGACCTTGGATTTTAACCCTGTGAGGTTAAGCTTTACCACATCAATTTGTAGCGTTTTCTCATTGAGAGTGTACCTATGTCAAGCGAAGAATTTGATTTAGTCGTTTTAGGGGCAGGGCCTGGTGGATATGTGGCTGCGATCCGCGCATCGCAACTAGGACTCAAGGTGGCTTGCATCGATGAGAACGACAAGTTTGGAGGAACGTGTTTGAGAGTTGGTTGCATTCCCAGCAAGGCTCTTTTGGAGTCTAGCCATTTGTACCACGACACCAAATCATCGCTTTCTGTCCATGGGATTCAGGTAGGGCAAGTGCAGTTGGATTTGGCTGCGATGATGAAGCGAAAGGAACAGATCGTCCAGACGCTCACGGGTGGAATCGACCTGTTATTCAAGAAGAACAAGGTGACCGGATATCGAGGGCGGGGCGTGGTCTTAGGCCCGAATTTGGTCCAGGCCAATTCTGAGGGTAAGTCCACAGAACTCAGAGCCAAACGGATCATTATTGCGACAGGATCCAAGCCGGCTTCGATGCGGGGTGTCGACGAGGATGGTGTTAGGATTGGAAATTCGACGATGGCTTTGTCCTTCGAGCAAGTGCCCCAGAGGCTCACGGTCATCGGAGGTGGTTACATCGGACTTGAATTAGGGAGTGTATGGAACAGGTTGGGATCGAAGGTGACGGTCCTTGAGGCGCTGGACCGGATCCTTCCGGGGATGGACCAAGAACTAAGCCAACTGGCACAGCGAGCCTTCAGCCGACAGGGAATCGAATTTCGACTGCAGTCCTGGGTTGAGTCGGCCAAGGTTGAAAACGGTCGGTGTATTGTCCGTTGCAAAGGTGCCGAGCCCATCGAGAGCGATCGCGTGCTCTTGGCAACGGGTAGAGTCCCACTGACCCAAGCCATTGGCTTGGAAAACGTCGGGATCGAGACCGACAAGCGAGGGTTCATTCCTGTCGACGCAAATTTCCAAACCAAGGTATCTGGAATTTACGCATTAGGGGATGTCATTGGAGGAGCGATGCTGGCCCACAAAGCGATGGAAGAGGGGGTTGTGTGCGTCGAGCGAATGCAAGGCATTCACTCTCATTTCAATTACGATTGCATTCCCGCGATCGTGTATACCCACCCTGAGATCGCCACGGTTGGGAAAACCGAGGAGCAGTTAAAAGAAGCTGGGATTCCCTACAAGAAGGGGGTCGGTGCTTACGGTGCCAATGGTCGGGCGCGGACCCTTGGTGAGTCCGAGGGTCGCGTCAAGATACTGGCCGACGCCAAGACCGATCGGGTCTTGGGAGTTCACATTTTGGGGGCTCGCGCTGGTGATTTGATTGCTGAAGCTGCAATAGCGATGGAGTTTGGGGCAAGCAGCGAAGACATCGCTAGAAGTTGCCATGCCCACCCAACGCTAGCAGAGACGGTTCACGAAGCGGCGTTGGCCGTTGAGGGTCGGGCAATTCACTCGGCTTAATCTCCGACTTAGGCCTGCTTGAGAAACTTTAAATTCACCATCTGCGTTGATCAATAAATCCTATGCCTCGATACAATCCTGCTGAAATCGAGCCCAAGTGGCAAGCTTATTGGGAAAAGAACAAGACGTTCCGTTGTCCGGATTTTCCTGATCCGCAAGGCAAGGGGAAGCTATATGTCTTGGATATGTTTCCGTACCCTAGTGGAGCAGGATTGCATGTTGGGCATCCCGAAGGCTACACAGCCACGGATATTTACTGCCGTTACTGGAGAATGCAGGGCAAAACGGTCCTGCATCCGATGGGCTATGATGCTTTTGGGTTGCCCGCCGAGGAGTATGCGATCCGTACCAACACACCGCCCAGGCAGAGCACTGAGGCCAATATTGCTAATTTCACGCGCCAACTCAAGATGCTGGGGTTTTCCTACGATTGGGATCGCGCATTAGCGACCACGGACGTAGAATATTTTCGTTGGACTCAATGGATTTTCTTGGTGCTGTTTGACACTTGGTATGACCCAGATTTGCAAAAAGGCAGGCCCATTAGCCAGCTGCCTATCCCTGAAGCGGTTGCGGTTTTGGGAGACGAAGCGATCGCAAGTTACCAAGACCGCCATCGATTGGCCTACCAAGACGATGCGTTGGTCAATTGGTGCCCTGCCTTGGGAACCGTTCTTGCTAACGAAGAGGTGATCGACGGCAGAAGTGAAAGGGGAGACCACCCAGTCCAGCGCATTCCCCTGAGGCAATGGATGCTGCGCATCACGGCTTATGCAGATCGTCTCTTAGGGGATTTGGAACTGCTCGATTGGTCAGCGGGGATCAAGAAACTCCAAGCGGATTGGATAGGAAAGAGCACGGGGGCGGAAGTCGATTTCCGCATCGTCAAGCAGGATCAAGCCTCCTGCCCAGAGGAGTCGATCCGTGTGTACACGACGCGCCCTGACACACTCTTTGGGGCTACTTACTTGGTCGTTGCCCCAGAGCATCCGTTGGTGGCCAAGATTACACCTGATGCTTATGCAGCTCAGGTCAAAGAGTACTGCGAAGCTGCCTCGTTCAAAAGCGATCGGGATCGCACCGAAGCTGATAAGCAGAAAACTGGTGTATTCACTGGCGCTTATGCCATCAACCCGACGACTCAGCAACCCATTCCTATTTGGGTGGCCGACTATGTTTTGGGCAATTATGGAACCGGCGCGATCATGGCTGTTCCTGCTCATGATGTGCGGGATCACGAGTTTGCTCTGAAATATCGCTTGCCGATCGTTCAGGTTGTCGAACCTCTTGATGCCACGTTGGAGGAATTAGAAAAAATCCGAAGTGGCGAAATTTGTTTTGCTGGCGAAGGTATCGCGGTATCAAGCGGGGAACTCGATGGACTTAGGACCAAGGACGCCAAGGCCAAAGTGATTGCCAGCCTAGAACAGCAGGGATTGGGCCGTGAGGCCGTGAATTACAAATTGAGGGATTGGTTATTCAGTCGACAGCGGTTTTGGGGAGAACCGTTTCCTATCCTCCATGAGCTTGGTCCAGACGGCACCCCCAATGGACAAATCCGAGCCGTTCCCGTTGCTGACCTTCCGGTAGACCTACCTCATCTGGAGGATTACAAACCGCACGGCCGTCCTGAACCACCTTTGGGTAAGGCGGATGCATCATGGCTTTATGTTGAGCTCGATGGAAAAAAATACCGCAGAGAAACCAACACTATGCCGCAATGGGCAGGCTCATGTTGGTACTACTTGCGTTTTATCAGCCCAAGGTGCACCGAAGCGTTCGTCGATCGTGAGCAAGAAGCGGCTTGGATGCCTGTCGATTTATACATAGGCGGAGCCGAACATGCGGTCTTGCACCTTTTGTATGCGAGATTCTGGCATAAGGTGCTTTACGACCGGGGCTATGTAAGTCATCCCGAACCGTTCCAGAAACTGGTCAATCAAGGAATGATCTTATCGTACGCGTACAAAGATCATCGAGGAGCGTTGGTTCCGGTCGACTTGGTTCAAGAGGATGATCAAGGGGCTGTCAAACACACTCAGACCGGAGAGGAATTGCAAAGGATTGTCGCAAAGATGTCCAAAGCCCTCAAAAATGTCGTCGATCCTGAGGGGGTTGTCCGGGAATACGGAGCCGACGCGCTAAGGCTCTATGAAATGTTTATGGGGCCCTTGGAAGCGACTAAACCATGGAGCATGCAAGGGGTCAATGGAGTTCGAAATTTCCTGGATCGTGTTTGGAGACTGGTCGTTGATTCTCGATCTGAGGATTTGAAACTAAGCGAAGCGGTACAAGATATTCCAGCAGGTGCCGAGCATGATCGAGTGGTTCACAGCACGATTGCCGCAGTGACCCAGGACATCGAGAATCTTTCGTTCAATACCGCAATTGCTCGAATGATGGAGTTTGTGAATCACTTCACCAAAGAGTCGGTCCGGCCAAAATCGGCGATGGAGAATCTAACGCTCATGCTAGCCCCCTTTGCACCTCATTTGGCCGAAGAACTCTGGCGGATCCTCGGGCACGACGATTCGCTAGCCTATGCCCCGTGGCCTGAGGCAGACCAGGAGAAGCTCAAAATTGCCTCGGTTGAAGTTCCGATTCAAGTCAACGGCAAGGTCCGAGCCAAGATCGTCATGCCGGTGGGGATCGATAACCAGCATGCCCAGAGTCTAGCTCTTGACAACGAGCGAGTGGCCGAGCTTTTAGCAGGAAAAGAGATCACTAAAGTGGTCATCATCCCAGGCAAGATGGTCAATTTCGTCATCAAGTCCCAGTAGGATCTGGATCCAATTCCAGAGTTTTGCGACAGACTGGACTTTGGGGCTTACCATGACACCACGACAATCGGTCGCGTGTGCGTCATTGTGTCATTGTGCCATCCATTCCAAGACGTTATACTCTCTCGAAGTTGTTCAAGGAGTCTACTTATCAAGGAGGGTGGGCGCATGGAAGGCAACCATCGTGGTGTAGGGGTTAGTTCCGACATTGTTTTGAGGAGTTACGTTGACAAGAATACTCCCAAGAACGCCTATCGCGCCGTAAGAGGGTACCATTTGGTTTTGATTGGCGTGGTCTTTTTATGGCTGGCTGTTCGTTGCTTGTCGATCGTTGGGTCGCAAGTTTACGGCAACAGTGATGCGGTTCTAACGATGCTTCCTGTGGAAGTACGCGCAGGAGCCGTTGGGGCATTGATCTGTGTGATTTACTCAGCTTTCGATTTGACGACCTTGTACGGGTTGGTTTTCAGGGAGCGTTGGGGTTGGTGGCTTGGATTGCTGGGGTTGTGTTGGGGAATAACCCTTGGGATTGGAGATGCGATGATTTCGCTACGTTTGGACCGATTTAGCTGGACATCGGGGTTTCACCTTTTGATTGCCTTCGGGCTGATTTTGTTTTTTTCTTGGATGATCAAGGTGATGCTTTCCTCGGGGATGAGGGCGAAGTTTGGGGTAGAGGCCAATCCGGCACTGGCCCTTGCATGCACACTGGGCATTGCCGTGATTTTGGGAGTGACTTTGCAATTGCTGGTCGTTTAGAAAGCACTGCGGCTTCGGAGAATCAAACCCAGAGCTTAAGTCGGCCTTGCAAGCGATCGGGGAGAGCTTTATCGACCCATCGAAGGATTTGTGCTTTGTTGTAGCGAACGCTGAAGTGCCCGCAGATGATCTGTTCGTTTTGGAAGGTATCCTTTCGATCGACGAAATCATCCAGGTGCATGTGACCATCTTTGTGAATAAGATCTTTGCGATGATCGGGTGCAAGAAAGGTCATCTCAGTGATAAGAATTTTCGCGCGGAACATATCTGGATTACGATCCAGTCCAGCCGGGGCGGTATCTCCTGTGTAGGCGACCAAGGGGATACGAGTCTCCGAAGTGACTTCGGCCCCAGAGAGCCGTGCGTCACGAATCTGCTCGCCAGACCAATTGGCAAACTCTTGTTTGAGTTTGCGTCTTTTCTCCCAAACGATGAATCCCAGTGCGGGAATAGAGTGCTTCATCGCGTGAGTGGTCACTGTCAGTTCACGAGTGAGGTCTATTTCTTGGTTTTCGCGGAGGGGAATAAGTTCGCAGGGCATTCTACCTCGATCAAGTCTTGTGATCACCTTTAGCATTTGATCGACGGTTGCCACCGCGTAATCGGGCAAGTAGAGCACCGGGCGTTCCATTTTCATCATTCTTCGCCGGGCGACATACGCTGGAATGGCGGCAATGTGATCCAGGTGAGAGTGTGAGATAAAGGTTCGAGGCAGGGACATAAAGTCCCATGGCTGAGCTCCTAGATCGAAACCTATTTTAAGTTCAGCGATTCTCCAATAACTTTGGACTGCAGCGCGGGAGTAACCATCGATGGTCAGTCCTTCGTGATGAAGCGACAGTGTTGGGGCGTTGTCCACCGATCCGATGCCATCGGCCACGGTATCCTCAAACTGTTCTTTTGCTCGGTGGTTCATTTGGCTGGTTGATTAAGATGGTAGATCGCTCAAAAATGCTTACGAATCAGGGAAACGATCATTCCCTGAAGTATTGTTTTTGCCTTGTTGGACCATTCGAGGACTTCGGTGTGTTGGGTCGTTGTTGGTGCATCTGGGTTTGCGACGTTGGTGACAATCGAAAAAGCCAGAACCGGAACCCCAAGACGCATAGCAAGGAGGGCCTCTGGAACAGTGCTCATTCCCACCATGTCGGCACCCATGCGTGCAAACGCGCGGTATTCGGCCCGAGTCTCATAGTTTGGCCCTAGGGTAGCAAGGTAGGTACCCGATGCCAGTGAGTATCCTAATTCACCTGCTGCTTTTTGGGCTCTTGCAAGCCATGCAGGGTCATAGGTTTTATGAGTCCTCCCCAAGAAAGACGCGCCAAGTGGATGAAGGTTCGGGGCGTTAAGACTTTGAAAGAGCCAATCGATATGCGAGTCGATCGCCACGACTTGGCCACTTTGAAATCGCGGATTGATGCCGCCCGCAGCGTTCGAGAGGATGACTAGTTCGACTCCAAGTTCAATCAAGGCATTCAGGGGTGCTAGCGATTGCTCAAGCGACCAGCCTTCGTAGAGATGGCAGCGACCCTGGAGCGCAGCGACTTGGGTGCTCCCAAGTTGTCCTAGCACAAGGTTTCCTGAATGACCAGCGACCCTAGGGTTGGGAAAACTGGGAATCCTTTGGAAGGGGATCGTTGTAGGGTTTGCGATGGAGTCGGCGAAATCCCCTAGGCCACTGCCCAGCACAATCCCGACTTTCGGAGAGCACTCTGGGTAATTGGCTTTGAGCCATTGAGCGGGGGAGATTTGTTTTTCTTGATCAAGCATCGAAATGAAGATGATGACGCATCAGCTTGCCGCGTCGAACTCAAGGACACCCGTCAAAAGCTTGGTGAGCCGGGGTTCGGCATCGTTGGCGATGGCGATGATTTTAGATACATCGGCGGCTTCAAGTGCATCTGGCAAGCACATATCGGTGATCACCGAGAAACCTACGGTTCGCATCGAGCTATGGGCAGCGACGATCACTTCGGGTACGGTGGACATTCCAACGACATCGGCTCCGATGTGCCGGAGGAATCGGTACTCGGCACGGGTTTCCAAATTGGGTCCTGCAACGGCCACAAAAACGCCTTGGTGGGCGATGATGTCTTCCTTGCGGGCAATTTGCAGTGCTTGGCGGATTAAGTTTCTGTCGTAGGGCTGACTCATATCAGGGAAGCGGGGACCGAGTCGATCGTCATTGATACCTATCAGTGGGTTTCCACCCATGAGGTTGATGTGATCTTCGATGAGCATGATATCACCGGCTTGAAAATTGGGATTCATCCCACCACAAGCGTTGGAGACCATGAGGAGTTTAGCACCAAGGAATTTCATCACTCGGACTGGTAGGGTGATTCGATCCAGGGGGTATCCTTCGTACATGTGGAAACGTCCCTCCATGGCTACGACTGGGACACCTGCAAGATTTCCGCAGATGAGTCTTCCTCGATGACTGGTTGCGGTGGACTTAAGAAAATGCGGAATTTCTGAGTAATCGAATTCTGCTTGAATATCGATTTTCTTAACCAATGATCCCAATCCGGTACCGAGGATGATTCCAGCATGGGGTATGGGATCCCACCGCTTACGAATCGCAGCGCAAGCTTCCTGGATCTTTTCGTAGAGGTCGAGCATCGTAGACTCTTTTCCTGTCGGTTCTGGCAAAAGCTGATTATCTGAGGATCATATCATCAACGGTCCTACCCGAAGGGATCATCGGGAGGACATGTTCTTGATAGGGAACTTGGACATCTAGGACATAAGGGCCTGGATAGTTGATCATTTCGAGCAATGCGGAATGGAGTTCGGACTTGTTGCGAACGGTCGCGGCTCCGCAGCCGAAACCTTTGGCGATGCTGACAAAATCCGGATACCTATTTTCGGCATAGGTGTGCGCGACGGTGGAACCTGGGCCTCGGGCCTCTTCATGATCGATAGGTCCCAGGTAGGTGTGGGCTCGGTTGGAGCCCATGAAACGGTCTTCCCACTGGACAACCATTCCAAGATGTTGGTTATTTAAAAGCAGTACCTTGACCGGTAGTTTCTCGCAATGCAGGGTTGCCAATTCCTGGATGTTCATTTGAAAAGAACCATCGCCATCGATATCGATCACCAGTGCATCTGGGTGGGCGGCTTGGACTCCCATCGCTGCGGGGAGTCCAAAGCCCATGGTTCCCAATCCGCTGCTGCTGAGCCAAGTCCGCGGTTTGCGGAATTGAAAAAACTGAGCGGCCCACATTTGATGTTGTCCCACACCGACCGTGACGTATGTTTCACGGTTTGCGGTTAAGTCCGAGAGGGATCGGATAGCGTGTTGCTGCAGAATGCCGTCGAATTGATCGTCGTATTGAAATGGGTACTTTGCTTTCAGATCTTGGCAATGGTCAAACCATGGCTTGATGTTCTCGGGCGGTTGGACGATTTTATCGAGTTCGTTTAGCACGAAACGGATGTCACTTCGCACGGCAATGTGTGCGACTTTATTCTTGTTCAATTCAGAGGCATCCACATCGACGTGAATGATCTTGGCGTTTTTGGCGAAAGATGCCAAGTGTCCGGTGACACGGTCATCGAAGCGAACACCAAAGGCCAAAAGCAGGTCGCAGTCCCTGACGGCATAGTTCGCATAAGCGGCCCCGTGCATACCGAGCATATCCATAGACAACGGACCATCTGCGGGGTAAACACCCAAGCCCATCACTGTCATGGTCACTGGAATCCCGGTCTTCAAAGCGAAGCTTCGGAGTTCTTCGGAAGCTTCCGCAGTGACGATTCCACCACCACAGTAGATGATTGGGCGTTTGCTATGTCGGACCGCCGCAGCGATTTGGCGAATCTGCTCTGGTGCTGCGTTGGGGTGTTTGGCTGGAGAATATCCAGGTAGGTTCATCGGCACATCCCAATCGACTTCGCAGGAATCCAACTGAACATCTTTGGGCATGTCGATCAAAACAGGGCCGGGTCTCCCGGTCGTCGCGATATAAAAAGCTTCCTTCATCACTCTTGCGACATCGTCGACCTTCGTGACCAAATAATGATGCTTGGTGATCCCCCTGCATATCTCCACAATGGGGGTTTCTTGAAAAGCATCGGTCCCGATGACTCCCGTGGGAACTTGGCCAGTAATTGCAATCAGGGGGATACTGTCGAGTTTTGCATCGGCGATTGCGGTAACTAGGTTGGTTGCTCCTGGGCCGCTGGTGGCCATGACAACCCCGACTTTTCCGGTGGATCGAGCGATTCCTTGGGCCGCAAACGCACCTCCTTGTTCGTGCCTTGGGAGGATGGTTCTCAATCGACCCTCGTATTTGGTCAGAGATTGATGCATCGGCATCGAGCACCCACCAGGATAGGCAAAAACGATCTCCACACCGTGGTCGACCAGCGATTTTACGAGAATATCGGCTCCGGTCATGACGGAATTTTTGCGGTCAGTAAGGGTGGAATTGGACATTAGCCTCTCCGAGGAGGGAGTATGGGGGTAGAAAACAGCCCGGGAGAGAAAATATATCACCAAAGACAAAAACGTCGAATGGATTGAGCTTCAGATCGCCCCCCGCAATCCTTTCTAAAAACCTAGGCAACCACGACAAAACGTCGCACCCGGCAGACGTCTTGTCGCACCTGTGTCGCACTGCTTGTTGGGAAACCCTGGACGCTTTGTTGTACAAACCAAGGAAAACAAAAGTTTACAAAGCAGTTCTCGTTGGCACGGAATGTGCTTTCTTTTGTGAGTTAACTCCAGGCAACGCACGCATCGGTCCTTGCTCCGGGCATCGAACCTCCCAACCGGTTTTGATGGCGAGAATCGAATTTTGGTGCTTGCCTGGAGTTTTTTTATTCCATGCCCCAAAGTTTGAGTTTTCGCTGGAGGGTACGCACAGAGATTCCTAGCGTGTGCGCTGCGTGGGTTCGGTTACCGAATGATTTTTTAAGTGCTGAGAGGATCGCATCTTTTTCCAAGTCGTGGAGATTGAAGTTGCCTCGACTCGAATGGTGCTGTTCGCTGTAGGGGTTACCGCTGAGATACTTGGGAAGATTTCGCAGAGTGAGGATCTTTTCATCTCCCATGACGAGCATGTTTTCAATGACATTTCGAAGTTGGCGGACATTTCCTGGCCATTCGTAATCCTGAAGATACTTCATTAACTCCGGTGCGACGTCCGGAGAGGTTCTCAGATGCCGTTTAGCGCAGTCGTCAAGGAAGTGCTCTACCAGGATCGGTATGTCTTCGGGCCTTTGCCGTAAAGGTGGAAGCTCAATGGTAAGCACATTGAGTCGATGATAAAGATCGATACGAAACTGCCCATCTTGAACCATTTCAGGTAGATCACGGCTGGTTGCTGCGATGAGTCGAATATCTACATGGAACTCGACATTTGATCCAACGGGTGCGAACGAGTGAGTTTCGAGTGCTCTGAGTAGTTTGGGCTGTAATGTTTGGGGCAGATCTCCGATTTCATCCATGAATAGGGTGCCTTGGTTGGCCGCTTTGAAGCGCCCATCGCGTTGATCGAGGGCACCTGTGAAGGCGCCTCGCACATAGCCAAAAAGCTCTGACTCTATCAGTGCATCTGGCAGCGCGGTCACATTCACCGCGACGAAGGATTCCTTGTGCCGACGGCTGTTTTCGTGGATCGCCGAGGCGACGAGTTCCTTTCCTGTGCCTGACTCTCCGACAATTAACACCGTCGAATCCGAAAGGGATACTCTAAGAATCTGGTCAAAGACTTCCTTCATCCGATCGGACTGGCCTATCATCCGACCGATCCCAGCTTCGTCAATCGTGCTGTGTTTTGGCTCTCTGGCTCTCATGGGCAAGTAGCGGTTCAGAAGTACCAGCAGCTCGTCGGGTTTCAACGGTTTGGTTAGGTAATCTGAAGCCCCCAATTTCATCGCCTCAACGGCCGAATGGATATCACCATAGGCGGTAACCATCAAGACCGGAACTGATGGTTTCGATTCACGCCATTGCTTAAGCACATCCAATCCGTTGTCATTTCCTAACCTTAAGTCGCAAACGACAAGGTCAACTGGTTCTCGAAAGGCCTTCATCGCTTCTGGGTGGTTGCTTGCGTGGATCGTCCTGTAACCTTCAGACTTGAGCATACGCGAAAGAGCTTCCCGCTCTCTGACTTGGTCTTCAACGACAAGGATCGTAAGGCCTGTATTCATGATGCAGTCTCCAATTGGGTTTTAGACAGGTCGATCAGGCTTGGAACTGGCGTTGGCACATCGATCGGAATCGATTGAAATTCCAGAGTGAAACTCACTCCTCCGAGACTCTGGCTTGGGCCAATCGCAATCTTTGCGCCAGCCGAATCCAGAAGGTTTTTTACGACGGCCAGTCCCAATCCAGCACCTTCGATTCGGGTGCTGAAGAATGGTTCAAAAATCTTTTCGTAGAGATTCTGCTGGATCCCAGGACCTGAATCATCGACTTTGAGAATGGCGACGTTGTTTCCTGCTTCCAATTCCAGGCGGATCTGGCCTCCGTTACGCATGGCTTGTGTGGCATTTTGCAGCAAATTGATGAGCACTTGCCGGAAGTACTTTTTTGAGATCCTTGCTAAAACCGGGCGGGCTGGGCTTTTGTAAACAATCTCGATTTGGTGGTGCTCGTGAGTCGGTTTGAGGAACTGAAGCAAAGCCTGAAGTTCTTCATCGAGATTCAGCCACACGTTCTGGTTGTCATCGGCTTTGACCAACCCGAGCATCTGACTGATCAGGTCATTGACCCGTTCAATTTCACTGACCGATTCATGGATCATCTCGATAGCTTCTTTTTGGTCTATCGGTGACTCACCTCGGATTAACTTTTCCGAGGTAAACAGATTTAGTCGCACCGAATTGAGCGGGTTCCTAAGCTCATGAGCGATACTGACAACAAATTTACTTAGGTCCGCCAATCGCCTTGTCTCGGATGTCTTTAAAGCTTGTTCAAGATCCCTGGTAAGCGTACCTAATCGGAACAAATAAGTGGCGGTGGTCGAGACGATTAGACTCATTGCAGCTAGCACCGCCAACCAGACGAAACAACGTGAAATCGCAGCATTCGAGGTGTGCTTATCCAACCAAGTTACGGGAATAGCAGTTCTGTAGACCCCTACCCGAAGATCGTTCTTACTGATTGGCAGTGCAACCTCGATGGCTGCTGACTTGCTTGAATCATCTTCGAAAATCACTTTCTGTACGTTTTGCGGAAATCCAGGGATGTTCTGGTGTAGCACTGGTCCTTGATTTGACAGATTGAATTTACGACTTCGGGATACAATGACTCCTGAAGCATCTTCCACCGAAGCGTAAAGTCGATTTGGCTGGGAATCGATCATTCGCTCCCAGTGGTCCTTAAGCCAAGGAACCAATTGGGGCTCAGAAAAATCCTCGATCGATTTTCCTTCGAGCAATTCTCCTTCGATCCGAATGATCGTTCTTTCTACGTGGGATTGAAGATTGGAGACTTCCGAAGCCATGAGCAATTTTGCGCGATTGGTCAGATCATTCCACAATCCTAGAATACAGACCGCTAGTACCAGAAGAAACGCCACCAAAATCCCCAACAAAGAGGCTCTTCGCATGTTTTCAGTGGATTTCGGCTTGCTAAAGGTGTCTGAAATCATAGTTTTGGTGCCCGAGGAATTTACGGCTTCGCCTATCCCCATTATGCCTCATACTAAACGCTTATGGAAACCGAAACCAAACTTACCCGCCTTGTCTTGGCCTTGGCGACTCCGAGCCTCGAGGAACTACCTCAGTGCGCATCGACGCCCGAGGAAGCTACCTCGCTGCATCACGATTATCACGCAGCTTGGACTGCCCTTTGGTCTCCGGTCATTTTAGCTTCGACGGGCTTTCTACCTGAGTCCAGGCGAGCCGACACCTCAGGACTTGACCTTGAAAACACGCTGCTGATTGTACCTGATGTGTCCAAGAGCAAGATAGACCAACCCTTGGAAGAGCGTTTGCTCATGGCTGGCAATCGATTGCTCTTCTCGGGTTCTAGAACACGTCCAGAGATTTCTCTCGCGGTTCTTCAAGCGTTCGCTCCTGGTGCCCAAGCCTTGGCACTGGAGGAACTTTCCACGGAGGCCAGAGAACTCGAGCAGGACTTTTGCAGTTTTGGTTTTGCCGTCATGCAAGTCCAGCAGATGGCTCGCAAGCTTCGATATTCCTTCAATCTCGACTGGATGGTTGTGTCGGACCAGTTGATTCAAGCCGCGCAGAGTTTCATGCGATCGGAATATCAGGAGTCCCAGCGTTGGCTCAGTGCTGCTTACGACAGCCTCTCCCAGGAGCGAGACCGTTACTGCTCGCAGCAAGGGCATTTAATTCATCTCGTGCTCTCGGCCCCAAGTACCCTCGGGCGTCGTTTTTCGGCTCAAATGCAACAGTGCGATGTTCCCACTAACCTTCTGGCGACTTATGAGACCATCGAGCAACTCAAGCAGTCGCATCCTCTTGGCTTTGATGAGCTTATCCATCGGATCGATCAAAGGACTTTGGCGATTGCAGGAGGATTCTATCGCGAAGTCACCCACACTTACCTTAGCGAACTATCGCTAAACCGAAGTTTTCTGAGAGCCAAACAGGCAGCTTCGAGTCTAGGATTGAATTTCGTGCAAACTCTCGCCCCTTTTTTTGGGGCGATTCCTGCCCATTTCCCAACGATGGCCAAACTCCATGGCTTTCAGGGAATGGTTCTTGAAAAATTCCACGGCGGATTCATTCCCGAAAAAGAGCATGCCAAACTCAAGTGGCAAGCCACATCCGAGAGTCCTGCCATCGATATGATCCTTGGTCACATGATCGATGCTTCGGACCCCTTAGCGCTTTTAGAGCTTGGTTCGGCAATGGCCAACCAATTGGATTACCATCAAGTCCCTACGTTGGTGATCGCGCATTGGCCTGATCGAGCAAGCCCTATCTTCGACGATTTGGTTCGCACTGTAAAACGCAGTCCAGCGTTGGGGAAGTGGATTCTTGTTGATGATTATTTCCAGTCCACTTCGCAACCCTATTGGTCTGAGCAATTCGGGGTGCAGCAATTTCCGTTTTCGATTCCCAAAGAGGCACAAGCCGTCCACGCAACACAGATCAGCCTTTTGCATTTAAACCGGTATGTCTACCAACTTGAAAGGCTTTCAGGGACGATTCAATGTTGGATCGCAGCAGGGAAAGACAAAAGCCAGGAACCAAAACCGCAGGAATCGACCCAACAGACGCTTTTGTTGAAAATCCAAGAGACTCTTGATCAACTCGACGAAATCGCAGAGCATTCCAAGTCCTGGCTTACTGAGCCACACAGTTGGACTGCAAGCTTTGAAACAAAGCTAAAGTCGCTTGTAGATCAGTGCACTGGGTTTATTGAATCTAAGCTTGGGGCCTGTTCGAATTGGACGATTGTCCATACAGCAAGTCATCCAAGGAGATTGAGTTTGGAGTTGCCATCTGCCATCGCATCCAAGGATCATGCAGGTATGGCTCAAGTGGTCGCTTCAGATCGACTGCATAAGGATCCTAGCAAGACTCACTGGGTTGTTGATTTGCCACCTTATGGTTTTACACAAATACCAGGGCCAGCCCCTGGAATCCATGCAACAAACCAATCGACTCAGACAGCCAAAACAAAGTCCTCCGGTTTCTTCTCAAAACTCCTAGGCCAGAAAAACACAATAGGACAACCCGATGGATCGCTGGCCAACGAGCACATGGAGATCCAAGTCGACCCCAAGAAAGGTCACTTGCGCTCGGTACACATCCGGGATCAAAGAGGCAACCAACTCAGCGGCATGGCTTGTTTGGTTCCAGGCCCAGTAGGATCAGAGACTTTAAGAAACCAAGCCGACTTTATTGGTCTATCGAGAATCGAAGTCCAAAACCATGACATCAGCGATTCGAACGCAATCTGTACGACTCGGGGGGTATTTGAGCAAGCATCCCAAGAAAACAAATCTTGCCCTTGGCTTGAGCAAACGGTTCGAATGCAAAGAGGGTGCAAATGGGTGCAGGTCGATTTCTCAGGAGGTGGATTCGACCGCAATTCCGTAACTCCCATATGGAGAACAGCTTGGCCAAGCCAAGCCGCGACACTTCAGGTTTGGTCGCATGGTAATCGCAGTAAGTGGCTCGGACCACTGCAGGCCAGCATCGAGCTTATTGAGATCGATGACGCACAGCATAAAGTCTACATCGCTACGGGTGGATTAAGCTACCACCTGAAACAAGGTGCAAACCAGCTAATAACCCTGTTGCCAGTGGATGCCCAGGGCAACCTCAGTGCTTCCATCGTCCTTGGGATTGACTGGCAGCGACCATGGGAGACGGCCATAGATTTATTTCAGCCAGCCTGGGTAATCCCACCTGTGGGTGCGCCTATGGCATTGAACCCGGATGAACAACCGGTTTGCAGAAGTGGATGGTTGGCTCAGAGCAACCACTGGAATCTTCGATTTAGCTTCCTGCCCACCGAATCTAGCCCAGGAGGACAGGGATCCTACAGCGACGCTACGCAAACGATCTTTCCGGATGTTTTGATCTGGATGACAGAGAGTGCTGGAAAATCCTCAACGGCGAAAATAAGCTTGCCAAAAACCGCCGTTTCGGCCTGGAAAGTTGATTTTTCCGGACAGCTAATGGATAAAATACCTGTTGAGGGTTCCGACCTGCTTGTCCCCTATTCGGCGTGGGAAAAATCGGTGCTGGCCGTTGTCCTTGGTCCCTGATTCGCCAAATCCATCCACAAAATCATTCATGAATCGGCCAAACGAAGGCTACGATTTAACCAACCAAGTCATCGGCGGATATAGCATCCTTCATCGCTTGGGTGTTGGAGGCATGTCCGAGGTCTACTTGGCATTCCAAAACTCGCTGCATCGCCATGTTGCCTTAAAAGTTCTCAGAGCCGATTTTGTAGGCTCGGAGGAACACGAACAGCGATTTTTACAAGAAGCCAGGTCGGTTGCTTCCCTGATGCATCCGAACATTGTCCAAGTCTACGATGTTGGAAAATTTGAAAACACACTCTACATAGCCCAAGAGTATGTGCCCGGTAGCAATCTCAATTCATTCATCCAAAGACGAGGTGCTTTGCCAGTGGAGGAAGCCGTCTCGATTCTCTGGCAGGCAACTTCTGCATTGCAGAAAGCCGCATCGATCGGGCTTGTGCATCGAGATATTAAACCTGACAACTTATTGCTGACCCCAGATGGCGAGGTAAAAGTAGCTGATTTCGGCTTGGCCAGAGCCCGGGGCAAGAGTCAGAATTTGACCGCTGTGGGCGTTGCTCTAGGAACCCCTCTTTACATGAGCCCCGAGCAGGTCCAAGGATTGATTGTAGATTCAAGAAGCGACCTGTACTCCCTTGGAGCGACGGCTTATCACATGCTCGCTGGACGTCCACCGTTCTCAGGCGATACGGCGCTTGCATTGGCCATGCAACACATTCAAGCCCAACCGGTTGATCTTGCTCAGCTTCGTCCCGACATCCCCAAAGAGCTTGTGGAACTGGTCCATCGTCTTTTGAAGAAGAGTCCGGAAGATCGCTTCGGCTCGGCGATGGAGCTAGCCAGGGAGCTTCGCAGCTTCATCGACATTCATCTCGAGGGCCGTGGCGACAAGATGGTGCCATTTTCCGGGCTTGTCATCGAACACCAAGCCATCACATCAAGCTCGGCGACCGAGGAACTACAAATCCTGATGAAGGGATCTGGTTCAGCAGGCTCGAGTATCAGGCGCAACAAGATTCGATCCAGTTATGACGGGCTCCTTAAAGGGTTGCTTTGGTTCTGTTTCCCACTGCTTCTATCTTGTGGGCTTGGTTACGCGGTCCTGAAATTTGATCCTTTCGCTCATCAATCGACCAGCACTGCAGGTGTCTCCCGAGAGTCATCGATCCAGAGGCAGTACGCTCTTGCTCTGGTTGAGAATAACCTCAAGCATTGGAATGCCGTCTCAGAGTTTTTTCCGCCCAATGACCCGACCAGTCGAAACTACTACCTCAAGTCCCAATTGCAGATCGCTAGGCTTCGTTTCGAGGGAGAAGACTTTGCAGCCGCAGAATCCAATCTCAGAACGGTGATCGACTCACCCTATGCCGATGAGATCCTTAGAACCATCGCAAGGATAGAGCTCGGTTGGATCAAGCAGCGTGGGAGACGCCAACCCATGGGTGATGAAGTCAGCAATGAACATTTTGCTCGTGCGATACGCGACATGTCGACGCTTGTCCCTGAAAAGCAGCGAATAATTCGCGAATCGTTACCTCCTAAAGTAAGAGCTGAATGGGAAACCATCGATTATCTGAATCAAACTCAGCCTAAAGCGACTGCACAGGAAAGCGTTACCGGGGAGAATCGTGTTAATTAGCCGCCTTCAAACTGCGGCGATCCTTCTGTCGGTCGTCTTTGCATTCATCTACCTGGACGTGGCATGGCCACTTGCGGGCGTCCCGGGGCTTTGGATGCTTGGAATCTACTTGGTTCTTTGCGTTGGTACCGCTCAAGAAGCGATTGGCATTGTCCGCAATGCATGGCAAATCCCCGTGTATTGGTCGACATGGATCGTCGTTGCTTCATGCTCGCTTGCTGCGCTCCCGGAATTACTACGGGCCGTTGGCTTATCCGATTCATTGCCTAGTTCTTGGGCCTCACCTGCAGGGCGATTGGCGATTGTTTGCATCGGAAACTGGCTTCTGACGAGCCTTATGGGATTCATGGCGCTTCGGACGTACCAAGACTCCAAACAAGCACTTGGTTGGCTCGTGAGCATCGGTCTACTGATGTACGTTTCTGTGTCGACGAGCTTTTGGTGGATACTTCGGCAAATCGGCGAGCCCAAACAAGCGATGCTCAATATCATCGGAGTTGCCCTAGTGACAAAAATGGCTGACACAGGTGCTTATTTCGCTGGGAAGAACTTTGGGCGCCGGCCTCTTGCTCCTGTGCTCAGCCCCAAGAAGACTTTGGAGGGACTTATCGGTGGTTGGATAGTAGCGGTCTGTGCGGCTGTGGTTTTTTTCATTTGGATCCGCGGCTCTCAAGAGGAAATCGCATTGGAGCAACAAGCCATCGGAGCGATCTTGCTAGGCACAGCCTTAACGTGGTTTGGACTTTTGGGTGATTTACTCGAATCGATGCTCAAGCGATCGGGAAATGTAAAAGACTCCGGTTCAAGTTTTGCCGGTCTTGGCGGTGTTTGGGATGTAACCGATTCGTTGATTCCCGCGGGGGTTATCGGACTGATCGCGAGCCTTTTAGGTTGGATCTGAGTCTACAGAGGTGCAGGATTTGACTGCTAGTTGCATCCGAAGCCAAATCGTTTTAGAGTGATGATCATGAAGGAAAGCTCACCGATGTCAGAATCGACCTTAAATCTAGGTGATCCACAGTTGGCAATCCAATTGTTCGGTCCTCAAGACACGCACCTGCGCAAAGTTCGCAATCAACTTGGGGTCGCAATCACTCACCGAAATGGGACGATCAAAGTCGCCGGTCCTAGTCAATCGGTAGACATTGCCACTGGCATCCTCGAAAAACTAAAAGAGAAACTCATTCGCGGTGGACATCTTCAACCAGATGAGATCGATCATTTGCTCCAACAAGCGATCGCTCCAGGTGATGAATCCAGTCCCGACTCGATCGCCTTGCACAGGGACGTTTCGATCGGCGCTGCGGGTCGCAAGGTTAAACCTCGTACGCCCGGACAAGCCGCCTACGTGGAGGCCATTCGAACGCATGATTTGACCGTCTGCTCAGGCCCAGCAGGGTGCGGGAAAACCTACCTTGCAGTTGCCACCGCCGTCGAAGCGTATCGTGCAAAATCGGTCCGAAAAATAGTACTCGTTCGACCAGCGGTCGAAGCAGGCGAGAGCCTCGGATACCTACCGGGTGACCTCAAAGAAAAACTCAATCCCTATCTTCGACCGTTACTTGATGCCATCAACGAAATGGTGGATTTCGATCAGGTCAAGTTTTTGATGGAGCAGGAAGTGATCGAAGTAATCCCGCTTGCCTACATGCGTGGACGAACTCTCAATCAAGCGTTCATCATTCTGGACGAAGCACAGAATGCAACCGTCGCACAGATGAAAATGTTCCTGACCAGAATGGGACGAGGGTCTAAGGTCGTCGTCTCAGGGGACACCTCCCAAGTTGACTTGCCTCCAGGTGTTACCAGTGGATTGCGGGATGCAATTCAGCGATTAAGAGCCATCGATGAAGTCGCCGTTGTCAGACTCCTTGATAGCGATATCGTCCGGCACCCCCTGGTCCAAAAAATTGTGGCCGCTTACGAAACTCCACAAAATCCCGAAAGTCATTCGACAAAAAGGAATGACAGGACCTAAGCTGCCTACACCTTAACTCCATGCAAACCCCCTCTAAGAAAAATCGCAGTGAACGGGCCGCGTCCCTGAAAACAGGACGCTTTGATTGGCGTGACTGGATCGAACGAGTCAAAAACTACGACTCGATTCGACGTGTCTTGGTCGTCCTACTTACCGGCCTTGTGTTGTCATTACTGCTTCGGGGATGGGAACCCCCTTTCCCCTACCGAATTGGCTTCGTTCCGCAACGTGCCATCCCAGCGCGTGTTCCCTTCCAAATCGAAGACGAAGTCCAAACCGACCGCCTCCGCCTACAAACTGCCAAACAAGTCCTGTGCGTCTACGAGAATCGAAAAGAACCCCTCATCCAACTCCGAGAGGATTTGCACGACGCACTTTTTTCCATCAGAGATCATCAAAAGGAACTCGCTTTAGACGACGAACAACTCAAGCTGATCGAAGATTTCGGTGTGTCCCCAGAAGGAACGAACCCCGTAGGCCTGCAAGCAAACGATGTCATCGACTGCATCAAACAGACATTAGCAACCGACTCCGACATCAAAAAATTTGATGATGCCATGCAGAGGATTTTCGAGCCTTTGGAAGAAGTTGGAGTCCTTCAGAAACTAGTTCATGATCCGCTCAAAGGTAGCCAGCGGTTCATCAAGATCATTCAAGCTGGACGCGATGATCAGAAATTGAATGTGGATGTATCGCGTGTTCGTAGTGCCGAATTGATCGTCACTTTAAAGGGCTCCTTGGAAAAGGAATTCAAAAATCAATTCATGGATGACTCCTCTGATCTTCTTGCTCAGATCGTTCATCGATACCTGTCGACCAAACTTCCTACCACATTGACCTTCCGCGAAGACCTTAGCAATGTCGAAAGAATCGCCGCTGTCAACGCGATCAAACCTACCATGGTATCCTACGAAACAACCTACGGTGCTCTTGTACCTATGGGCAAACCGTTAGGAGCCAAAGAGATCCGTCTACTTAGAACGGAACACCAAGCCTACATGAGTCAAATGAGCATCGGTCAAAAGATCCAAAGACTCATTGCCACTTGGGGACTTTTAGCTGCCGTTTGTGCCCTTTGCGGTTTTTTTATACTGCAATCCAAAGACCGCTCTCCCCTGATGCAAACCCACAAACTGATTCGATTGGTCGGTTTGGCTGCTTTCTCTGTCCTGATCGCCGTGATGGCCTCTATCGATCCTTTCCATATCGAGATTGTTCCTGTAACGCTCTGCGCAATTACTGCGACTCTGGTTTATGGTAGACCTACGGCACTGATGCTCCTTGCTGCTATATGCTTGGTGATCGCCTTTAGTACCGGAGGCGATCTTGCAGAATACATCCTCACCTTCAGCGCCGCCGCCGGTGCGATCCTGCTATGCGGCAGGATCCGTAACCGCACACGACTGGTCTATGTCGGATTGGGGGTCTCCCTAGTCGTCTTTGCAACATGCCTAGGATTGGGTGTATTGACAGGTCAATCCCTGGAATTCCCCGTTGAATCTTTCGAAGGATCCTTCAGTAAATCGGTTCCGCTTTTCTCAAGCCAGCTAATCATCGAGGCAATCAAACAGGCCGCTTTCGTCGCTTTATGCGGACCACTGATGGTCGGGATCCTACCGTTCATAGAACGATTGTTCGACATCGAAACCGACCTGAGTTTGCTGGAACTCGGTGATATGAGCCACACGCTTTTGCGTCAATTAGCGCAGCGTGCTCCTGGAACATACAACCATAGCATTTCTGTGGCTTCACTGGCCGAATCGGCTGCAGAAAGCATTGGGGCAAACGGACTGCTAGTTCGAGTCGGGGCTTGTTTTCACGATATTGGGAAAATGTTCAAACCCAACTATTTCATCGAAAATCAAATGCCAGGTTCCAACCGACATGACTCGCTTCAACCAGAGCTTAGCACCCTGGTCATCATCGCCCATGTCAAGGATGGAGCCGACTTGGCAAAACAGCATCGTATCCCCCAGCGAATTATCGACTTTATCGAACAACACCACGGGACCACCCTTGTGGAATATTTCTACAACCAAGCGATCAAGGAGAACGAAGGAAACGAAGATCTCGAAGAAGTCTCAGAAACTCAGTTTCGATACCCAGGTCCCAAACCGCAAACCAAAGAGTCTGCCATCCTCATGATCGCCGATGCCGTTGAAAGCGCCACCCGAGCTCTCCGAGAACCGACTTCCTCTCGAATTCAAACGCTCGTCGACCAAATAGCAATGAAAAAACTCCTCGATGGTCAGTTCGATGAGTGCGAGTTAACACTTGTCGAACTCGACACTATCAAACAGTCTCTTATCAAGAACCTGAATGCGATCCATCATGGCCGAGTCAAATACCCCGATCAGCAATCTGCCGGATAAACCATCAACCCCGTGAGCCATTTGTCGTCTCCCAATACGCCTGATTCGAAGCACGTGTTATGACACAACCTTCCCCGCCCTTCCAAGCAGAGCCGCTGACTCTCAAACTGGATCGAAAACTCGATCAATTGACATGGTTAGAGAAATCACTGGTCATGGCCGAATTATCGCGACTCGCCTACGGTCCTCCCGATCTAATCCAAGAGATTGTCTACCAAGCCGGCATCGATCAGTGCGACTTTGTTCAACAAGCAGGATCCGAAGCTTACGTTTTCGCGACAAAATATGACTGCTTGATCGTCTCAAGAGGCACAGAACCCACAAAATGGGACGATATCGCTGCAGATGCCAAAGCTTGGACGATCGCATGCGACATAGGGCGTGTCCACAGCGGTTTCGATGGACATGTGAATTTGCTTTGGCCCGATCTTGAGAATCGACTCAAAGAGAACCAACGCCCTGTGTGGTTCGCCGGTCATTCCCTAGGTGGAGCCATGGCCGCAGTCTGCGCCGTGCGTTGCAAATTGTCTCCCATTCCTTCAAACCCTCAAGCAATCTTCTCTTTCGGTGCACCCCGAGTGGGAGATAAAGCCTACGCTTCCTTCTTAAAGATACGCCACTATCGCTGGGTGAATAACAATGACGCCGTCCCAAGATTCCCCCCAAGACTCATGGGCTACCACCACATGGGGAGAGAAATCTATATCAATCGAAAAGGTAGAATCAGTCGTATCCACAATTGGCTTCGATTCCACGATCGCCTCCGTGGGTTCATGTTGGGGCTCCGAAAAGGAAAAATCGATTACCTTTCAGACCACTCCATGAAAGAATACGTCGCCATCATCAGAAACCTTCACCATTGCGAAAAACAAGGTAAACCGTTGCGGATTCCCAAGGCACTAAAGTGAGTCGGCAACTACTTGCCCCCCAACCGTGATCCAGCGTAAATCCTCGAAGCAGTGTAACGAGGAATTGCCATCGGTGTGGGCTTAATATCAAATCCCACCGACAGTTTGCTGTAATAAGCCAGTTGCTCCTGACGGGTTCCTAGATACAACTCCGGTATCTTTCGTTGGTCTACCAAATCCAAAAGCAATCGCGGTTGTACCGCTTTTCCGAAATTCAAATCGAACTTGGAAGTGTCCGCAGTGTTTCCGTCCGATGAAAATCTTTCAATCACCGCTCGAATCTCAGGAGAGTATACAAATCGATTGGTCGTGTCCGTTGTTCCCAATTGATCATACCCGCCCACAGTTACAATGCTTTGCTCCCGATCGTGGTATTGATAAGCCTCATAGCCTGCCACTCGCAGAGCCTTCATAGCAATATAAGCTCGCTCGGCGGCCTGCTCCAAAGAACTTGGGCCATTGGTTTCATCCCCAGAGGAAGACGACTTACCCCAAGATACAAACTCACTATCTCCCCTGAATGTCAAAACTCGAACCGTGTACTTGTTTTTGCAATCCAAAAGCGAATGCTCGTTGTAACCGGGCTGACGGTTCATGTCATATACGAATTTTTCAAGATCAGGCGATTGGAAAAAATCGGGTGGCAGCAAAGGATTGCGAGTCATGAACGCATGCTCCAAAGGCCCACGAGGCTTATCCTTGGCAAAACCACTTAGCCACTTCTTTGCACTTCGTACACCATCGGTTCCCTGACGCCCATCATCCTCGGACGCCTCTGATGCGAGCGTCTTGGATTGAAAAGTTTTAACTCGCTCCAAAATCTGAGGGATCGATGGATGATCGATCGAATCAAATTCCCCAGCCAATAGCGCGTAACCACTGACGACACGAGAATCTCGATACTTCATCACTTTTTGCGTGCCGTCTTCGCGATACCCTGAACCCAATACCTTGGTCGAGTAATCAAACTTCTTTTCCATCACAAACGCCGGAAGATTGAACTCCTTCTGGATCTCTTTACCAAGCAATGTGGCTTGCTCTTTGGCTTTATCTCCCTCAAAGGAATAGACAAAAATCATCCATGGACCATGCTCAGGCTTAAGCGTTGAGATTTCCGGAGATTCCCGAACCGTTCGCTTGAAGGGATTCGCTAACGGGGATTGAGCGCAAGCCAATTCTTCCGAACCAATTCCAGACAGGAATAACGACAGGCCAAGACATCCTACTAAGCCTTTGATTCTCACGAACATGGCAAACTTCCTTGTTTCTCAACAAACATTCGTCGCTAATCCCGCAGAGTAGCCCCCAACAGGTACCCTGGAAATAGCAATTCGAGTCGTTGATCGCTAGGTCTATTTACCCAGTTTCCCGGCCGCTTTGCGAAACGCTTCAAACTGCTCTCTGAGCGACTCAGGGGGACGCATTCGCCCCCCTTCTTCTTGCATCCCGCGAATGCCGTCATCGCGGTCCTTGAGTTTGTTGACTTTCTGGCCAGTCCCCGTTAACCCTAAATTCCTCAAAGTTTCGTCCAATTCAAGTTTCTTACTCGGATCAAGTCTTGCTTGCTCCTTGGCTTGACGCCATCGATCCGCGAATTTTCGAAAATCATCAGAACTCCAATTCAATCGCTTTAACAACTCAGGGTCGGGCTGATCTCTTTGCCGATCGATGTAATCTAGCAACATATCAGCCGCCTTTCGGGAATATTCCTCGTTGGATTTCTCCGAACCGAATTCGGCCGATTCACTAGGACCTCCACGATCTTGACCTGATGATTGCGGTGTCTTGCCAGTTGTGTTCTTTCCAGACCCCGCACTGTTTGGAGTATTGGACTTGGGCTGACCATCCTTCCCTCCCTTTTGATCGCCAGAGCCCTTACCGTCTCCCTGCTGTTGGTTAGGCACGGGTTCTGGGTCTTGGTTCCTATTGCTCTCTTGCGACTTTTGCTCCTTCTTGGAGTCGGCCTCTTTAGCACTTCCAATATCTTGTTTTCCATCCTGCTGGCTCGAACTTTTGCTCCCCGAATTCCCCATGCCAGACTTATCCGCACCAGACTTATCCGCACCGGACTTATCCGTACCAGACTTGTCCGCACCAGACTTGTCCGCACCAGACTTATCCGCACCAGACTTATCCGCACCAGACTTATCCGCACCAGACTTATCCGCACCCGACTTATCCGCACC
>Ga0172372_10001204_pt1 | contig 40143 bp, 36 predicted proteins | sample LakKiv5m_2_FD_114544 | JGI IMG/M metagenome (GOLD analysis project Ga0172372, IMG submission 114544) | Freshwater microbial communities from Kabuno Bay, South-Kivu, Congo - kab_092012_9.5m | ecosystem: Environmental > Aquatic > Freshwater > Lake | place: Democratic Republic of the Congo...
GCGTCATGATGCTGATCCCGGTGATCACCGTGGCCATCAACCATCACTTCACGATGGTGGGACATTTCGGCAAATTGCGATATAGCCCAACCCTCAGATTTGTTGTGGTCGGTGCCTTTTGCTATACGGCGACTAGTTTGCAGGGCGTCGCAAACTCCCTCCGAAGCTATAGTGAGATCGTCCACTTTACGCATCACACCATCGCGCACGCCCATCTCGGCGTTTACGGCTTCTTCACCATGGTGATGTTTGGTTCCCTCTATTACATCATTCCCCGCATCTCGGGTCGCGAGTGGCCCTCGCTGGGTCTGATCTCCCTGCATTTCTGGGGCTGCTTCCTTGGTCTTGTCCTGTATGTTGTTCCGCTGAGTTATGGCGGGATTCTGCAGGGTTTGGCGATGAATGACGCTACGGTTCCATTCATGAAGGTCGTCGAGGGTACCTTGCCTTGGCTCAAGCTCCGGACTCTTGCGGGACTGTTGTTGGCTCTCGGCCATGTCTCTTTTGTTGGGAACCTTGTTTGGCTGTTGGCCAGGGTATTTGGACCCTATCGCAAGCCTGTCGTCGCCATCCTCTCAGGAACCGAGACCCCGGCCGTTGCCGGAAAATGATCCCATGAAGTACGGACCTCTCCTCTTTCTCGGAATCCTCTTCACCCTGGCATCCAGTTGGGTGGGTTTGGTTCTGGCTCCCTACAAGCAGTTGGGCAACCTGCTTCCAAATCCTGCCACGAACGCCGTTGGCGGTGTCTCCTACTTGCCGGAAGCACGCAGGGGTGAAGCGCAACAGGGGGCAGAACACTATCGTTCCCTGGGTTGTGTCTACTGCCACTCACAACAGGTGCGGCCGGCAGGTTTCGGGGGTGATATTGATCGCGGTTGGGGCAAACGCCGCTCGGTGAGCCGGGATTATGTCCATGAGCGTCCGGTCATGCTTGGAACTTCACGGACGGGGCCGGACTTGACGAACATCGGCGAGCGCCAGTCGGATTACTCCTGGCATTATACCCATCTTTACAACCCGCAGATCACTTCGAAGGGAAGCGTCATGCCCCCGTATCCATTCCTTTTTGAGAAGCGTCGGGTCGGTCTTGGCGGTGTCTCCACCAATGCGCTGAAACTGGTGGGGGAGTTTTCGCCAGGGGAAGGTTGGGAGGTTGTACCGACGGACGCTGCCAGGCAACTGGTCGAATACCTCCGGAGCCTGAAGTCCTCGTATGACCTGCCCGAGGCACCATTGCCCAAGACGGCCGGAGAGGCTGAAACCGCGACTGCAGTCCAATGAGCGAACACGCGATGAGCGAGATTCCCAACAAGAACGCTTCCGGGTTGGACGGTGGTGAGAACACCGACGTTTGCGATTTACACGCTGCTGTCCTGCGCGAGCGACCGGATCCTGTGGAAGGTCGCGAGCCCCTGAATCTCTGGATGGTGGTCTTCGTCGCGGCCCTCCTTTTTTGGGCAGGAACCTACCTGACGCATTACTCCGGTGGCTTCAGGGCTGACGAGTTTTCCGAGCGTCAGATCAATCCACTTCCTCCTCCCTTGGAGGTTGGAGCATCCAATGATGATCCCGCAGCGAAAGCGGCGAAGGAGGGGATGGCTGTCTTTCTCGCCCAGTGTTCTCCCTGCCATCAGGCGGATGGCAACGGTGTCTCTGGCCAGTTCCCGCCGCTCGCCGGTTCGGAATGGGTTCTTGCCGAAGGTCCAAATCGGATCATCCGGATCGTCCTGAACGGCCTAAGTGGCCCGATACAGGTCAAGGGGAGCGATTACAACGCCGTGATGAACGGCTTCCGCGACTCGATGGATGACAAGCAGATCGCCAATGTCTTGACCTACATCCGCAACAGCTGGGGCAACAAGGCCGGGTTGGTCACGCCTGCGGAGGTCGCCGCGATCCGAGCATCAACGAAGGACCGCACGGAAGCGTGGATACCGGCGGACCTTCTCAAACTGCCCGTCAGTGGTGGAGATGCGCCTGCTGCGGCATCCGCGGGTGCGGGTTTGACACCGGAGGCCCTGAAGGAGGCATTGAAGAAACTGCCACCGGATGATTTGAAGGCGCTGCTGCAGGGTCTCGGAAACTGACTTTGCCCCGGGGTGCGCTTCCTGATCCCCGTGTAATGTGGGCCAACCCGAATCAACTCGATCTGTCCTTGGTGATGTTGCCTCTGGTTGCGCTTATTGCGGGGGAGCCATCCCAGGAGGAGAGGACCGTGATCTGCAGGCACCGTTCTACTGTTGTTATGGTTGCCGGATTTTAGCGGAAGGGGGCCGGAAGGCGGAGTCGCAAGCAAGAGTTGGGGCCGAAGCTTGGTTCTCGATTGGGCTGGGCGCCTTCATTGCTGCCCAGTCGATGTTGTTCGCCACGGTGGTGAACGTCTCTGAAGTGGAGGAGGCGACGCGCAGATGGATCCATGCGGGTTTGGGCGCCTCTGCTGTAGCGGTGCTTTGGGTACTCGGTCGTCCGTTGTTTCGTCAGGCGTGCGCCTGTGTTGCCGAGAGACGTCCCGGAACCGAGTGGTTGTTCCTGGTTGGCATCCTTGGTGCGATGGGCGCCTCCGTTCATGCATCGATGCGTGGAACCGGTGCAGTGTATTACGAAGTTGTTGGTGTGCTGGTGACCGTTTATGCCACGGGGAAGGCGCTGACTGCCGTTGCCAAGCGGCGCGTGCTGGCGGAGATCGAGAGTTTGGATTCGTGGTTTGGTGAGGCCACTGTTTTGAGTCCAGACCGTTCCGAGCGGTCCATTCCGGTGGGGCAACTGAAGATCGGGGACATGGTGCGGGTTCGTCCGGGGGCGGCAATCACGGTGGATGGCCTGGTCCTGCGTGGTTCGGGATGGGTGAGTTCGTGCATCCTGACCGGGACTGCCATACCGGAGGTGCTTCGGCCGGGGGACCATGTTCGTGCAGGCATGGTGAGTGTCGACGCGGAGTTCGAAATCGTGGTACGAAAGACTCAGGCGGATCGGACCTTGGATCGGTTGGTTCAGACGGTGAGAGCAGCTCGTGACGGGTTGAAGGAAAGCCGGGCCATGATGTTTGCCGACCGTCTTTCTGGTTGGTTCGTCCTTTTTGTGATCCTCGCGGCGGCGCTCACCGGTTGCGGTTGGTGGATGCGCGGTGAGCCTGAATTGGCACTGTATCGGGCCTTGTCGGTTGTCCTCATTGCTTGCCCTTGTGCCGTCGGCTTGGCCGTACCGCTGGGCCTGTGGAGCGGTCTGGCCGCCGCAGCGAGTCGTGGGGTGGTTCTGCGAACGGCTGGGGCATTGGAGCGGTTGGCTGAGGTTCGGAGCGTGTGGTTCGACAAGACAGGCACCCTGACGGAATCGAATCCGTCGCTGCTGGATCTGAGGCTTCTTGAGGAGGGTTGGGACCGTGTTCGTGTTCGTCGGATCCTCGACGCGGTTGAGTCGAGATCGGGCCATTTCCTCGCGAGGGCTTTTCGCACCGGTCTGGCGGTCGACGACATTGACCTTGAGGATGTCCGTCTTGTCCCGGGGGCTGGAGTGCAGGGGAGGGTCCGGGATGCCTCGGGGTCGTGGATGGTTGTCCGTATTGGGCGCCTCGACTGGCTGGGCGCTGAAGGTTCCGGAGCATCAGGGGACCAACCATTGCGTTACCATGCTGACAAGGATCTGACGGTCGGGATCCAGATTGACGACAGGCTGATTGGCGTGGCTTCGATTCATGAGCAACCCAAGGAAGGTTGGGGGGCGTTGGTGGACCGCCTGGAAGGACTGGGTTGCCGGGTGGGTATCCTTACTGGGGATCGGGTCGAGCGCGCATCGGGATTTGGACTCGGTGGCCGGGTACAAACTGTTGGAGGCTTGGGGCCGGATCAGAAGGCTGATTTTCTGACGTCAGAACAAAGCCGGACCGGACCGGCCCTGTTTGTAGGGGATGGTGTGAATGACGGGCCCGCTCTCGCGGTTGCCGCGGTCGGATTGGCTGTTGCGGAGGGCACAGCGATTGCGAAGGAGTCAGGGGATGGAGTTATCGGGGAACGGGGGGCGGACGGGATCATTTACGGCATACAAGTGGCGCGGGATGTCCGGAGTCGGATTCGAAGCGGCCTTTGGTTTGCCGCCGGTTACAACGTGATGGGTATGGGGTTGGCGGCTGGTGGATGGCTGCATCCGGTGGTGGCGTCGCTCTTGATGGTTCTGTCGAGTGCGGTCGTGGCTTGGCGTTCGGTATTCTCGAGTGACGATGGATGTGGCCAGGAGGCTGGACCGCGAGATTGGTATCTGCGCCCGGTTTTCTTCATCACCCTCGGACTGCAGCTTCCCCTTGCTGCGTGGCTGGGATCCATGAATTGGCCGCACATTCTGGGCGCAGCCATGGGTATTTGGGGAGGCGGTTGGTTTCTGGCCCAATCCAACAGACCGGGGCCTTGGACACGGATGATGATGGGGATGGCGGGGCCCGGGGGACTTGGGATGTTGGTGGGCTGGTGGGTTGAGGCAGGGATGGGACCCGTCATGCAGGACGGGGTGTGTCTCTGTTGCCAACCCCATCATTACTTCGAGTTGTTTGGGAAGATTCCTTGGATGCAGATTGGGATGATCATGGGAAGCGGTGCCTCGATGTGGGCCGGGCTACCACGGTTGGGGAGGCGGCAGCATCGGTGGCCAGCGTGGATCCTGGCGAGTTCAGGCATGATCGCGGGTATGAACGAGGGAGCCCGAATTGCACTGGCGATGGGAGGCCCTGGTCATCCAGCACAGTTCCTGATTGCCTGGGCTGGGATGGTGGTAGGAATGAGCCTTGGAATGCTGCTTGGCTGTGGGGTCGCGGAGGCGGTACGCGCCATGGATCGGCGTTGGTGGAGCGTGGATGCACCGCGGTAGCCATCCTCAGGCCTTGGCGACCGCCAGAAGACTTTGCCCGAAGGGTGGACGCAGTAGATTTTTCTCCATCCAGTGGCCTACCGGGAAGATGTATCGGTCGAAGATCCGCACCGATTGTGCTTCGAAGGTGCGATTCTTACGTGCTTTGAAATTGAGCCACCAAGCGAAGTAACCAATGAGATTGAAGTAGACGAGTCGTTCCACTTTAAACCCAGCGGTGGTCAGTTTGAGTTCCAGTTCCGGTCTGGTGTATCGTCTGAAATGCCCAAAGTCCTTGTCGATGGGGGCATAGATTTCAGGTCGCGCCGGTACGAATAGACAGGCGTGTCCATGTCGCTCGCGAAGGAGTCGGAACCAGTTGGAGAGTTCAGCCTGATCCTGCTCAATATGTTCGAGCACGTTGATGCTGACGATGGCGTCGAACCCCAGATTGTCCGGTAGTTCCGCCGAAACGGTGCGGAACAGTTCAACATCCGGGTTCTTTTGTGCGAATCGCTGGTGAAAACGGCTGTCAGGTTCCAATCCCGACAAACGGATGACATCCCGTAGACCTCGAAATTCGTGGGTCATCTGGCCTATCCCGGCGCCAATTTCGAGCACCTTGCCCTTGAGGAAAGGAGAGAACTCCCGGGTCAAAGTACGCCGATAGTTGACAGCTTCATTGAGAGCGTCGAACTCGAAGTCAGCGTTGGAGGCCTGATCATTGACGACGGGTGAGGAAGAAGTGTGCATTACTCAAAAAGGCTGTACCTGATGATGCATCGAATAGCGCTGAAACCATCCTTCCAACCAATCTTTTTCCCTTCCGCATAAGTCCGTCCATAGTAGCTGATCGGCACTTCAAAAATGCGGACACCGAGCTTGGCCACTTTGGCAGTGATTTCCGGTTCGAACCCGAATCGGTTCTCCTCGATCTTGATTCGCTGGATTACGTCCAGACGGAAGACCTTGTAACAGGTTTCCATGTCTGTCAGGCCGAGATTCGTGCACATGTTGGACAGCGTGGTCAGCAGTCGGTTTCCGACCGAGTGCCAATAGTACAGAACCCGGTGTGCACCCCCTGCGAAACGGGATCCAAAGACAACGTCGGCCCGGTCTTGAAGCAGCGGTGCGAGAAGCACGTAATACTCGGTGGGGTCATACTCCATGTCCGCATCCTGGATGAGAATGAACGGTGACGTGGCTTTGCCCAAACCTGTCCTAAGTGCCGCACCTTTACCTTGATTGATCTCGTGTCTGAAGAGGCGAACTCGGGGGTCACGATCCTTCCAACGCTGTAACTTTGCCCACGTGCCATCCTTGGAGCAGTCCTCCACAATGATGAGTTCGGAGACAGGTTTCTGCGAAAGAACCAAATCGATGATCTGATCGATCGTTTTCTCCTCGTTGTACACGGGCATGACGACCGACAGGCATTGGGGGCAGGAGTTATTGCTGGTGATGTTCATTGTCCGCAAGGATTGATTCCTGGTCGGATTAAAACTGCTGAGTCATTTGGGGCGTCCGGACGACCACGTTGTCACGCCGGGGGCTTGTCGGTTCATCAAGGGTGTGAGTCTGATCGCTGGAAGACGAGGAGGTTGTTCAATCCCAGTTGGAACTTTCTGTGAACGATCAGCTTGAATTTTGGTTCTGGGAAGATTCCGGGGGTGTCGTCGACCTCGTATCCATGGTGTTCCTCAAGCGACATGCCATGGATCAGGTGGAGTTTGAGCAGCCATCTGAGGATTTCATCGACGGCTGCGGAGGGAACGGTGATCACAAGTAAACCGCCTGGGCGAAGCAGTCTATAGATCCCATCCGCTAGCTTTGAGTATTGGGCGGGGGGAAAGTGCTCCAAGACGGCCAACATCGCGATGACATCAAATGGGTGGCACGTTTGCGGCATGTCGTCCGGGAAGTAGCCGCTGATCATCCGGAACCCCTGGACGGTGGTCAGTGATGCGCTGAGAGTCGGGTCGATCCCCATGGAACCAGGTCCGCAGCATCCGGAGCGTCGAAACAGTTCTCCGTCTGCACTTCCCAAGTCGAGGACGCGGGAACCTGGGCTGATGTACGGCAGGGCGACCCGGATTCGCCAAGCCTGAACGATGCAGTCTAATTTTGTCACAGCCGGAGATGAAGCAGGGCAGGTCCAGAGTCACTCGAGCGACGGAGGTCGTCTTCCAGTGGTCTTGAGTCCAAGGACGGAGAGGTGGAAGCTGTTGAAGATTGTTTGGAGCCCAAGCGTGGTTAGAGTCGCTCCCAGGACAATGCGTCTCAGGTTTTCCGCGGTTGGTAGTTCACCGAAGTTGGCTGCCTTCCAATTCCAGACCGCGAGTGCCAGAATGGTAACCCCTGTCAGGCTGGCAATCAGCCCTGTGATGCAGCCCTTTTCCAGGTTCCAGTGACGAAAAAGACCGGCGAAGTGTTTGTCATTTGGGAGGAGTCCTTCACCTACCGCAAAAACCTTCGCGTAGAAGGCTTGTGCTACGAGTTGATATCCCAATATGGCCGTCATGCTGGCAACGATCAGTGTGCCAAGGTCCAATGTGATCCTTCCCAGTGCCCGAGGGCCGGTACAAGTTAAGGCCACCCCCACCAGTCCGGCAACCGTCAGGAAGACTCCCGGCACAAGAAACAGCCATTTCGGGGAGTAAATCAGCATGAAGCGGAGATGGCGCCAGCCGTCCCGCCATGGTTTGAGGTGCGGCGGTCGGGAGCGACCATCCGGGTGCAGGGTTATTGGCACCTCCGCGACGTTCAGACCTTTGAGTGTCGCCTTCATGACCATCTCGGAGGCGAACTCCATGCCTGTGGTCTTGAGGTCCATTCGGCGATAAGCCTCGGCAGAAAAGCCCCGCAGCCCGCAGTGGAAGTCGTGTATTGGAGTGCGGAAGAAGAGGCGGCCTATGAACGAGAGGATTGGATTCCCAATCCAACGATTTTTCCAGGGCATAGCCCCCTTGGCGATCGTCCCGCCGCCTGAGGGGAGTCGGCACCCCATGACGAGGTCATGCCCTTCCTTCAGCTTTTTAACAAACCCGGAAATGTTCGAGAAATCGTAGGAATCATCGGAATCCCCCATGATGATCCAGCGGCCGTAGGCGGCTTCGATGCCGCCTCGGAGAGCATTCCCGTAGCCCTTTTCCCGGACACGTTCCACGCGCGCACCGAGTGATTCTGCAATTTCGATGGATCCGTCTGTGGAACCATTGTCGGCAATAAGCACTTCTCCACGGACGCCCGCGTGGGTGATGCCCGCCTGTGCCTTCTTGATGCAGGTGGAAAGGGTTTCTGCCTCGTTGAGGCAGGGCATGACGATCGTAAGGTCGAGTAATTCCGGCATGATGGGCGCCCAGAGCGCTGCGCCTTCTACCGGGTCTGGCGAGCGGGATCAAGCCGCGTGCTTGCGCCAGCGGAGAAGTCCAGCGCTTAGCAGCAGCAGGCATCCAGCGGCCCAGCTACGGCCTTCGGGTACCGGATTGAATCCAATGACATCGAAGAACCGGAGGTCGGTGCTGGTGAATGAAAGTAATTCACCCAAGCCGATGGTTGGATCCATGATGCCGATGGGTGTGGCGCTGTTGAGCCAGTGGTTGGCTTGTTGGCCGTTGCCAAAGGTTGGGCTGCTGGATCCGCGGGCGAATTGGGCAACGGAGGTGATTCCACCATCGACTGAGAAAAACTTGGCGCGGTTGTCGGCAGCGATGTCAAAGACGCCCGTGCCGGCGCCGTCGTAGCTTCCAGCAGCCCCCGTGGACTCTTGGGAGAAACGGAAGAGGTCTCCGACCTGGGGTTTGGCACTGGATTCCGAAATGCTCCCGCCGGTGGTGGAGATCATCTCGGCAGTACTCTGGAATCCCAAGACATGTCCCAGTTCGTGAGCGATAATCCCGACGAGGTCGTAGCTCAGGGTGGCGATGCCGTCGGATCGATCGGTGTCGTAGTTTCGATCTGTATCGAGATCAATCCGGCCGTCCAAAGCACCGTTGGATCCGGCAAGCAGCCCAAGTGCCTTCTGGACGGCATTGGGGACGATCAACTCAACGTTATTCTGATCTGCGGTCGTTCCAGCTGTCCCGGTGTCCATGCGCAGGATTCCGTCTGTCCGGTTGATAAGGAAGATGGCAGACGATCCGTTCCGAAGGACGCTGGAGGATGAGATGTCGTCCGGCGTGATTGCGTCGATCCTAAGCCGATCGCGGACCGTGCCGTAGGCAATGTTCGAAGAGCTGATGGAAGAATCCGCGACGGCTGCCAAGTCCGAGTAGTTGATCTGGACGTTGATCGTGATCGGATCGGTGAAGTATCCAGACCACAGGTTGCCGGCGGCAACGGCGGCGGCCATGTAATCGACTGGCACACCTCCTCCGTTGGTGAAGTTGAAGGTGAGTGCGGAAGACCTGGAAGATCCGGCCAAAGCGAGGCTAGCGGCCAGCAAGACGACAAAGCGACGGGAGGAAAAGGAGGAGTGCATGCGAGCGTCGGACTTTGAGGATTTGTGGGTGAAATACCTACAGTTCGTCAATGCCGGTGTCTTGAGAAATGAGGGCTGGGCATGAAACGGGAGGCATAGGCTTTGCCGCCGTGAAGGTTCGCTGTTAGCGTTTCCGAAACTTTTGCGGAATCTGGGCGTTGACCACTGACGCCTGGGGATTCCCGAGGCAGACACATACTCAAGTCATGAACCTGTCGATCCGTTCCTTCGCCGCCCGGCGAGCCACTTCCCGGGCCTCCGGTTTCACGTTGGTGGAAATCATGATCGTCGTGCTGATCATTGGCCTTCTGGCGATGATCGCCATTCCCAATGTGAAGCGTTCCCTTGAGACCGCCCGGTTGCAGGCGATCAAGGTCAACCTCCGCACCATCGACTCCGTGAAGACCCAATGGGCTGCGGAGAACAAGAAGGGTGGAAATGAAACCCCGTCGGAGACGGATCTCGCCCCGTACTTCAACGGTGGCAAGTTCCCGGCCAAGGTCGTCGGGGAGACGTACGTGATCAACGCCGTGGACCAACCGCCTGCCGCCACCGTGCCCTCGAAGCTGGGTTCGGTGCCTGCCGGTGGCACGGTGCTGATGGACGATCAGTAAGCGCGGTGGAGGTCATCCACGACCTCAGCATTGGGTTGTTGCACTCCGGAGCGCCTGTTCACGCTCAACGAGGGTTGGGTGGGAATAATGAAAGGTGCTGTACCACGGGTGTGGATTGAGGTTGCTGAGGTTCTTCTCTGAAAGCTTGCGGAGGGCGCCGATGAGGGGTTCCGGGCCTCCGACGGCGTCCCGGGCGTAGGCGTCGGCTTCGTACTCGTGCTTTCTGGACCAAAGGTTGCCGAGGGGTGTGGACCAGAAGAGCACGGCGGGGCTGATCAGGGCGAAGAGCAGGAGGGTGGGCGCGACGCTGGTGCCGGATGGAAACCCGAAGGTTGTGCCTAAGGCGCCGTCGCGTGCGAGGTATCCGATGAGGCTGAAAGCGATCAAGGAGGAGAGGGCCGCCCAGGCGAGGCGTTGAGGGATGTGCTTCCGTCGATGGTGCCCGATTTCGTGGGCCAGGACGGCTTCCAGTTCAGCTTCGGAAAGTTGGGCGACGAGGGTGTCGTAGAGGACGATCTTCCGGAATTTTCCGAACCCGGTGAAGAATGCGTTCGCATGTCTGGACCGCCGGGACCCGTCCATGACCTGAATGGTCTTGGCATTGAAACCGGTGCGCTGACCGAGAGCCAGGAGGCGGTCGCGGAGCGGGCCTTCCGGGAGGGGGGTGAACTTGTTGAAGAGGGGCATGATGACGACGGGTGCGAGAAAGAGGATCAGCACCTGGAAACCCAGAAGTGCAGCCCAAGCCCAGATCCACCAGAGCGGGCCAACCCACCCAACGAGGCTCAGGATCAAGGCGAGCAACGGGAGGCCGATTGCTGCGGCCAGGACCAATCCCTTGAGGCGATCCGCGATCCACGTTCCGAGGGTGGTCGTGTTGAATCCGAAGCGCGCTTCGAGTCGGAACTGTCCCCACCATTCGAAGGGCAGGGATGGGATGGAAAGGGCAAAGCCGACGCCCAACAGCCATAGGGACTGCCACCAGACATTCGTGCCCAGATGGGATTGGCTCCAACTCCAGCTCAAGGGAAGCCAGCCGGACCAGATCAGGGCGAGGAGGACGGCGCCATCGGCGAGGCTTGAGAGGTCCGTGAAGCGGGATTTCGCGAGGGTGTAATCGACCGATTTACGGAGGGTTTCAGGAGCGAGGGAGAGGCGGACAGGTTCCGGAAGGGCCTCTGGGCCTGCATGGGCGTGGTTGCGGTTAAGTTTCTCAAGGAATGCAGCGGCGGCCCATTGGGCGGCGATGAGGACGGACCCGATGGCGGGGATGAATTCCGGGAGGGGCATGGACGTCGGGCGACGTTACGTTGAGGCGAGGGCATCGACAATTCCGGATGCGAAATCGTGAATTGCACGTATGCGTACTAATGCCTAAAGGTTATCGATTCTCGGCATGAAGACCCTTCTCACTCTGATCGTTGTCGCTGCTCTGGGCGCCGGCGGATGGTTTTTTTGGAAGAAGCAGCGCGACGATTCTGCGGCGACGCAGGGTTCCAGCACGCCTGCGTCGAGCGCGATCGTGGAGACCCGGTCCATCCGGTTCGCGGTGTCTGCCGCTGGTGATATCGGACCGGCGGAGCAGGTTTCCGTGCGGCCGGAGGTGAATGGAAAGATCGAGCAGTTGCCCGTCGACGTGGGTGATTTCGTGAAGAAGGACTCGCTTTTGTTCAAGCTCGACGATGGAGACCTGCAGATCGAGAAGGACGGGCAGGACAAGGCTGTGGAACGGACGCGACTGGAGTTGGAACAGGCCCAGCGTGAGTACAAGCGGGCGACAGACCTTTTCGGAAGCAAGCTGATCTCGCAGGAGCTGTTTGAAGACGCCCGCACAAAGTTCGATCTGGCCAAGAACTCGCTCGACCGGGCGCAGAAATCCTTGGACCTGATGATGGATCGGTTGCGTCGGACACGGGTGACCGCGCCCTTCGATTGTACGGTCTTGACCCGACCGATTTCGGTGGGGCAGGCGGTGAGCGGTTCCGGCGGGTTCAATGCGGGAACGGAGGTCCTGAGCATCGCGAACCTGAGCGATCTTGTGATCAATGCGCACATCAACCAGGCCGATGTGACCCGACTGACGGTCAACCAGGAAGTCAGCGTGACGATCGAAGCAATCCCGGGGCTTCGGTTGACCGGAAAGGTGGAGCGGTTGGCACCGCAGTCGACCTTGAAGAACAACATCCGGGGATTTGCTGCGCGCATCCTGTTGAAGGATGTCGACAAGGCGGTGAGACCAGGAATGACCGCAAACATCACGATTCCGGTGGCGAGTGCAGAGGACGTGGTGGCGGCTCCATTGGCCTCGGTGTTCACGGAGACAAACCCTGAGACGCGCCAGGTGGAGCGTCATGTGTTCGTGAAGGTGGGTGGTGAGTGGGAGCGGAGATCCATCGAGATCGGGGTCAGTGATTACTTCTTTGCCGAGGTGACGAAAGGGTTGCAGGCGGGCGATGAGGTGGCCTTGGAGGACAAGGCCAAGACCGCGAAGCCGATGGTCAAGCCTGCGGCTGGAGCGACCTCCAAGGGGGGGGGCAGTCGAGGATCCGGGGCGGGTTCCTCGGGCGTCCCTGCTACCGCGCCACGTCCTGCGACGTCGACGACCCGCTGAGCTTTCCCGAGCTGATCGGCCAACCCGACACCCGACATCCTGTGGCACTCCTGGAACTGAGGAACGTCAGCAAGATCTACCACACCGGAGGTGAGGAGATCCGGGCGCTCGACGATGTCACGCTGGGCCTGAACCAAGGCGACTTCATCTCGATCATCGGCCCCTCGGGTAGCGGCAAGTCCACGCTGATGCACATTCTGGGTTGTCTGGACCTGCCGACGCTCGGGCACGTTGTGCTGGACGGCATCGACATCTCGAAGGCCAGCCAGCGCGAGTTGGCGCGGGTCCGCAACCGCACGATCGGCTTTGTGTTCCAGTCCTTCAATCTCCTGCCCAAGTTGAATGTGCTCCAGAATGTGGAGCTCCCGATGGTGTATGCCGGGGTGGGGGGGCGGGTCCGTCGCGAGCGGGCTACGGCGGCCTTGGCCATGGTGAAGCTGGAGAACCGGATGAAGAACAGACCAAGCCAACTCTCTGGCGGTCAGCAGCAGCGTGTGGCCATTGCCCGTGCGCTCGTGAATGACCCGAAGATCATCCTGGCCGACGAGCCGACCGGGAATCTCGATACGCATACCGGCGAATTGATCCTGAATCTGTTCCGCGAGCTTTCGGCCCAGGGCCGCACCGTGATCCTGGTCACGCACAACCCCGAGATTGCTGCGGTGACACCCCGCCGTATCGAGATCAGGAACGGCAAGGTGGCCGAACGTGTGGACGATCGGTTGGCCGGGCTTGATCGGTTGGCAAAGCTACAGGCGGCGGGAGCGCAACCGACCCCATGACCTTCCTCAACGCCATCATCGTTGGGTTGAAGGAGATTGCGGCGAACAAGTTTCGCAGTGCGCTCACCATGCTCGGCATCGTGCTGGGTGTGTCCTCGCTGGTGGCGATGTTCGCCATGACACAAGGCCTGGAAAATGGACTTCGCGAATCGCTGGTTGCGGTGGGTGGGTTGCAAAAGATCCGGGTCGAGGCGCAGGGCGTGCCTGTTGAACAACGGCATCTTCGTGATTTTGCGACCGGCGTGACCCTGCGCGATGTCTACGCGCTCCAGAGTTCCGCCGATGAGGTTGACGTGGTGTCTCCGGAGATGCGCCTGGAATCCAGTCCGGTCCTGTCGGCGAACGGAAAGTACCATCGGACCTACATGACAGCTGGGGTGTGGCCGGTGCAGCTCGAGATGATGGAGCATCAGATTGCACATGGCCGAATGTTCAACTCCCTGGACGATGCCGAGGCGCGCAACGTGTGTGTCATCGGAACAGGAATCCGGGATGAGCTTTTCGGACGGCCCGAAGAAACGGGGGAGCCGGTGATTCCTGTCGGGCGTACGATGAACATCAACGGAATGCCGTTCACGATCATCGGCATGTTCGAGCACTACGAAAGCGAGACGGATCGGAAGGTCCGGCTCGAGCGTGCTGCGCTGGCAGCGCAGGCGCGGAGGGCCGGCAAGGGCGGGTCGGGGGGGCGCGATCGGGGCGGACGCGGAGGTCGGCAAGGAAACTATGCCTTTTGGATCAAGAACAACACGGTCTACCTCCCACTGAACACGATGTGGATGAAGATGAAGGCCGGTCAGACCAACGCACCCGCCGAGCCGCGGTTGTCGAACCTGGAGGTGCGCATCCGGGACGTGGCAGGGATGGATCGAGCCCTGACGCAGGTCCGAAACGTGCTGATGGTGAATCACCGCGGCATTGAGGATTTCAGCTTTCGGACGCAGGAGGATTGGGCCGACCAGATCCAGTCGTCGGTCAAGAACGCACGCTTGAGCGGTGGCTTGATCGCGGGGATCTCCCTGTTCGTGGGTGGCATCGGCATCATGAACATCATGCTGGCGTCGATCAGCGAGCGGATCCGTGAGATCGGGATCCGCAAGGCGGTCGGTGCCGCGGGGGTGGATGTCTTCGTCCAGATCGTGGTGGAGTCGGTGACGGTGGCCGTCGTGGGCGGCCTGCTGGGTTTGGCGTGTTCGAAGTTGGTGGTCTGGATCATCTCGCAGGCGACACCCACGGACAACCAGCCGGTCATCACGTTCGGTGCAATGGCGTTTGCCTTCGCTTTCAGCGTTGTGGTTGGGGTCCTTGCAGGGTTGTTCCCGGCGTTCAAGGCGGCGCGGCTCAGCGTGATCCAGGCTCTTCGGTACGATTAGGAACGACGTCGCATGCACCTGTTCAACACCATCGTCATCGGGCTGAAGGAAATCTGGGCGCACAAGTTCCGTTCGGTCCTCACCATGTTCGGCATCGTCCTCGGCGTGGCGTCGCTGGTGGGAATGTCCGCTCTTATCAAGGGCATGGAGAATGGGATGCGCGAATCGATGGTGGCCATGGGCGGAGCAGACAAGGTCCTGCTGGAGATGCAGTCGGTCCCCGCCTATCAGGACCACCTGGCGGATCAGGCTCCCGGGAGGTTGATCCGGGATGTTTACGCGCTGGCCAACGCCGCTCCACTGATGCGGGTAATTTCGCCGGAGATGGCGGTGCCGGACGCGGTGCTGACGCGGGCTGAGAAGTCGTGTGACCCGTCGGAGTGTGTCGGGGTTTGGCCTGCCGTCTTGGAGATGAACCTGCACCGGGTGGCCCACGGGCGGTTTTTCAATGCAATCGATGAGGAGCGTGCGCATGCCGTCTGCGTGATTGGGACCGGGATCCGGGATGAGTTGTTTGGAACTCCCGACGAAGCGGGTCGGGAGATCATTCCTCTGGGGGAGAAGATCCAGATCAACGGTCAGCCCTTCACGATCGTGGGAATGTTCGAACATTACATGAGCGAACAGGAAGCGAAGGAACGCGCCCTGGCGCGAAAGGCTCCCAAGGTATCCGATGCGCAAGGTCCCAAGCGGCAGAAGGGTTGGGGCAAAAGGGGGGGGTGGGCCTTTTCCCGGAAGAACATGACGGTCTACATGCCACTGAACACCGCATGGGTCCGCTTTCGGGTCGCTGGGGATCTGGATGGCATTCCTGACCCGCGACTCTCGGACATTGATCTCAAGGTCGCCGACATGTCGCGGATGGAGGCGGCGTTGCAACAGGCGCGAAACGTCCTGCTCGTGACCCACAACGGGATTGAGGACTTCAATTTCCGGACGCAGGAGAACCAGATCGAAAGCATCAACAAGCAGATCCAGAACGCGCGGATGAGCGGTGGAATCATCGCGGGAATCAGCCTGCTCGTGGGCGGGATCGGGATCATGAACATCATGCTCGCGTCGATCAGCGAACGTGTCCGTGAGATCGGCACCTGCAAGGCGATCGGGGCGACCGGGCTCGAGATCTTCGTCCAGATCATTGTCGAGAGCGTGGTGCTTTCGATCCTGGGCGCGTTGTTCGGCCTGGTGGCTTCCACCGGGTTGGTGAACGTCCTTGGGCTGATCTCCCCCACGGGAAACACCCCAGTGGTGACGTGGCAGGCTCAGGCGATCGCGGTCGCGTTTTCCGCCGGCGTGGGCATCGTCGCGGGACTTTTCCCGGCGTTCAAGGCAGCCCGGTTGAGCCCCATGCAGGCGCTGCGCTACGAGTGATCCGGTGACGGAAATCCTGGAAACACGAATTCCGCTTTGCGCCGGCTCGGGATCCTCTGGAAGAGTAGGGCACATGAAGCTCCTCTCACCTGCCGCCCGGGGATGGACCCTGGGTACGGTCCTGGCTCTGGCTCCGTTGAGCAGCCACGCCCACGAATCGGCCCATCACCACGACCACCCACCCACCGCGAAGCCGCTGCCCTTCGTGGTGGATTCCACGGGGCCTGTGAAGCAGACCGGGACGAAGGTGAAGCGGGCCGACCTCCCGGTCAGCGGACAAGGATACTGGGCCTTCACACCGGTGGTCGGGGCGATGCCCGTGCCCGTCCAAGCGTTGCCGGTGTTGAAGGGTGCCCACGGGACCTTGATCGTCGACCCATCCAAGGACGTGGTTTACTGGGGGTTGGAGAACGTCGGGTTTGTCGGCTTCAGCAATCGCTTGATGTCGTCGTGGGTGGTGGAGGGTGATCCGGCCTTCAAGAAGGGAAACCTGCATGGCGCCGACATCCTGATGCGCCCCGGCAAGTCTCCGTTGGTCGCGGCGGCCGACAATGCGGAGGGCGAGGTGTACGTCTCCGACACGACGTTTGCGAAGGCGGACAAGGTCAAGCTTCCCCCGGGTGGGCCTTACGCCGACGGCAAGGGCTACGCGCCGACGGATGTGGCCTTTGGTGAAGCAGGCACGCTTTGGGTGACGGATGGTTACGGCAAGGCGTATTTCATGGACGCGGATGTGGAACCATTGAAGTTCAGGGGCAAGTACCATGGCGGCAAGTCGATGTCCCAGACCCCGCATGGCATCACGTTTGATCCCGCGACCCGGAACCTCCTGGTCTCGGCGCGTCCCGAGGCCCAGGTCCACCATTACTCCCCGAAGGAAGGCAAGATCCTTGAGGTCCAGGGGTTGCCCGCGGGCAGCACCGTGTGTGATGTCGACATCTGGGGCAACTACGTCCTCGCGGCCTGTCTGGATGGTCCCAAGGGGACTCCGGGTCCGCTGTACGTGATCGATTCCAAGCGCAAGGTCGTGGTCAGCACGATCAAGCCGAAGGAGGAACTCGGGTATGCCTTTGCCCAGCACATGCACGATGCGTGCTGGTATGTCACCGGGAAGGGTGACAAGCGTGAGGTGTACATCCTGTTCACCAGTTGGAATCCGGGCGGCGTAGGTGCCTTGAAGCTGGTGAACGCGGAGTAAACCACGACGTCCGCTTGGACGCTGATCGGTACTGCCCGGTGTGGCCATGGCTGCACCGGGCAGTCCTGTTTTTGACAGGGCAAGATTTCCGCGAACCTTTTTCCCGCCCGCACGTATCACTGGTGGGATCGAATGAAGTTGCCCTTCCAGGCCAGCGACGAGCAGGTGATGGGGCGCGTGCAGACCGAGTCGGACTCGGGCGCATTCGCCGAGTTGGTCCGTCGCTGGCAGTTGCCCGTGCAGCGGCTCTGCGCGCGGATGACCGGGGATGTGCATCGTGCCGAGGACCTGTCGCAGGAAACCTTTTCGCGGGTGTTCTCGCATCGGCATGACTTTGCCGCGACGGGCCGCTTCTCAACGTGGCTCTGGCGGATTGCTCTCAACCTCTGTCACGACGAATTGCGGAGGCGGCAGCGCCGGGGAGAGGTTGTCCTGGCTTCAGACGACGCGGATCCCGTCAGGGCTTCGGAAGGCGCCACGCCTGAGTTGTGCTCTGCGACCCAGGGACCGGATGAGGTCCTGGAATCGATGGAGCGCGCCGAGTTGGTCCGGTCGGCGGTCGTCAACTTGCCGGAGCATTACCGCACGGTCGTGATCCTACGACATTACGAGGGATTGCGATTTGGCGAGATCGCCGAGGTTTTGGGCATTCCCGAAGGCACGGCGAAGTCGCGGATGGCGGAGGGTTTGACGTTGCTGGCGGGGCGGATTCGGCGAAGCAGTCTGTGATGATTTGCGAGGAATTCTATGAATCACCCAACACCTGAGGAATGGATGGATTGCCTGTACGGTGAGGCTGGCCCCCGGGCTCGCGCCTCCGCGGAGGCGCATTTGGAGGTCTGTCCGGAGTGTCGGGAGCGGGTTGCCGAATGGCGGGCCGCGATGGGCCTGCTGGATGAGGATCGTGGAACGTTGGCTGTCCGCCGTCCACGGGGAGTTCCCTGGAGTGCGTGGGCACGTCCGGCCATTGCGGCTGCCGTCATCCTGTCGCTCGGGTTCATTGCGGGGCGCATGGTCGGGCCATCGCGTGCTGAAATGCGGGAGGAGCTCGCCCAAGCGCGTACGGCTTTGGAAGCCGACATCCGCGCTCGATACGAGGCGGACCTGCGGCAGGTCGCCGTGGCAACCGTGACGGCGACCGCCGCCGAGAACCGCCGATGGCTTGATCAGGTGACGGCCCAGTGGGCTGCGGCCCGACTTGAAGATCGTCGGGTGGTCGAGGCAGCGATCCAGCAGCTCGATCAACTCCGCGTGGCGGACAGCGCGGCGGTGCGCGCCGGATTGTTCGGCCTGGTGCGATACACCGGCACCGGGTTCGAGCAGGCACAGTCGCAACTGAACCAGATTTCGCAGGCCAAATGGACCCAGCCGAATTCCCAAAACACACCAATGCAATGAAGAACCATGCACTTCTGGCGCTGTGGACCAGCGCCCTGATGACCGCCGCCACTGTGGTGGCGGCCGAGGAGCGGAATGCCTCTGCGGTCAAGCTCCGCAAGGCGCCGACGCCACCCGCCGCCGCGTCTCCGGTGGACGCCGTGCCCCCTGAGGCACCTGAGCTGCCAGCGGCTCCGGCAACGCCCGCTGTGGATACGATCGTTGATGGCGTGAATGCCCAGCTCGACATGGCACGCGAACTTGAAGCGCGGGTTCGGGAACAGGTCGAACGGGCCAGTCGCGAGTTCGAACGTCAGTTGCCGGCCCTGAATTCAGGGCTTGCCCGAGTTCAACGCAATCTGGGCACCGCCTTCGTGAGGGCCGGCGGACCGTCCTCCTTCCGCGCCTTGGTGTTGCCATCCAGCGACACGACTCAGTCCGTCTCCGCAACAAAGGAGGAACTGGCCATCATGGGACGACTGATCGAAAAGTCGCTGCAACCGGAATCCGAGCGGTCCTCCAATCCCTTCCGCTTCGAGTTCGGCTCTGTGAATCTGGGGGGGCGCAACGATCTGGATGCACTCTACATCGAGGGCCACGGGGCGATCTTCTTCATCGAGGTCGACTATCCGCTCGTGAAGGCTCCGGTGGCTGTCGAGAAGGCGGTCGAATCCAGTGGCGGCAAGGAGGACGCCTGGGAGCAGGCCCGGCGCGAGGTGCGTGGCGAGCCGGAGCCGGAGAGCGATGACATGGACGTCGCGGTGGCACGCGTTTTCACCGCTGAGGCGAAGGCCTTCGATGCGGAACGCGTCGACGCCTTGCGGGAGCGGTTGGTGGCCGTGCTGCCTCAGGCTCGAAACCTGAAGTGTCTCCGTGCCGGAGAGTCCGTCACGGTCGTGGTCTCAGGCCCGGGTCCAAAACTGAAGAAGTCGAAGCGCACCCGGAACACGGCGGTGACGGTCGCGGGCGCGGATGCGGGTGGCCGCGGAGAGGTATGGGTGCATGATGTCCGACCGGATTCCAATAGCAGCGGCTCCGCATCGGTCATGATCCTGAAGACGGCAAAGTCGGATCTCGACGCCGTGGCGGCGAAGGGTCTGACCGACGAGGAATTCGCGAAGAAGGTCTCGGTCACCGCGCGGTTGGAGGATCCGGTGGCTGCCGACCGCCCTCGGGAGACCGGCGGGCGCGTCCGGACGACTTCGCCGTGAGTCGGACTGTTTCGCTGCAACACCGGAGTCAGTGGCGCGACTCGTTGACGTAGATCTTGAGGTTCCGGGTGGCACGGCCGGCCGCGACGATGTCGGGCCGGCCGTCGCCGTTAAGGTCCGCCACCTGAAGGTCCTCGCAGGCCATGCCGTTGTCGTCGATGAGGGTTTCCCGCCATTGGGAACCTTCTGGGTCCAATGGGGTGAAAAGCTTCACGCCCACCTTCGCTCCAGGTCGATTCATCGCACGCCAGCCGACGACGACCTGATCACTGCCCAGACCGAGGAAGTCGGCGCATGCCAAGGCGTGCCCATCGATGAGTCCCTCGTCCAGGACACGTCGGTTCCAGAGCCCTCCCGAGCCGGTTGGGGGTGTCAGCACGACGACCTGGTTTCCGTGCATCGGCGAGATGCCGGCGATGAACCGTGATTTCGCCAAACGGCCAGCGCGGATTTCGCCGAAGCCGCCATTCTCCGCCGAGCCAAGCTGTCGTGTGGTGGACGATCCATCGGTCGCTGGATCGATCAGGAAGGCTCCCTCCTTGGATCCCAGCAGCAGTTCATCGGCGGGATCCTCATCCCACTGGACTGGGTCCATGTTGTGCGTCTTGTGATGGTTGGCATCGAGCACCTCGATGGGCCAGGGAGACTTCAGCGCGTGCCCTGGCGAGTATCGTTGGATGCGGACGCCGTCCCCCTCGCCAGTGCCGGGATTGTTCCCGCGTCCATGAAGGGGAGCAGAAACCAGGGTGAGCCGCCCCTGGTGATTCCGGATCCAGCGGATCCGATGGATGGTCGGGTCGTGGGGCAGGGGAACCGGCGTCCACTTCGTCCTACGATCGACCGGTGGTTGCAGGAAGAAGAGGGCTCCAGAATTCAGGGTGTCCCCGGGATTCCAACCGGCACCCACCGCGATCTCCGCTTTCCCATCCCCGTCAACATCGGCCGCGGCGATGCAGACGTGATCCTGGGAGGTCAGCTTTTCGGCGATGACGAACTTCTTCCAGGACGGGTTCTGGTACCAGGCGATCTGTGTCTTGTCGCACAGGAGGATGTCCGTGCGGCGATCGCCATCCACGTCGGCCAACGCCAGGCCGTAGCCGATGGCGATGTTCGTATCGACGTTGAGGGTTCGGAACGTGGGTTCGGGAGGCGCGGCGATCGCAGACAGGCTGAGCAGGGCTGCGGCGACGGATGCGGGTCCGGTCCAGGAAGGGCAGGGCATGGCAGAAGGTTAACGGTGGGTCCCCAACGATGCCAGATCACGATGGGGCAGGCTCAGAGCCGGACCCGAAGGAAGGTGCCCAGGACGGATTCGTGACGCCATTGTGCCGGGGTGTGGGAGGAGAGGATCATGTAGAAGACGTCGAGATCGGCTGCCTTGCCGAGTCGGAAGGTGAGGCCGGCAGGAACCACGCGGTTCTCTGCCCATTGGTGCCTGTGCAGGTCGACGAGCCACTCATTGTTGGCGAAGACACGCGTGAGGGGCCCAAGGGATTCACGAAAGGAATAGCTGAACTGGAGTCGATGGCGTGATCGATGGGTGGTGCGTTCCTCGGTACGGACATTCTCGATGCTGAGCACGGACTGCCCCGTGGCGATGTCGAGCCACGGCAGGAGTTCGTACTTGAAGCGTGGACTCACGATCTGGACATACGGCCCGTCCTTGGTGTCGAGTCGGTTGCCCGCGAAGAGCCACGCCTTGGCGCGATCCGAGCGCCAGAACTCAATCGACGTCCATGCCCACCATTCGTCGGCGCGGACCAGACTTGCTCCCAGTAGACTCAGAAGGAGGCAGAGTCCCAAGCGATGGCAACAACCGGACACGGACGCGTCCTACCATCGGGGGGTAGTTCATGCGAGGAGGTTTCCAGCAGTTGACACGATCGCGGATCGAACTTCAGCGTCGTCTGATTCAAGGAGGGAAGAATTGTCCTGGCCTGTCACCTGATTTCCCAAGAGCGCTATTATGAGTGTGATCGCCGAGGCCTCTCCATGATCGCCAGAACTTCCAAAGGCGCGGTACCTCTTGTGAGGACTGATCTCCCGTTGGAACGGGAGGCAACTCCGGGTGTCTCGATCGTCATTCCAACCCGGCGTCGACAGGAGGCTCTGGAGCGATGTCTCACGAGGCTCAGTGATTGGTGGGACACCGCCGAGATTGTGGTGGTGGATGACGATCCCGAAGGATCAGCGGACTCGATCTGCCAAGGATTCCCCAGTGCTCGGCGGATTCGTGCGGCAGGAGTCGGGGCCGCCGCGGCACGCAACCTTGGAGCCGAAGCCGCGGCAAACGCCTGGATCGCCTTTCTGGACGATGACTGCCTGCCCCGGCGCGGCTGGCTCGAGGGTCTACTCTCCGCGTGTGGTTCCGATTCCCGTGTGATGTCCGCTGGCAACGTCCTCAATGGACTGGCCTCGAATCCCTACGCTTCGGCGACGCACGAGTTGCTGGACTACCTGCACGGTTCCGACAATGGAGTCGCGGATGACGCCCAGTTTGCCGCATCGGCCAACTTGATGGTTTCGAGGGAGGCGTTTCTCGCGATGGGTGGGTTTGATGCTTCGTACCGTGCAGCAGGAGCAGAGGATCGGGACTTTTGTCTCCGCTGGCGCCAGTCAGGCGGACGGATCCGACTTTGTGCCGGAGTGGTCGTCGATCATTACCATGAAATGGGGTTGGGGGCTTTCTGTCGGCAGCATTTCCAGTACGGGGCGGGAGCTGCGCGGTTCCACCACCTGAAATGGCAGGATGGCTCACGTGACGGGCGCGGATTCCATGGGGTGACGTGGTATCTGCGACTGCTGCTGCATCCCTTTCGGCGCCACTCAATGCGTCATGCTCCGCGGTTGGCCGCCTTGTTGGCCATCGCGCAGTGGATGACATTCTCCGGAATTACGGCGGAGATCCTACGAACAGGGAGGACGAGGTGAGTTTACAGGGGCTCAGCCGCCTTCCTCCTGAACGTTCCGCCCCTCAGAAAGTGGCGTTCTCGCCCGACCTCATCCTCGTCGGTGCTGGCACCGCAGGAGCCGTCCTTGCCCGGCGTCTGGTCCTTTCCACCGACGCCCGGGTCCTGCTCCTCGAAGCCGGCCCGTCCTACCCTTGGTGGTTTCTCGCCGCCCCGCTGGCCGGACTCCGCCTGCGTCCGTTCTGGTCCCATAAGCACTCCACGGTGCCTCAGGCTGGGCTCGGGGGACGTTCGATCCCCATCCCCATGGGGCGCGTGGTCGGCGGGACATCCTCCGTGAACGCCATGGTCGCCGCCCCGGGCAGCCCGGACGAATTCGACGAATGGCAGGAGCTCGGCTGCACCGGTTGGAGCAGCCAAGATGTTGCCCCGGCGCGCGCACGGGCTCTCGGCAACCTGCCCGGCTGTTCCCTCCCGGTCTCTCCGCCGCGCCACCAGTCTGCCTTCACCGCGGCCTTCCTCCAGGCCTGCGAGGAGGAAGGCCTGCGCCGGGTCAACTTCCTTGCCGGAGATGCGTCCGAGACATGCGGGCCGTTCGCCCTCTTCCAGTCCGGCGGCAACCGGCGGAGTTCCGCACACTGCCTCGATTCCATCTTCGGTCACCCGCGGCTTCGGGTGGCCACCGGATGCGAAGTCCGACGACTCCTGCTTACGGGTGATCGCGCCACCGGCGTGGAATGGATGCAGGGCGGCCAATCCCGCACCACACACTCGAGCGCCGGTGTCGTCGTGTGCGCGGGTTCCTTGATGACCCCGGCCCTGCTCCAACGCTCCGGCATCGGGCCTGCCCGACTCCTCGAAGAATGCGGCATCCCCGTCCGGATTCCGTCGGAAGCGGTCGGCGAAGGACTCCAGGACCACGTCGGTGTTCCCTTGCTATTCCATTCCCGCGAGCCATCACCCGGCAAGCCCTCGCGGTGGCTGGGCGCCGCCCTCCAGTGGCTGCTTTTCCGAAAGGGGGTCATGACCTCCAACTGCTGTGAGGCCGGATGCTTCCTCGGCTCCGGCGGACACCCACCTTCCGCGGAGATCTTCACGCTGTTCCAGACCCGGCGGGGACCCTCCCTGATCGAATGGGTTTGCGCCCTTCTCCGGCCCGAAAGCCAAGGCTCGGTACGGATCAATCCGGAGGCCCCTTGGGGGCCACCCCGCATCGATCCTGCCTACCTGCAGGCAGAGTCCGATCAGCACGCCCTGGCGGAGACGGTACGGCGGGCACGCCAGATTGCGCTCCAGCCAGCCCTCCGGAGTTTCGGTCTCGATCCCCGGCTGGTCCCTGGGGATCCCGACCTTGCCGCCTACCTCCGACAGAATGCCACCACCTGCCATCATCCGGTCGGATCCTGCCGCATGGGCAGCGGTGCCCATGCGGCGGTGCTCCCAAACCTCCAGGTCCGTGGGGTGCGCGGTTTGTGGATCGCGGACAACTCGATCACCCCGCTCATTCCCCGAGGTCACACGGCCGCGACCGCCCTCATCATTGCCGAGCGGGCGGCTGAACTCCTGCGCCAGCAGTTGGGACGCCCGGCAACTGAGTGACTGCTGCTGCCTGCAGGACCTCGACGTTGTCGAGCGCCGGGAGCCGTCCCCCAGCAAACCGCCGTACCCCTTCCAGGACCGCCCGGCTCCACCTTCCACCGATCCAGCGGCCCCAGTCCGGGTGCAGCACCGCGCCCACACGCACCGGCTCCAGAAGGTAACCCGCATGCTGCTTCATGATCCCCGTCATGCGGTCCCGTCGATCCGCCGGTACCATCTGTCGGCCCAAAGTGACGTAACGCATCCCATCCCGCCCCATCGCCATCGTGGTGTAGGCATCAAGCAGGCAGTGGGAGGCCTTCTGCGGATCGAACCGGGCCCAGCGGTGCAGGATCAACCCATGCCGCGCCCCGTCCCATGTCCAATGGACGAGGAAGGCCGCTAACGTCCCTCCCACGAAACAGCCGGTCACACCCAAGCCGGCCCCGCCGGTTCCCGCCCGACAGAAGGCCTCCCAACGCGCCCGCGTGATCGATGCCGGACGCCGCTGGCGTCGGTAGGCATCCTCGATCACCGGCCAACCACGGGCCGCCAGTTCCGTCCAATCCACGCCGCGGACTTCACAGGAGGCACTCCCCTTGCGGACATGCTGCCGGAATTGCCGTTGCTGGTGCCCGGGCCCATACGCCGGATCCCGGACCGCGAACAGATGTGCGCCAACCCCTGTCGGGATTGAAGTGGGGAACTGTGCGGCAAGCCGTCCGGTGCGGCGCAGCAAATCCTCGAGTTCACCGCGGCAGGGATGGACCAACTGTCCGCACGGAACCGAGGTCATCGAGAACCGGCCGACATCGATCCACAGCGCCCCCGCGCACAGTTCCACGCGGTGGCCGAGGGCCTTGTACAAACCGCCGAGCGGATGCGCTTCCGCGCTGGACCAGGTTTGCGGAAGCGGCAGATCCATCGGCGCTGAGGCTAACGGCACCCAGGCAATGGACCAAGAGGCAAGTCTTCGCAGACTGTCTGAAGACACAGTTCAAACCAGCCCTTGCAGCGCGAGCCACATGCCGCGGAAGTAGTGCATGACGCGGATCGGGTCGGTGGTCTCGGGGATCTCGGCCGTGTCAGATCAGGGTGTAGGCAACGAGGGAGAAGAGCATGCCAGCGACTCCGACGATGGTCTCGCAGACGGTCCAGGTGCGGAGGGTCTGGGGGACGGAGAGTCCGAGGCAGTCCTTCACGATCCAGAAGCCGGCATCGTTGAGGTGGGACAGGAACAGCGAACCGCATCCGATGGCCACCACGACGAGGCAGCGATGGTCGGCATCGAGGGTGATGCCCTGGGACTTGAGATAGTCGGGGAGGAGAAGGCTGGCAGTGGTGATGGCGACGGTGGCGGAGCCGGTGGCAACGCGGATGAAGGCCGAGATCACCCAGCCGAAGAGCAGGGGTGAGAGCTTGGCGGACGCCCCGAAGTGGCCGATGGATTCGGCGACGCCGCTGTCGCGCAGGACGCGGGCGAACCCGCCACCGGCCCCGATGACGACAAGGGTCATGCCGATGGAGGCCACGGCAACCTCGGTGAACTTGAGGACCTGTGCGCCGGTGTATCCACAGCGCAAGCCGAGAGACCAGCTGGCGAAGACAACGGCGATGAGGAGGGCCATGAAGGGACCACCGATGAAGGAGAGGCTTTCACGCAGGTGATCGCCCTTGGGGAGGATGAGTTCAGCGGCGGTGGAGACGAGCATCAGGCCGACCGGCAGGATGATGGTGAACATCGTGATGCCGAATCCGGGAAGGGACCGGCCGGGTTCGAGCGTGCGCGACTTGTCGGGGACCGCCGGAGCTTCGGTGTGGACACGCTTCACGATGAAGCGGGCATAGACAGGGCCGGCGACGGCGGCGGTGGGAATGCCGATGATGAATCCCCAGAACAGGACGCGGCCCATGTCGACAGCAAGTTCCTTGGCGGCGATGACGGGGCCGGGGTGTGGTGGCATGACGCCATGCATCACCGAGAGGCAGGAAAGCAGCGGCAGGAAGAGGAGGAGGAACGGTTGCTTGGTGCGGTGGGTCAGCGTCAGGACGATGGGCGCGAGGAGGACGAGGCCAACGGCGAACCAGGTCGTCAGACCGATGGTCAAGGCCAGCGCCATGATGCAAAGCTGGATACGCTTGGGTCCGAAGAAGTCGATGAACCGCTGGGCGAGGACTTCGGCTCCGCCGGATTCAGCGAGGAGCTTCCCGAGCATCGTGCCGAGCACGACCATGGCGGTGACACCTCCGAGTGCACCGCCGAGCCCTGCGCTGAACGATTCCACCACGTTCAGCATGGTATACGAACTCGTGGTGCCGTCGGCCGTCTTGAGGATGGCGCCGGTGGCAGTACGGGCGGGAACCCGGAGCCAGAAGACGGAGCCTGTGCCCACGACGAGGGCGGCGGCGGCGAGGGCGATGAAGGCGTTGACCTTGAGGCGGGTGACCAGCAGGACGAGGACGCCGATCGAGACCAGCGCCAAGGCAACGAGCTTCCAATCTCCGGGTGTCATGGTGATGAGTGTCAGCCTGCCACGGCTGAGTTGGGGAGTGGAATGACGAATGTCTGGCGCTGGCATCCCGGGGTGCATCCCGGCGTGGTTTACTGCGAGGATGCTTCGCGGCCATCAAATGCCTGCGCCGCCCGATTCGGGGACTTGCGGGGGCGGTGGACCTTCGCAAAGCTGGCCTGACACATGAGTTCTGCTCCCGTTCCCGTCCGGCATTTCACCCAGGATGAGTTGTCGGTGTTGGTATTTGGCAATCAGGAAGACCTGGCCCTGCATATGACGCTTGCGGTCCGTGACTGCCTTTCGGACGCCATCGCGCGGCAGGGCAGCGCCGCGGCGATCCTGGCGACGGGCAATTCGCAGATCCGGTTCCTCAAGAACCTGGTCGCGATGGGGGGTGTGGATTGGTCGAAGGTCACGCTCTTCCACATGGACGAGTACCTTGGGATTCCCGCGACCCACCCGGCGGGCTTCCGGTTTTACATGAAGCAACGGGTGGAGTCCTTGCTGCATCCGAAGGCCTTCCACTACCTGGATGGCGATTGCCTTCTCCCGCTGGACGAATGCCAGCGCTACACCGACCTGCTGGCCGCCCAGCCCATCGACCTCTGCTGCATGGGCGTTGGCGAGAATGGCCACATCGCCTTCAATGATCCCCCGGTGGCGCGGTTCGACGATCCGCACCGGGTGAAGCTCGTGAAGCTGGACGACGACTGCAAGATGCAGCAGGTGAAGGAGGGGCACTTCCCCTCGCTCGAGGCGGTTCCGCCCTACGCGCTCACCCTGACCATCCCGGCGTTGCTGGCCGCGAAGAAGGTGCTTTGCCTCGCCCCGGAAAAGCGGAAGGCCGTTCCCATCCGAAACCTGCTCCAGGGTCCGATCGCCACGTCCTGCCCGGCTTCCATCCTGCGGACCGCGCCACACGCGACGCTCCTGATCGACACCGACTCAGCGAGCCTACTCTGACGCCTCATGCGAATCCTTGCACTCGACCATGGCACCGTGCGCATTGGCGTGGCTGTCAGCGATGAGCTGAAGATGCTGGCCCACCCGGTCGAGCACATCGCCCCGGATCCGTTCCCGGAGTTTCTGGAGCGGTTGAAGGTCCTGCTCCGCGAGAAGGAAGTGGAACTGATCGTGGTGGGTATGCCGCGCAACATGGATGGGTCGTACGGTGAAGCGGCGGCCAAGGTCAGGGCATTCGTCACCGTGCTGCGGGAGGCGATCCAGGTGCCGATCCGCACCTGGGACGAGCGCCTGACGACGGTCCAGGCCCAGAAGGCCCTGCGTCAGGGCGGGCGCAAGGGGGACACACGGGACCGCATCGATGCCACGGCGGCAGCGGTGCTCCTCCAGGGGTATCTGGACAGCATCGCCTCGTGAGTCCGAAGGACCCGATGCCCAGCCGCACCCGCGAGCGCCCGGACCGCGCCGCTCTCGACCACGTCCGGATCCGCATGACGGTCGCCTACGACGGGACCGGTTACGTGGGGTGGCAGCTCCAACCCGAAGGCGTCTCGGTGCAGTTGAAGGTGGAGGAAGCCTTGGGACGGTTGTTTCAGCCCGTGCCGCGGGTCCACAGTTCCAGTCGCACGGACACAGGCGTCCATGCACTGGGCATGGTGGTCCATTTCGACGTGGCGAAACCCCAGTGGCGGATGGAACCGCGGAAGCTAGTGCTGGCGGCCAACGCCCACCTTCCTCCTGACATCCGCGTCATGGACGCGGCCCGCGTCCGCCCGGATTTCCACGCGCGGTTCGACGCCTCCGGAAAGCAGTACCGGTACACGGTCTGGAATGAGTCGGCCGAGAATCCGTTGCTCCGGACGCAGGCTTGGCACTTTCCGCGTCCCTTGGACCTACCGGCGATGCGCACAGCCGCACGGGCTCTGGTCGGGCGCCATGACTTCCTCGCGTTCTCGGCGACGCCGGGTTACGAGCGCTTGAGCACCGTTCGGAATGTCACCCGGTGCGACATCCAACGGTCCGGCTCGCGGCTGACGTTCGTGATCGAGGCCGACGGTTTCCTGTACAAGATGTGCCGGGGAATCGTGGGAACCCTGGTGCAGGTCGGGGTGGGGCGGATTCCCGCGGAAACGATCGTCCCGATGCTCGCGGCGCGGGACCGACGCCTGGCCGGGATGACCGCGCCGGCGTTGGGTTTGGTTCTCTGGAAGGTCTATTACCGGCGAAAGGGGCGCCCTGCGACGGCGGTGGAGGCGGGAGGGGAGGCGGGCGATGAGTGAAGTGGCAATGCCGCCTTTCCGGATCGTCCTTCTGGAGCCGGAGATCCCTCCCAACACCGGGAACATCGCGCGGCTCTGCGCGGGGACCGGGGCCGAACTGCACCTGATTGAGCCGTTGGGTTTCGAGGTCAACGATCGCCAGTTGAAGCGGGCCGGCATGGATTACTGGAAGCAGGTCACGTGGAGGATCTGGCCGGACTGGCCGACGTTCCGGGTAGCGCAGGAGGCGGAGGCGCGGTTTTGGTTTGTCGAACAGGGTGCACCCCGGAGTTATGTCGAGGTTGGATATCGCGCAGGGGACTTTCTCGTCTTCGGGCGGGAGACTGCGGGACTTCCCCTGCCTTTGTTGCAGCAGCACCCCGATGGCTGGGTGGACATCCCGATGCCCAACGCGGCGGCCCGATCCCTGAATCTCTCGAACTGTGTGGCGATCGTCCTGTTCGAGGCTCTTCGCCAGACGGGGTTCTGACGGGTGCATCGTGACACTGCCCCCTTTTGGAAAGGACTCGTGGCGGGGATGTCCTCATCGCCACGGGAATGGCTTTGGAACGGCAACGAGGACGTCGCTACCCCGTTGCATGCGCGGGTAGCGTCAAGAGACTACCGGTTCTGAAAGCTTTGGCTTCGGTGCCGGGGTCGCCGATCAGGGGATCCGCGACCGCATGCGTCGGGTGGCGGCACCGACATCCGGGGCGCGCAGGATAGCCGATACGACGCAGATCCGACGGGCACCCGCGGCGATGACTTCGTCGAGGTTGCCCTCATGGATGCCTCCGATGGCAAACCAGGGGCGCGTGGCGTGCTCCGCGGCCCACCGGACGTAGTCCAGGGTCACCGCCGCCCGGCCGGGCTTGGTGCCTGTGGGGAACACAGGACCCACGGCGACATAGTCTGCTCCGGCGGCTTCGGCGCGAAGGAACTGTTCCGGGGCGTGGCTGCTGAGCCCCATTGCCGGGCGAAAGCCAGCAGAGGGAAGGTCGGTGACGGAACGATAACCCGCGTCGAAGAAGTCTTCCTGACCGAGGTGGACGCACGGCACGCCCAGTTCACAACCGAGGGTCCAATGGTCATTGAGCACACACCAGACACCGGCGGCGCGGGTGATGGGCAGGACCGCTGAGACCAGGCGGCGGACTTCGGATTCGGAGGCGTCCTTGGCGCGCACCTGAACGAGGTCGGCTCCTCCGTCGCAGAGCGCGGATGCCAGGATGGAAGGATCCCGACTGTCCAGATAGGCTGAGTCCACGAACCCGTAGAGACGGCAGTCCGCGAACGGCTTGAGCTTCGGTTCAGCGGACATTCGGGTCGAAGTACTGCGCTGTCAGGGCAGGGCGCGTGTTGGCGACGATGGGGCGGAGGACCTTTTCCTTCATGAACTCGACATGGCCATCCATGAAGGTGTTGTTGAGTCCGCCGTTGTGGAGGGTGAGCTTGAAGTCGTCTACCGAACCGCCGGGGCTGACGGAAGCATTCACCATGGCGAGGGGGTCCTCCTGCATGAACAGGAACTTGCCGCTCGGGTTGGACACGGAGGTGGTCTTCACGCCGTAGGGCGGTGAGCCCTTGCCCGTGCGTCCATCGATCAGGGAATTCAGGCTGTAGTTGACCCGCAGGGCCCTGCCCAGCGGACCCGCGCTGGGGCAGGTGTAAACGGGATACGTGTTCGTCTGGGTGTCGACATTGTTACCGGTGGCGGGCCGGATGACCTGACGCGACATGGTATACGGGAAGATGGCCCCGGCCGCTGCCATGAATCCGAATCCACGCGGCGGACGACTCCAGTTGGCCTTGGTATCCAAGGCCGCACGATCCTGACCACCCCAAACCCAATCCGCCGGAAGGTTGCCGTCGGTTTCGCCCGCCCACGCGTAGTGCTCCCGGTTGTCCTCGGCGTACATCATCATGCCGAGCCCGAGCTGCCTCATGTTGTTCTTGCAGACGGCACCCCGGCCCGACTCCTTGGCCCGGGCCATGGCGGGCAACAGCATCCCGGCCAGGATCGCGATGATCGCGATCACGACGAGGAGTTCGATCAGCGTGAATGCGCTGCGGCGATGGAGGATGGCACTTCGATTTCGCATGATCAGAGGAAAGTACGGCCAGAGTGCCCGGCGCGTTCAGGACAGCAAGCTTGAATCCCGGAGTGGAACCGTGGGCGGGACATTTCAATCCTTACCCCGGCTTGCGCTTGCTTCCGGAAAGGCCAAAGTTGGCCCACAAGGAACAATTCATGGAAAAGCCCAAGATCGTCGCGTGGTTGAAGCCCTGGTGTGGATGGAGTGCCGGTGTCCGGGCCGTCTTCAAGAAGTATGAACTTCCGTTCGAGGAACGGGACATCATCAACAAGCCGGAGTTCTATCAGGAGATGGTGGAGAAGACCGGCCAGACCCGGCAGCCCTGCGTGGAGATCGGGGGGCGCATCCTCGCCGATGTGAGCGGGGATGAAGTCGAGGCCTGGATGGTCCAGAACAACGTGGTCCAGTTGAACCAGCGCCCCGCCGAGGCCCCCACCAATCAGCCCTGTGCCCACGAAATGCCTCAGGCCGCCCCCATGAGTTTCCGGCGCTGACCGTTTTCGCAGTCGCCGTCGGCCGGGTGGGTCTGGTACTCGTGGCATTCATGACGACCATTGGATTCCTGGGTTCCGGGAAAATGGCCACCGCCCTGGCGAAAGGGTTCGTGGCCTCCGGACGGGTGACGGCGGAGCATCTGAGCGCCAGTGATCCGGTGAAGGCGGCGCGCGATGCCTTCGCGCGTGAAACGGGTGGGCGGGTTTCCGCGGCCAACAACGACATCGTGGCCACTTCGGATGTCCTCGTGCTGGCTGTCAAACCGGACCAGATCTCCGATCTCCTTGCCGAGATCCAGCCACAGCTCGAGAAGCGTCACCTGCTGGTCTCGATTGCCGCAGGAATCCCGCTGGCCAAGCTCGAAGCGGGCGCCCCGGGTGCCCGATGCGTCCGGGTCATGCCCAACACGCCGGCGCTTGTTGGAGCCAGCGCCTCGGCCTTTGCCATCGGCTCGGAAGCCACCCGGGCGGACGCTGAACTGGTGCAGAAGCTCCTTGGCTCGGTCGGTGTCGCCCTCGAGGTGAAGGAAAAGCTGCTCGATGCGGTCACTGGCCTGAGCGGTTCGGGTCCCGCCTACGGATTCATGATGATCGAAGCGCTGGCGGATGGGGGGGTGGCGGCAGGTCTCCCACGCGACGTCGCCCAACGGTTGGCCGCCCAGACATTGCTCGGCGCGGCCAAGATGGTCCTCGAAACCGGACAGCATCCCGGCGCGCTGAAGGACGCTGTCTGCAGTCCCGGAGGAACGACCATCGAGGCAGTGCACGAATTGGAGAAGGCCGGCCTCCGGGCGGCCCTGATCAGCGCCGTACGGGTCGCTGCCGACAAGGCGCGGCGACTGTCCTGACATGAGCGCCCTCCCGCCGCCAGCTCCCCAACAAGCGAAGATCATCTGGTTCGCCATCACGGCGTTTGCCGTCGCGGGCGTGCTTGGGTTGCTGGCCGGACTGGTATGGGCGACCGGTCGGGTGCTCCAGTTGCTGGCTCCGGTCTTGTGGCCGCTGGCCTTGGGTGGGGTGGTGGCCTATTTGCTCGATCCTCTGGTGGACCTGCTGGTGCGGCGGCGCATCCCAAGGGCACGGGCCATCACCCTGGTCTTTGTGACCGCGTGCGCCTTGGTTGTCGGTGTCTTCCTCAGCTTCGTGCCGCAGGTGGTCGGGGAGGCGCGGCAGTTCTCCGAGCGGGTTCCGGGGTACTCGCACAAGCTTCGGCAGCGACTGGATTCATGGGCCACAAACCCGCCCGTCATGGTCCGCCGACTTCTCGCGGCCCGTGATTTGTTCGTGCGCCAGACGAATTCGGTTTCTGAACCCGTGATCACGACCGACGCCCAGGGCAATTCGGAAACCAACACGATCCAGGTGGTCGCCGCGGGTTCCCAGACCTCGCGCATTCCTTCGATCAGTCCCGAGACCTTGCGATCATTCACAACATGGGTCGGCAATCTGCTGCCGGGGGTGGGGTCCTGGGCAGCGGACCAGGTCGGGCGCGTCTCGGGTTGGCTGGGGGTGTTGGTAGGCCTGTGCCTGGTTCCGATCTACGCGTTCTACTTCCTCCTGGAGAAGCGGGGCATCGAGCGGCAATGGACCGAGTACCTGCCGGTGCGGACCTCCTGGTTCAAGGAGGAGATCGTCTTCTGCCTGCGCTCCGTGAACGATTACCTGATCGTCTTCTTCCGCAGCCAGGTCCTTGTCGCGCTATGTGATGGAGCGCTTTACACCGTCGGTTTCCTCATCATTGGACTGCCGTATGCCTTCCTGCTCGGCCTCATGGGAACCCTGCTGACGATGATCCCCTTCATTGGGGCGATCATCACGTGTACCACCGCGGTGATCGTGGCCTTCGCTGCCTCTGGCAGTTGGCAGCTTCCGCTCGGTGTGTTCGCCGTGTTCGGCGTCGTGCAGACCCTCGAAGGTCTGGTCATCTCGCCAAAGATCATGGGAGATCGCGTGGGGCTGCACCCCTTGACCATCATCATCGCGGTGATGGTGGGCACCCAACTGCTGGGGGGCATCCTTGGCGGCGTGCTGGCCATACCACTGACGGCAGCGCTGCGGGTCATCATGTTCCGGTACGTTTGGCGTCGCCGTCATGGGATGGGCCCTGAGGGAGCACCCGCGACAGCTTGAGAAGCAAAAAGCCCAACCTTTCGCCGGTGAGCCAACGTTCGCGTAGCCTTGATCGATGCTCCATGGTCATCCGACTGAAACAACGGTCCCACGAGTTGGGTTGAACGTGGGCCGTCGGGATCGGTCCGAATCTCGATCCTGATTCTGGAATCCGCGGAGATTCCCCGTTTGGCAGGTACCCTGTTTGCAGAATACACTGACGCCATGAAGCTGACCCTGCTGTTGCCGGTCTTGCTAATCCTTCCGCTGCTGAGGGGCGACACCCCACAGGCAGGCACCGCCCAGGAGCGGGCTGCGGACATCTCCAAATACACCAACGCCCTCACGCTCTCGGCTCCGGAAGGAGCGGGAACAGTGGCTCAGGTCGCCGCCCGGGCGCTCGAACGTGCCCATTTCTCGCGGATGCGTTTCCGGGATGAACTGAGCAGCCGCCTGTTCGAACGGTACCTGGAATCGCTCGACCCCCAGCGGGTCTACTTCCTCCAGTCGGACTACGAGCAGTTCGCGAAGTACAAGACCCGTCTCGATGACCTGACGATGATCGAGAAGGACGTCCAGCCGGCGTACGAGATCTTCAATCGCTTCCTTGAGCGTTTCGACCAGCAGTACAGTTACATCTCGGGACTGCTCAAGTCCGAGGAGTTCCGGTTCGATGGCTCCGACAAGATGCTCCTGAACCGGAAGGAGGAGCCCCGTCCGCGCGATCTCGACGAAGCCCGGCGGCTCTGGCGCGATCGACTGCGCTACGAGTATCTCTCCGAGAAACTCAACCAGACCGAGATCCCGACCCTGAGCTCAAATGTCTGGCGTAAGATCGTCGGGGTGGGTGCGGATGCTGTCCTACCGGAGGGTTTGCCGGCCACGGTGAAGCTGCCGCTGCCACCCGCGCCTCCTGCGGCAACCAAGACCGAGGGCGAGACGAAGGCGAACGTGGCCACCGAGTTGGAAGCATTGATCGGAAAGACGCATGCCGCGCATGCCATTGCCCAGGTCAATTCTGGCGCATGGAAGCAACGGTCCCAGGTGCAGGCCTATCTCGCGGACAAGCTTCCCGGCGAACGTCACAAGGAGACCCTCGACAAGCTGACCCGCCGCTATAACCGGACCCTGCGGACCCTCAAGCAGTACGAGCCGGATGAAGTCCTCCAGTTGTATCTCGATTCGTTGGCCCACTCTTACGATCCGCACTCGAACTATTTCGGGAAGAGCGAGCTGGATTCGTTCTCGATCAGCATGAATCTCACGCTGTTCGGCATCGGGGCTACCCTTCAGAGCGAGGATGGCTACACCGTGATCCGGAATGTGGTTCCCGGGAGCCCAGCCAAGAAGAGCAAGCAGATCGAGGTGGGCGACAAGATCGTGGCGGTTGCCCAGGGCGACGATGGCGAATGGGTGGACGTCGTCGACGAGAAGTTGAAGCGGGTCGTCGAACAGATCCGTGGTCCCAAGGGAACCAAGGTCCGGTTGACCATGATCCCTGCGGGTGGCGATGGATCCGCGCGGAAGCTGGTCACATTGATCCGCGACGAGGTGAAGCTCGAGGACAGTGAGGCCAAGGGGAAGATCGTCGAGATGCCCGGCGCCGATGGGAAGACCCAGCGCGTAGGCGTCATTGATCTGCCCTCCTTCTACGCGAGCTTTCCGGTGGGCGTGGGCGGACGGGGCACCACCCGCAAGAGCACGACCGCAGATGTGGCCAAGCTCCTGCGGAAGTTCCGCGCCGAGAATGTCGAGGGTGTCATCCTCGACCTCCGCAACAACGGCGGTGGTTCGCTCGAGGAAGCGGTCAACCTGACCGGGCTCTTCATCAAGAGTGGCCCCGTGGTCCAGGTGAAGGAGTTCAACGGCCGGGTGATCCAGGACGATGACGAGGATCCGGGCGTTCTTTACGACGGTCCCCTCATGGTCCTCACCAGCCGGTTCAGCGCTTCCGCTTCCGAGATCGTCGCTGGAGCCCTTCAGGATTACGGCCGTGCCTTGGTGGTGGGTGACGTCAACACGCACGGCAAGGGCACGGTCCAGACCATTCAGGAACTCGGGGCCGTCCTCCCCGATTCGCCGATTCCCCCGGGTGCAGTCAAGCTGACCATCCGGAAGTTCTACCGCGCGTCTGGCGAGTCGACCCAGCTCAAGGGTGTGGTTCCCGACATCGTCCTGCCTGGTGTCAACAACCTCCTCGAAACCGGTGAAGGTTCCCTCACGAACGCGCTTCCCTGGGACACCATCGCCAGCTCCGAGTTCGAGAGGCTGAACCGCGTCCAGCCACATCTGGCCCAGCTTCGGGATCGTTCCTCGAACCGCATCGCTGCCGACAGGGATTGGGATTACGTCCGGCAGGACGTGGAGATCTACCGTCGCAAGCAGGCGGAAAAGTCCATTTCCTTGAACTATGACCAACGTGTGCGCGAGCGGAACGAAGACCGAGCTCGGGCCGAGGCTCGCAAGAAGGAGTTGGCGGCGCGTGGTCAGAAGGAGCCGACCACCTACGAGATCACGCTCAAGCTTGCCGAGGAACCGGGGCTGCCCGCGCCGATGGGCAAGTCGAACACGGTGGCCGGGGTGACCGGCGCGGGCGCGGCCAAGCCGGGCAACGACCCGGAGTCCAAGCCTGCCAAGCCAGCTCACCCGGACGATGATGAGGACGAGGTGAAGCCCCCCGAGCAGGCCGTGGACGTCCACCTTCGCGAGGCTGAGCGGATCCTTCTGGATTACCTCCAGCTCACCGGCGGGTCCTCCCGCAAGGGCGTTGCTGCTTCCGCCGGAAACTGAAGTTTCAACGGCTGTTTCGACTGGGAATCCGATTCCAGCGGTTGGGCACGCAGGTGTCCAACCGCTGGTTCTCTTGACCCGGGCGTATCACTTCGACGTGATCGATGGGGGCCGGGACGCCGAGGCCGACGTGGACCCGGCCCACGGATTGCGACCGGTAGGACTCCCCGGGAGTGATCCTTCGCTCACGGGTGATTCCACCACTCCGGACCCGGATTCGGGCATCCACGCAGCCATCCTCAAACTCAAAGCCGATCCACGACCCGATGTCCGGGTGCCGGTTCTGGAGGAGGATCAACCGCTGCCGACGTCTTGGCCATTCCTCGAAAGTCGTTACGGCGAGGTCCATCCGGCCGTCACCGTCCAGATTGAAGGCCACGGCGTTGCGGGTATCGGCGGGAATCGAGGTGCCGACCACCCACGCCGCATCGATGAACCGGCCTGGTTGTTCCTGCAGAAGCAGGGCTCCATCCTGCCAGCCTCCATACGAAGCCTGATCCGCGGCACGACGGCCCGCGGCGTTCCGGAAGTAGATGTCCGTGACCGGATTGTGGGTGGACTGGGCCACGTGGATGTCGTGCATCCAGAACTGACGCTCGTAATCCCGGGTGCTGGCGCGCGTTTCGTGGCCTTGGCACAGGTGGAAGTCCAGTGTGCCGTTGTTTTCCACGTCCAACGCCGTCACCGCCCAGGCCCAACCGCCTGATGCCACTGCGCCCGCGCCGGTGGCTAATTGCAGCCCCGATGGGCTACCGAGGAACAGTCGGTTGCCATAGGTCATTTCGCGCCGGAACCGCTGATCTTCCGGCCAGGCCGCATGGACCAGGCGCATCCTGTCCAGTCGCTTCGCCGTGGGTGATCCCATCCCGATGGCGTAGAGGTCCGTCCGTCCGTCGTCGTTGAAGTCCCCCGTGACATGCGCCATGCCAAAGAGGTGGCGATCATCGCCCAGTTGCCCTGTGACGTCCTCGAAGCGGCCCTTCCCGGTGTTTCGAAACAGGTCCACCCCGGCGAAGTCGCTGACCAGGATCAGGTCGGGCAAGCCGTCGTCATTCCAATCCGCAAAGGAGGCGCTGTAGAGCCGTCGCCGGCGGCGATGCTCCAATCCCCATTCGGCCGTCGCGTCGCTCAGGGTGCCGTCCGGATGTCCCCGCAACAGGACGGATTCGAATCCGTCGTTGGCATCATGGAAGGGCGTCGGGAACTGCCCGCCCTGGTACGGCAGCTTATATTGCCCGACAAAGACGTCCGGCGAACCATCCAGATCAATGTCTGCAAAGGCGATGACCTGTGGATGACGCCACGGGGAGGGCGGGCGCCAGAGGAGCTTTCCGGGCCCCGTCCATTGGGGACCCGACAGGACCCGTAATCCGTCGCTGTCGGCGAGAAGGAGATCGGTGTGTCCATCCTGATTCCAGTCGGCGGCCGTTGCCGCCCACACACGTTCGGCCGGAAGTCCGGTCAAGGGTTCCATCTTCCAGCCCTCGGGATGGTTTCGAAGCCAGAGGGACGCGCCCACCATCAGCAGGTCGTCGCCGCGTCCATCCGCGCGTGGAACCGATATCAAGGGATCGCAGAAAGGAGTGTGCGGAGGGACAGGCAGGTCGAACTCTCTGGCCACCTGGAAGCCCGGCGGACCCGGCGGGTGCAGGATTTCCAGGGTGTGGATCTCGATCCGGTCGCAGCCATCCACCATGCCGTTGCCACCTGACGCAGTAACCAAGCCTCGGAGACTCATTCGCTGCTGGTCGAGGGCGTTTGAAAACAGGAGTTCAAACTCGATGCGACTGGAGGGGCCCGTGGGGTTCCATTCCTCAAGGTTCCATCGGGAACGGTGGAGCTCCCAGCCTGCGTCCTGCCACCCTGCAATCCGGCTTCGAAAGACTTCCCGGGTTCCGCCACCGTTCACGAACACCCGGGCGGCTTCGACCGCCGTCGCGGGTTGTCCCCGCAGGCGCATCGTCGTGGACACGGTCCATCGCTCGGGCAAGGCCTCGGCGATCAGCGAAAGGGGCCGCTCCGCCCGGTTGAGTCGATCCCACCAGGAAGACAACCCCGCGAGCGCAGGTTCATTCGCTACCTCGCCCTTGAATTCGGTCTCCTCGAGGAGTCGCTCCGAGGCTTCGAGGGCGAGGACGGCTTCGATGAACTTCTGTTCCTGCCCATCCCGCGATGTTTTTGTGGGGTTTAGGGGGCGATTCGCGGACCTCCCGAAGCGCAGGAACAGCGCCCCGGCCACCATCAGGGCCAACGCTCCGTACAACAGGATGCGGCGGGAATTCATATGAAAAGCGGCGGTGCCTGCGGATGGACCGCCGACACCGCCGCTGGTCAGGGCAGGGGAACCGTGGGTGCGTCAGCGACGTTTCATCAGCCGGCCGAGGTTCTGATAGGCTTCCATTGCCTTGGGATCGTTCTGTGAAGCCTCGAGCAGCTTGGTCGTGACGTCCTGCACCGCCTGGCGGTGCTGGTTCTTCTGCGCGTCCGACATGGGAGCTTCGGACGCCTGCGCCGTCACCAAGGCCGCAATCGCGGCATCGTAATCATTCTTGGCCATGGCTGCGTTTGCCGCCGCCACCGCCTGAGCCGCTTCTGCACTTCCCTTCTCGGGTACCGCCGGCGCCGCCGCGTTGCCGCTTTCGTCCGCCGCGCCGGCATCACCTTCACCCGACTTGGAGCAGCCCACGGAGCCCACGAGGGCGGCCGCCACCAACCACAAGGCCAAAGATTCCTTGAACAGTTTCATGACAGGTCCGGTTTGGAATCACTTGTTGTATCGCGGCCCGATGAACAGTTGGTTGTCCGGGCTGTTGACCGGGACCCGCAGGGCAGGGGGGCCCGACTGCGTCGCCATGCCCATGTAGGTGCGGAACTTCATCATTTCCGCCGAACCCGTGGCCCGCCCGACGATGGCACCACCGCCGACATCGATCGTGGCATTGCCGCGCGTTCCACCGGCGTGTCGCTGGGAGACACCCTCGCCCGGTTGGTTTCCAGCGTCGTTGAACCAGAAAGGCGTCATTTCGTTCGCTTCCCACAGGAAGATGTCCAGCGGACGGAACTGACCCAGCTTGTAGGTCTTGCCGGCCGGGGATAGCTGCTGGTCGTTTCCGCTCAGGCAACCATTGAACGTGTAGCTGGTGACCTTCACCTGACGTGCAGCCCATTGGACTTTCTTGGCTCCGGTGATTTCACCCACGTCTTTTGGGCAAAACGCTGCCCGGACCGTTGTGAGGTACTTCCCGACCTGGCCTTCCTTGAAGAACGGGGTCTGGTTGGTCTCGTCGGTGCCAAGACCACGGACGCGATTTGCCGGGATCACCCCGTTGGGGATCCAGCGTCCGCTGATCTGGGTTGCGTAGGCCCAACTGTTCGGACCGGCACCGGACGTGCCATCCACCCCACCCCAGGAAGGGTGCGGGACGTAATCCGAGGCGTCGTTCGCGTACATGTTCACGCCCAACATGATCTGCTTGACGTTGCTCAGATCGAGCGTGGTTTGGGCCTTGTCCTTCGCCTTGCCGAGCGCCGGCAACAGCATGCCGGCCAGGATCGCGATGATCGCGATCACGACAAGCA
>Ga0172372_10001205_pt1 | contig 40115 bp, 38 predicted proteins | sample LakKiv5m_2_FD_114544 | JGI IMG/M metagenome (GOLD analysis project Ga0172372, IMG submission 114544) | Freshwater microbial communities from Kabuno Bay, South-Kivu, Congo - kab_092012_9.5m | ecosystem: Environmental > Aquatic > Freshwater > Lake | place: Democratic Republic of the Congo...
AGACAACTGGTTTTCACTCACAGCAATTATGGCTTCTTTTTTGGGAATAGAACTTGCTGGAGTCCATGTTAATGACATCAAAAATCCCCAAAAAAACTTCCCAAGAGCCATGCTTCTTTCCTCTTTAGTTCTGATTATAACAATGGTTCTTGGATCTTTAGTGATTGCTTATATTCTGCCAAAGGATCAAATCAATTTAATCGCTGGTGTGATGCAAGTTTTTGAAAATTTCTTTAAAGCATTTAATATTCCTTGGGTAACTCCAATTTTAATAGGTCTTGTCTTGATTGGGACAGTAGGTGGAATGATTAATTGGCTCATCTCTCCAGCTAAAGGACTCTATCATGCAGCTGAATATGGTTTTTTACCTAAGTTCTTTAAAATGAAAAACAAATATGGAGTAGCCTACAATATTCTGATAGCTCAAGCTCTACTTGTAAGTCTTTTCTGCTTGATTTTCTTCTTAGTCCCAAGCGTTAATGCTTTTTATTGGTTTTTAACTGGCCTTAGCACTGACTTGTATATGATCATGTACATTTTAATGTTTATGAGCGCAATCAAGCTTCACTATACCTATAAAAACAGAGCAGCTTCGTTTAAAATTCCAGGTGGAGACATCGGAATGTGGATCACCTGTTTAATTGGAATTTTAGGATCTCTTTTGACAATCGCAGTCGGGTTTTTCCCTCCGTCAGAGTTAAGGGTAAATGCGGTAAGATACACTTTTTTAATCATTTCAGGTAACATTCTCATGATCTCTCCGGTTTTTCTGTTTTATTACTACAAAAGAGCTCATCAAAAACAAATTAATTAGAACTCTTGAAATCTTTAATTTTTAAAACTATTTTAAATTTAGCCTGATTGTAAGCTTTAAAATAGAAAAATTTTATAATTTCAGGAATAGGTGGTGTTGGAGGGAGTTCTCCCTTATATGGATCTAATTGAGAGTCCTCTACTGATCAACCAAATTTATTTAATAGGGCCAAAAAACCTACCTGAAATCTCCTTAGAGAACGCTTCAAATTTAGAGGCTTTAGCTGATCAAATTCAATAGATAGAAGGGTTTTAAACTTCTCATTCAAAATGTTTTCCTTGAGGCAAAAAAGATATCTGCTGAAAATTTTGTGGGCTTCTTTGGAGAATCGCGTGAACAGATCTGATAAAAAAATAACATAAGAAATAACGGCTTTAAAGATTTAAAATTATCTCTTAATTGCTAACTAATTATTTTAACCTCCTCTTAATTAATTTGTTCTTTTATTAAAAAAAACAATCTATTAATAGTTAGATTAATAGATTGTTTTGTTTAAATATGAAGAAATTTTCAAAATTCTGTTTATTTTTTATTTTATTTTCTGGATGCCAAGTTGGACCAAAATATAAAAAAATAGAGGCTCCAGTCGTTTCAAATTGGAAAGGGCCTATTCAACATCAAGAAGGAAGATCCAACCTTGAGTCTTGGTGGGAAATTTTTGAAGATGAAACGTTAAATCAGCTCGAAGAAAAGCTTCTTGAAAAAAACTATGATTTATCTATTGCCTTTCAAAAAGTGCTTGAATCAAAAGCTGCTGCTGGAATTGAAAAATCAAAGTTATACCCTCAGGCAAATATCAATGCTAACTATAATTACTTCCAAGAATATTTAAAACTTAATCAAAAAGGAAAAAATAAAAACCCATATCTTAACGAAAAAATTACAGTTTATGGACAAGAGTATACTTTTCCAAACCTATTCTCTTATGAAATTGATTTGTTTGGAAAGTTGCGCTCTCAGTACCAGGCCGCCACTTTAAGCTACGAAGCCTCGGAACAAGATTTTAAATCTGCACATCTTTCTTTAACTACCCAACTAGCCTCTTATTACTTCAATTTATGCGCCCTTGATTCTCAGCTTGATTTAATAGCATCATTAATTGAAGTGACAAAAGAAAAAGAAACTCTTGAGAAGATTAGATATGAAAAGGGGTTGACAAGTCAGCTAAGCTACATAAGCACCTCCCAGGCTCTCTATAAACTTCAAGCAAGCCAGGGAGAGGTTGAAAGACAAAGAACCTTTTTTGAAAATGCTATTGCTACTTTAATTGGATCACCCGCTTCGAATTTCACTCTTGGCACCCACTATTTAACACAAAAAGCGCCCCCCTCTATTTCCCCCTCTCTACCCTCATCTATCCTTCTTCAAAGACCTGATATAGGATTTTCTGAGAAAATGGCAGCTTCAAAGCACGCTCTTGTAAAAGCAGCCTACGTCTCTTTTTTCCCAACTTTTGATTTAACAAGTGGGCTTGGATACACAAGCCTTGAGCTCAAAGACTTCTTAAATATTAAGGGGTTTTTATGGCAAATAGGAGCAAGTGTAGTTCAATCGGTTTTTGATGCAGGGAAGAAAAAATCGAATTTAAATGCTAGCTGGGCAAGATTTAGACAAGCAGAAGCTAGCTATAAACTTGCTGTAATAAAGGCTTTTGAAGAGGTGGAAAATGCCCTTTTCGCCTTAGAAAAACAGGATCTTAAAGTGATAGATTTATCAAGTGTCTATCAGCTATCGCTCAAGGCAAACGGCTTGGCAAGAGGGAGGTTTGAAAAGGGACTTACTAACAAGATTGCCTACCTTGAGTCTAAAGAAGCTGCGATCTACAGCGAGCAATCCCTAGTTGGGGCTCGGACAATGCAGTATCAAGCTACAATTAATATGATTAAAAGTCTAGGAGGGACCTGGAGAGGAGAAAAGTTGGAAAAAAGCCCATAATCTGAGCTTTTTCCCTAAAGCTTAATTACTTATGCTTTTCTTTATTTGGATGACCATGATTATGCTTTTGCTCATGATGGCGCTGAGGCTGCTGTTGTTGTTGGTTTGGGTGTTGGTGTTTCATTTGCTCATGACTTGATTTTTCTTTTTTCATAAAACTTCCTTAGTTTATCAGGGGCTGATCTGCACCCTATAATTCTAAATTTACATTCTGCTCATTTATTTAAAAGATAATTATTTTAATTTTAATAGTTAATTAAAATAAAACCATTAAAATAAGTAACTTAGTTTATTAATTTAAAATTTAATTTTAATTAAATAATAAGTTTGATATAATAATAATTATAAAATTTAAACGAGGTGTTTTATGGCAGCTTCAGTATCTCCAACAAGGGGTGTAAGATTTTCTCCTGATATGGGAAAAATGGTAATGACTCAAATTTACAATCCTGACGAAAGTGTAACGTCTGTTGCTCCCTTCAGAACGTTTCATGGTACAGACGCAAGTGAGGAATTTAAACTTAAATCGATCTTAAAAATTTCAGGCTCTCCCTTACAAATTGATCATGAGATGCTTGAGTTGATAAATAAAGTAGAGTCAGCAGCTAAAATCCCAGCTCACAAAAATTTCGGCGCTAAAACGCGAAACGCTGTTGAGTCATTTCAAGCCCCTGCAAAGGCAAGCTTTAAACCAACACTAACTACTCTTAGTGCTTTTTGTGAGGAAGAAGAAGAAGTTTAAGAGAGTTTTTTTCTTAAAAAAGTAAGCGCCGATGATAAAGTGATAAAAGCAATTAAAATCATTGGCGCTATTTGCTTTAAAACAGCAACTCCATGGATTCCTTTCATAAATAGTCCCCTGCAAATCTTTAAAAAATATCGCGCTGGATTCATATAGGTGATCAGTTGAAGCCAATTTGGCATATTTTCAATTGGCGAGGCAAATCCAGAGAGCAATATAGAGGGGGTCATAAAGACAAAAACAATTAATACAGCTTGCTGCTGCGTTGTACAAAGTGCAGATAAAAAAAGAGCAAATCCGATGACTGAAAAAATATAAATCAGCATCGAGATTGCAAGAAGAAAATAGGAGCCGACAAAGGGGATTTTAAAAAAAAGCTGAGAAACTAAAACAATTACACTCCCCTCAATCATCGAGATGATAATCGCTGGAATGATTTTGCCGATTAATATTTCGATTGGTTCAAGAGGACTGACAAGAAGTTGATCAAAATTTCCAAGCTCTTTTTCTCTTGCAAGAGATAATGCAACAATAATTAGCGATTCAAGCATTAAAAGAATCGAAAGCAGCCCTGGGATCGTAAACCAATTATAGATCAAATTTGGATTAAACCAGTTTCTATCTCTTAGCTCAATTTTATAAGAGGTTGAATTTGGAGTTTGCTCTAAAATAAACTGTGAAACAACTCTTGAGATATATCCTTGAACGATCTGAGCTGTATTAGATTTTCTTCCGTTTAAAACTGTTTCCAAACTCGTCTCTTTCCCTTCCTTAAGCTCTTTTGTAAATTGCTGAGGAATTACTAAAGCAACCACTCCTTTTTCATTATCGATATATCCTCTTAATTCAGAAAAGGAACTAAGGTTTGTAATTTTTTTGAAAGTAGTTGAATGATAAAAAAGCTCTGATAGCTGAAACCCCTTTTCCCCTTGATCTAAATTTAAAATCCCAATCGATACATTCTTTACATCAAGTGTTGCAGCATAAGCGAATACAACTAGCTGAATGATTGGAGGAGCAATCAAAACAAACCTACTTCTTTTATCTCTCCAAACTGCAAGAAACTCCTTATAAATAAGTGAGAGAATTCTTCTAAGCATATTAATCAAGCCTTTTAACAATAATTTTTGTTGTTGCAAGAAAAAACGCAGCCGCAATCAGAAGCATCATCACAATATTGTAAAATAAAAGCCTTGGAACAATTCCGACTAAAAAAAGAGAAAGAAGAGAAGAAACAAAATATTTTGCGGAAATAAAGTTGGTCATAATTTGTATAAACTTTGGCATAGAGGAGATTTCGTAAATAAATCCTGAAAGAAAAAAAGAAGGTAAAAAAGCCGCAATAATTGCTCCTTGTGAGGCTGCAAATTGATTTTTTGCAAGGGATGAAATCAAAAGACCCATTCCAAGGGCTGTGAGTAAAAAAACGCCTGCCACGCATCCTAAAGAGAAAAATGAAGCCTGCAGGGGGATGTCATAAACAATTAAAGCTAAAGTGACACTCATAAAAAAGGAGAGGATCCCAAGAATAAAGTAGGAAACAAGTTTTGCTATCACAACTTCTCTAATTGTGACAGGAGTTGAAATAAGACTCTCCATTGTTCCTCTTTCCCATTCCCGTGCAACCACTAAAGAAGTTAAAAGTGTGCCAATTAATGTTAAAATAATGGCAAGAGAGCCTGGAATTAAAAAATTTCGACTTTCAAGAGAGGGGTTGTACCAAAAGCGAGGTATAATAGAGATGATTTTATAAGGCTTAATTCCTTCTGAAATCTTAATTTGATCTTGCCAATTCTCAAGAGCTAAAGCGATGTAATTTTGCACAAAAGTTGCAGTATTTGGCTCACTTCCATCTGCAATCACTTGAATCGCGCTTTTCTCATCTTTATTATAAAATTTTTCCGAAAAATAAGAGGGAATGACAACTATTGCTTTAATAGCTCCCTCTGTGAGCAAATTAGCAGCGCTCTCTCTTTCTCTTTTGATATCAACATTAAAATAAAGAGAGTCTTTAAGAGAGGCTAAAAAGCTCTCTGATAAAGAAGAATTATCTTCTAAAACGACGGCAATTTTTATGTGTTTTAAATCAAATGAAATTCCATATCCGTATAAAAAAAGAAGTAATATTGGAAGAAAAACACTAATTAGAAAAGAACTTGGATCCCGAATGATTTGAAACATTTCTTTTTTAATAAGCGCTTTCATTCTTCTCACTTTTAAGCTGCGTTGGTTCATGCTTTTTTCTCACTTTGAAAACGAGAAATTAGTTCAATAAAAGCATCCTCAAGAGTTGGTGTTTCTAAATTTTTTGATTTTGCGATTTCTTTAAGTTGATGAGGAGAGCCAACATTTATAATATTTCCAGCATATACAAGAGCAATTTCATCGCAATTTTCAGCTTCATCCATGAAGTGAGTCGTCAAAATAACCGTAGTTCCTTTATCTACAAGTCCATTGATATGATTCCAAAAATCTCTTCTTGTGATCGGATCCACTCCAGAGGTTGGCTCGTCTAAAAAAAGAACCTTGGGATGGTGCATCACAGCGCATGCTAAAGAAAGCCTTTGTTTAAATCCAAGGGGCAGCATTTCAACAGTTTGATCTTTGAGCTCTGAAAACTCAAAGATTTTAATCATCTCAGAGATGGATTCTTTTTGAGCAGCTCCAAAGAGATTGTAGAATCCTGAAAAAATTTTAAGGTTCTGATAAAGTGAAAGATTTTCATACAAAGAAAACTTTTGAGCCATATACCCAATTTGTCCTCTTATCACTCCTTTTGCTTTGTAAAGATCTTCTGAAATAACATGGGTTTCTCCACTTGTTGGCTTTAAAAGTCCACACAGCATTTTAAATGTTGTGGATTTTCCAGCTCCGTTAGGACCTAAAAGACCAAAAACAGCTCCTTTTTTTACTTTGAAATTGATTTGATTGACTGCAGTAAAACTCCCAAATTTCTTCGTGAGATTTTTAGCTTCAATTGCAATATCACTTTGCATTTCAATCTGTGGAGATTGCTCTGCTAAAAGAGATCGTCCACCAGGACCTCCTCCTAAGATATCAATAAATCCATCTTCAAACCGTGGAGCAAGTGAGGCTATGTGATACTCTTTAAAAAATGAGGAGGTAAGATCTGCATTTGGTGCTACAACAACTCTAAGTCCATCTCCCTCAATAACACCATCAATCACCTCTTCCTTATTTAAAAATTTATTTAAAACTTTTCTTGGACTCTCTTTGATACCGCTCACGTAAAAAACTCTATTTTCCACTCTCTTTTTAAGCTCAGATGGGGCTCCTGAGAATAAAAGCTCTCCTTGATTTAGCAACACCACCTCATCACATCTTTCAGCTTCATCCAAATAGGCTGTGCTCCATACTACTGTGATATGGTCCTCAAAGAGCTCTTGAACCATTTTCCAAAGCTCCCTTCTTGAGATAGGATCCACTCCTACTGAGGGCTCATCTAAGAGTAAAAGAGGGGGTCGGCTTAGTAAAGAGCACGCAAGTCCGAGCTTTTGCTTCATTCCGCCAGATAGGTTTTTTGCAAATCTTGAGGTAAACGGGGTAAGCTGAGTGAAATTTAAAAGTTTTTCAACTCTTAGCTTTTGCTCCTTGGGATCAACACCCTTAAGTTCCATATAAAGATTTAAATTTTGTAGGACTGTTAGATCTTCATAAAGGCCAAACCTTTGTGGCATATATCCAATATTCTCTTGGATCTTTTGAGAATGTTTTACGCTATCAAGTCCAGCCCAAGTGATAGATCCATAGGAGGGAAGCATGAGAGCTGCAAGAAGTCTCATCAATGTTGTTTTTCCAGACCCATCAGGACCTACTATCCCAATCATTTTTCCACATGGAATTTCTAAAGAAAGATTTTTGATTGCAGTGATCTTTCCAAAAGATTTAGTTAGATTTTTGATTTGAATTTTCTCTTGGGTCATAAAGGGGCTTATTTTGATAAAGTTTGACTGTCACTGGCATTCCCTGCTTAAGACTCCAATCAGGATTATCTACGATGATTCTTAATCTGTAGACAAGATCTGTTCTTAGATCTAATGTTTGAACTGTTTTTGGGGTAAACTCAGCAATTGGCGAAATAAATCCAATATGTCCCTCGTAGATTTTACCACCTTTAATATCGGTAAAGACCTCTGCTTTCATTCCTGGAAAAATTAACCCAAGTTCCTTTTCGTTGACAAAAGCTCGAATCCAAATCGGGGAATTCAAAGAAAGAGTGTAAATTGGCTCCGTCTCTTTTACAACAGATCCAACTTCTCGAATTCTTGTTAAAATCACCCCATCACTTGGGCTTTTTACATGAGTATCTTCAAGGTTTTTTAAAGCGATCCTATACTCAGCTTGCGCCTGATTTAGGTTTGCAATGAGTGAGTCTCTTGTTGATTGCGCTGTTTGGTAATCTTCTAGAGAAACTGCTCCATCGATCACAAGTTCCTCTCTTCTTTTTAAGATTTCTTCGGCATTATTTAAAGAAGATGAAATCGATTCAATTTGACCTTGTGAGAAGGCGACTTTATCTAAATATGTTTGTTTTTCAAGTGTAGCTAAAAGAGCATCTTTTTTTATAATATCCCCTTCTTCCACTTCTAATGTTTCAACTTTACCTGGAACTTGAAAGCTAATATCAACTTGCCTCACATCTACATTACCAAAAAGTGTAAGTGTTTTATCATTTTTTCCATTTTCTATTTTCAAAACCACAATAACAGAACACAAAGCTGCGATAATGATAGTAGAAATTACAAGTAGGTATTTCATTTTTATTTATAAAAAAAAATTAGTTTAAAAAATAACTAATTAGATTAAGGAACTAGCGGTTGTCAATAGTTTTATTGAGATTCAAACAGCTCATCATAGAGCGCATTTAACGAAACATAGGTGGGATTATAGGTGACAAATGCTTTTTGAGGCGTCTTTATATAGCTAAGATCAAGCTCATCATAGAGCGAGACTAAGAGAAACTCAGGATTAATCTTCTCATGCAGCTGCATTAATTGTTTAATTTTTTCATTTTTCCAAGAGCGCGAAGATAAAAAAATTAAAGGTGTTGCTTTAATAGATTCATTGAGTGACTCTTCATAAAAATAAATATAGGGCCATGCCTTCAAAAACTTAGATTTTTGCATCTCTTGTTTTAGAGCATTTGGCGCCAAAATTTTACATCCAGATTTAGTCAGCGAAATTTTCTTAAAGCCATCAGGGATTAATAAAGACATTTTAGCAACTAGTTCTACAAATTCTTTTTTTTCTTCATCTGTATAAGAATTTGAAATAGCTGGCTTTTTAAAAAGATATTTTTCTTTAAGCTTTATAATTTTTTCAAATGCTTGGTCAATTAGCTCCATATCAAGTGTTTTATTTTCTACAGAGAGCTTTAAATAAGAGATGACCGATTTTAGTTGATTTGAAGAAAAACACTCCCCTTTTTCATTTAGAGCATCTCCTCCAATTAACAAAAGGTGGCACCCGGCTAAGATAGCCTCTTTTGCTGCAATCTCAAGGGATCCTGAGTTTTCAAGGACTCCTTTCATTAAAAGAGAATCTGTTAAAATCACTCCCTCAAAACCAAGCTCTTGTTTTAAATAATCTAGCAATTTTTTGGATAAAGTAGCGCATTTATATGGATCTAGATCATTTAAGATTAAATGAGCTGTCATGACAACGTCTGCTTCTTTTGCAAGTTCTTTAAAGGGAAGCAGATGGGAAAGCTTCATTTGCTCTAGAGATTTACCTATTACACCTAAAGATTCATGTGTATCGATCTTAACATCTCCATGCCCTGGAAAGTGCTTAAGGGAGCAAATGACTCCATTTTTTTTATAACCTTCGATTGCTTTTCTTGAGAAGTTTGTCACAAAATTTGGGTCTGATGAAAAAGCCCTAATTCCTATGATTGGATTTTTTTGCTCAGTGAACACATCTACAACTGGGGCTAAATTAAAGTTAACCCCAACAAAAAGGAGCTCCTGCGCAATCATCTCTGCAGCTTGTTTTGCAAATTCATCTTGATTTAATCTTCCTAGAGAAAAATTTGAAGGGAAACGGGTAAAATCATTTTTAAGACGAGCTACAGATCCCCCTTCTTGATCTAAAGAAATGAAAAGAGGAAAAGGATTTTTATTTTTTTTAACTTGATTTTGAAGATGATCTGTTAGAAGTTTAACTTTATGTTTAGAGGAGAGATCGTTTAGAAAATCATAGAGGATGACTCCACCAACTAAGCACTCATTTATACAAGTAGAGACTTCACTTTGTGAGTCTGAGTCAACATGCACAATCAGCATCTGACCGAGTTTTTCCTCAAGCGTGTAAGAAAAACAATTGGAATTGACAAAAAAAATGAGCACAAAAAAATGGTTAGTCAAATAGGAAAATTTCGTTTTGAACCCCACTTGTAATTTCAGCCTTTCCATCTACGTGTATAAAAACATCATATTCGACTCTAACTCCATACTGATTTGGAAAATACAGTCCTGGCTCGATTGTAAAACACGTCGAAGAAATTAAAGGTCTATCATCTACTGTTTCAAAAGCGTCAAGATGAGCGCCAGGACCATGGACAGATTCAAAGATGTTGTGTCCTGTTCTATGGGAAAAAAACTCACCTAGCTTAGCCTCTTCAATCACTTTTCTACACACGCGATCTGCCTCACAGCCCTTTACCTGAATCTTGGAGCTGAGCTCTTTTTGTATAAAGGCAAAGGTTTCATCTTGAGCTTTGCGAATTAAGCGAAATGAATTAAGGATATTTTCCGGAACTTTTTCACCACTAAATCCAAGGCGAGTTATATCTGCATAAACACTCCCCTTTTCTTTTTTCTTACAAACAAAATCAAGTAGTATCAAGCTCTCTTTTGTAAGAGAGGCTGAAGTTTGTTTTGATGGGCTATAATGAGGATCTGCTGTATTAACCCCAAATGCAACGCAAGGAGAAAACTCTGAAACAAAACCCGCTTGATGCATTTGATCTATCACAAAAAGCTGAGTTTGATATTCAGTAATATTTTTTTTCTCTTTTAGATGCTTTTGAAGAAAGAGAAACGTTTTTTCTGCCAATTGATCCAAAAAAACTGCAGCTTCTTTGTGCATTTCATACTGCTGCTGAGTCATTTCACAGGAAAAATACTGTAAAAATGGAGCTGAGCTAACAACTTCTAATTCAAAACTTTCTACAAGCCCAACAACTCCAGCATCCACCTTTGAGACGTAAGGAAGAGCATTGTTTTTAGAATACTCCATCGCTACAACAGAAGGATGATCTAAAATTTTTTTCAGACATTCGTTTAACTTTTCATGTCTTTGATAAATAAGCGTTTCTCCAGGCATGTGGTCTAAGGTATGAGGTTCTATCTGGTGAACGATTTTTACTGGAGCTCCTTCTTTTGGAATCCAGTAAAAAAACCTTCTTGTAAGATGAGCGTTTTGATCGATTTGTAAAAAATCTAAAACAAATGGATTATTGTGTTGAAAATAGTAAAGAAGCCATCCATCAATTTTTAAATCTCTTAAGATTTTTTGTACTTTTTCAATTTTATCCATATTGTCTCTAGTGATAAATGCATTGAATAATCGATGAAGCAGCTATGACTTTAATGATATTAAAAGGATCATCTAAAAGTTGCAAAAGAAAAGGTAAAGACTTTTTCGATCCAATATGTCCAAGCGCTTCAAGGATTGAAATTTTTATTTCACGGTCCACTTTATAATAGCTAGAATACAAAATATCAAGAGCTCTTTGATCATCTGACAAAAAGGCAAGAACAAGAGCTGCTTGAATTTTAATCATTTCATCCTCTTCTTCAAGCAACTTTTCAATTAAAGCTAAAGCATCCTCAGAGCTCTCTTGTACCAAAACATTCGAGGCAAAAAATGTCATTCCAAAAATGGGTTTTTTTAAAAAATCTTTCAGCGCTTTTTCTGTATTTGGATGATCGCAGATAGCAAGTTGATTTAAAAGAGAGAATCTTGTTTGCAAATCGACGATCTCAGGATACATAGCAACCCCAGGAATATGCCTTACATTACTTGGAGAAAGAATTGGCAAATGAGGATTTAAACTCCCATCTTCCATAATTAAATCCTCATATGTCTCAAGAAAGCTTTCAATTTCTTTTGTTAAAGGAGCTTTCGGAATTTCATGGCCTAAAAGCCCTTTTGCAATATTCACTCGAACAAAGGGATCTTTTGACTCAGCCATCAACTCAAGAGATCGAAGCTTAAGTTTTTGAGAAGAGGAGGCCATTGAAGCTGCTGCAAAAGAGCGTATTCTTTTTTCAGAGGAAAAAATCTTTTCTTCTAAAAATTCTAAGGCTCTCTCCTCTTTATAAAAAGAGAGTACCCTTGCAGCCGCTAGAGAAATCTCTTCTAAGGGATCTGTTAGTAGGTTTTCAATTTTTTCAATAAGTAACCTTTGATGCTCCTTTTCAATTCCAATTGTATAAAATGTAGATAAGGCTGCAATTTTTACATCTTTAGAGTGATCTTGAAGTAATTGGGCTAAATCCAAAATAAACTCTTTTGCATTCAAATATGAGAGAATCTCACATCCTAAATAGCGAAGTTCGGCTCTAGAGCTTTTTAAAAGAGAGAGGATTTCTTGTGATTCAATTTTATCTTCAGAAGAAATCATAGATTGAGCGCTTACCGCTTTCTCTTCCAGGGTCGATCTTTTGCTTGTGATGATTTCTTTAAAGATCTCTTTTGAGCCATTTACCTTTAATCGACCTAGAGCTTTAATAATTTCAAGTCGTACATACCAAACAGTCTCAGTTTTAGATAATGCTTTAATTTGCTCAATTAACCCAAGGTCCCCAAACTGAGCAGATAATTTTACAGCCATCATCCTTAGATACGCATTTGAAGATTTTAGGTGACGGCTTAAAATTTTAACGGCTTTTGCATCATGAGTGATGGATGCTCCAATCATAGAAGAAATATTGACTACAAGCTGAGAGGAATTTTCAGCATTTTGCAAAGCTGCCCAGCAAAAAGATTCTATTAAAGAGAAATCTCCTTGCATTTCTGGAAAATAGGATGAGGCTTTTTTAAAATACCTATAACTTTCTATAGCATCCCCTGATTCAGAAAGAACTCTAACCATTAATGAGTGAATTTCTTTAGATTGAGGAAATTGTGCTAAGGAAAGTTTTGTCTCATGAAGCGCTGAGGGATAGTCTTTAATAATAAGATGATCTTTGATTCTTTTTTGAGCATTTGAAGAATCTTCAAGAGCGAAAGTAAGCGAGTAAACAAAAGAAAAAAAACAAATAAAAAAGCGCATTAAAACACTATATTGATCTTTATTTTTAATCATGTCTATGAGCTTAATAAAAATAAAGAAGTGAATGATAAAAAATTAACCCAATCCTTTTAGCTCACGCCCTGCCAGAAAATGAAAATGAAGGTGGAAAATAGTTTGTCCACTCAGCTCTCCGTTGTTTGTTAAAAGTCTATAATCCTTTACCTCTAAAATTTGAGCTGTCTTTTGAGCTGCTTTTATGACCTCCTCAATCAAATAAAGATCGCTGCTCTTAATTGATTGAAGATTTGGAATTTGTTTTTTGATAATAATAAGAAGGTGGATTGGGGCTTGAGGGTGAATGTCTTTAATGACTATTACATGCTCTGTTTCAAAGACAATTTCTGAGGGAATTTCTCGATCTATAATTTTTGCAAAGAGGGATTTCATAAAGTGGCTTAGTGTTTTTTTAAAATATATTCGATTGCTTTCAAAGCATCTTCTTTGGTTTTCCAAATAGAAATAAATCTTCCTTTATGACAGAAAATAGCACCTGGAATTTTTGAAACTTTTACCAATTCTTCCTCTAAAAGTCCTGCCCAGTGTTTTGGAAGAGATTTTCTCACCTTCATTTTCTGATCATAAGAGGGAGGAATTCCTCTTAATTTCCAGTGATCTCCAGCTGGCATAATCACAAATAATGCTGGATGCTTTTCTCCTTCTAGCTCAAAAAAGTTCTCCATCCAAGGAATTGGTGCATCAAAAACTAAATAATCTTTTCCAGATAACATCTTTTCTTTCACGATCTCTTGGCAAGATTTGATATAAAAAAATCTTTCGTATAGTCTTTTTAGATGTCCAAAGACAAACTCTAAAGCAACGTTAAATGCATCTAATAAAATTTTTTCATCGGCATCGTGATGAACTGGAACAAAATTTGTAATGACACCGGAAAAGGAGCAGTGACCAATTTTTTGTGTAGTCAGTCCATTATCTACAGCATCTACACCGATAATTAAAGAGCGGTTGAAATATTCATACATTTCAAAAGAAATAACATCTTGTGTCTCAAGGTGTTTTAAAACCATTCCTGCGCTACTTAATGTTCCTTTATACTCAAGTTGATGATGATCAAACCTTTTAATGGATGGATCATAAATGCCCCCAACATCACAAACATATTCACACCGAGAGAGTTTCTCAAAACTTCTTGTTCTAAATATTTTATCTTTGTCGATTAAATCATAAAGAAGTAAAAGCGCGCATGCTGTGATTTCATCGGCATGAAAAGTTCCATCATGAGTTCCAAAGCTTCTTGGAACGATTGTTGTAGACATTCTAAAGACCACAGTTACATTAAAAACTTCTAGATTCTAAACAGAGCTAAATTATACCTCAAGTTCAATTCTTTAGATTTTTATTTCCCATATAATAGAAAAAAGTTTATAAAACCCCAGGTTTAAATCACTACAAATCCTTTTGGTAGCTTTATGCCTCACTCAACATATTTTTCTGATCATCATGACCTTGTATCTACAGATGGAAAAATTATTAGCATCCTAAGAAACTCTGAAAAAAAAATCACAGTCCACACTTTTTTTGAGAAAATCTCCCCTGTATTTGTTGGCTTTGATCTTGATAAAAAGGAGCTTATTTTCAATTTGAAAAGTACGATCGCTCAACTTGGAGTTGAATCAAAACTCATAAAACTTGAAATCAACAAAAAGCTAAGAGCGATAGAAGCGACAATTGAACTTTTTGCAATAGACCCATTAGGAGAAGAGTTTTTTAAGTACTTAAATATAGAAGCCTACATCGGAAAAATTTTTGCTTGTGATGAGAGAAGAAGAGTAAGAAATCCTGATTATTTGTCTCGATTATTTGGAAGAGTGGATCGGTTTGGAAAACCCTTAATTTGCCTTGGTGGAAATCTTGGAAATCAAAATCTTGTTCTTGAAAAAATAAAAGATAAAACGATTGCATTTTTATCTCTTAGACCTGGAAAAACACTTTATACTGAAACAATACGAGGTCTTCTTCCAACTGTTGCGAAATCACTCACAAACAAAAATTTAAGCATGAGAGAGTATTTGAAACTTCATCAATACTTAGCCTCTGATCAAGAGAGGATTGTAAAAGAGGGAGAGCTATTATTAGTTCAAACAGAGCCTTTGCATATTCGAACTGTTTTTGCAAAAGTTGCAACCGAGTTTTTACCTGAGGGATATCACCATACTCAGGCCTCTATTCTTCAACCTAATACATTTGCCTCTGGAAACATCTATGAGTTTTACGGAAAAAGTTCTGAGCATATTCATGATATCCCACTTGAGTTTTATACTCTTGAGCCCTATAGAGAGCATGTCTTTTTCCAAGATCGTGAGCAGCTTCGAAATGCTCTTAGAGATCCAGAAGTTATTTTCAACGCTTTTAAAACAGCTCCAAAAGATCCTGAAGTAAAATGCGCGACATTTATTGTAAAAAGTGAGCAGCTTTATCAACTTAAAGAAGAGGACTGGATTGCAGAGCAAACACCTTATGGTCAATTTCCTGGAATTTTTCACGCAGAACGGCAAGCTCGAATGGTACAAGAATATATAGAAGAGCAGCCAAGCTTTCCCTACCTTAAAGGAATGATTGATGGGAATATTAACTCAGAGGGAGTCCTGTTTTCAAAATATCTTCCTTCCCCTTTAATGAAACGGTATTTCTTGAGTGAAACTGCTTCTCATTTTTTGAAGAGAATTTATTTCGAAGAACCTTCCAAAAGACATGGAGAATTCTTCACTCAAGAGGATCGAATGTTCTTACTTGATCTGGCTAAATTTGGAATCAGCGTTTACTGGGTGGATAAAAGATCAAAAAATGTTCTTTTATTTACAACAAGAGAAGACAAAGAAGCAGGAATGTTTGTTCCTGCATCAAGAGCCGAAGAGCTCTATTTTGGAACTGCGATCGGGATTTATGGATCTCATCTAATTCCAGGAGGATACGAAAAGGAAATCTACACACTTTTAAAAGGGCTTCTGGAAATGAAAAAAGAGGTAGATCATCCTCTTTTAAACCCGAAAAAATCATTGATTTTAGTGACAGGTGGTGGACCTGGGGCTATGGAGATGGCAAATCAAATCGCTAAAGAACTTGGAATTTTATCCTGCGCAAACATCGTAGACTTTCGACACCAGTCAGTCAGTGAATCTCTAGAAGAGCAGCAGCAAAACCCCTATGTAGAAGCAAAAATGACTTACAAAACAGAAAGACTTGTAGAGCGTCAAGCTGAGTTTTTCTTAAACCTCCCAATTTTTGTCATCGGTGGAATCGGAACAGATTTTGAGTATGGACTTGAAGAGGTAAGAAGAAAAGTTGAAGTGGTTGAACCCACCCCTATTTTACTTTTTGGAGCGCCCGAATACTGGAGAGGAAAAGTGACTTCTCGATTTCAAATTAACCAAAAAGTTGGGGTAATTAAAGGATCTGAGTGGGTAAGCAACTGCTTTTATTGCATTCAATCTGCAGAGCAAGGGCTAAAAGTCTACCGGGATTATTTCACAAACAAACTTCCAATCGGTCCAAAAGGGCCCGTTTACCCAGATGGTTTTAAAATTGTAGAATAAAAAAAAGAAAAACACCGATAGTTGGTGTTTTTCTTTATTATTATTGGGTATTAAAAACTAACTTGTTTAGAATCCGTAGGAAAATCCCGCAGCAAAGTATCCTACTTTGTCTTTGAAGAATTGTCCTTCAGAGTATCCATGATGGTATTGAACATAAACTCGCACCTTTCTTCCAACACCTTGAAGTTTGCTCCACTCATAACCTAACTGGTATGTTCCATCGAATTGCCAGTGCATGGTTTGCCAGTTACGCATAAAGATGGCAAGGTAGGGAGTTCCATAGAGTCTATGGTAGTAGTGAGACTTACCAAATGCTCTAAATTCAGCTCCCCATTCAATATAAAAGGGTTTAAGTTTATACGTGTCATCACTATGAAAGACCCAGCCTGGACCAAAATAGACTCTAATCCCCTCTGTTGCTTGATAAGAGGTGAATAAATCAATCGCTTCAAAACTTGGGTTTTTTCTTGGATATCCTGGATGATTAAACATAAACTCATCACCAAGGTGAGAGGAGATGTGATAGGCTCTTAGACGAAACGCCCATTTATCTACTGCATAGCTAAGAGGAAATCCAATTAAATAATCTGTTGTAACAAGCTCTGAGATTTCATGGTTTGGGTTGTTATAACTTCCCATTTTGAAGTTTGCCCACATTCCAGCTTGAATATCAAACTGAAGGTCTCCTTTCCAAGGAAGAATATTTCTCCATCTAAACAGAGGGAAATAATCTCCAAACTCAACTCCAATAGTATATTTACCCATGACTTTATCATCGTATCTAAACTGAGCTTGGTAGATTGTCTCTCTTGGATCTGCAATCATTGGCTGATAAAGAAGTGTCGATTGCGGAAACCAAATTCCACTTACTTGTTTACGGATCACATGATCTTCTTTTTTTTGTGCTTCTTGATCAGAGACTGATTTTTCCGAAACACTCACCTCTTTAACCTCCGGGAGTCCTTCAACAAAGGTTAAGATGCTGTTTCTAAATAGAGCGTTGTTTGGAAGGTTATATAAAGTAACATTTGCATCTTTGACATAAACTACAATTCCAAATTCATAGTAATGAACATCTAAAAGAGCTTGAATATATCCTTCTAAATAAGCGTCTGTTCCCTCTTCAAAATGCTCCTTAGAAAGCTTCTCGATATTTGAGAGAAGAAAGTCTTTTTTATCTCTTTTTGCAATCACATCTAGGTCATCTGAGGGAGTAGATGCAATCTGCTCTTCTAAAAGAACAATCGATGTATCAACAAGCTGCTCTTTTAGATCTTCTGCGCAAATAGAGGCTATGGCAAAAGCAGAAAACAAACCAAATCTAACTAAGGATTTCATGATAATTCCAAATTTAAATAAAATTATTCCCAGAGAGGGAACCTCATAAATTTGGTATATACATTTATTTATATTTATCCGCAAAAAAATCTTTTTTAAAACTTTAAAAAAGAAAAAAAATCTTTCAATAAGTATGAGCTTTTTATTGATTTTATCTGCAAAAACTATTATAAACTTGCCAAGTTTAATCTTACTTGGGGTAATAGCTCAGTTGGTTAGAGCAACGGACTCATAACCCGTTGGTCCCTGGTTCAAGTCCAGGTTGCCCCATTTTATTTAACCCGTAGTGGTAGAGTCTTTAAGGTTGATTATGATCACAAAAAATCATTAGAAAAACCATCCACTAAAGAGTTCGTGGCACAACTGTGGCACACCAAGCCTCAACCCTCCACAGCCTTCTTCAGCTCATGTGCTCACATAAACCAACAAATTGGAGTGTGAGACAGTGGCAACTATTAAAAAAAGAAAGAATAAAAACGGGACTCTTAGTTACAAAGTAATGATTCGAGCCCAAGACGGATTTTCCCCAGCCTATAAAACTTTGCCAAGCTTTCAAGAAGCCAAAGAATGGGCTGTTCTGGAAGAAGCAAAGCGAAAACAAGGTATTTATTCTTCCGAAACCTCTCGAAAGCAACAAACCGTTGCATATCTGGTTGATTCGTACATTGAGAACATCCTCCCTTTAAAGCCAGGAAGTGCTGAGGATGTACTCAGGCATCTCATTTGGTGGAAAAAGAGAATCGGAAACCTTCCCCTCAGCCGAGTGACTTCGCAAATCATCGCTGAATGTCGCAGAGAACTTGCCCAAACAACTACTGCCAAAGGGACACTTCGCTCTCCTTCCACCACGAATCGGTATATTGCATCGATTTCTGCTGCCTTAAATTATGGCGTAAAAGAACTGGGTTGGATATCCGAAAATCCCTCCCTTAGAGTTTCTAAACTCAAAGAACCGCCTGGTCGAGATCGCATCTTAAGCCAAGAGGAATGCAATAGACTCCTTCAGGTTTGCTCAAGCAATCCCAACAAGCTCCTGTATCCCATCGTGCTTTTAGCTCTCACAACGGGAGCAAGATGCGGCGAAATTCTTTCTTTGACCTGGAGCTGCGTTGATCTTGACAAAGGCACTATCCACCTTAAGAAAACCAAAAATAGCCATCCTCGATCGATAGCACTCGTCGGGAAAGCTCATCAAGCACTCCAGGAGCTTTATAACCAAAAACTAACCCACCAAGAAAAAGTGTTCTAATTAAAAAACGGTTTGGTCAGATTGATATCCGAAAAGCTTGGACAAGAGCTTGCAAGGAAGCTGGGTTAGATAATCTGAGACTACATGATTTGAGGCACTGTTTTGCGACCTTTGCAGCCCAAGCAGGTGCTTCCAACGTTGAACTGGCCACAGCTATGAGCCACAGGACTTTGCAGATGCTGGCCAGATACTGCCACATGGATTCCTTGCTGACAAGACGGCTATCCGAACACGTTGATTCCTATATTTCGGGGGAGCATGCATAAGACAAGGCTACAGCGTTTCACAGATTTGCTTAAAAAATTCAGAAAAGAAATAGAGACTGGCAAAGCATGGCGCACAAAAACTTTTGGCCCTGCAATCGTCGCAGAGAGACTTCCCTCCAAGCAAACCGAAATGGGTAGTGGAGTAGTCATAGATACCATTCCCATGCAAAATCACATTAGGCAATGGGAAATAGAGGCTATTTCGCACTGCAAAAACGAAAAAGACTTCACCGAAGAGTCGCTCTGTCGGACAATTCGACACCTCCAAAAACAAAAGAGTGACCCACTCGTTCACTATAAGAAAATGGTCACAGATTATGAGTCGCAACTTTGGCTAAATGCTGATCAAGACGCTCTTCCTTACTACAAAAACAGCATCCATCTGAATTCAAAAAGCTCAAGAGTTGATCCTGAAATTTATCCATTCAAAGCAGTTCCTAACGAACCGCTTCTCCTCTATCTAAAACGCTTACGCACTTTATCTCCACAACCTCGCCAACCCAATAACATAGCCGTCTAGCAAGGACGCTCTTTAAGGCTCTTCTCCCGTATCTCTTTGAGAATGTTGGTTTTTCTGAAAAGGAGAAGAAGCTATTTATGCTGCAAAATGGTTTAACGCATGTGAAAGACACCAGGTGGCAGCCTCTTAAGATCAATCCAGGTAGATACCCTATCAATGACCATCAATACTCCAAACTGATTCTTCTCAGTATCGATAAATTTATTGCTACTCAAAATCCATTATACGCAGAGACACTTCTCTACATGTGGCTAGCTCAATCTGCTGCAAGGAAAAAAAGAAGAGGATTTGAAGTGAATGAAGTTTTTGCAATCCGCTTTCAGGATTTAGGAGCAATACCACTCTTCTATGAAAACTATAAGGCAAAAGAAGGCGAGGTGACCATCCCCAGAAAAAGCTTCCCTATTTCTCTTTCACTAAAAACCCTTCCCCAGTCTTATGCCGACCACAGAGTCGCTAGTGAATCGATTTTTACGTTTGATCGCTCTTCTATTGAAAATTGCCTAAATGAACTGGCCGAAGCATCAGGAGATGACTTCTTTACCTCGCCTGTTACTCCAGAGACATTTTTTGAACTCGTAAGACCAGGAAATGTCCATCGTTATATCCCTCAACGCAAGATTTTATCCAAAGAAAGCGCAGGAAATAGTAAAACCAATTTGTAGATCAAATCTAGAGTTGGATTACATCTTTTCTCAAGTCTTTGATAACTATAAATAGCTTTCATTCCTAATTGATCAGCAGCTTCTCTCTGCGTTAATCCCTGCTTTATTCGTTGATATCGAATAGAAAAAGCAAGAGCTACGGAAGGATCAACAGGAACCTCAACAACATTACGCTCTTCTTTGATAGATGCTTTGGGCATGGGAGCTAAATATTCATAATCTTCAACCTCCTCTAAATAGAGATTGAGAGCTTCCTGCATATTTAAATCCAACTCGTCCTTTGTGTCAGCTTGGGTAACGCATCCTGGAAGCTCGATACATTCAGCCCAAAAGCCCTCTTTCTCTTTGTGCACTTTAAAATGGTATCGCATTACTTATCTCCCTCAAGTTGTTTCCTCAGAGCCATCTCAAGCCCCTTCTTCAGCTCTTTATGTCCAGGAATGATCACCGTCTTATTTCCTTTTCTCAGTTTCATGTGGGAGCCTTTTCCTCCTCCCTTCACTTCCTCATATCCCTGTCTCTTGAACAGCTTAGCAAGCTCTTTTCCACTAATCGGCACGATCACTCTCTATTCTGAATATACCTTTTATTATACCAAATATATTTGGCAAGTCAACGTTTTTTCTCCCCTCCTATAGAAAGACATCTAACCTATTGCCTATAAATATGTTAAGAACATATTTCACATCCTCGTATTCCGAGGGTCCAATTTTGCTTACATATGATGTTGGGGAAAGTTCGGGCATGTTCATGTCTGTTTTTGAAATTAACAGAACAAGGAGATGTTATGTCAGAACTCAAATCAGAATACGTTACCAAAAAGCAATTAGCACATGATCCAGCACTTTGTTTTACAGAGGCAATGCTCAGCTACTACTTGCTACATCGCCGACGCAATGGCCTTGATCGAGCGGTGAGAAAAATCGGCAGAAAATTAGTAATCAGAAAGGACCTTTTTCTCGAATGGATTGAAAATCAATCGAAGGGGGTCATCGTGGTTAATGAAAAAGAAGAAGCCGCTCTCCAAAACAGCGAAAGTGGCCTCAAACCTAACAACCAAATTGTATCACATCTAGAAATTTCACCAAATCCAGAAGTCACAAAAAAATTTTTGCGGTTATTTGGGGGAATAGATGATGCATTCACCTTCCAACTATTGCCAGAGAAAAAAGACTCAAAGCAATTTCCCAAAGTATTGCATGGAACCTTTCAGGATTTATATCCGCAGTTGGCTGAGGAAAATTTACGAGGGTCGGGCATTTTTATAACAATCAATCAGACGGATGGAAAAGGGAGGAAAAAGGAAAACATTATCTCTGTAAGAGCAGTATTTGTTGATCTCGATGGTGCTCCTTTGCAACCCATCTACACTGGTCCATACCTACCTCACCTTGTTGTAGAGATCAGCCCAGGCAGATTTCATGCCTATTGGTCTATTCATGATTGTCCTATAGAAAGATTCTCAGACATACAAAGACTCTTAGCAGAGAAATTTTCTGGCGATCCACAAGTTCATGATTTATCTCGTTGCATGCGACTGCCAGGTTTTTATCACCTGGAAAAGCCGTAGCGAGCAGAAATGCCCTAAAACACGGCATTTTGACAAGACATCTTATCATTCAAAGTGAAAACCAAAAAGATTTAGACACATTGACAATTCAACTAATGACCTCTCTTCTTCCTGAAGGGATGATAGAGAAAATTTTAGTTGATAAAATCATATCATCGATCTGGCGATTACAAAGACTCATCGGAGCAGAATCCATTCTATTTAAAGAAAAAAATTGGATAGGACAGGAAGAGCCAATGCATGAGGCATATAGCTCCCATACTACGGCCTCTATGTCACGATACGAATCCTCTCTAGAAAGAAATTTCTACAAAGCACTCCATGAGCTACAACGATTCCAGGCTATGCGATTGGGGCAACAAGTAATGATGCCTATTGCTATAAACGTTCACTCTGAAGCATAAACGGCTTCGTTTCGCAATTTTTGCTATCAATATGACGTGACTAGAGGTGGAGAGCTGCGATAAATGCCAGGGAAATTTATATAAAATTCTTATCTCGGCAAGATATGGTGGCAGAAGTATACGAAACAAAACCTCAAGGATTTAAAGCAGCTGTGGAAATAGCAGGCTGCTATTTAGAGATCGATGGTCAATTGCTCCTCTTAGAATACTCCTCCTCTAAAACAGAATCTGGCAAATGGGGTGTGCCTGCTGGCAAGAAAAGTATTTCTTTGATAAGGTTCCAGTATCTGACCCCTATGAATGGACATTCAACCATCCAAACCATGCTCACTTTGTCCTATGCCAGGGAATGGATATGATTGGATACGCTCATATTCAATTATGGCCAAAGTCAAGAGCCGCCATACGAATCATCGTTATCGACGAAACTAAGCACAGTCATGGATGTGGTAAGCAGTTTTTAACTTGGATCGAAACTTGGCTAAAATGGCAGAGTTATCTAAGCATTCACACAGAATCATCACTCAATGCAGTTCGATTCTACGAACAAATGGGATAAACGGTTATGCCATTTGATGATCCTGATGGTAATGAGACTGATGCAAGAGACACTCCAATCGGAAAGCTTTTGTAGGGTCAGTCTGCCTAGTAAAAAGCTCCTATCATTTGTGGCACAGCTATGGCACAGTGACAACCTATTTTTGACAACTTGCCACAAACTTCTTCAATTGAATTAAAGCCTTAACTTCCTCTATTATTCTGATTTCAATCCACAAAACAACCCGCAAGTAAAGGTCTATATTGCTATAGATCGTTAACTTTAGTAGTAGAGAAGGACGACTTAAGATAAATGAATAGGCAGCATGTAGTAATAGACACTTCTCTTGTGCGTCGTCTGATCGCCTCTCAGTTTCCTCAATGGAAAGGGCTTTCTATTGATCCTATTGCAGCGAGTGGGTGGGACAATCGAACTTTTCATTTAGGCAAAGATAAATCAGTTCGTTTACCAAGTGCTGCTGAATACGAATTGCAGGTAGAAAAAGAGCATGAATGGTTACCGAAATTAGCCCCTAAACTCCCCCTTCCGATCCCCGTACCTATAGCGATGGGTCGCCCTGAATATGGCTATCCTTGGAAATGGTCTATTTATTCTTGGCTAGATGGTGAAACCGTCACTTCTGCAGGTATAGCCGATCTCATTGGATTGGCCATTGATCTTGCCAACTTTCTTACGGCTCTACACAAAATTGATGCAACAGATGGACCACCAGCTGGATTACATAGTTTTTATAGAGGAGGACCACTATCGGTTTACGACAGCGAAACACGTCGTTCCATCGCTTCCTTAAAGGGTAGAATTGATACTGCTACGGCAACCGAGGTTTGGGAAGCGGCTCTTTCAACTTCTTGGAAGCATCCACCTGTGTGGGTTCACGGTGATATAAGCGCTGGTAATCTGTTAGCACACAATGGCAAGCTCTCTGCTGTTATTGATTTTGGTCAGTTGGCTATTGGCGACCCTGCATGTGATCTTGCGATCAATTGGACGTTATTTCATGGAAAAAGTAGAGAAGCTTTTAAAAAAGCGCTTCCCCTAGATAAGGGAACGTGGGCCCGCGCACGCGGCTGGACTTTATGGAAGGCTTTAGTGGTTGCAGCTGGTTTTACTAATCCAAATAATTCAGAGTCCCAGCAATGTTGGCGTATAATCGATGACGTTCTCTCTGATCACAAACATAAAATTTAAAATACACAATTGGCACTCAAATCGTTGATTTAAGCGATGCACAGTGGATGCACACTCATGTGCTAAGAGCAGTTGTATCTGACTAAACACTACTGTTGATAAAATTTCCTTTTATCTTGTATCTTAGTGTCATAACAAATAGCTGCGTGCTGTGTTGTTTAGTATGATGGCGGACTCATAACCCGTCGGTCCCTGGTTCAAGTCCAGGTTACCCCACTCTTCTAATTAAAAAATCAAAATGTGATTCTTGATCTTCGCTTTCAAGGATTATAAATAAATTTCCTGTAAAGGGAGACTCCCCAGATAATTCATAAACACAGCCTTTCCTTCTTAACAAACTTATGTATTAAAAGAGATTCTTTTTAAACACTTATAAAACCTTTAGGAATATATAGATTTTAGCTTGGATGATTGAATCTATTTGAAATATCTGGAATTTCATCTAAAAAGATGGGTGAACTTTTGCAGAAGCTAAATAAAATTGAAATAATTTCTTTTCAAGAAATCAATCTCTACGAAACCTCTTTCTCAAAAAAAGGGGTAAAAGAATCAAAAAAAACCAATTTTTCTTAAATAATTCAAATTATAAGGCATCATATTTAATTTTAATTAAAAAAAACAAAATTTTAATAATTGAAAAAATTGACGCCAAGGATATAATATTCCATCTATGATGCTTAAATCAGAAATTGTCAAAAAATCTGATTAAAGAGCTTTTTTGAATTTACTATTTATCAAGAGTTTAGATTTTATGAAAATTTTCGGAGAAATAGCGCCTCAGTTCCAGAATCATATTAGACAACCGGGGCTACTTTGGGGCTATGATGATCTTTTAGTCGGGAATAGATCACCGATTCATCGTATTATTATTAATACTTTCGGAAGAAGAGAAGAAAGGAGAGAAGTTGAACCTACAATGCATTTTCATATTGCAAATTCAAAATGGTCTTCATTCACTGGATGGATTCGGGAGTATTTACTTCCCTGGAGATGGAAAGTCGCGTATCTAGATAAAGAAGATAAATCAGCACCTGAAAAGATTTTAGTGTGCACAGAGGTAAAAGATGGAAATCTTTCCGATGAAATTAAATCTCTTCTTAATATCCCACTTCATATTGCAAAGTTATCTAAAAACGAACAATACACAGAAATCTTAAATCAAGAGTTTCTTAAGATCAAAAGATCTATTCCACAAGAGGTAAGGATAATTCATCCTCTTGGAAACAGATTTGGTTATCATTTTGAGAGTGATTGCTATTTTGATGTCTATCCTATAAGGCGGATTAGAGGAATATTTTCACGCGTTACTTATTTCTTCTATAAAAACTTTAGTAGAGATTGGAGCGTTGCAACTCTTAGAGTGGGAGCTATTTCTGAAAACATTCTTATAAAAGCAGCTGATCGAGCGCCTCTTAGAGCTGCCCGTTTTATTGAGTAACAAAAAGTAATCGTTAGATATTTAACAATTCTTTAGAAGCTCTTAAAACTTTTTCTGGGGTAATTTCTTTCACACAATGATTAGTTCCATATTCGCATGAGAGCTTTGTCACAATTGATTTAACTCTATGAAGGCAAAATTTACACTTGGAATCAGGAGTCAGAGAAATCACATTTTCCTCTCTTGTAGTGCGAAGCGCAGGATCGGAAATAGTAAAGAGGCCAACAATTGGAGTAGAGGTAGACATAGCGATGTGAATCATGGCGCTATCTGGCCCAATAAAAAGCTTACTATTTTTAATTAGCTCTTTAATTTCTAAAAGATTGAGAACGCTTAAAAGGTTGATCACTTTGGGATGATTTAAAAAGCTGAAATCTTTTTTCCTTCCTATAATTACAATTTTAAACCCTTTTTGCAAAAAATAGTGCGTGATTTGATCCCAATACTCTTTTGGCCAGGTTCTGTTCTCCCAAGTTACAGCTTGATGCATCACAATATAGGGCTCTTTCTCTACATCTAAAGAGCCCTTGAGAATTTTAATTAGCCTTTTAAGATTTTTTTTTGAGGAAAAAATTAAAGGGGCCTTGTTTTCTATTTCTTCTCCAAGTGCCTCTTTTGCATAAGAGGAGACTAAATGAAGCGTTGGCTCCTTTTCATAAGATAAATTTAGATCAATGATCAGTGAAGTATGTTTTTCTATCTCTTTTTCAACTACCCACTCTACATCTGGATTATTATAAAACACCTCTTTAAAAGCTGTTTGTACCCAGATTTTTTTTTCTGGAAATTTTTTTTTGAGCTCATGAATCACCCGGGTCGTTAAAATTACATCACCCAGTGCCCCCTCTCTTTTTACCCCTAGAATCGAGTGTTTAAATAATTTAAAGGGAGATTTTTCAAGAAGAGTAAAGAAAAGCTTAAAATAGGATTGCATATTATTTTTTTAATAAGAAATTTAAAAAAAATTAGATGATTTTTTTTAAATAGTCAATTCAATTATTAGAAGCTAACTAGAACTTAAAAATTGAAAAAATGTCACTTGATTATTATAATAAATGGGATTTTTTAATTTTGGCATTTAATGTGTATCACATCTTTTCTTTCTAAATTTGATCCTAGAGCATCTCTTGCATCATCTTGGGAAAAAAGCTCAATAGAATATGAAGAAAAACTCAATCACTTCTCTCATATTAGCTCTGAAATTAAAGAGGGCTTAATTTTAGAAAAGGAGAGAATTAAAGAGCTTTTTATAAATGAGCTTCCTTCAAAAAAAGATATGATTTTCGTTGTAATTACAAATGATGCAATAGTGCAAAGCTGCTCTATTTTTGCATGGAAGGAAAAAATATATGTTTTAGTCTCTGCAGCCCTTCTTGGAGCCCCAATAGATTTCCCAACCACCTCAATTAAAGAGGGGTGGAAATGGCTAGCTCTTCATGAAATTTCCCATTTAAATCGCTTCCATTTGCCTATTCTATTCCACATTCGAAGGCTCTTTAGGATTTTTTTAAAACTCTCCCCCCCCTTTTTTATCCTCTCTTTTTTTATCGGACTCTCTTATCTTTACCCCCTCTATCTTTTTGTTGGTGCTTGGGCAATGCAGTTGGTAACAGCGCTTACTTGTGAATTTCAAGCTGATATTGATGCGAATAATAAAACAACAAATAAAGAATCTCTAAAGCAAGCGGCACAAATGCTTAAAACTATGACGTTTCAAGCTATAAATAGGCTCCCTAAGCCCTATGGATCGATCAATTATATTATCCAATCCATATTTCTAGATCCTCACCCCCCTCTAAAAATTCGCCTTTGGCTGATCAGTCGTCGATTATCCTTTCTTGAAAAACAATAAAAAGCTTTAAGTTTATAAACCTTTAAGCTCTGAAAACAAGAACTTTGTATTACAAACAGCTCTAAAACCTTTTTATTATAAAAATTAAAATTAATTTTATATATTATAATTTTTTATATTTATGTTATAATAATTAATTATCAAATAATAATTGGGTTTTTAAATGTCTGTTTTATCTTTAAATCCAGCTGAAGATGCTCTTTATGATTCATCTAATCTTTTGCAAGATTTTGAATCACCTTCATTAATAGAAAATCAACAAAAGCTCCAAAAGAGCGCAGATACTCTTCCCCCTTTTTTTAAATCATTTAGATCTCATGAAAAAGGTAGTGAGGTGGATAGAGTATTTTCCCTTTTTAAAGAGGGGGATTTAATTGTTAGAGGGATGCCCTTTTACTTTTTATTCCAGGACTTTGATTTTACAGGCAGGCTTACTTTTAAAGACTGGGACGCAGAGCTCGAAAAAATGAAAAGCTCTGATAAGCTAAATAATCTATCAAGTACTTTGATTCAAAAAGATTGCTTTGTCTCTACATATACAAATTCAGGATTTATGTTCGATGCAAATAGCGCATCAATCCAAAAAATTTATTCAGGGGATGCCAATACACCTATAACAAAAGAAGGGGAAATATCAGGGTCTTGTGGACTTGAGCTTGAAACTCTTGAGGATCTAAAAGAGCTGATTAAAACAAACACATCTTCTTCAGCTCACACAATGAATGAACTTAAAATCAAAGCATCACTTAAAGATCTTGTTGGACTTTTTTATGTAAAAGATCGAGAGGTCTCTCCACTTCTTTGTGTTCAAACCCTCATGTGGAAAAAACATATTTATGAAAAATTTGGAGTCGATCTTCCAATTTTTGAATATCATTTTTCTGGAAAATTAAACCATTTCAACCCAACAAAAGATGAAATAAGAGCTCTTTGTAGAAAGATCCAGGTGGTTTCTAAAGAAGCAAGCCAGATTTTCGCAAAAGAGCTTTGCTAGATCATTCTCATAAATAATTTTATTTTAAGAAAAAAAAGAATCTCAATCTTGTTAAATTTATTTATCAAAACATGTAAACTAGTTCTCTCTTTAATTTAACTAGTTGATTTTTTGCAAATGATCACCTCCTCCTCTTTGAGTACTGCTTCCTTTTTTATTAAAATTAGTTCACTTCCTCTTGAGCTGCAAGCTAAGATTTTCTCCTATTTACCCCTTAGTTTTTTTGAGCAGCTAAAGTTAGATCACCCCGACCAGGCAAAAAAAATGAAGGGGATTTGGAGTAGAGTCTTTAGTAACATGAGATCTTTAGAGCAAGCACTTATTTTTAAAAAAGATGTCTCATCCTATCGCTTCTCTAGATTAAATCTTTACCTTAAACAAGAAGTAAGAGAAATTGTAGATGATGGGGGGGATTCTACAGCCTCTTTATCTCTTCGCTCCTTAGCATTTAACTGCCTTCAAATCGATTCTTTCATCCATACGAGGCTACATGAGCTCCCCAATCAGAAACTACTAGCTCTTATATTATTTACCCTATTGCATCATGATCTTACAGCCCTTGAGTGCTCAATTAACCAAAACATTATCTTTTCTTCCTTTGATGTAAAAGAGATTCTTGAACAAGCTGTGAGATCAAAAGACCAAAGTGCAGTCGAAATGATTGCTAAATGGGATCAAATAAATCAAGTTAATGTGATCAATTTTTTTGAGATTTTTAAACTCTGTTTTGAAGATGACAACCTAACTCTTGCTGAAATTTTGATAAATACTCCTTCATTTAAACAGCTAAATCAAGAGCAGATCTCCTATCTATTTTTGGAAGGATGCAAAGAAAGAAAAAAAGGATTCATTTCGCTATTTAAAACCTCTTGCAGAGCAACGGCTCTAACAGCTGAGACCCTTGGGCAAGGAATTAGATTTGGATCTTTAATAAAAGATCCATCGATCTTAAGAGAAATTCTTACCTATCCAACAAGCGATCTGATACAAAACATCGATTTATCTAAAGGACTATCGAATGCTGTGACTCATAAAAATATTGAAAATATCGAGATAATTTTATCCTCAATTTATGCTGAAAGAATTTCTTCAGTTAATTTTGGAACAATTTTTGCCCATTCTTTTGTAAAGAATGACTTATCGATCACATCGATGTTGATGATGGCTCCAAATTACAAACAAATTCAAAAAAGGGAGCTCATGAAAGCTCTTTACTTTTGCTGTGGAAAAAATGCTTTTTTCCATGTTGGTGAAATTTTATCTCATCCAAATTTCGGGCAATTCGATCAATCAATTGCATATGAGCTTTATAACCAGGCTTGCAGAAATAACTTTGATCAATTAAAAACCCTTCTTTTTCAATATATCCCAGGCACATTTCAAATCTGCGAAAAAATAAAAGAATTAAATTGCGCTGTATCCTAGGGGGTTTTAATGCTTATTTATAGCTTTGAGATATTTAAATTTATTGAAAAAATCGTTAGATTCACAAAAGAAATCCTAACAAAAGAAATGAGGGCAAAGGTTGTTGGATCCAGGTTTTTAAATGAAGAAAAAACCCACTCTTTTCCAATTTCAATTACAATTTTCACAAGTAGCTGCAAACTTGCTTATTTCGATCCAAATTTTTTAGAACTTGGATTTAATGAAAGATTGCTTTTATCCCCAGACGAGATATTAAAAGATATCATCCGTCATGAGGTTGCTCACTATTTTACATTCATAAAATGCGGCCTCACCGCTACAGCTCATGGAGATGAATTTTTAACCACATGTAAAAAATATCATTTTAGTGACCAGGTCTCAAGAGCCACTCTCTGTGAAAAAAAATTAGATTGTGCAGAGAATAAAGAGAGTGAAATTTCAAGAAAAATTAAAAAACTTCTGGCTCTTGGATCAAGCTCAAACACCTTTGAAGCTGAAGCTGCAATGATTAAAGCACAAACCCTTTTGACTCATCATCACCTTGTCAATGTAGAGATAAATTCAGAGGCCAAAATCTATTTGAAAAAAATACTCCTTCAAAAAAGGCAGAGCCCAAAATTAAGAGCTATAGCTAAAATTGTGGAGACATTTTTCGTAAATACTATTTTCAAATCTGGAAGCGGCGTTTTGGCTTTAGAAATTATTGGATCAAAAGAAAATGTAGAAATTGGTGAATATGTCGCAATCTTTTTGAATTCAGAACTTGAACATCTTTGGAATAACACAAAAAAACAAAACCATTGTTTGAGTGGTCTAAGGGATAAAAACTCCTTTTTTTTAGGAGTTGCAAAAGGCTATTGCAATAAGGTTGGGGCTTTTAAAAAAAGTTTAAATCCTTCTACAAGCCACGGACTTATCACTCTAGAGCGCTCTTTAGTTAACTTTACCCGGCAAATCTATCCAAAACTTCACATGTTGAAAACAGAGCATAAATTTTCAAAGCAAGCAACATTTTTAGGTGAGTCTGCAGGCCAAAATCTTGTGATTAAGCCTGCAATTTCAAATAACAACAGCTCTATTAAAAATCTTACTGCGGGTATCCCCTTTGTAAAATGAGTTTATTTCTGCTGTATTGACCTAATGCGCCAAAACCATTAATGATTACATAGTAAATTCCCCCGCCAGCTTTTGCACCATCATTAAATGCAATAGCTCCTATGTTCTTATCATTAAAAGTCGCTGAAACGTTAGTGTATGAAGATCCTTGAAGGGAAATAAGGTTTGAAAAACTTTGGCTTTTTTTTCCATAAAAACTAAATTCTATATTTCCCCCATCATCAGTTCCACCTGTATTCCACGCCATAAAACCACTTAGCTCCTGATTCAATCCAAGAGCTGGAAGATAACTTAAATTTCCAGTTCCAGGTATAATCAAAGGAGCATCAAATGTACCTTGCGAATTGTTATAATTTGCATATCCAATATAGCTTTTTACAACACTTGATTTATCTATATCTTTATATTTCATAATTTCATCAAGATTCAAAAGAAGCTCGATGATCAAAAAGGAAATCACCCCCTGATTTGCATCGTTTAAAAACACATCGCTAAATACATGAATTCCTTTTCTTGGATAAATTGTGCTAAATGAGGAAAAAGATGGATAGGAGGAGTAATCTAAATCAAAATCTAAAAATAGAAAATCCCCTTGTTGATTGACCTGGTTTTGCACAACAGCATCCCAACCGGAAACACCTTTGGAGGAGTTATTCAAACCTAGAATGGGCTGAAAATTTGTTGCTCCAGCTCTTGTTGCAACAGCTGAAGGAGGATCAAACGTATTAGATCCAATCTCTTTTTTCGAAAAATTGATTGCACCACCATTAGATCCACCTAAATTCCAAATCATAAGAGCAAACCCTAAATTATTGATTTTGACATTAGGAGAAAAATTACCATCTATAGCATTACCTATTGCATTTGGAGTGGAAAACTGAGCTGTAGAAGAATCAAAATTAGCATAATAAATCTGACCTCCCTTTACTCCTCCTCCGCTGTTGAATGCAAGAATCGCTTGATTATTCTTGTTCATTGAAATGCTGATATTTGAGCAAAGCTGCGCTGAAAGATTAAAATTATAAATTGGGCTTATTGATTTATCGGTTAGATTAATAGTTCTATAGTAAACATCAGAGGAGTGAGTCCAAGCGACAATCGCAAGTCCAGAATCACTAAGGGCTAGCTGAACCGATCCTCCTGTTTCAGATAAGATTAGAGCACTCTCAAACTTTGATTTTTTAGAATTAAAAAAAGAGTATTGCACCCCCCCCTTCTTTCTTGACCAAACCATTAATCCTTGGTTTAGGTTGTTAATGCGAACTTTAGGAAAATTACTTGGATAATCAGCCCCAGCAACTTGCTCTATTTGATAGCTAAATAGAGTCTTAGCAGCGAAAAGAAAAACAAAGAACGAAAAAAAATTTTTATTCATATATCTCCAAAATACTTTTGAAAAAAATAGACACCTGGCATACAAACATTATTAAAAAATTTTTTTTATTATGAGACTTTTTTTAGGATTATTTACTATTTTTTTATTTCAATCCCTTGAAGCTTCTATTTTTATTTTCAATAAAAATAATGAAACAAAAGTGGAAAGAGGCTCTCAAGAAAAAAGACTCTCATTACTTGAAGAGCAAGTTAATGAATATTTAGAGGAATCGAAAAAATCCCCCTCCTCAAGCCAAAACCTTTCCCCTTGGACAGTTTCTGGTGCTATTTTTCTTTGGCAAGTGAAAAGTGGAAGTAGCGATTGGATTTTAAAACTATCCAATGAAACCCTCCCATATAAAGGTAAAATCTCTCAGCCGAAATTCACATGGGATATTGGGGGAAGAATCGGCCTTTCAAGAGACTATGAAGCTCTAAGAGCAGAGCTCCTTGCTGAGGCGACTTTTTTTTCTACAAAAGGAGATAACCAGGCAAGCACTCTCACGTTTTTTCCATCTGCTGCAGATAGTGGATCAGAGATTCCAAGTGTTAACTCAAATGCTAAAACATCTTATGAAATAAACTTAAAAAACTTTGTTTTGTCTGTTAACAAAAGGTTTTTTCCTTCAGATCATACTTTCTTTGATGCAAAAGCTGGCTTATTTGGAGCGATCATTCACCAAAAAAGTAAAACAGTTGGGGATAATCTTGTTTCAGCACAGAGCGCATTCATTCCAACAACAGGAACATTCTCTACTCGTTTAAAGGAAAAAAACAACACCTCTGGGCTTGGTCCTTGGGCTGGAATGAGCGCTAACTTTATGCTATGTAGAGGGATTGGATTTTTTTCTGAAGTGAATGGATCACTGTTTTGGAATTTATTTAAAGTAGCTCAGAACCAAAAATTCAAAGCAGAGGCTGATGGATTTTCCCCCTCTTCAACCTATCTTAATCTCAAAGATTCTTTTCATCAATTAACCCCCTACTCTCAAATAAAAATCGGGTTAAAGTATCAAAAGAGACTTAAAGATCTGACTCCGATTGTATTTAAAGTGCTCGAAGCTTCCCTTTGTTATGAAGTGAATTACTTTTGGAATATCAACCAATTTCTAAATGAAGTGAATACATCTACAGAGGGTCTTCCCTCATCAGCTTCTCTTCCAATCAGAATGAATGTAGTCAACATTTCAGATGATCTAAATTTCTATGGTGTCACATTTAATTTATCGTTAGGATTCTAAAGAAGAATTTTCAAGCTGTTTAATGATGCTTTTAAGGGTTCCTGGTGCGATCGTTCCTTTATTAGGAAGCGTTGCACACCTTTTCATCTCTCCTTTTTCGTTAAATGCTGCAACCGGAGAGTGTGATCCATTTGTGGGTTTACAAACAATCCATCCCATTTCTTCAAGCTCTCTTAAAAGATATCTAGTATGTTTGCTTCTAAGTTCCCAAAGCCTTTTCCCTTCTTCTTCCGAAAGGGCTCCTCTTCTTCCTTTAGGTGTTTTCTTCTCTTCTACTCTTATTGGATTAAATTGAGCAGATCTAACCTGAGAAAGAGGATGAAATGACTTAGATTTAATCTGAGTTTGTTCTTTCTCTTGCTTAAATTCAGAGGTGATCTTATCTATCTCTTGCTCAGAAACTCTCTCCTTTTCTATTTGGGCTTCCAATCGATCTAAATCTTTTGTCTCTTCTAGCTCTTCTTCTTTACAATAAATAAGTAATTGATGGAGCGGACTAAGCATTTCATCATAAGATGAAGGTCTACGGAAAAATAAAAGTATCTCCAAATCCTCTTTCATCATTAAAAGCTGAGCAATCCAAAAAGTTCCCTGCGTAAACTCTACATCACAAAACTCTCCTTCTAGTGTTAAAGCGATCTCTTCGAGCTGAGAAACTGAAAAGTCAATAGCTGGAGAAATCAAATCATAAATCCTTCTAAAAAATTTCTTTTCAAAATTAAATAAGCTGTATGCATCCCCTGTTGCTTTTGGAGCAACCTCTCTTTCTTGAAGAATTTCTTTATGGATTAATTGAAGCTCTTGCAATCTTTCAAACGCTGCTTTTTTTAATTTGTTGATTTGGCAAGTGAAGACTCTTTCTTCAAAATCCCCTTCCCAAGTAAAGTGCAAAATTGCATTCAATAGAAGCTCTACTCGATTATACCTTGTTACTTTAGGGTGATGCCCCGCATCTAAAAAGGGTAAAACAATTACATCTGTGATCCACTCAAGATCATTTGCATAATCTATTGCTATTCCAATTTTTACAAGCTCATCAAAAAACCTGAGTTGAAGTTCTCTTTTCTTCTGACCCCCAATATGATCTTCAGCGCTTTGTAGGCTAATCATTCTCTTTATCTTTTCAAGTGCTTCTAGCCGAGAGTCCATAAAAAAAGAGACCTCTTTTCGTAGATTAAAAGCTCCATCCGTGCCATCTTCGATCAAAATCAAATCTGCAATTACTTCGATCTCATTAAAAAACTTAACGCTTTGTTTTGTTGTGAAAGAGGTGGTTTGATCAAAGTGATCAACAAGATAAGCAACAAATGAGCTGTAGTACTTGATCTCTTTAACGATATGCTCTCTTTCCTTCTTATCAAGAGAATTAACATCTACAATTCCTTGGCACTGAGCCGCTCTTTTATCGAAAAGAAGATCCTTTGGACAAGAAGATCGTAAAAAGGCGAAAAAAAGCTCCTTTAAAGAGATTAACTCTCTTAAAGCTTTTTCTTCCTTTTGATTAAACGCTTTATCTAAAAGAGTGGTTACTGAAGATTTTTTAGAGCTTTTCTTTACAAGATTTAAAGCTAACTTTCTTGATGCATGTGCCGATCTAAGGGTTTCATTTAAATCCTCCATGAAAGCTTGAAAGTCCCTTTCGATACGTTTATATACACCTGGACTCTGTATGGCGTTCATTTCAAGAGTAAAAGAGGCATAAATCCCAAAAAAGACTTTTAAAAAATGCTCCTTACCCCCTTTTTTGAGGTCATAGTGAGCATCAATGTAGTCAATTACTATGTTTAAACGTTTAAACATGGAAAGACCTAGCAAATCAATAAAACAAAGTCTTGTCCCAATTTTAAACTCTTTGACTAAATCGTATAATTTTTCTATTTGAGAGGGATCAAATTGAAAATCTACAACATCAGGTATTTTAAAAAACTCTTTTGTGGATAAAGATTTATCTTCAGGCTTTTTTCTTATAAGAGTTAAATCAAGAATTCGATCTGAAAGATCAGCAGCAGGATCATTTAACTCACAAAGAGCTTGAGATGTGACCTTAGAGATGGTCTCTCTAATCTTATCTGATGATGCTACAACTGAGGGAGCCTCAGGTGATCGGGTCGCAGGTCTTGAAATAGGAACAATCGCCATAAAAAATCCTTTCTTAAAAAAGCAAGGGATCTATTTTTATTTAACCAAAGTTTTATATCCATATAAAACAGAATTAAAAACTAAAGTTTATGAGCGATTTTTTCTAAAAAACCCTCTTCTATTAATACAAATTTGTTCACATCCTCATCAAACAAATAAACATCGGCTCTTCCAATATCAAACCACATCCCAAAAAGTCTTAATTTGCCTTCTTTAAGCTTTTGTTCCACAATAGGGTACGATTTTATATGATTTAACTGCTCTAAAACATTGACTTGAGAAATTTGATTTACCTCTGATAACGATTTATCAAGAGTAGCCCCACTTCTTACTTTTTTTGCTGAAATTTTTCCATGCTCTAGCCAATTACAAAGATGCTTTGGGCAGCTGTGATCTATACCAGAGGCTATTGCTTGCATAGCCCCACATTCTGAGTGGCCGCACACAATAATATAGGAAATATTTAAAGAAAGAAGAGAAAACTCTATGGCTGCTTGAGCGCTATCATCTTCATGCAAAGCAGTTGCAGGGGGAACTAAGTTTCCAACATTTCTGATAACAAATAAGTCTCCTGGATTTGTAGAGGCAAATAAATTGGGAACAACCCTACTATCTGAGCAAGCGATAAATAAAGCATCGGGTTTTTGACCAAGAGCGAGCCTTGCAAACATCTCTCTTTTATCTTCTGTGAGATTTTTACGAAAATCAACGATTCCTTGAATAAGCTTTTTCATTTTTTTCCTCTTTTCAGGTTTTCAAAATCAAACATTGATTGTTTACAATTTTTAAAGACATCTTATATGAAATTTAATAAGATCAAGATTTTATCTCTCTATTATTTTTTGTAAATCATGGAATTATTTCTTATCCTTCCCCATCAGCTCTTTGAAATTGAAGAAAAACTTTTCCTCAATAAAGAAGTGATCTTAATAGAGCACCCCTATTTTTTTACAAAAAGGGGGTATCACAAGCAAAAACTAATTTTTCATAGAGCTTCAATGAAGGCTTTCGAAGAAAAGCTAAAAGATCTCAAGATTCAGCATAAATATATAGAGATTAAAGAAGCGAAAAAATTTCTAAGCGGTCTGAAAGAAAAAAAAATCACTTGCTTTGACCCGATTGAACACGAGCTTAAAGAAGAAATTAAAAAAATTAGCAAACACTCTATCTGGGTTGAGATTTTACCATCCCCTATGTTTTTAACAAAAGAGAGTGTAAAAGCGCATTTTATCGAGAAATCAAAGAATCACTATCTCATGCAAAGTTTTTATATTTTGCAAAGAAAGGATTTGCAGATTCTTATCGATGAAAATGGTAAGCCAATTGGAGGTAAGTGGAGCTTTGATGATGAAAATAGAAGTAGCGTTCCAAAAGGGCTATCTATTCCAAAAACGCCAAAAATTAAAGAAGATCGCATCTTAGATGAAGCTATTAAATATGTTGACAAACTTTTTCCAAAAAATTTTGGAGAGTCCTCACTTATATATCCTTTTACTCACGATGATGCAAGAAAATGGCTTATGGATTTTTTAAAACATAGGCTCTTTGATTTTGGAGCTTATGAAGATGCAATTTGCAAGGAGCATCATTTCCTTTTTCACTCCGTCTTATCCCCGATGTTAAATATTGGACTTTTAACCCCTAAAGAAGTGGTGGATGAAACCCTTAAATTTGCTAAAAAACACAAAACTCCTCTCAACAGCCTTGAGGGATTTATTCGGCAAATTATTGGATGGAGAGAGTTTATGAAACTTGTTTATGATCTTCGAGGAGAAGTTTTAAAAAAAGAAAATCATTTTAAACATAAAGAGCCTATTCCAAAATGTTTTTGGGACGCAACCTCTAACATCAAACCAATTGATGATACAATTTTAAAAATAAAGCAAACAGCTTATTGCCATCATATAGAAAGACTGATGGTTCTTGGCAATTTTATGCTTTTATGTGAGATGGATCCAAAAGAGGTCTATGAGTGGTTCATGTCTTTATTTATTGATGCCTATGATTGGGTGATGGTTGGGAATGTCTTTGCTATGAGTCAATATGCAGATGGAGGAATTATGACCTCTAAACCCTATATAAGCTCATCTAAATACCTTCTAAAAATGAGCGACTATAAAAAAGAGCCCTGGTGTGAGATCTGGGACGCTCTATACTGGGATTTCATCCATAAACATAAAGCCTCACTGAAAAAAAACCCAAGAATGTCGATGATGGTCTCTTTACTCTCTAAAATGTCAAAAGAGAAACTCAAAGAGTCTCTTGAAACCTCTAAAAAGTATAAAAAAGCCCTTTTTGGATAATCCACTAACAATCAATCACTTAATTACTTTGTTTATTTATAATTAAATTAAAATAATATTTATGTTATAATTAATATTATAAATTAATAAGGAAATCGTTATGTCAATTAATTTTAATATAGATGACCAATTACCTCAGAGAACAGGTGAGGAGCTTCTCAATGAGATAGATCAATTATTTTCTATAGATGTCAGAATCGATGTTCTTCATTGCATATATTCCACTCCAGATAACAAATGGGATGGAATGAAAGATTTCAAAGACCGCTTGATGAGCGCAATAGGTAGCAATAGCCCGGTGAATGAACGAGATAGACAATACGTTTTAGATATAGCAAAAAGAGTGAATGCAAAAATTATTTCAGTCATTAGAGCTCCCTCTCCAAACGAATTCAGCTCATCTCAAAGTGGTTCTGGGGATTTTTCTAAAGAGCTATCTAAGAAATAGAGGGCGATTCATCACCCTTTATTTAAAAAATAAATCGACCAATTCAAAATAGCTGCGTAGCATATCCATAAAAAATATAAAACAAAACCTAAGTAGGCTGTTTTATTAATTTTCTTAAGATAAATTAAAGTAGCTCCTACTGCTGCAACTAAAAGCGTAATCTCTATTGCTCCAAACAATATATTTTTAAATCCAAAGAAAAGATAGGACCAGATAAAATTTAAAGACATCTGAACAAACCAAAGAGTCAAAGCCCTATCACGAACTTTGGATTTTGGCTCATTCCATAAAAAAGCCCCGACCCAAGCAATCACCACATATAAAAACCCCCATACTGGAGCAAAAATCCAATTAGGTGGAGAAAAAGAAGGTCTAACAAGTGTTTGGTACCAAGGCTCCAAAGAGCTTCTTGTCACAACCCCTCCAAAATAATTGATTAAACATATCCCTAAAAAAAAGATGAGAAAAACATAATTTTTTTTACTTTTCATACTTTTAACCTAAATTTGGCGATTTAAAAAATATTGATGAATCCAAATGCTAGCTCATCAAAAACTTTTTTATCTAATTTATGAATTAAAATACCCAAATAAATAGATTCTCTAAAAATAATCGTAGCAGCTAACTCTGAAAGAGTTAGCCTTCTTAAGGGATAAAATAAAATTCACCATAAAAGGTTCAAAGCGATTTGAGCATAGATGTGATTTAAAAGGGGGGATCTTTGAGCTGATTTCTCAAGACTCGAAAGAATGGTAAGACCTAGCAAGGAAGAATCTATATAGGCTCCCACATAAAGGTAGAGATATAGCTTGGCAGAGGAAAGATGGGCCTATTTAAATTCGGGCTCCAAGAAGAGTTTGTTTGTCTACTAAAAAGAGAAAGAAAATAGGAAATCGTAAATAGAACACCAAAGAAAATAAGATAACCTAGCTTATTATCCCCTTTTTTTTCACAATTACTGCTTGAATTAAACAATTGAAAGTTTAGATAATTCATAGATCAATTTTGATCAACATTTTAAACTATTACAAATTATGTCACCAAAAGTTGGAGTTGCAGTTCTTGTCTTTCATGAAGGAAAGATCCTTCTTGGGAAAAGGCTTGCCTCTCATGGAGAAAATCTATTTGCTCCACCAGGAGGGCACCTAGAATTTGGTGAAACTCCACTTGAGTGCGCAAAAAGAGAGCTTTTTGAAGAAACAGCTCTTACTGCTCTTATTTTAGAGGAGGGGCCCTGGATTAGCACGTTTTTTGAAAACAAGCACTATGTGACACTTTTTATCAAAGTCTACGCTTTTGAAGGAGAGCTTTCCCTTAAAGAGCCCACCAAATGTGAGAGTTGGAATTGGTTTGAAAAAGAGAAGCTTCCCCGCCCTTTTTTTTATCCCTTTGAACATTTTTTAGAAAAATATCAGTTATAGTATTTCCATTTTTTAGATATACTATGCCAATTAGCTACTACTTTTGAGCCTTGAAATGACACAAGATTTACCTAACCTTGAAAAGGAAATAAGCAGAAGAAGAACTTTTGCAATTATCAGCCACCCAGATGCTGGGAAAACAACCCTCACTGAAAAGCTCCTTTTATACTCTGGAATGATTCATACAGCTGGGATGGTAAGAGGAAGGAAAGGGAGTAAAGCCGCTACATCTGATTGGATG